>Ga0268299_1002964_pt1 | contig 17449 bp, 15 predicted proteins | sample NOBtaG_FD_193484 | JGI IMG/M metagenome (GOLD analysis project Ga0268299, IMG submission 193484) | Activated sludge microbial communities from bioreactor in Nijmegen, Gelderland, Netherland - NOB reactor | ecosystem: Engineered > Bioreactor > Aerobic > Activated sludge | place: Netherlands...
TCGCCCGCCGCGGCGGCCTGAGGCAACTCGCGCCGACGTCCGGTGCCGACCCACGTGCCGAAGATGTGATGGCGAAGCGTCACCGGGAATTCCGCGGGCCAGCCGCCCGAGGCCAAATCAACCGCCCTGCTCATGTCCGCGGCATAGACCCCCAGATTGACAGTCAAGGCCCCAGCGTCGCCGGGTTTGGAGCGCAAGTCCGGCAGCACCATCGGCCCGGGCCTGATGGCCGCGGGACGAGACGCGAGCGCTGGTTGCGATGCCGGCCCTACCGACTGAAGCGCGAAGTCATCGCCGTCCAAGGCCTCAAGCACGCCGTAGTAATACGGAATTGCCTTGATGCGGCGGCCGGATTGAATGGTTCGCCCGGAACCGATGGGATTTCCATTCAGAAGGACGGTGATCTTGTCATCCGTCAAGCTGACTTCAAGTCGCAGCGGTGGAAGGACCACCAGGCGACGAACCGGTTCACCCCAATAGCCGCGTCCATCGGCGGTTTCAATTCGTGTCGTGGTCTCAACGACCGCCATGACGCCGTAGGATCCGTCGACGAGTTGGCCTCGCCTTCGATCAACCGCTTTCAACTCACGCAATCGGGGTGCGGGATCGGCCGCCCCCGCCACCCGCTCCCTTTCCTGCTGTTTCATGTGCCCGACGGCATAGGCGACGCGAAGGGCCGCACCCGACGAAACGGGGTCGAGCGCCCAACTGAGTTCGTTCAACGAATCGATGGTCAGACCGGACTTGATCGCCGCAGTCGCCTGCCATGAGCGATCGTCTTCTACATCCGAGAGGACGCGCGACAGTTGCGTCATTGCGATCGGTGCGATATCAGACTGGCCCGACGACGCCCACCGCGCAAGCAACCCAAGGACGGCGAGTCGGTCGTCTTTCTTGACAGTTGCAGATAACACGGTCGGCCAATCAAGACTGGCGTCAGTCCGCAATGCACGCTGCACTTCCTCTGCATAACCGAGCGACAGCAGTTCACGAATGGCGGACTTTCGATCGTCCGGAGCGCCGTGTGTGGCGATGGCGTTTAATCCCAGCAAGTCGGGATCGGACGACTCCCGCGCCACCAGCAATGGAAACATGCCGCCGGGGCGTTCGCTCGCGGCGCCGTGTGCTTCGACCATTCGGTTCCACGCGGCGAGTACGCGTTTGTCGCGGGAGCGATGTACGTCGCGCGCGATCGACGCAATGGCCGCGCTATGCCAGACGCCTGCAATTTCGCGTCCGGCCAGCGCCACGGCCTCCAGGTATGCGGCCCGCGACGATCCATCCTTCATGCGCGACCATTGACCGATGACGGGGTCGTCAACGGATGAAACTTGAAGCCCCCACTTCCTCGCTGCCTTGAGAATCGGCTCGGCCAACTCCTTCTGCATGCCGGCAACCAGCGCGGCGACGGCGGAACGAGCAATAGCAGGGCTTGCGGCCTCATTGTGCAAACGCGCGAGTGCAAGTCGTTTGACTCCGGATGATCCAGAACTCAATGCGAACCAAAGCCCGGCGTCGTTCAATCTATCAAGCGTATCGAGCCCCCGAGCGCATGAAGCAGCATCGCCCTTTTCGAAGATACCGGCCAGCAAGTCCGTCGCCGGATGCACCCTTCGCGCGTCGGCGCGGCCCACGGCTCGCTCGGTGATGCCGGCCCAATGAAACTGCGCGGAGGGGGATGCTGCGATGAGGCTTCGAAGTTCATCACGACCTTCATGGACTGATTCGGAGAGGTAACGCCAAGCAGCCGAGCCAACATCGGGATCGCCACCGGCCACCGCGTGAATGACGGCCTGATTGGTCAACGTTCGCCAGGCCGGCGTTGCACGGTCAGCAAGACTGCTCCGCGTCTCAGCGAGTTTGGCCAGCGCGAGCAATGTGGTGGCCCTGAGCGATTCACGCTTTCCGGGGGGCGCCTGCCCCGCTCGCTCCAATCGCTCGAGGAGCGCGGTGAGTTGTTCAGGGGGCGGCGCAGACGGATCTGACCAATCATGCATGGACTCGCGCACGCGCCGCACCATTGAGAGATCGAGTTCCTCCGGGGCTTCGTCCGGCATCTGGATTCCCAGCGCGACGGCGCCGCGACGCACTTCGAAGATCACTGCGATCCACCCGCTCGCCCGCATCTTTCGATCCCGGCTGCCGGTCCGATCCTTCAGCGTCGGATCGCCCGGGGGCCTGCGCGGCGGTGTCAGATTTCGTAGATGCAGTTCTCCATCCGCCGCCGAGAAATCCATTCGCTCATAGACCGGATCACTTCGCCCGAATCCCAGCGTGGGCTTTCCTTCCGAGACAGCCAGGGGACGCAAGCCGTAAAAACTCCGCGAATCACGCCCGCGAAGAACACCCTTGGAAAGGGTGAGATTGCGCTTTGCGTCCAGGCGAATGGGAATGTGCAGAAACATCCGATCGACCGCGGCCTGCACCGAGACGCCGTCGTCGTCGATCGCCTGAGTCTCCAGCGGCTCATACAGACATGGCGACAAATCAATTCGGTGCCACGGTCGAAACGGGACGCCCAGTTCCATTCCGGCCGCGTGCGCCGCGGCGTCACCAAGATCGTCGGCGCGCGCAACCAGATCGGTGCAGAGCGCGATCGCGTCAACTTCTTTCGCTCGCCGAGCGAGGCTGAGAATCGCCGAACCTTCAGTCAGGCGACGAGTCTCAATTGAAATCACGGCGGCAGCGCGAAACGACCGCCAAGCCGAAGAACCACCTGCCCCTGGCTCGGCCATCTCTCCGGGATGCAACTGCAACAGCCGTTCGAGACAAACGAGCGCGTCGAATTCCAATCCCACCTGGTGATACTGGGCAGCCCGCCTTTCGAGCGCCCTTGCCGAAGTTACACGCAGGTTGCTGGCCAATTCCTCTGCGACACTGTAGACGCGCTTGATGTCTTTGATTTTGTATTCGGTGTGTTCGGAGTCCGTCGGTCCGGTCCGAAAGATGATCGACTGGCTGTCCTTTTGAATGATCCGGCCGACGACAAGGCGTCCGTCATTGCGCTCGATCATGTCGGCAACGGCGACGTTCGCCCAACCGAACAGTAAGAACGCCAGCAGACCCAGTCGCATGCGCATTCGACCCTGATTAAACGATCGTGCCCCGAATCGAATCAATTCTACCGCGATTGTGTCACCATCTGCTCCTGGCGATTCGAATCGACTCCCGAAATCGATCCGATGGCTTCGAGCCACTCGATCTCACGTCTGACCCAAGATACCATCGGCGCTTGTCGGAAACCGGCTTACGCTGCCCTATTGACTTTGACATGAAGATACCCCGCTCACCCCACCGATGGACCCTCTCGCCTGCCGCAGCGTGCGATTTGCAGCGCACGCTGGCCGCGCAGGTCCGCGAGGAACCCTTGAGCGGCCCCGTTCGCCTCGTCGCCGGTGGCGATGTCTCGTTTTCGCCCGATGGAACGCAAATGGTCGCCGGCTGGGTGGTATGGGATGCAACGGCCCGTGCTGTTGTCGAGACGGTTGTCGCCATCAAGCCGGTGCGATTTCCTTACGTCAGCGGCCTGCTGAGCTTTCGTGAAGCTCCGGGCCTGATTGCGGCGGCACGCAAACTCAAGTGCGAACCGCACATCTTCATGCTCGACGGACAGGGCATCGCCCATCCGCGTCGCTTCGGCATCGCGAGCCACTTTGGACTGCTCATCGATCGACCGACCATCGGCTGTGCCAAGACGCGTCTGCACGGGTCGCACGACACGCCCGCCGAGGCCGTCGGCGGTTCCAAGCCATTGAGGTCCGGAAACAAGATCATCGGTCGTGTGGTTCGGATGCAGGAAGGCGTCAATCCCGTCTACATTAGTATTGGGCATCGCATGCGCCTAAGCGATGCCGTCCGAATCTGTCTGCGATGTTCCACGAAATTTCGCCTGCCGGAACCCACGCGCCTCGCCCACCACCTGGTCACCCAGGCGCGAACTGAGCGGTTCGGCTGACCGATAACGACATGGCCACCCGGCTCCGATATTCGCGCGTGGCGCGTAATCTCGTTTGCCGCTGAATGACCGCCCTCCTGTAACCGATAGCCCGATCAGAATGACGGACAATTCGGGGTCCATGGCCCGTCAATTCGTTCGGAAGGCGACGCGCCGCGCTGCGCGCATCGAGGCGGATGCCGCGCACGCCGACCAATTCCGGCTCGCCTTCGCCGATGCCCAGTCCGAGGTCTTTGTGACCGACGTCAGCAAGGGCGGCATGGGCCTGATGACCACTGTATTCATTCCCCGCAGCCTTCGCCTCATCGTGCACGTCGCCTGCCCGGATCATCGCGATCTGTCGATCCCGGTCATCGCCAGGCGCTGCGCCCTCACGGACCACAAGCCCAACTACACCGTGGGGCTCCAATTCGTCCAGCCGGGCGGCGAGGCCGAGAACACGCTGCTCAACCTCGTCATGGGCGATACGGGATCGCCCGCGCCGGAGGATTCGGCGCAATGAGCACGGTTGTTGCGGATGAATTGCGAGATCTGCTGCTGGCACAGCGCGTCCTTCCGCCGGCGGAAGTCGAGAAGGCCGAACAGGAGGCTCAGGCCGACGGGAACGACCTCGAAACCACGCTGCGAAAAAAGCGCCTGCTGACGGATACCAACTTCGCCGCCATTCGCGCCATCGGCGCAGGCGTTCAATTCTGCAATCTGAGCGATTTCATTCCGTGTCTTCGCAATGCCGGCATCGTCACCGAAGAACTCGCCCGTCGGCACGTCATGTTCCCGCTGTTCGATCTGGACGGCGTGATCACGCTCATCATGGAGAATCCCAACGACCTTGCTGGCATCGAGCAGGTTCGACGCTCGTCCCGCAAGGAGGTGGATGTCTGTGTTGCGAGCAGGGGCGACATCATCGGCGTCATCGAGCGAGCCTACGGCGCAAGCAAGTATCTTCAACAATCTACGGCAATCGAGCCGGTCGCCGGTGACGACGAATTCGGCGCAAGCGACGAGACGCAGCCGGTGATTCGCCTCGTGGACAATCTTGTGCAGGAGGCCGCGCGCCAGGGCGCATCCGACATTCACATCGAGCCGGGCGAACAGGAGCTTCGCATTCGCATTCGGGTCGATGGCGTGCTGCGCGAAGTGGCGGCGCCGCCGCTGGGACTGGCGCGCGCAATTGTCTCGCGCATCAAGGTCATCTCGAAACTCGACATCTCCAAATCGCGCAGCCCGCAGGATGGCGCGTTTCACTACCGCGGCGCCGATGTTGATGTGGTGCTTCGCGTTTCAATCCTGCCGTCGGTCTTCGGGGAAGCGGTCGTACTGCGACTGCTGCGCAACGCGTCCGAGTCCATTTCGATGCGCGAACTCGGCATGCCATCCAACGTGCTGGAGCGCTTTCAAGCCGTTGTTACCAACGCACACGGCATGATCCTGGTGTCCGGTCCGACCGGCTCCGGAAAATCGACGACGTTGTATGCGGCGATGAAGAGCGTCGCCAGTCCACAGAAGAACGTGATCGCGATTGAGGACCCGGTCGAGTATCGCACAAGTTCCATACGTCAGGTGCAGGTCAATCCGGAGGCGAACCTGACGTTTGCGTCAGGCCTTCGCTCGATTCTGCGACAGGACCCCGACGTGATCATGGTCGGCGAAATTCGCGACGGCGAAACCGCCCAGATCGCGGTGCAGGCGGCGTTGACGGGCCACCTGGTGCTCAGCACAGTGCATACAAATGACTCGATCGGGGCGATCTCGCGATTGCGCGAGTTGGGCGTGGCCCCCTTTCTGATTTCGTCATCACTGCTGGGCGTGCTGGCTCAGCGTTTGTGCCGCCGCATCTGCCCGGATTGCAAGGGCTCCGACACCGTCCCCAAGCCCTTGATTCGGGCCGTCGGACTGGATCCCGAGAATCTCGGATTTCAGCCCATGCGCGGCAAGGGGTGCCGTCGCTGTGTGGGTACGGGTTACATGGGCCGGGTCGGCGTTTACGAGTTTTTTGAGCTGAACGAGAAGTTTGCGGAAATGATCGTGCGACTGGAGCCTTCGGAGTCGATTCGCGCTTTGGCGCGCAACAATGGCATGACGTTTCTGGTGGATGACGGTGTCGCGAAGATTCGCGCGGGGCTGACGACGGTAGAGGAAGTCGCCCGGGTCGCCGGAAAGGCCTGATGGGCCGATGGCCGCAGGATTGGTGAAGACAGATGCCACGATACACGGTTCAATTTGCGCTGCCCAGCGGAAAGACGGGCGTCGAACTTCTGGACGCCGTTAATGAGCGAGCCGCGGCCGCGCGCATCGAAGCCGACGGCCGCACGCCCATCACCATTCACGCGGCCGACGGCGATGCTTCGGCACGGACAACCAAGATGATGCCACGCCAGCGCGGCGGCAAGAAGATGCGCCGCGCTGTACTCGATTTCACCCACCAGCTTGCAGCAGTGACAGAAAGCGGTATCCCCGTCATCGCAGGTTTGAAAGCTGTCGGCGAGCAGACCGACCACGTGCGGCTCCGTGCGGCCATTGCACGCATCGCCGGCCGCATCGAGGGCGGCCGCGCCATGGCGGAGGCGATGGAGCCCGAGTCCGACATTTTTCCGGCCCTGTTCGTCAAGACGCTCGCCGCGGGCGAGGCGGCCGGAAACATCCCCGAAGTGCTCAACTCATTAGCCCGCTATCAGGAGCAGGAGCAGGAAACTCGCGCGCAGATTCGCTCGGCACTCACCTATCCGGCCCTGGTCGTCGGCGCGCTGGTGCTGGCCACCGTGTTCATGTTGACATTCGTCGTCCCGCAATTCGCGGCCATGTTCGACAAGTTCAACGGCCAGCTCCCTCTGCCGACGCGCATCCTGCTCGCCGTCAGCCGCGCCATGACCGATCATTACATCCTGCTGACGCTCGGCCTGGGCGGCGCCGGCTACCTGGTGCGCACGGCGTTTCGTTACAAGGGCCCCCGGGCGTGGCTCGATACACAACTCCTGAAACTCCCGGTGTTCGGCAATCTGCTGATCGGCGTCTATATGATGCGCTTCATCGACTTGCTCGCCCTGCTGACGCGCTCGGCATTGCCCATCACACAATCGCTTCGCGTCACCGCGGAAAGCATGACCAATAACGCCATTCGCAGCGATATTCGCGGCATGGTGCATTCGATCGAAGGCGGCCGCACGCTGGCCGAGGCCTTCGGCGAAACCCGGACGCTCACCCCGCTGGTGAAGCGAATGCTGGCCATCGGCGAGACCGCCGGCCGCACCGATCAGATTTTGGCTTATGTCGCTGATTACTACTCCACTCAGACAAAGCGAAGCATCAAACTCTTATCGACCCTGATCGAACCCGTGCTGGTTACCGGTCTGGCCGCCGTGGTTCTTTTCTTTGCGCTCGCCATCTTTTTGCCGATGTGGAAGATACTCAAGCTTGTGGGCACAGCATAGGCGTTCGACGCGCCTGGCCCACGAAAATAAGTGAGGGAAGGTCATCCGAGGGGTTCGGTGCCTGTTCCAAAGGAGAAGAAAGACATGAATCGAGTTGTTAATTCCAAGCGGGCTCGAAAGGGCTTCACCCTGATCGAATTGGTCACGGTCATCGTCATCCTGGGCGTGCTCTCGGCCGTCGCTCTGCCGGTGTACCTCGACTACAAGGCCGACGCCAAGGCCGCGGCATGCAAGGGTTCGCTCGGCGCCGTCCGCGCGGCCATCGCAAACTTCTATGCCCACGGCGCGACGGACTCGGGCGGCGGCACGGCTGCGTATCCGACCCTCGTTCAGTTGAACACCGTCGGCACCGTCATGGTCGACACGATTCCTGACAATCCGTATGACACCGACGCGACCAAGAACAACGTGAACGCCTCTTCCGCCACCAAGGGCACCGTGTCCGGCGGCACCGGCGGCTGGAATTACAACGCGGCCAACGGCCAGTTCTGGGCTAACACCAACACCTCGGGTGTCGGCGAGAACGGTTTCTAAACAGGCCGTCGAATCGCGTCGTGATGACCTCATAGCCGGAAGCCCCCGAGCATGCCTCGGGGGCTTCCGCTTCCCTATGGATCCGACCATGCGACGTATCGACTCACGATTCATCGCCGCCCGACGATTCCATCGCGGATTCTCGCTGATCGAGCTGGTCACCGTCATCACGCTGCTAGGCATTGTCGCGGTCGCAATTGCCGGGCCGACGCTGTCGTACATGAGCAAGATCCGCTCGCGCAGTGCCGCCACCCGAATTCTTGCTGACATTCGATACATCCAGCGTCACGCGATGAACTCGCGGCTTCGCACCTGGATTGTCTTCAGCACGGCGAGTAACAACTACAGGCTTTATGCGGAGACCAGCCCGGGCGCCGGAAAGGCCACACGCGCCGCACTGACGCATCCGCTGAATCAGACGTCCGGCGCCGTTCAATTCGGCTCGGGAAGCAATCTGGCCGTTTCCATTACGGCGGTCAATATCAATACTACGTCTGAAATTGAATTCGACAGCTGGGGAAAACCCTATGACGGAAACTCCGTCGGTCTGACAGCGAACGGCACGATCACACTCTCGAACGGCGTGACGTTGACCGTGTATCCGACCAGCGGACTCGTGGAGCAGGCGGGATGAGACGCGGCAAACTGCGAGCCATGACGATCATTGAGGTGGTGACGGCCATCGTCATTCTGTCGGTGGGCCTGCCCCCCTTGATCAAGGCATTTGCCGACAGTTCGAATCAGTCTCACCTTCCCGTTAACTCGACGATCGCATCGTTCCTCGCGACCGAGCGCATGGAGCAGGTTGTGGCTCGCCGCTACCGAAACAACACGGGCTACGCCGCTTTGATTGCAGCCAACTTTCCGGCGGAATCACCTGTGACCGGGTTTCCGCGCTTCAGTCGAACCGTGACGATCAGCGAGGTCACAAATGCCCTGTCCCCCTCGGGCACGGCAGTCGGCTATCGCAAGGTGCGCGTCACTGTGACGTGGCAACCCAACAATTCGAGCATGTCCATCGAGAGGGTCTTTGCAGACTTCTAATGCCATGTCTCACACCTGCAACTCCAACTCGATGCGACGCCAGCACCCACGGCAGCGGCGCGCCTTTACGCTCGTCGAGCTGATTGTCTGCATCGTCGTGAGCGCGGTCATCGCCGGCATGGCCGGATCGCTGCTTTGGAATGCAACCCGAATGCGCTCCGAGGTCGGCGCGCGTGCCGAATTGATTGACATTGCGGCACGCGGCATGGAGCAGCTACTCCGCTACATCCGCGAAATACCCCAGGATGCGTCGCTTGCAGGCCAAGCTCAGATCTCAACCGCCAACGTATCCGATCTGCGCTGGGATGTGTACGGCTTTCGCAAGACGGGCACGACGATCGAGATGACAACCAACTCCGGAACAACGTGGCGCCCTGTGGTCAATGAAGCAACGGCGTTGACGTTTACCTATTACGACAAGACCGGCGCGACGCTCAGCTCGCTGCCCCTCAATGCGGCCAATCGCCAGGCCGTGCGACTGATCAAGATCAATCTGACGGTGACGCGTGCATCCGAATCGGCGGAATTACAGACATCCATCTACTTACGGGCGTTCATGAACGAGGTGGTAGCGCCATGATCCAGCGAATATCGGGCCTTCGACGCGGTGCGGCCCTGGTGGCCTTCGTGACCGCCCTGCTTGTGATCGGAACGCTGACGCTGACAGTGCTGCAAATGACCGGACTTGGGGCGCATTCACATCTGGCGCATTATCGGAGCAACGGCGCATTTTATGCCGCCGAAAGCGGAATCGAATTGGCACTGCGCGAGGTCAATCTCAGCAGCGATATCGACAGTGACGGGACCATTGGTTCGATATCTAACAACGGCAACTCTGCGGACGACCCCGCGTTGACCAGTGGTTCGTTCAATGTCTCGGTCGCTGCAAAGGTGCACACAGCGACAGGAACCTGGCTGACCTATAAGCGGACGCTGGAGGCCACGACGGAGTGATGATCGTTCGCGATGGCGCGGAGGCAGAGAAAAAGCGCGGAATGAAGCACCAGAAACACGGACGGATGGACACGGATGTCTAACTCACGCGGTACCATTTACATTCAGACTGTCGGCGACGAGCTGCGCGTCTGCCGGGTGATCAAGGGACGCCCGACGCCCGAAATTCGCGACGCCTTTGTCATTCGCACCGCCAAGCAAGGCGAAGACGTTTCAGCCTTCTCTGACGAAGCCGTTACGACCGCCCTTGCCGAGGCCGTACGCGAACGCCGCTGGACAGACATGGACGCCGTGTGTCTTCTCGGCGGACAGAGCGTCGCCTGTCAGTTCTATGAGATGCCGCCTCTCAAGTCAGCGGCATTGAAGCACGCGGTCGAAATCAAGCTCACCCAGCAACTCCACTTCTCGTCGTCCGACGCCATCATCGCCGTCGAGAAGCCCCTTGCACTCGGTTCGGGCGCAACCGAGCAGATTCACGTCGCGGCCACGGCCGTTGTCCGATCGCAGGCCAAGCTCGCAGTTGATGCGATTGAGAATGCCGGCCTGAATCTGATCGCCATGTCGGCGACGCCGGTCGCCATGACGCGCCTAGCCGCCGACGTCGCGGGTACCGAGCCTGGATTCGCATGCTACCTCTATCTGGACGAACGATTCAGCACCCTGATCGTGCTGCACGACGGCCGGCCCACCGTTGCGACCGACATCGCCTTTGGCGCTGCAGATCTGACCACAGCCATCATGCGGCCGATTATCTCCGGCGATGAAGTCATTCAACTCAACGTCGCACAGGCATTGGCGATTCGAACGAACACCGGCGTTCCAGCCGCGAACCATCGGATCGAGTCGATCAACGTCACCGGCGACCGATTGCTGCCGCTGCTGGAGCCGGTGCTGCAGAAACTTGCTAAGCAGCTCACACAGTGGCTGACTTTTGCAGGCGCCAAAGGCGGCCAGGACGCCACCCGACTGGAACTGGTTGGACCCTGTGCCGAAATCCCCGGGCTGGCGGATTCGCTGACCGAACGACTCACCATCAAGACAACCTGCAAAGACTGGATCGCCGATCTTGTGCAGCCGAGCGAGTCGACCGACGCCTCGGCCGTAACCGGGCTCGCCGCGGTCATCGGAGCGGCACAGCATCTCAAAGATCTGCCAAGCCTGCTTCCGCCAGAGACGCGCCATCGCATTCGCATCGAACACATGCGCCGCTGCGTGACCATGGCATGCCCCTTGTTTGCGGCCGTCATTGCAATTTTCGGCACGCTCTTTGCCAGGGTGAATGCGCAGCTTCAGCCTGGTCTCATCGATCACGAACGGCGCATGGAGCAAATGCAGGGCGCTCTGGCCGCAAACGCAAAGCTTGACGCGGTCAGAGCTGCTGCTGATGAAATCGAATACCGGCTCGGACGGTTCGACCGCTACGCGCCCCGCTGGGTGGGCATCTTCAAGGAGATTTCCACGCTGCTGCCGAACGAGTTACAGGTCACGCAGTGCGCTGCACATTGGATTGACGGCGAACCGCGCCTCACTCTGACAAGCGACGTCCATCGGACGGCCCACAGCCCCGGCTTCGACAAGATTGTCGAACAGACGCTGCTTCTCCTGGATCACAGCCCGTTCTGCTCGCGCGTAAGACTGGTGAATGCGAATCGCAGCGAGAGCCGCAAGGCGGTCGGAATCGCCGGCAGTCTGGCCGTTGAAATAACCCTCGCACATGCCCGAGAGACGGAGAGAGTGCAGCCGTGAAATCCATCATTCGCTATTTGCCGAATTGGGGCGCCTTTGCCGCGGCGATCGGTCTGGTGACAACGGCGTCTACTTTTGCCATTGCGTCGTTTCACAACGCCGGTAAGTCGATTCACCGCCTCACCGCGCTCGGCGCGGCATTAACCGAGACAGCGCAAACCCTTCGCGAGTCGATCCATCCACCGGACTACAAGGAGACTCTGCTCGAGCGCAAAAAGGGCCTGGACGAACGTCTGGCGGAGTGCGGAAAGCCGAACTTGGTCGCCGCAGAGATCAGCGAGAACACACGCAGCGTCGGTGCGAGCGTGCTTGAGATCAAACCAATCGACGCGCCCAGGTCGACGCATACCGCGCCGGACAAGGCTGCCGGGCCAGCTTACCCGCGCTACCAAGTTGCCATCGTCGGCTCATACCAGCAGGTCGCGGAATTCATGAAGCACTGCACACGACAAAGGCTGCCGGTCCGCGTCGTCGATTTCGTCCTGACCATGACTGACTATCGTTCCGAAAAGAATGAACCCATGTTGCGTGCAGATGTGACGGTGGAATCGTACCAGGAGCAAAAGCTCAGCGCGGAAGGGCAAAGCTCATGACAGCACGAAACAAACGGGTGGTCACAGTCCTTGCATGCTCCAGCGTCATTCTTGTGTGGCGTGTTTGCGTCATCATTACCGATTACTCGCCAGCTGCCGCGCAGGCCAATCAATCGGAGCCCGAAATTCAGGAGGTTGTGCAGGTCGCAAACGCCCCGGATCCGATGGCGACAACCTGGGAAAAGCAGCGATCACTCGAAGAGCGTCCCTGGGGCCGGAATCCTTTCACCGTGCCGGACGAACTCAAGAATGCGTTGAGCAATTCCGCCGAGGAGCCAGAGCATCACGATAACAAGCCGATGGAGCCGCCCAAGATCGGGTTTTCGGGCTCGTCGCGCGTCGGCGACACCTATCGCGCCATTATTCGATCCGGCATCGTCGCCGTCGGCGATCCGGTCGAAGGCTCGTTCACGGTCAAGTCGATTGACAACCGGAGCGTGACCATCGCCTCGGGAAACTGGAACTACGTCTATGAACTCGGCTCGGAAACGCCGATTGTCCGCCGTTCGGGAGAGGACCAATGAGTTACCGGATTAAGACAGTTTCGACTGTCGCCATGCTAGGACTGGCCCTCATGGCCCGACCGGCCGCGGCCGCCGACGCCAAGATCAAGCCCTCAGCCGATCGCCGGACAATCAGTCTGGAGTTGGCCAAGAGCGAGATTCGCGATGCCCTGCGGCTCATCGCCCAGAGCGGCAACATCAATCTCATCATCGGGCCAGACATCGAGGGCAACGTCTCGGTGCACCTCGACAACGTGCCCGTCGAAGTTGCGCTAAAGTCGATCGCCGTCAATAACAACCTGCGCTACGCGCAGGAGGATGGCGTCGTCACGATCACGCGCATGCAGCCAGCCGACGCAAACGCCCCCGCACCGATCCTGGTGACGCGGGCATTCGTGCTTCAGGCGCAGGACGCCGCACGCGTCAAGGACGCCATTGAGCACGTCTTGTCCAAAGACGGCAAGATGACGGTGCTCAACGAGAACAGCGATGTCTCTTACATCACCAGCACGCTGAACAGCCTGTCGGGCGACATGTCCAGCACATCGGCCGGCGGCGGATTCAGCAACAACAACGGCAATGCCACCAACGGCAGCGTGTCGGCCCCGTCCGGAGTCGGCGCTGCACAGGGCGAACAGCAGGGTGCATCGGCCCGGAACGCACGCACGCTTGTCGTCACCGACATCGCCGAAAAGATCAATGTCGTCGCTTCCCTGGTGGCCGACCTGGATCGATTGCCGCCCCAGGTGCTCATCGAGGCCCGCATCGTTGAAATGAGCACCAATCTGCAGCGCCAGCTTGGCATTGACTGGAACATCGAGGCCCTTGCCAACGGCCCGATTTTGAATCACCAGTTGCCGCTGAAATGGAGCGCCGGATTTGCATCCGGCGATCAAGTTCAACGCACCCCTGCCGGCACCCCATACTCGACTGCCGGACTGTCATTGGGCACCGTGGATCTGTCGCGCCTGAGCGGCATGCTTCGCGCCAACCAGGACGATGCGGCGATCCGCCTGCTCGCCAATCCGCGCATGCTCATCTTCAACAATCACAGCGCCAACATCCTCGTAGGCGAGCGCTATCCGATCTTCACTGCAAACGTCTCCAACTTCGGAACCGTCACCGAGGCCTTTCAAACTTACATTCCGGTCGGCACACAACTCGAAGTCACGCCGACCATCATGTCGGATGGTCGCATCTCGCTGCTCGTCCACCCTGCCACGAGCGCCCTCGGCGATGACGTGGTCGGAACGACCGGGCTTCGCGTCGCCCGAATCCAGACCCGCGAAATCAGCACGCGCGTGATCATGCGCGATCAGCAGACCATCGTGCTCGGCGGTCTCATCAGCGATCGAAAGATTCACGTCGCCCGCAAAGTCCCCGGTCTGGGTGACTGGCCGGGAATCAGTGCGTTGTTTCGCCAGGAGCGCCCCCAGACCGAGCGGGTTGACCTGCTCGTCTTTCTGACGGCACAGATCGACGGCGCAACGAAGATCAGCGACCGGGATCGCAAGGTATTCGACATGTACAAGCCGCACTTCAAGCAGGTCGAACGCCTGCAGGACGTGCCGCTGCACTTTGAAATTCCCACGGAATACGAGCCGCCCAAGCCGCGCTTCACCGATCCGCCCGTTGAAACGGCGAACACGACGAAACCGGGATGCACGGATTGCGATGTCGAATCCAACGGCGATGCAATCGACATGTCCCCCAATGCCGACTCGGATCAGTTGACGCCACTCTCATCGACGATGTCGCGTTCTCCGGTCCCGACGGTCCGCAAGGTCAACATGCGGGCGGATGATCGAACATCGCCGGCGTCATCTCGCGCTACCCCGCCGAGACCGGTCTTCGCCCCATCACCGGCCGAGGAGACCGAGGGATTCGCCAGCCAGGTGGAGGCGCTGCTCGGTCGGCCGCTTACGAATCATGAATCCGCACGCGACATTCCGATGAATCAACATCAGGGAGTCAGCCATGAATCCTCCGTCCGACCCATCGGCGGGCCGCGAAACGCCGCGCCCAAGTCAAACGACGTCCGCGCCAACCAGCCGCGCTCCATCAACGACCTTTCCATGTCTATGGAAGCCGCGCCAAATGCCGCTGGACATTCGAGAACCGGCGCCGATGCCAGAGAGCCAATCCGACCAGACGTCGTGCAACCCACCGAACTACCTGTCGGTGCGCTGGAGAAAGCGCCGCGACGCAGTCCTGCCCTGCCTGGTCGCGTTCGCCGCGTGTGCGCTGTCGATGGCGGGCTGCCAGCAAACTGAACGGACGGCCGACACCTCGCCTCTGCGGGTGGAACCGCCAGTGACGTCGGTGGTGGCGCCGGAGCAGCAGTCGCAATCGTTCCGCGCGGCTTTTGCCCAGGGCCTTGAGTACACCCGAAACCGCGAGCACGGTCTCGCACTCGGCGCCTATGAGGCAGCCCTGAAGGCCAACCCGGACTCGCGCGATGCACTGTTCAATCTCGGTGCGACGCACGAGGCCCTCGGCGACCCGTTCCAGGCAATTACCATCTACAAGCGCGTGCTGGAGTTGGAACCCAATGATGCCGACTGCTACCGCAATCTCGGCACCTGTGCGATGAAGCTGGCCTATCGTGAACGCAACGGCGCGTGGCTCGATCTGGCCCGCAGCGCCTGGCAACGCTCACTGGAATTGCAGCCGAATCAGCCCGATGTCACCGGGTACCTTGCGGCGATCGGACCCGAGGCCAACCCGTGATCGACCGCAATCGTCCGTGAGGCCGGCACGCCATGCCCAGCAGAGATCAGATTCTCGCCGCCATCCGGTCAAATCCGCGCCTGCCGGCCCCACCGCAGATTCTCTTTCGCATTCTTGAGGCCACGCGCGACGAGACCACCAACCTCAATCAACTGGCCGAGCTGATCCGTCAAGACTCGGGCCTTTCGGCCGGCTTGCTGCGCCAGGCCAACAGCGCCCTGTACGGATTTTCCGCGCCGACGTCGTCCATCTCGACGGCCTGCATGCGGCTCGGAATCAAGCAGGTCCGCGCAGCGGTCATGAATCAACACATCGTCAATGGACTTTCTTCCACACGACCCCCGGGCTTCGAGCCGGGGCGTCACTGGCAGTCCGCCCTGGCCACGAGCGTGGCCGCCCAGGAGATCTGCCGGAAGGTCCTGCCCAAGATGACCGAAGACGCTTCAACGGCCGGGCTTCTCTGCGACATCGGCATAGGTCTCATGGCATACGGTGTGCCAAAGGACTATCAACGTGTACTGGATGAGTGGAAGAAGCAACCTGACTCGGAACTCGATCGAATTGAGAACCGCGTGCTCGGCGTATCACACGCCGAGGTCGGCGCGACAATTCTGACAGAATGGAAACTTGATGAGGCGTTTCGCGATGCCGTCCGCTGGCATCATGTCGACCCGATCGCCCCGCCGCCCGGCGGAATTGCTCCGTTCACACGGGCCGTTGCCGGTGCCGTGCTGGTCGGGCGAATTGCTCTCGATGGCTCCGACATGGATCGGCTCACGTTGTTGTTCGCAATGCTGGAGGGCCTGACGCCCAACCCGGATGCACTGGTCACACACCTGCTCGATCAACTCGTCGCACGCATTCAAGAGACCGCGAAGGCGTTCCAGGTTGAACTGGGAAACATCGAAAAGTTGCAGGCCAACGTGAGCAGCGTAGAGGCGTCGCTGCCCGATCTCTCCGCAAAGATGACAAGCCGGCCGATGGCCCGCGACGGCGGCTGGTAAATTGCTGAATACCAACGTCGTGTTGCGTTATCCCTGCGTCGGCTCGGGCTGTGTGTCGCCTTCGGGTGCGACGGGCTGGGCCGGCGGATTCTGGCCTGGAGGATTCTGGCCCGGTCCCGGAAGCGCCTTCAGCAGGAATGTTCGCCGCAGATTGAACGGGGCGGCGTTGATGAAGTAACCATATTCCAAGTCTTGTGTGGTGAAATAACAGAAGCCGCGCGGGCGGTCGCAGTTGCCAATCTCGCCTTCGACCTCTGTACGAATCGATCGGTAGAGCGCCTTCTCGCCCTCACGATCGAAGATGAGCATGCCCCATTCCATAGTGGTCGGCGACTGCCCGAGGACGAACAGATCGCCTTCACGGTTCACCAATCCGCGATCCGCGTTCAGCAACTTGACTGCCTGGTAGACATACTTCGGCTTCTGACCCTTCACGTTGTAGACGCGCACCCGCGTGCCATCCATGTCTGTGACGCACAGGTGGCCATTTGCGTAACCCAAGCCGTCCGGTGCTGAGAATTTTGCTTCGACGGGCGCGGGTTGGGTGGCAGGCGTATTGGCCATCGGTGCGGTCGCGGGTTGTTCATCGTCCAATTCGGGGTCCAACGAATCGATGTAAGCCCCATTCGCATCTAGAATCTGCACGCGGTTGTTACCGCAATCCGCGACATAGATCCGCCCCTGGTCGTCAACAGCGACATCCATCGGCTCGCGAAACTCGCCGTCCCCATCGCCCGGCGTGCCGGGCCAGCGATCGCGCGCGGGATAGGTCTGCACGAGGTCACCTCGGTCATACAGCGCGACCACGTGATTCACCGGATCGGTCACCAGAACGCGGCGATCCTGCGCAATGGCCACACCGGCGAACCCCGGCTGATACGTGGGCATGTTTCGATGCCGAAAACCAAGCGGCTGGGTACCCGCCGTGCTGGACCAGCCGAGCATCTGCTGATCGCCC
>Ga0268299_1002965_pt1 | contig 17436 bp, 14 predicted proteins | sample NOBtaG_FD_193484 | JGI IMG/M metagenome (GOLD analysis project Ga0268299, IMG submission 193484) | Activated sludge microbial communities from bioreactor in Nijmegen, Gelderland, Netherland - NOB reactor | ecosystem: Engineered > Bioreactor > Aerobic > Activated sludge | place: Netherlands...
TACGTCCGCCACCTCGACAACCTGATCGCCCTGGCCGGGAAGGAGATCGAGCGCACGCGCTGGCAGGACGGCTTCCACGCCCTGGCGTGGATGTACCACGACCGGTTCCGCCGGGCCCGCCAGGTCTTCGTCGAGCAGTACGGCAACAACATCCTGCACGGCTTCCGCCGCTTCTTCGACGCCGGCCGGCTCGAACTCATCACCTGCGCCGCGACGCACGGCTTCCTGCCGCTGATGATCGCCAACCGCGAGGCGCGCCGCGCCCAGATCGAGCAGGGGGCGCGCGAGTTCGAGCGCCACTTCGGCCGCCGGCCGCGCGGCATCTGGCTCGCCGAGTGCGGCTACGCCGACGGCGTGGACGAACTGCTCCGCGACGCCGGCATCGAGTACTTCTTCACCGACACGCACGGCGTCCTCTTCGCCGAGCCGCGGCCGCACTACGGCATCTACGCCCCGATCCGCTGCCCGGGCAGCGGCGTCGCCGTCCTCGGCCGCGACACCGAGTCGTCGAAGCAGGTCTGGAGCGCCGTCGAGGGCTACCCCGGCGACTACGCCTACCGCGACTTCTACCGCGACGTCGGCTTCGACCTCGACTACGAGTACGTCCAGCCCCACCTCCACCGGATCGGCATCCGGTCGATGCTCGGCATCAAGTACCACAAGATCACCGGCCGGACCGACGACAAGCAGGTCTACGACCGCCGGGCCGCCCTCGACAAGGCGGCCGAGCACGCCGGCAACTTCCTCTTCAACCGCGAGAAGCAGGTCGAGTGGCTCGCCGGGGCGATGGAACGGCCGCCGCTGATCGTTGCGCCGTACGACGCCGAGCTGTTCGGCCACTGGTGGTTCGAGGGGCCGGAGTGGATCGACTTCCTCCTCCGCAAGATGCACTTCGACCAGGACACGATCAAGACGATCACCGTCCCGGAATACCTGGGCCGCCACCCGAACCTCCAGCCGTCGAAGCCGATCATGTCGAGCTGGGGCTACAAGGGCTACGCCGAGGTCTGGCTGGAAGGCTCCAACGACTGGATCTACCGCCATCTGCACGAGGGTGCCGACCGCATGGTCGAACTCGCCCGGGCGAACGGCGACCCGACGCCGCTCCAGCGGCGGGCGCTCAACCAGGCGGCCCGCGAGCTGATGCTCGCCCAGTCGAGCGACTGGGCGTTCATCATGAAGACGGGGACGATGGTCCCCTACGCCGTCGAGCGGACGAAGACGCACGTCCTGAACTTCAACGCCCTGTACGACCAGCTCCGCCGCGGCGAGATCGACGAGCCGTGGCTGGCCGAGATCGAGCGGCGGCACAACCTGTTCCCGACGCTGGACTACCGGCTGTTCGCGTGACGGTTCGGCTGTGGGGGACGCGAATCGCGACCGCGGGCTCCGTTGTCGTACCCCTTCGGGGTTGACGGATCACCGCTGCCGCTTCCGTCGCGGCGGTTCGCCTTCCCGCTCCGGGGCGGAGACGAACCGGAAGTTGAGCTGCCGCCGTTGCAGATCGACCCGGACGACCTGGACGCGCACCTTGTCGCCGAGCCGGAAGCGGTGCCCGTGCCGTTGGCCCTCGATCGTGTGCGTGTCCTCGTCGTACCAGTAGTAGTCCAGCGGCAGCGTCGAGATGTGGACGAGCCCTTCCGCCGGCAGCTGCTCGCCCAGGGCGTAGAAGCCGTAGTCGGCCACGCCGGTGATCGTCGCGTCGAGTTCGAGGCCGATGCGCTCCTCCAGGTGGGCGAGCAGCTTCAGCTTGACCAGCTCGCGCTCGGCGACCTCGGCCCGCCGCTCCATCTTCGAGCAGTGGTCGCCCAGGCCGAAAAGCTCGTCCTCGTCCGCGCCGACCTTGCCGGTGCGCAGCCACTGGTTGAGCAGCCGATGCACGGTCAGGTCCGGGTAGCGGCGGATCGGCGAGGTGAAGTGGCAGTAGTGCCTGCTGGCGAGGGCGTAGTGGCCCTCCTCCTCCGGGCTGTACATCGCTTGCTTCAGGCTGCGGAGCAGGGCGTAGTGAATCGCGTGCCGGTCGGGCCGCGTCGCCGACAGGTCGAGGACGCGCTGTAGGCCGTGGCGGTCCTGCTCCTGCGTGACGCGGTAGCCGAGGCTCCTGGCGAAGATCGCGAACGCTTCCAGCTTGCGCGGGTCCGGGTCGGGGTGGACCCGTCGCAGGAACGGCACGCCGAGGGAGAACAGGTGCTCGGCGACGGCCTCGTTCGCCTGGAGCATGAACTCCTCGATGATCTGGTGGCTGACGTCGTCGCTGGAGAAGTGGGCCCCGCTGACCCGGCCCTGCTCGTCGTACTCCAGCTCGGCCACCGGCATGTTCAACTCGAGCGCACCGCGCTTGCGCCGCCGCTCGCGCAGGGTCATCGCCAGGTCGCGCATCCGGAAGAGCAGATCGCGCACCTCCGGGTCGAGGGCCGGGGCTTCCGGCTTGCCCTCCAGGACGGCGAGCACCTCCTCGTAGGCGAAGCGCCGCCGGTTGCGGATCGCCCCGTTGGCGAACCGGACGCCGGTGATCTGTCCCTCGGCCGTGTAGCCGATGACGACGCTCTTGACGTAGCGGACGCGGTCCTGCTGGAGCGACGCGAGGTGGTTCGAGATCAGCTCCGGGAACATCGGGATGACGCGCTGCGGCAGGTAGACGCTCGTCGCCCGGCGGCGCGCCTCGCGGTCGAGCGGCCCGCCCGGCGGGGCGAAGTGGCCGACGTCGGCGATGTGGACCTGCAGTTCGTAGTGGCCGGTCGCCGGGTCGCGGCTCAGGGCGACGGCGTCGTCGAAGTCGCGGGCCGTCGCCGGATCGACCGTGATGATGAGGGTCTTCGTGAAATCCTCGCGCCCGGCGAGGTCGTCCTCGTTGAACGTGTCCGAGGCGAGACGGGCCTCCTCCTTGGCGTCCTCGGGGAACTCGGTCGGCAGGGCAAACGCCCGGATGATCGACAGCGTGTCCACGCCGGGCTGGCCGCGCGGGCCGAGCACCTCGGTGATGACGCCCTCGCCGCGGTCGCTCTCGGACGGGAAGCGGACCATCTCGATGACGACTTTGTCGTCTGCTTTGGCCCCCTTCGCGCCGGCGTCGCCGACGACGATCGAGTGGCTGAAGACGGTCCCGTCGATGCGGACGTAGCCGGTGCCGTCGCGCTCGTGGTAGGTGCCGACGAAGTCGTGCGTCGCCCGCTCCAGCACCCGGACGACACGCCCGGTCGCGGTGCGGTCCTGCTTGCCGGCCTTCTCGACCAGCTTGACGAGGACCGTGTCGCCGGTGGCGGCGTCGAGGGTGTGCCGCTCAGAGATGCGGATCTCGGGGCTGGCCTTGCCCTCGACGGGCTTCGGCCGGACGTAGCCGGTCCCGGTCGAGGTGCGGCGGAACGTGCCGACGATGGAGCCGGCCGCGGGCGCGAGGCGGACGGTGTCGTTCCGGCCGAGTTCGATCTGGCCGGCGGTGAGGAGCTTCTTCAGGGCGCGCTTGAACTCGCGGTACTCCGGCGTCGGGATGCCGAGCGCGCGGGCCAGGGCCTTCGGCTTGAGCGGCGAGTAGCCCTTGCGCTGGAGGGCGGCCAGGATTTGGTTTTCGTAGGTATTGTTGTTCATTCGTTCTCTACGACACGGCGAGCGGTCGTGATGTTCGCCTCAATCGTCCTCCCCGTCGTCGGCCGTCCCGTCGCCGGCCGGCCGGCCCTTGAACAGCCGGCGGTCCAGCGACGGGATGAACGGCGTCCAGGCGGCGTCCTTGTTCGCGTCCTCGCGGATGTCGCGCGTGAAGGAGTGGACCTTCGCGTCGAAGTTGTCCAGGTGGTGCAGCGCGATCGCCTCCGGCGTCATCGGCAGCTTCGGGCTGCCGAACTCGTACGTGCCGTGATGGCTGACGATGAGGTGCTTCAGCCGCAGGAGCAGCTCCTTCGGGAACGGCGACCCGGTCAGCGTCGCGACGCGCGGCAGCTGCTCGTTGAGCATCTCGACGCCGATGACGAGGTGGCCGATCAGCTGGCCCTCGTCGGTGTAGCCGAAATTGCGCTCGAAGCTCAGTTCGCGCACCTTGCCGATGTCGTGCAGGAAGACGCCGAGGATGAGCAGGTCGCGGTTCAGCTCCGGGTAGAGGCCGCACAGGCGGTCCGCGCCGTCCATGAGCGTTACGACGTGTTCGAGCAGGCCGCCGAGGTAGGCGTGGTGGTTGCGAACGCCGGCCGGGCATTTGCAGAACAGGCGGACGAACTCGGCGTCCATCAGGAACGCCTCGGCCAGGCAGCGCAAGTGCGGGTGATCGACCTTACGGAGGTGGGCTCGCAGCCGCTCGAACAGCTTGCCGACGTCCTGGGTCGTGTGCGGCAGGAAGTCGGCGAGATCGACCTGCTCGGCGACGACGCGCTCGATATTGCTGAGCAGGATCTGCAGCGCCCCCTGGAAGAGCTGCACCTTGCCCTTGATGGTGACGAAGTCGCCGGCCTCGACGGCGCGGGCGACGCTCTCGGCGATGTTGAACAGGCGGGCGCTGATGTTGCCGGTCCGGTCGCGGAGGTCGAGCTGGAGGTAGGTGTTGCCGTTGCGGTTGGCGCGCACCTGCTTGTCGCCGACGAGGTAGACCTCCTCGATCGCGTCGCCGTCGGCCAGGTGCTGGACGAAACGTCGGCCGTGGGCCGGTGCGGGGGCAGTCATCGCGCGGGCTCCTCCGAACGGAACTCTGCCCGTTATTGTACGGAGGTTCAAGCCGGCGGCGGGGGATTTGCCGTCGCGTCGGCTTGCGGCCGGGTCCGGGGCTGCGTACTTTGTGGAGGAAGCGAGCAGACGCCGTCCTTGCACGGGACGAGGTTGTAGCGGTTGCGCGCGATTTTCAGGTAGAGCCACTGGCCGAGCGTCGGCACGCCGGGCAGGTAGAGCAGCGGCGCGACCGGCCAGCCGATCGGCAGATACCACGCCAGGTAGCGCACGGCCCGAAAGCCGGCCAGGACCTGGCCCGCCCGGGTGACGACGTGCATCTCCTCCAGGAGGCGCGCCGGGTCGAGCGGCGGCAGGCCGGCCGGGAACGCCTCGGGGCGGCGGGCGTCGAGGTAGTCGAGTCGGCCGAGCCAGTCGAGGCGGCGCAGGAGGCGGACGCTCCGCTGGCAGAGCGGGCACTCGCCGTCGTAGAGGACGCGGATTCGGGGCATTGTTGCACCTCCTCGCTGTTAACCGCAAAGGGTACGCGGATGGCAACCGTTCGGCGACTGCTGGCGATCGACCTCGGGGCGGAGAGCGGCCGGGCCGTGCTCGGCAACTTCGACGGCGACAAGCTCGACCTCCAGGTCGTCCACCGCTTCGCCAACACGCCGGTGCGGGTCCTCGACGGCCTGTACTGGGACGTGCTGAGCCTGCACCGCGAGATGGTGCACGGCCTGCGCCAGGCCGGCCCGGTAGACAGTATTGGCGTCGATACCTGGGGCGTCGATTTCGCCCTGCTCGGCCGCAACGGCGAGCTGCTCGGCAACCCGCGCCACTACCGCGACCCGCACACCGAGGGGGTCATGGACGCCGCGTTCGCCACGGTGCCACGCGCGGAGATCTACCGCCGGACCGGCCTGCAGTTCATGCGCTTCAACTCGCTGTTCCAGCTCCTGGCGCTGAAGCGCGACCGGTCGCCGCTCCTGGACGCGGCGACGCACCTGCTGTTCATGCCAGACCTGTTCCACTACTTCCTGACCGGCATCAAGGTGAACGAGTACACCGACGCGAGCACGAGCCAGCTGCTCGACCCGCGGACGCGGACGTGGGACCACGACCTCGCCGCGCGGTTCGGCCTGCCGCCGCAGCTGCTCGGCACGCTGGTGCAGCCGGGGACGGTGCTCGGGCCGCTGCGGGCGAGTGTCTGCCAGGAGACGGGGCAGGGCGGCGTGCCGGTCGTCGCCCCGGGGACGCACGACACGGCGTCGGCCGTGGCGGCGGTGCCGGCGAAGGGCGGCTCGTGGGCGTACATCAGCTCGGGGACGTGGTCGCTCGTCGGCGTCGAGACGGCGACGCCGGTGCTGACCGAGGCGGCGCTGGGGTACAATTTCACCAACGAAGGCGGCGTCGGCGGCACGACGCGGCTGTTGAAGAACGTGATGGGCCTGTGGCTGGTGCAGGAGTGCAAGCGGGCCTGGGAGCGGGCCGGCGAGAGCCGCACGTATGACGAGCTGGCCCGCCTCGCCGCCGAGGCGGAGCCGTTCGCGGCCCACGTCAACCCGGACGACGAGGGCTTCATCCTGCCGGCGTCGATGCCGGAGGCGATCGTCGCGTTCTGCCGGCGGACCGGCCAGAAGCCGCCGGACACGGCCGGCGGCGTGGTGCGGTGCGCGCTGGAGAGCCTGGCGCTAAAATACCGCTGGGTGCTGGAGAAGGCCGAGGAGCTGACCGGCCAGCGCCGCGAGGTGATCCACGTCGTCGGAGGCGGCTGCCAGAACGCGCTCCTGTGCCAGCTGACCGCCGACGCGTGTAATCGGCCGGTGGTCGCCGGCCCGGTCGAGGCGACGGCGATGGGGAACCTGCTCGTCCAGGCGATCGGCCTGAAGCTGCTCGGCTCGGTGGCCGACGGCCGCGAGGTGGTCGCCCGGTCGTCGGAGACGCGGACGTACACGCCGCGCGAAGCGGGGCGGTGGGACGAGGCGTATGGCCGGTTCGTGAAGTTGCTGGGCTGACCGGGGCGTGGTATCCTTGGTTCATGGGAAGGAGGTGACCATGACGCCGACCCTGGAATCGCTGGGCATCCACCACCTGACCGTCGCCGAGCGGCTCGCCCTCGTGGCGGCGATCTGGGATAGCATCGCCGACGAGGTGGAACGCGCCCCGCTCACCGAGGCCGAGTGCGCGGAGATCGACCGGCGGCTGGCGGCGCACGAGGCCGACCCGTCCGCGGCAATTCCGTGGGAACAGGTGCGGGACGAGGCGCTGGCCCGGTTGCGGCGATGACCTTCCCGATCCGCTTCTTGCCCGAGGCGCGGGACGAGTTCGACGCGGCGGCCGACTGGTACGAACAGCGGCAGGCCGGCCTCGGTGCCGCGTTCATCCTCCGGGTTCAGGACGTGCTCGACCGCATCGCCCAGACGCCTTCCCTGTACGCGGTCGTGTACCGGGACGTCCGCCAGGCCGCGTTGCGGCAGTTTCCTTACACCGTCCTATACCGGCAAGAAGCGGCCGAGGTGCTCGTCATTTCCGTCTTCCACTCTTCCCGTGACCCCGCCAACTGGCAGGCGCGAGTCGGCCCCTGATCGAACCCCGCCGGAGGTAGTCCCGATGCTCGTCTGGCCTGCCGCGCTGATGTTCGTTCTGCTCCCCGGCCAGGCCGAGCCCGCGCCGCCGGGCTTCCTCCGCACGCTCACCAACCCGACGCCGCGCCACGACGGCAAGGCCATCTCCGTCGCGTACAGCCCCGACGGCAAGCTCCTCGCCACCGGCGGCTGGGACAAGCGCATCCGCCTCTGGGACGCCGCCACCGGCAAGGCGGTCCGCGACTGGCCGGCCCACGACCCGGCCGTCTGGCCGCTCGCCTTCTCCGCCGACGGCAAGCAGCTCCTCTCCGCCGGCAAGGACGGCAAGGTCGTCCTCTGGGCCCTCGACGGCACCGAGGTCCGCCGCTTCGACGGCCACACGGCCGGCGTCTACAAGCTCGCCTGGCTCCACGACGAGGACCGCCTCCTGACCGCGTCGTTCGACAAGTCCGTCCGCGAGTGGCAGGTCAGCACCGGCAAGGAACTCCGCAAGGCCGCCCAGGACGACGAGGTCCACGCCCTCGCCGTCGCCCCGGACCGCAAGTCGTTCGCCACCGGGACCGACCGCGGCAAGATCACCCTCTACCGCCGCGACCTCACCGCGGTCACGTCCTGGCAGGGGCACGGCACCGGCATCGACCACCTGGCCTACTCGCCCGACGGCAAGACGCTTGTCTCCGGCGGCTGGGACCGGACCGCCGTCCTGTGGGATCCGACCGACGGGGCGAAACTGCGCACGTTCGAGGGCCACAAGGACAACGTCTGGCCGGCGGTCTTCTCGCCGGACGGCAAGCGCCTCGTGACGGCGAGCCGCGACGGCCTGATCCGGGTCTGGAACCCGGCGACGGGCGACCTCGTCCGCGAGCTCGACGGCCCGTCGAAGGGCGTGCCGCTCGTCGCGTTCCGGCCCGATGGGAAAGTCTTCGCCGCGACGAGCTGGGACGGCTCCGTCCGCCAGTGGGAACTGGAATCCGGCAAGCCGGTCGGGCCGGCGGTGGGGCACCTCGGGCGCATCCTCGACCTGCGACTATCGCGCGACGGCAAGGAGCTGGCCAGCCTCGGCGCGGACGGGGCGCTGCTCTCCTGGGACACGCGGACCGGCCAGCCGACGCGGACGTCCCAGGCCCGGCTCGAGGAACCGATCTTCGGGGTCATCGGGGCCCGGTTCGCCGCGCTGGGGACCGACAGCGCCACGGGGCTGCTGTTCGACCGTATTAGAACCGGGCCGGGGACCGAGCTATCGGCCGCTGGCGGCCATCTGGCCGAACTCCACTTCGCGTCGGACGAACGCCGCCTGCTCGCCCTGCGCGGCAACGGCCGACTGCTCGTCCACGACACGGCCGACGGGAAGGAGGTCGGCAATACCCTCCTCGGTAAGGCGCGGGCGCTGGCCGTCACCCCGGACGGCACCGGCTTCGTCGCCCTGTCGCCGAACGAGAGCCTGCGCTGGCATCGGCTGGAGGATCTGCGCCCGATCCGCGCCGTCGGCGTCGCGGCCGACGGGCCGCTCGGGCTGCGCTTCAGCCGGGACGGCCGGCTGCTCGTCGGGATCGGGCCGGACCGCGTCACCGTCTGGGAGGCGGCGACCGGCCTGGTGCGCCACCGGATCGACCACACCGCCGGGCAGCACCGCCCGATGGCCTTCAGCCCGGACGGCCGCCTGCTCTACCTCGCCGACGCGAAGGGCGGCTGGACCGCGATCGATCTGCGTCGCGGCGTCCGCGTTCGGGAGCGCCAGGGCCCGGCCGGCGAGGCGACGCGCCTGGCCGTGTCGGGGGACGGCACGACGCTCGCCGTCGGCGTGGCCAACGGCGACGTCCACCTCTGGAACCTCGCCGTCGAGCCGCCCCCGGTGGCGTCGGTCGTCAACTACCCCGAAGAGAAGCTCCGCCGCTGGCTCGACGATCTGGCCGGCAGCAACGGCGACAAGGTCCAGGCCGCCATCGCCGGGTTGACCGAGACAGGCCCTGCGGCGGTCGCGACGATCGCGGCGATCCTCAAGCCTGCCGCACCGGTCGATCCCGGGCGGGTTCGAGCCCTCATCCGCGCCCTCGATGCCGACGACTTCGACGAGCGCGACAAGGCCCGGCTCGCCCTGCTGCGCCTCGGCTCGCGCGTCCTCGCAGAGGTCGAGCGGGCCGTGCCGAAGGCCGTCTCGCCGGAGCAGCGCCGCCTGCTTCAGGCCGTCCGGGACGACCTGGCCGCGGCGACCTTGGATGCCGAGGCGCTGCGAGATTTGCGGCTGATCGAGGTGCTGGAGGGGCTCGGCGCGCGCGCCGAGCTGGAGCCGGTCGCGAAGGGCGACCCCGAGGCGGAATCGACGAAGCACGCGAAGGCGGCGCTCGAACGGCTGGGGCGGTGACGCCGCCACGGGGCCGGCGGCGGGATGGGTGCATCGGGGGCGGGTCGTGGCGGAGTTGCGGGTCATCCTGGTCCGGCCGCGCATCGCCGGCAACGTCGGCGCGACGGCCCGCGTCATGCGCAACTTCGGCGTCGCCGACCTCGTCCTCGTCGCGCCGGAGGTCGATCCGCTCGACCCGGCCGCCCGGCAGCTCTCGACCCACGGCGAGGGCATCCTCCACGCCGCCCGCGTCGTCGCCGAGTTGGGCGACGCCGTCGGCGACTGCGTCCGCGTCGCGGCGACCTCGGCCCGGGTCGAGGGCCGCATCCGCGAGCAGTCGCAGGGATTGCCGGACGCGGTGCTGCCGCTGCTGGTCGCCGACCAGGCGCACGGCCCGGTCGCCCTCGTCTTCGGCCCGGAGCGCGAGGGGCTGACCACGGCCGAGGTCGCCCGGTGCCACCACCTGATCCACGTCCCGACCGACGCCGGCTACCCGGCCCTGAACCTGGCCCAGAGCGTCGCCATCTGCCTGTATGAGCACCGCATGGCGACGCTTCGAGCCGGCGGGCCGTCGCCCGAGGCCCCGGCCCCACTGGCGTTACAGGAGCGGGCCTATGACGCCCTGCGCGACGCCCTCGAACGGGTCGGCTTCCTCTACGACGAGCGGGCCGACGCCGTCTGGCACGCCCTCCGCCAGATGATCGGCCGGGCCGGGCCGACCGAGACGGAACTGAAGATCCTGCTCGGCCTTGCCCGGCAGCTCCGCTGGTACGCGGATCGGAATGCAACGGGATCGTAACATCGCCCCGCGTCGGCGTTGCCCGGCCGGGGATCGCCCGGCACAATGGAGCTACCACGCCCAGCACGACGGAGGTGGTCCATGACAACGACGCGATGGCTCCTGGCGGCGGCGACGGTCGCCCTCGGCACCGGCCTGGTCCTGGCCGACCCGGTTCCGCCCGAGGACGGCCGAATCCGCGCCCAGCGGGCGATCCTCGACCTGGCCGAGAACCTCACCGCCAAGGACGTGGCCGACCGGGCGAAGAAGATCGTCCAGGAGCACGACAGCTGCGACATCTCGGCCTTCTTCGTGCTGAGCCGCCACAAGGGCCTCGGCATCGGCAAGCTGACCGAACTGGGCATCCAGGACAGCGTCGAGCGCCTCGTCCAGCAGCTGAGCAAGCGCAAGACGACGACCGAGGCCGACCTGGAGAAGTACCGCGACGACCTGCTCCGCGTCGCGAAGGGGCTCCAGGCGATGGCCGAATTGGCCCCGCACCGCGGGGCGGACTTCACGCGCAACGACCCGGACCGGGCCAAGGCCTGGGCGAACGTCTCGGCCGACTTCAAGGTCAAGACGGCCGGCTTCCGCACGGCGGTCGAACAGGGCGACCCGAAGCAGGTGCGGCTCGCCGCCCTGGCGCTGCACCACACCTGCTGCGAGTGCCACGCCGTCCGCGACTGACCGGCCGCTACCCCGGCAGTCGCAGATCCTTGACCAGCACCAGCGACTGCCGGCCGCTCCGGTCGTAGCGCTCGCGCCGCGACGGCGGCAGGTCGTCCGGCGTGCCGCGCACGTAGCCGCCCTTCTGCTGGAAGAAGTTGAACGCCTGCGTCGAGAGCAGGAACAGCTGGGCCAGGCCGCGCTCGCGGGCCTGGTCCTCGGCGTAGCGCACCAGCTTCGCCCCGATGCCGCGGTTCTCGAACCGCCGGTCCACGCACACGCACGCCACCTCGGCCTTGTTCGACTCCGTATACGGGTGCAACGCCGCGCAGGCGACGATGTTCCGGTCCACCTCGAAGACGAAGTAGTCGTCGATCTGCCGCTCGATCTCCGCGCGCGTCCGCCGCACCAGCTCGTCGTTCTGGACGCTCTCCTGGATCAGGGTGAATAGCGCCCGCACGTCCTTGCGCGTCGCCCAGCGGATCGCCTGGTACTCGTTGCTGTGGATGAGCGTCCCGATGCCCTGGTTGCTGAACACCTCGGCGAGGAGGCCCATCTCGACCCGGCCGTCGATGACGTGGACGCGCGGCACGCCGCCCTTGACCGCCCGGACGGCCTGCTCCAACTTCGACGCCTGGCCGGTCGGCAGGTCGGCCCGCCGCTGTCGCAGGATCGCCTCCGCCTCGTCGATCGACGCCTGGCGCAGCAGCTTCCCCTCCGCGGCCTCGTGGCCGGGCAGCTGGATGCCGGGGTAGGTGCCGACGAAGATGAGCTTGACCGCGCCGAGCACCCGGGCCACCTCGACCGCGACGCTGTCGGAATTGAGCCGGTACGACCGCCCCTCGCCGTCGCAGCCGATCGGCGGCACGACCGGCACGACGCCGCGCTGGACCAGGCCGCGCAGCAAATCGACGTCGACCCGCTCGACCCGGCCGGTCCACTGGTAATCGACCCCGAACAGGATGCCGGCCGGGTGGGCCGTCAGGGCGTTGCCGTACACGCCGCGCAGGTCGTGCATGTGCAGGCCTTCGAGCAGTTCGTGCGTGACGCGCGTCGCCGCGGTCAGGGCGAGCTGGAGCGTCGTCGCGTCGGTGACGCCGGTCCCCTCCAGGTCGGACGTCTTCTGGTGGGTCTGCTCCGCCAGGCGGGCGATCTGGTGGGCCGCCCCGTGGACGAGGACGACGTCGACGTTGAGGGAGCGCAGCAGGGCGACGTCCAGGAGGAGGTTGCGGAAGTTGCCGTCCTCGACGACGGCCCCGTCCAGGGCGATGACGAACGTCTTCTCGCGGAATTGCGGGACGTAGCGGAGGATCTCACGCAGGTCGGTCGGGTTGAGCATCGGCGGTCGTGGCCCGTGTTGATTCGTCGCGTGGCACATCTAGAATGTCAGCGATCACCTACCTGAATCGTATCGCCGGGGCCGCGTCAGAGAAAGCCACGCTCGCGGAACGGCGTCGGAGGGGCGAGCATGGCGGAGAAGTGCGTCATCATCGGTTCGGGCCCGGCGGCGTGGACGGCGGCGATCTACGCCGCCCGGGCGAACCTCGAACCGCTCGTCTACGAGGGCGGCGTCTCCGACGACCCGCGCTTCGCCGGCATGATCCCGCTCGGCCAGCTCGCCTTCACGACCGAGGTCGAGAACTTCCCGTCCTGGCCGGCCGGCGACCTGCGCGCTTACCTGGCCACCGCCCTGCCGAAGGAGCGCCAGCCGTACTGGGTGATGGACAACGGCCCGCAGCCGTCGCACACGATCGAGGGGCCGGCCCTCGTCGATCTGATGAAGCAGCAGGCGATGAACTTCGGCACCCGGATCGAGACGAAGTACATCAACAAGGTGGATTTCTCGAAGAGGCCGTTCGACCTGACGACCGAGGACGGCGACAAGGTCGTCGCCCAGACGGTGATCCTGGCGACGGGTGCGCGGGCGAACTACATCGGCCTGCCGTCGGAGGAGCGCTTCAAGAACCGCGGCGTGTCGGCCTGCGCCGTCTGTGACGGGGCCCTCCCGCGCTTCCGGAACAAGCCGCTCGTCGTCGTCGGCGGCGGCGACTCGGCCGTCGAGGAGGCGACGTACCTGACGAAGTTCGCGTCCGTCGTCTACCTCGTGCATCGGCGCGACGCGCTGCGGGCGAGCAAGATCATGGCCCAGCGGGCGACGACCCACCCGAAGATCGAGATGAAGTGGAACCGCGTCGTCGAGGAGGTGCTCGGCGACGACAAGAACGGCGTCACCGGCGTCAAGCTGAAGAGCACGGTGGACGACGCGAAGGAGACGCTGGAAGCCGGCGGCATGTTCGCGGCGATCGGCCACACGCCGAACACGGAGTTCCTCAAGGGCCAGGTCGAGCTCGAGCCGACGGGCTACATCCGGCTGACGACGCCGCAGCGGACGTACACGAGCGTGCCCGGCGTCTTCGCCGCCGGCGACGTGGCGGACAGCTACTACCGCCAGGCGGTCAGCGCCGCCGGCACCGGCTGCATGGCGGCGCTCGACGCGGAGCGCTTCCTCGCCGAGCACGGGGTGCATTGACCGCTCCGAAAACCGAGCCGGAAGCGTCAGCGACGGGTCGTCATGCCGTCGCTGACGCTTCCGGCTCGGATTCAGAGTACCCCGAACCGGGCGAACGCCTCGCCCGCCTTCACGCCGCCGCGGATCGCGTCGCGCACGGCGTTCTCGGCGTGGACCTTCTCCCACGCCGCCCGGACGACCGCCGCCTCGACCGCCCGCGGCACGACGACGACGCCGTCGTCATCGGCGATGACCAGCGCCCCCGGCTCGAAGACGACGCCGTCGATCTCGACCGGCACGTCCACGTCCACGACGCGCTGCCGGTCGCGGCTGTCGTAGACGATCCGCGACCGGGCGAACGCCGGGAAGGCCATGCGACGCATCTGGGCGACGTCACGCACCGCCCCGTCGACGATGACGCCGACGCAGCCGGCGTTGCGGGCCGCGGTCGAGAGCAGCTCGCCCCAGACGCCGGACCGCACCGAGCCGCCGGCGGCGCAGATGAGTACGTCGTCCGGCTTGCAGTCATCGACCGCCTTCAACTCCAGCTCGTAGGGCCGCGGATCGGGGTGGGCCATCTCGCACCAGAGGGTCGTCTTGCACCGGCCGATCAGGACGCCGGGGACAGTGAGTGGCCAGATCGGCACGCGCGGCGACTGGCGCGGGTAGCCGGCCGCGTCGAGGGCGTCGGACACGACGGCGGCGGTCAGGTGGGCCCGCAGGTCGGCGAGGGTCGGGTCGGTCACGGCTTCTCCTTCTGTGCTGGCGTCAGGGACCGCCGGAGTGTAGCGTGGTCGTCCGTAGCTTTCCAGGCTCCGCACCGGAGGTGCGCCGTGCGCGTCGGCATCGCCGCCCTGCTCCACGAGTCGAACACGTTCGCCGCCGCGACGACGCCGCTGGCCCGGTTCGAGGAGGACCTCCTCGTCGAGGGTGACGCCGTCCGCGAGCGCCTCGCCGGGACGCACCACGAGGTGGCCGGCTTCTTCGAGCAGCTGGCCGAGGACGGCGTCGAGGCGGTGCCTTTCTTCGCCGCCCGGGCGATGCCGTCCGGCGTGATCGAACACGCCGCCGCCGAGACGCTCATCGCCCGGCTCCTCGCCGCGGCCGACCGCGCCGGCGACCTCGACGGCTGGCTCGTCGCCCCGCACGGGGCCGCCGTCGCCGAGGGCTCGCCCGACTTCGACGGCACCTGGCTCACCGAGCTGCACCACCTCGTCGATTTCGACGTGCCGATGGTCGGCACGCTCGACCTGCACGCGAACGTCTCCGAACTCATGGTCGGGGCGACGCACGCCCTGATCGCCTACCGCACCAACCCGCACCTCGACCAGCGCGAGTGCGGCCGGGAGGCGGCGACGCTGCTCGTCCGCACCCTGCGCGGCGAGGTCCGGCCGACGACGGCCGCGGCGTTCCCGCCGCTCGCCGTCAACATCGAGGCCCAGGCGACGGCCGAGTCGCCGTGCCGCGAACTGAGCGCCGCCGCGGACGACATCCGGCGACGTGACAAGGTCTTGTCAGTCAGCGTCGTCCTCGGCTTCCCCTACGCCGACGTTCCGGAGATGGGGGCGAGCGTCCTGGTGACGACCGACGGCGACGCGGCCCTGGCCCGGCGCTACGCCGACGAGCTGGCCGGCTGGTGGTGGGATCATCGCGAGGCGTTCCGCGGCCGGCTTATCTCCGTGGCCGACGCGGTGCGCGACGCGGCGACCGGGCCGGGGCCGGTCGGCCTGCTCGACATGGGCGACAACGTCGGCGGCGGCTCGCCGGCGGATAGTGCCGTCCTCGTCCACGAGCTGCGCCGCCAGCGCGTCGGCCCGGTCGGCGTGTGCCTGTACGCCCCGGACGCCGTGAGGCTCGCGAGACAGGCCGGCGTCGGGGCGACGCTGCCGCTGACGGTCGGTGACCCGCCGTTGGCATCGGAATTCACCGTCGTCGGCCTATACGACGGCGTCTTCGAGGAGCCGGCCGTCCGCCACGGCGGCCAGCGCCGCTTCGACCAGGGGCCGACCGCCGTCGTCGAGGGGGCAGGCCTGACGGCGGTGCTCACGTCGCTCCGCGTCGCCCCGTTCAGCCTGCGTCAGCTCACCGCGTTCGGCGTCGAGCCGGGCCGGTTCCGCGTCCTCGTCGTCAAGGGCGTCCACGCCCCGGTCGCGGCGTACGCCCCGGTCTGCGGCCGCCTCGTCCGGGTGAACACGCCGGGGATCACGTCCGCCGACCTGACGACGTTCGCGTACACGCGCCGCCGGCGGCCGCTGTTCCCGTTCGAGGGTTGACTTCGGCGTTGGTTGCAGATACAATAAACGGCGGAGGAGCCGATGGAGCCGCGCGAGGCCGCGCGCCGCATGGCGCGGGAATGTCTGGTCGTCCGGGTCCGCGCCGTCAACCGGGCGTTGACGCGCCTGTACGACGCCGTCTTGCGCAGCCACGGCCTGCGGAGCAGCCAGTTCGGCCTGCTGATCGCCGTGGTAGGCTACGGCCCGGTCCGGCCGGCCGACCTCGCCCCGGTCCTCGAACTCGACAAGTCCACCCTCAGCCGCGACGTCACCCGCCTGGTCGAGAACGGCTGGGTGACGACCGAGCCGCACGAGGACGGCCGGTCGCACTGGCTCGTCGCGACCGAGGCCGGGAAGGAGCTGCTCACCCGCGTCGGTGCCGCGTGGGAGGAGGCCCAGAAGCGCGCTGCCGCCCTGCTCGGCACCGACGGCGTCCAGGCGATCCATCGCCTGGCGGCCCGCTTCTTCCAGATCCCCGGCGAGAAGGAATGACCGACCCGAGGCGGCCCCTCGGGTTTTCTTCTACCCGAATGGTTGCAGATACAACGAAGGAGTCTGGGGCATGAACTGGGTCGCGCTGAAGATGCTGCTCGGCGACCGGGCGAAGTACCTCGGCCTGATCTTCGGGGTCACGTTCGCGACGCACCTGATGAGCCAGCAGGTGTCGATCTTCATGGGGATCATCACCCGGACCGGGAACGCCATCCTCGACGTCCGCGACGCCGACGTCTGGGTCATGGAGCGGCACGTCCGCTTCGTCGACGAGGCCCCGCCGCTGCCGGACCGGGCCGTCTACCGCGTCCGCGGCGTCCCCGGCGTCGCGTGGGCCGTCCGCCTGTACAAGGGCAGCGCCCAGGTGCGCCTGGAGGACGGCCAGACACGCAACGTCTACCTGACCGGCGTCGATGACGCCAGCCTGGCCGGCGCGCCGCGCGAGATGCTCCACGGCCGGGTCGAGGATCTGCACCAGCCGGACGCGGTCATCATCGACTCGGCCGGGTACGAGTTCATGTGGAAGGGCGAGCCGGTCCGCCTGGGCCGCGAGTTCCAGATCAACGAGCGGCGGGCCGTCCTCGTTGGCGTCTGCAAGGCCGGGTCGCCGTTCTTCTCGATCCCGCTCCTGACGACGCGCTACAGCACCGCCACCCGCTACGTCCCGGCGGAGCGCAACCGGATGACCTACGTCCTGGCCCGTCCCACCGACGGCGATGACGCGGCGACGGTCGCCCGGCGCATCGAGGATCGGACCGGCTGGCAGGCCCGGACGCGCGACGAGTTCTTCTGGATGACGGTCGGCTACTTCCTGAGTTCGACCGGCATCCCGGTCAACTTCGGCGTGACGATCGCGCTCGGCTTCCTCGTCGGGGCGGCGGTGACCGGCCAGACGCTGTACCTGTTCACGCTGGAGAACCTGCGCCAGTTCGGCGCGCTCAAGGCGATGGGCGTCAGCAACGCGCGCATCGTCGCGATGGTGCTGTTGCAGTCGCTCCTGGTCGGCGGGATCGGCTTCGCGCTCGGGATCGGCATGACGGCGATCTTCTTCCTGGCGACGGGGAACATCACCCACCTCGCCGGGCTGTACATGACCGGGGTGGCGTTCGCGGCGACGGGCGTCGCGGTGCTGGTCATCATCCTGCTGGCGACGTACCTGAGCATCC
>Ga0268299_1002966_pt1 | contig 17433 bp, 11 predicted proteins | sample NOBtaG_FD_193484 | JGI IMG/M metagenome (GOLD analysis project Ga0268299, IMG submission 193484) | Activated sludge microbial communities from bioreactor in Nijmegen, Gelderland, Netherland - NOB reactor | ecosystem: Engineered > Bioreactor > Aerobic > Activated sludge | place: Netherlands...
AGCTCGTCGACCATGCCCGCCCCGAGCCCCGCGAGGAGCCCGACCTCGCCGCGGACGTCGATCGTCCCGCCGGTCGGCGCGTACAGCCCGGCGAGCGTCTTCAAGAGCGTCGTCTTGCCGGCACCGTTCACGCCCACCACCCCGATGGTCTCGCCCGCGCGCGCGTCGATGTCGATCCCGTCCAGCGAGGCGCGATGGCTCGGGAAGCCTTGCCGGCCGGTGATCTGGTCTCGCACGAATCGGAAGAGCGTACGCCGGTGCCCGCGCGGGGTGAACACCTTCACGAGGCCGGTCGTCCGGAGCGTGAGCAGACGATCAGACATACTCGGCCATCCGGGGCTCGAGGCGCTTGAAGACGCGGAACGTGCCGACGACGCACGCGGCGTTGATCGCCACGAGCGCCAGCACGCGGGCCGTCGACGGCGGCTCGCCGTCGAGGAGGATGCTGCGGGAGAGCTCGATCAGCTGCGCGAGCGGATTCAGGACGACGAGCCAGTGGGCGAGCCCCGCCCCGCCGAGAAACTCACGCGTGTAGAAGATCGGCGTCACGAAGAGCAGCGCGCGCAGGAACACCTGGTAGATGTGGTCGATGTCGCGCGCGACGAGCAGCACGCACGACAGGAGCAGCCCCACCCAGGACGCGAGCATCAGTTGCAGCAGCACGACGATCACGAGGCCGAGCGCGTTCCAGGACGGCTCGACGCCCGAGCTATACGCGACGCCGACGCACACGAGCATGGAGATCACGAGGTCGATCGTGTTCGACAGCGTCGAGCTGAAGACCAGGAGCTCCTTCGGGAACACGGCATCCTTGGTGAGCTGCCGCATCGACAAGAGCACCCGCATCGACGTGTTCGTGGCGTTGGCGAAGTAGGTGTACTGGACGAGGCCGAGCAGCAGGTAGATCGCGTAGTGCTCGACGGTGCTGCCGACCCGGGCGTTGAAGAACACGAAGAGCACGCCCACCATGAAGAGCGGGTTCAGGAAGCTCCAGAGGACGCCGAAGAACGTGCTCTGGTCCTTCAGCTTGAACTGGGTGCGGGTGAGCTCCCAGAGGAGGTTCACGCTCTTCGAATCGTACGGGGCCACGGGCGCCCGGCGCTTATCGAACGCTGCGCGCGCGACGGTCAAGGTCGCTTCGTCGCGCTGTCGCAGACGCCAACGGCTCGTCGCTGGCATCGCGAAAAACCGACTCTTCGGCCCTCAACCCAAGTGAGCGCATCCCTCGAGTTCGAGAGCAAGGCCTGAAGAAGCTTCGAGGGCAGGGTCGAGGTTCTCGACCAGAATGCCCGAGGCTACTCGTAGACACCTTCGTCGCCGGCCCGCTCCAGCGGCTTGTTAGGTCGCGTACCCCGGCGTAGGGTATCGACGATGACGAGGGCAGCCCGAGATCTCCTCGAGGAGGCACTGAAGCTCGACGTATCCGAGCGCGCCGATCTCGCGGCCGAGTTACTCGCGAGCCTCGATGGCGAGCCCGAGGAGCAGGTGGAAGCGGCGTGGGCCGCGGAAATCCAGCGACGCATCGACCGAATCGAAGCTGGCACCGAAAAGTTGCTTCCCTGGGAAGACGTCCAGCGGCAGATCAATAAAGAGATCCTCGGTCGGTGAACCGACCGATCCGGATCGGCGAGTCCGCTGCAGCAGAGCTCGCCGAAGCGGTTCGATGGTACGAAGCGAAGCGTCCAGGCCTCGGTGGAGACTTTCAGGATGCGATTGGCGCGGCGTTCGATCGTATCCAGCAGCAGCCAGACGCCGGCTCTCGCGTTCGCAGTCCATCGAAGGTGCCACTGCGACGACTTCTCCTTCCGAGGTTCTCGTACCAAGTGATCTATTGCGCTCGCGACGAGGAGATCGCGATAGTCGCCGTCGCCCACACGAGCCGTCGTCCGGACTATTGGCGCCGTCGCCGGCCTCCCGGAGTGAGGTAGCGCCCAACAATCAGGTGCTGCAGCCCGCGGTTAGATGGCGCTTTTGCCCAGCGCGATCCTGACCGCATCGTGCACCGCCTTCATCGATTGCTGACTCGAGAACTGCATCGATCGCGGGTGAACCGCGCCACAGCCCTACAACGGCTCTTGTTCAAGTCCGGGAATCGTAGTCATTGGGTTCTCCTCAACTGCGCGTGAAACATCGCCGGCTCACTAGTCGACAGACGACGGGGCGAGAGGCGCATCCTCACAGCCGTCGAGCCTCTCGCTCTACGAGCTTCCGCAGATGCGAGCGATGACAGCGCGATTCGTCCCTGCAGAAACATCCCACGCTGATCGCGGTCCGAAGTGCGATTTTCGCAAGGAGCTGAGTGCCTGCCTCGACTCGGCACGCGAATAGAGCTCGCGCTCATAGGACCGAAAAAATCGTTCCCGGATTGAGGGGTCGGCGAAATCCCGGCCCTTATATCGGCCGAGAAGGGTGGCACTGGGGGCAACGACGGGAAACCAAACGTCGAAATGATAGCGCCAGTCCTTCTTTGTGGCGCCGCGCGGCGGACGGCGCGTGGTTCCAATGGCGAGACCCTCACCACGCTTTGGTGGGTCGCCGTACCTGAAGGTCCGAAGCTTGAGCACCTTCTTCATTGCCAGCTTCACCTCATGGCTCAGCGATTCGTCTTACCGCTGTTTTGACCGCAGATATCGGCGACGAAAGGGTCTGACAGAGCTGCACAGCCGCCGCAACATCGCCAGCCCGCGGCGATCGCCTCGGACGACATGCTCCTCATGCGCCATGCGCCTAGTCCTTGTCGGCACGACCATCCGGCACCGCGCGGACGGTCGGACGATACGCGCAACGACCTACCCTTGGTTGAAGTCTCACGTGCGAGCCCTGCTCGCTCGTGAGCAGCGCCGCGCCGGCTCAGCCGAGCAAATTCCGCGCGATGACTTTGAGCTCGAGGATGGGCTTCACGCCCTCGAAGATCGGCAGCACCGTCGCGTCGACGACGTACCGCGAGATCGCGAACTCCTCGGCGTAGCCCCAGCCGCCGTGGAGCTGCTGCCCCTCTTGCGTCACCCACACCGCGACGTCCGACGAGTACAGCTTGGCCATTGCCGGCTCGAGCGAGATCGACTCGTCCTCGTCGACGGCGCGCGCCGCCGCGTAGGTGAGCTGGCGCGACGCCGCGATGTGCGTCGCCATGCGGCCGAGCTTGTACTGGGTGAGCCCGTACTGGCCGATCGGCTTTCCGAACTGCTTGCGATCGATCGCGTACTCGCAGGTGCGCTGGAGCGCCGCCTGCGCGAGGCCCGTCGAGCGTCCGCCGGTCTGGAGGCGGCCGGCCGCGAAGCCGGCCATCTGCATGTAGAAGCCCTTGCCGAGGCCGCCCTGCTCGCCGATCAGGTTCTCGCCGGGCACGAAGTAGTTGTCGAACATCAGCGTGAACGAGTGCATGCCGCGGTAGCCGGGGGTCGCGTCGGCCTTGCCGTTCAGCGTGCCGCCCGCCGGCTGCTTCATCTCGAACGCGTGCCCGGGGAAGCTGTCCTTCGGCACGATGAACATCGAGAGGCCTTTGGCGCCGAGCTTCGGATTGGGATCGGTGCGGGCGAGCAGCGCCAGCACGTTGGCGCGGCCGGCGAACGTGCACCAGGCCTTGGCGCCGTTCACGACCCAGCCCTTCTTGCCGTCACGCTCCGCCGGCTCGGCGCGGCACGACAGCGACGCGACATCGGAGCCGGTGTCGGGCTCGGTCACGGAGACGCCGACCATGATCTTGCCGGCGGCGATCGGCGGCAGCCACTGTGCCTTCTGCTGATCGGTGCCGCCCTTCAAGAGCGCCTTGGTGAGGATCTCGGGACGCGTGATCAAGCTCCCCGCCGCGGCGAGCGACACGGCCGAGAGCTCCTCGGTCGTGACGATCATCACGAGATTACCCATGCCGCCGCCGCCGTACGCCTCGGGCACGGCCATACCGAAGAACCCGAGCTCGCCCATCTTCGCGATCAGCGAGTCGGGGACGAGGTCGTCGTGGCGGTGGATGTGCTCGGCGATCGGCGCGACCTCGCTCGCGGCGAACTGGCGGACGGTGTCGCGCGTCATCGACGCCATCTCCTCGAGCGGGCTGTTGTTGACGCCCTTGGTCTCGAGCATGTGGCGGCCGATCGCGGTCACGCGCGCATCGCTCATACCGGCTCGCACGGCCGCCCGCACCGCGGGCGTCGCGAGCGTCTCGTCGATGAAGCTCGGCGCGATGCCGAGGTCGTCCGCGTGCGCGTCGAGCTGCCCCGCCGCCTTGCTCACCATCTCGGCCGCGAAGAGCAGCGCCATGTCGTCGATGTGCGGCTCGCTCGCCCCTTCCCCCTTGGCGTAGTCCGCCAGGTACTTGGCCGTCCGCACCTCGGTCGCGAAGTAGGCGATGCGCTCGGCCTGGGGCTGGTGGCTGTCGATGTCCTTCCCCTGGTTCGTGCGGGCGGATCCCTTGGCGACGACGGCTTCGAGGGTGCGATCGAGGGCCGCGACGAGGGTCGCGGTCGCCTCGCCCGTGCTGGGCTGGCTGCTCATGCTGATCCTCCTGGATGGGGTCGGGCTGTCTTATCACCGGGAGGCAGACGGGCAACTGCCGCGCGACGCCATAGCCCGTGCTCGGCTCCCGCCTCGACGTGGGCGGACAGTGGATCGGCCACGATCACCACCGGCTGATCGCCCTCGCCGACGAGCTGCACGCCGCGCGGTTCCCGATGCAGACGGGGACGCTGCCGCGGGTGATCGACGGACAGCGCCGGCTCTCACCGGCATCGCCTCCGCTGCTCATGGCCGGCCTCGTGCTTCTCGGCGTCGGTGTGCTGTCGCTGGTCGGCACGCCGCGCCGATGGAACGCCTGCACCGTCGACGACTGGTTGCGGAAGGTGCCCGGACGACGCGCCCGGCGACTGCTCGAGGTGATCGCGCAGGTCTCATGGACCGCCGACCTCGATCGGTTCTCCGTGCACGCGATGGCGTACATGATCCGCAAGCAGGGAGGTCTCCAGACCATCCTGGCGACCAAGGGCGGGGCGCAGGATTCCTTGCTGGTCGACGGCGCCGGAACGCTCGTCGAGCGGCTCGCGATCGAGCTCGGCGCGTGCGTACGCACGGGCGCCAGGGTCAGCGCGATCGCCGGCGACGGTGCGGGGGTCGTGCTGAGAACGACCGGAGGCGACGTGCGCGCCAGGAAGGTGATCGTCGCCGTTCCGCCGCCGATCGCCGCGCGGATCTCCTTCGATCCGCCGCTGCCGCCCGAGCTCGCACGCCTCCACCGGGAGACCTACATGGGTTCCGTCTACAAGAGCATCGCGGTCTACGACCGGCCGTTCTGGCGATCGCGCCACGGTGGTGAGCTCGTCGTTCTCGATCGCCCAGGCAGGGCCGTCTTCGACACCTCCCCTCCGGGCGGCCCCGGTCACCTGTGCATGCTCATCGGCGGCTCGGAGGCGCGCGAGCTCGATCGGCTCGACGCGAACGGCCGACGAACGATCCTGCTCGGCCCGCTCGCCGCGCACCTCGGGCCGCCGGTACTCGAGCCGGTCGGCTGGCACGAGAAGGCGTGGCATCGCGACGAGCACGTCGGCGGCGGCTACGTGGCGCTCCCGATGCCCGGCACGACGAGCGGGCTTCCGCCCGTCGCGCGCACCCCGGTCGGCGCCATCCATTGGGCGGGCTCCGAGGCGGCGAACGAGCACGCTGGATACCTCGAAGGCGCCATCGAAGCGGGCGAACGGGCGGCGCTCGAGGTGGCCGGGGCCCTGTCAGCTCGGTGACGTGAAGCGACGGCCCGGCATCGAGGCCGCGGCTACGTAGTAACCCCACGGTACGGCGGTGAGCCGGACCGCACGCTCGCGCTACCCTAGTTGCCTAGGAACGATTCGCGTCGCTAGACATTCGTGTAACGCCGGGCCGCCGCACGACGCCGCGAAGAGGTCTGGAGCTGTTCGCTTCGCGGCATTCGCCTCATTTGCCCCTAGGGAGATCCGCATGAAGCGAAGCTCACCGAGTGGAGCTGCCGCCGCGACGGAGACGACCGTCGCCGCCCCACCCGTTCTCGACCGCCGCCAGCTGCTGCACGCGCTCCAGCGCGTCCGGAGCGGCGACTTCTCCGTGCAGCTCCCCGGAGAGCTGACCGGTCTCGACGGCAAGATCGCCGACGCCTTCAACGAGATCGTCGCCGCGAACCACAAGATCGCCGCGGAGCTCCGCCGCCTCGGCCAGGTGGTCGGCAAGCAGGGCAAGACCCGCGAGCGCGCGCGCTTCGACCATTCGAAAGGCGCCTGGGGCGAGATGGAGCAATCGGTCAACACGCTCGTCGACGACCTGCTCCGGCCGACCACCGAGGTGACCGGCGCGATCGAGGCGGTCGCCCAGGGCGACCTCACGCAGACGATGCGGCTCGACGTCGACGGCCGCCCGCTCGAAGGCGAGTTCCTGCGCTCGGCGACGATCGTCAACAAGATGATCGAGCAGCTCGGGGTCTTCACCTCCGAGGTGACGCGCGTCGCGCGCGAGGTCGGCTCCGACGGCAAGCTCGGCGGCCAGGCCGCCGTGCCGGGCGTCAGCGGCGTCTGGAAGGACCTGACGGAGTCCGTCAACTCGATGGCCTCGAACCTGACCGCCCAGGTCCGCAACATCTCCGAGGTCACCATCGCCGTCGCGAGCGGCGACCTCTCCCGCAAGATCACGGTCGACGTCCGCGGCGAGATCCTCCAGCTGAAGGAGGCCATCAACACGATGGTCGATCAGCTCCGCGGCTTCGCCTCCGAGGTGACGCGCGTCGCGCGCGAGGTCGGCACCGAAGGCAAGCTCGGCGGCCAGGCCGTCGTGCCCGGCGTCGCCGGCACCTGGAAGGATCTCACCGACTCCGTGAACGCCATGGCCGGCAACCTGACGGCCCAGGTCCGCAACATCGCCGAGGTGACGACCGCCGTCGCGCGCGGCGACCTCTCCCGCAAGATCACGGTCAACGTCTCCGGCGAGATCCTCGAGCTGAAGGACACCATCAACACGATGGTCGATCAGCTGAACGCCTTCGCCGGCGAAGTGACGCGCGTCGCGCGCGAGGTCGGCACCGAGGGCAAGCTCGGCGGCCAGGCCCAGGTGCCCGGCGTCGCCGGCACCTGGAAGGACCTCACCGACAACGTCAACTTCATGACCGGCAACCTGACGGCGCAGGTCCGCAACATCGCCGAGGTCGCGACGGCCATCGCGCGCGGCGACTTGTCGAAGAAGATCACCGTGAACGTCTCCGGCGAGATCCTCCAGCTCAAAGAGACGCTCAACACGATGGTCGATCAGCTGAACGGCTTCGCGTCGGAAGTGACGCGCGTCGCGCGCGAGGTCGGCACCGAGGGCCGCCTCGGCGGCCAGGCGGCCGTGCCCGGCGTCGCCGGCACGTGGAAGGATCTCACCGACAACGTCAATCTGCTCGCCGCGAACCTCACGACCCAGGTCCGCAACATCGCCGAGGTGACGACCGCCGTCGCCCGCGGCGACCTCTCGCGCAAGATCACGGTCGACGTGAAGGGCGAGATCCTCGAGCTCAAGGTCACCATCAACACGATGGTCGATCAGCTGAACGGCTTCGCCGCCGAGGTGACCCGTGTCGCGCGCGAGGTCGGCACCGAAGGCCGGCTCGGCGGTCAGGCCGCCGTGCCCGGCGTCGCCGGCACCTGGAAGGACCTCACCGACTCCGTCAACTCGATGGCGTCGAACCTGACCGGTCAGGTCCGCAACATCGTCGAGGTGGCGACGGCCGTCGCCCGCGGCGACCTCTCCCGCAAGATCACGGTCGACGTGAAGGGCGAGATCCTCGAGCTCAAGGACACCCTCAACACGATGGTCGACCAGCTGAACGCGTTCGCCTCCGAGGTGACGCGCGTGGCGCGCGAGGTCGGCACCGAGGGCCGGCTCGGCGGCCAGGCGGCCGTGCCCGGGGTCGCCGGCACGTGGAAGGATCTCACCGACAACGTGAACCTGCTCGCCGCGAACCTCACGACCCAGGTCCGCAACATCGCCGAGGTGACGACCGCCGTCGCGAACGGGGACCTCTCGAAGAAGATCACCGTCGACGCGTCCGGCGAGATCCTGAACCTGAAGGACACGCTCAACACGATGGTCGATCAGCTGAACGCGTTCGCCTCCGAGGTCACGCGCGTCGCGCGCGAGGTCGGCACCGAGGGCAAGCTCGGCGGCCAGGCGCAGGTCGGCGGCGTCGCCGGCACGTGGAAGGACCTCACCGACAACGTGAACCTGCTCGCCGCGAACCTCACGACCCAGGTCCGCAACATCGCCGAGGTGACGACGGCGATCGCGCGCGGCGACCTCTCGCGCAAGATCACGGTCGACGTGAAGGGCGAGGTGCTCGAGCTGAAGGACACCATCAACACGATGGTCGATCAGCTGAACGGCTTCGCCGGCGAGGTGACCCGCGTCGCGCGCGAGGTCGGCACCGAAGGCAAGCTCGGCGGCCAGGCGCAGGTGCCCGGCGTCGCCGGCACCTGGAAGGACCTCACCGACTCCGTGAACTTCATGGCCGGCAACCTGACGGCGCAGGTCCGCAACATCGCCGAGGTCGCGACGGCCATCGCGAGCGGCGACCTGTCGAAGAAGATCACGGTCGACGTCCGCGGCGAGCTGCTCAACCTGAAAGAGACGCTCAACACGATGGTCGAGCAGCTCCGGTCGTTCGCCGCCGAGGTGACGCGCGTCGCCCGCGAGGTCGGCACCGACGGCAAGCTCGGCGGCCAGGCCAACGTGACGGGCGTCGCCGGCACCTGGAAGGATCTCACCGACAACGTCAATCTGCTCGCCGCGAACCTCACGACCCAGGTCCGCAACATCGCCGAGGTGACGACCGCCGTCGCCCGCGGCGACCTCTCGCGCAAGATCACGGTCGACGTGAAGGGCGAGATCCTCGAGCTCAAGGTCACCATCAACACGATGGTCGATCAGCTGAACGCGTTCGCCGCCGAGGTGACCCGCGTCGCGCGCGAGGTCGGCACCGAGGGCAAGCTCGGCGGCCAGGCCGCCGTGCCCGGCGTCGCCGGCACCTGGAAGGATCTCACCGACAACGTCAACGTCATGGCCGCGAACCTCACCGAGCAGGTGCGCGGCATCGTGCGCGTCGTGACGGCCGTCGCGAACGGCGACTTGAAGCCGAAGCTCACGGTGAACGCCAAGGGCGAGGTCGCGGCGCTCGCCGAGACGATCAACGACATGACGGGCACGCTCGCGACCTTCGCCGATCAGGTGACGACGGTCGCGCGCGAGGTCGGCGTCGAGGGCCGCCTCGGCGGCCAGGCCAACGTGCCGGGTGCCGCCGGCACCTGGAAGGATCTCACCGGCAACGTGAACCTGCTCGCCGCCAACCTCACGACGCAGGTGCGCGCGATCGCCGAGGTCGCGACGGCCGTGACCCAAGGCGATCTCACCCGCTCGATCCAGGTCGAGGCGCGCGGCGAGGTCGCCGAGCTGAAGGACAACATCAACACGATGATCGACAACCTCCGGCTCACGACCGACCGCAACACCGAGCAGGATTGGTTGAAGACGAACCTCGCGCGCTTCACCGGCATGCTCCAGGGCCAGCGCGACCTCGGCTCGGTCGGTCGCATGCTGCTCTCCGAGCTGACCGTGCTCGTGCACGCGCACCAGGGCGTCATCTACCGCGTCGAGTCGCAAGAGGCGCCCGAGCTGCGGCTCATCGCGTCGTACGCCGACAACGGCCAGAACGGCCACCCCGAGGCCCTCCGCATGGGCGAAGGCCTCCTCGGGCAATGCGCCGCCGACAAACGTCGCGTGGTGCTCACCGAGCTGCCGACGGAAACCGTCGCCATCAGCTCGGGGCTCGTCCAGGTACCGCCGCGCAACGTGATGGTGCTGCCGGTCCTCTTCGAGGGCGAGGTGAAGGCCGTCATCGAGCTCGCGTCGCTCTCCACGTTCACGGCGTCGCACCTGGCGTTCCTGGAACAGCTCACCGCCTCGATCGGCATCGTGCTCAACAGCATCGAGGCGACGATGCAGACCGAGGGCCTGCTCAAGCAGTCGCAGCAGCTCGCCGCGGAGCTCCAGACCCAGCAAAGCGAGCTCCAGCTCACGAACGAGCAGCTCGCCCAGAAGGCGCAGGAGCTCGCCGAGCAGAACGCCGAGGTCGAGCGCAAGAACCAGGAGATCGAGCAAGCCCGGCGCGCCCTCGAAGAAAAGGCGACCGAGCTCGCGCTCACGTCGAAGTACAAGTCCGAGTTCCTCGCCAACATGTCGCACGAGCTCCGGACGCCGCTGAACTCGATCCTCATCCTCGGCCAGCAGCTCGGCGAGAACGTCGAGGGCAATCTCAGCGCCAAGCAGGTCGAGTTCGCCCGCACGATCCACGGCGCGGGCACCGATCTCCTGAACCTCATCACCGACATCCTCGACCTCTCGAAGATCGAGTCCGGCACCGTGACGGTCGTCGCGGAGCAGGTCGTGCTCGCGAACCTCCTCGACGGCGTCGCGCGGCCGTTCCGCCACGAGGCGGAGAATCGCCACCTCACGCTCACGATCCAGATGGACAGCGGCGTGAGCCCGATCATGACCACCGACGCGAAGCGCCTCCAGCAGGTGCTGAAGAACCTGCTGTCGAACGCCTTCAAGTTCACGGAGCAAGGCGGCGTGCGCGTGCACGTGAAGACGGCGGCCACGGGGTGGAGCCCCGATCATCCCGTGCTGAAGCACGCCAACGGCGTCCTCTCGTTCGAGGTCGCCGATACCGGCATCGGCATTCCGCAGGAGAAGCAGCGCATCATCTTCGAGGCATTCCAGCAGGCCGACGCCGGCACGAGCCGGAAGTACGGCGGGACGGGTCTCGGCCTCGCGATCAGCCGCGAGCTCGCGAGCCTGCTCGGCGGCGAGATCCAGCTGCGCTCGACCCCGAACGTCGGCAGCTCGTTCACCCTCTACCTGCCGCAAACGTACGTCGGACCGACGGTGCAGACAGCGACCGCCGACGACACCGGCGCGCAGACCCGCGCGACGTCCTCGCTCCAGCCGGCGCGATGGGACCGGCCGATCGAATCCGTGCCCGACGACCGCGAATCGATCGTGCCCGGCGACCCCGTCCTCCTGATCGTCGAGGACGACCCGAGCTACGCGCGCGTCCTCGTCGACCAGGCCCACGCGCAGGGGTTCAAGGTACTGGCGGCCGCCCGCGGCGCCGAGGCGCTGGCCCTCGCGCGCGAGCACCGGCCGACGGCGGTCTCGCTCGACGTCTTCCTGCCCGACATGCTCGGCTGGACCGTGCTCAGCCAGTTGAAGCAGGACCCGGCGATGCGGCACATCCCGGTTCAGATCGTCACCCTCGACGAGGATCGCCAGCACGGCCTCGCGCGCGGCGCCTTCAGCTTCCTGCCGAAGCCGACCACGCAAGAAGGCCTCGAGGCGGCGCTGCTCCGCATCAAGGACTACGCCCTCCCCCGCATCCGCAGACTGCTCGTCGTCGAGGACAACGCCGCCGAGCAGCTGAGCATCAAGGAGCTCCTCGGACACACCGACATCGACATCACGACCGTCGACACGGGCGCCGACGCGATCACCGCGCTGCGCGACGATACCTACGACTGCGTGGTGCTCGACCTCCGGCTCCCCGACATGTCGGGCTTCGACGTGCTCGAGCAGATCCGCGACGACGCCGACATCGGCGACGTGCCGGTCGTCGTGTTCACCGGGAAGGAGCTGTCACCGGAGGAGGACGCACGGCTCCACACGCTGGCACGCAGCGTGGTCGTCAAAGGCGTCGAGTCGCCCGAGCGGCTCCTCGACGAGACGTCGCTGTTCCTCCATCGCGTGCTGACCGACCTGCCGCCAGAAAAGCAGCAAATGCTCGAGCGGCTCCACCGCTCCGACGACGACCTCGTCGGCAAGAAGGTGTTGGTCGTCGACGACGACGTCCGCAACATCTTCGCCCTTTCGAGCGTGCTCGAACGCCGCGGCATGGAGGTGCTCACGGCCGGCACCGGCCACGAGGCGATCGCCACCCTCGAAAGCTCCGACGAGGTGGCCATCGTCCTCATGGACATCATGATGCCCGAGATGGACGGCTATCAGACGATGACGGTCATCCGGCAGAAGCCCGAGTTCCGCCGTCTGCCGATCATCGCGCTCACCGCGAAGGCGATGAAAGGCGACCGCGAGAAGTGCCTCGAAGCGGGCGCGTCCGACTACCTCGCGAAGCCGGTGAACACCGAGCAGTTGCTCTCCGCCCTGCGCATGTGGCTCCACCGTTGACCGACGTGCAGCCCATGCCCGACCGCTCCGCCGACAAGGTGAACATCCTGCTGGTCGACGACCAGCCGGCGAAGCTCTTGAGCTACGAGGCGATGCTGGGCGAGCTCGGCGAGAACCTCATCAAGGCGAGCTCGCCCCGCGAGGCACTCGAGCATCTGCTCCGCACCGACATCACGATCGTGCTGATGGACGTCAGCATGCCCGAGATCGACGGATTCGAGCTCGCCGAGATGATCCGCTCGCACCCGCGCTACCAGAAGACGGCGATCATCTTCGTCTCGGCCGTCCACCTCACCGATCTCGATCGCCTCAAGGGATACGAGTCGGGCGCCGTCGACTACGTGTCGGTGCCGGTCGTGCCGGAGCTGCTGCGCGCGAAGGTCAGCGTCTTTGCCGAGCTGTACCGCAAGACCCGCGAGTTCGAGCGCCTGAATCGCGAGCTCGAGGAACGGGTCATGGAGCGCACGACCGAGCTCCAGGCCGCGATGACCAAGCAGCTCGAGCTCGCCGATCGCCTGCGCGAGGCGGATCGCCGGAAGGACGAGTTTCTCGCGCTCCTCGCGCACGAGCTCCGGAACCCGCTCGCCTCGGTGCACAACTGCGTCGCGATCATGCGGCGCGCCGGCGTCACCGACGCCGAGCTCCAGTGGTGCCACGACGTCATCGAGCGCCAGTCCGAGCAGCTGAAGCGCCTCGTCGACGATCTGCTCGACGTGTCGCGGATCACGCAGGGCAAGATCCAGCTCCGTACCGAGCCCGTGAATCTGGAGAGCGTCGTCGCCGACGCCGTCGAAACGAGCGCGCCGGTCATCAACGCGCACCAGCACGCGCTTCGCGTCACGTTGCCCGAGCGGCCGCTCGTCGTGCACGGCGACGCGTCCCGGCTGACCCAGGTCGTCGCCAACCTCCTCACGAACGCCGCGAAGTATCAGAACGAGAACGGCTCGATCGACCTGAGCGCGCGGCGCGAGGGCGACATGGCGGTCGTCACCGTCCGCGATCGGGGGATCGGCCTTTCGCCCGAGATGCTGCACGAGGCGTTCGAGCTCTTCGCGCAGGGCGAGCGGACGCCGGACCGCGCCCAGGGCGGTCTCGGCATCGGCCTCTCGCTCGTGAAGAAGCTCGTCGAGCTCCACGGCGGCACCGTCCGCGCGGCGAGCGAAGGTCCCGGACTCGGCAGCGAGTTCGTCGTGCGCCTCCCGCTCCTCGACGTCGCGGCGAGCGCCGAGCCCGCGCCGCTCGCCGCGCCCGCGGCGGTGCCGGAGCCGAGCCGGCAACGCGTGCTCGTCGTCGACGACAACGTGGACGCGGCCGAGGGTCTCGCCATGCTGCTCCGGCTCGACGATCACGAGGTGACGATCGCGCACGACGGCGCCCACGCGCTGGCGCTCGCGGCCGCCGCCCAGCCGACGATCGTCCTTCTCGACATCGGCCTCCCCGGCATGGACGGCTACGAGGTCTGCCGCCGCCTCCGCACGGCAGGCTTCACCGCCACCCGCATCTTCGCCCTCACCGGCTACAGCCAAGACCGCGACAAACAGCTCGCCCTCGAGGCCGGCTTCGACGCCCACATGGTGAAGCCCGTCGAGTTCGAGAAGCTGCAACAGATCCTCGCCGGCGGGCGCTGATCGTGACCAGGCACGGAGCGATTCACCACATCGACCTCACGGTCACCGACCTCGGGCGTTCGACCGAGTTCTATGACCGCGTCTTGCCGCTCATGGGCTTTCGTCGAACGAAGAACGCTCCCGAGGGACCACTTTGGGCGGGCACACAAGTCGAGATCGGCTTAGTGCCCGCTCGTTCCCGGCACGAACACGACCGCTATGCGCCCGGCCTCCACCATCTGGCGTTCCATGCTCCGGATCGTGCCGCCGTCGATCAGTTTCATGAACGGGCGCTACTCCTCGGGATTTCCGTCCTCGACCCACCCGTGGAGTACCCAGAGTACGCGCCTGGGTACTACGCCGTGTTCATTGCCGATCCCGATGGCATCAAGCTCGAGTACGTCTTCACACAGACGTGGCCACCTTAGCGCCACGCTTGTCGGCATCGGGCGAGGTTCACCCAGGAACGTCCGCAGGATCGAGCAAGCCGTGCCGGCGCCACCCGACGGCGAGGAGCCACGTCCGTGCACGTGCCACCGTCGGGATGGCGCGCGGAGCAATTTCAATCGGAACATCCGGCCGCCAACCATCGAACCAGCGCGCGGAGGAAGCGGGATCGAGGGAGGTAGTCCGCGTGGACTTCGCGGCCGTTTCCGCCGCGTGCTTGCGCGCGTTCAGGAGCACGTAGCGGAGCGCGTTCCGCACTTCCCGTGGTGTTGCCAGCGGGCGCACATGGTAGCGATCGGCGAGCACCCTGCCCGTCCGCTTCGCCACTCGATTCACGGCAAGCGCGAGCCGTGCCCCGATCGCCATCATGCCGCGCCCGAGCGCCGCGCGGTCGTCCGCCTCGACGATCAGGTGCGCGTGGTTGCCCTGGAGCGAATAGTGGACCAACCGGAAGTCGGGACGCGCGCATCCGCGGGCGAACGTTCGTTCGATCGCACGAAGGATCGGCACGGTCCGCAGCGAGGGAAGGCCGGCAACCATACGCAACGTGACGTGGGCCGGCAGCTTCCGGAGCTCGACGCGCGACTTGTGCGCCAGCCCCGAGGTCGGTCGACGCTTGCGCCCCGCGCCGCGGCGACGGCCTCCCCAGCGGCGCTGATCTGGCAACGACAACGAGAGCTGGGGGTCACGGCTGGCCATCTTGATTCGGCTACCCTTATACTCTCAGGCAATTCACACATCAATATCAATCTGTATATGTATATAGTTTCTTTCGATGACACCCCCTCGCGAGAATCGAGCGGAGCCGCGGCGCGCATGCGCACCCGGTGCCCCTCCAACTGCGCCTCCTTTTCCTCTGAAAGAGCGGAGAGAGACCGGGGTCTGGCCCGCGGCGGGCAGCCCTACAGGCTCGTTGACGCGACCGGCCTCGGATCGTATGGATACGCGCGTTTTTTCGGCCGCCGTCTTTCCACCACCACACCATTCGCAAAGGGAGCGTTCCAAATGGAGATTCGTCGTATCGCCGTGATCGGGAGCGGTCAGATGGGCACGGGCATGGCGCAGGTGACGGCGCGCGCCGGCCTCGAAACCGTCCTCATGAAGATGACCCCCGGCAACGTCGAGGCCGGCAAGCAGAAGATCGCCAAGGCCCTCCAGCGCGACGTCGAGAAGCAGCGTTGCACCCAGGAGGAGCTCGACGCGACCCTCGGCCGCCTCACCTGCACGAGCAAGGTCGAGGATCTCGCCAAGTGCGACCTCATCATCGAGTCGGTGATCGAGGACCTCGACGAGAAGAAGCGTCTCTTCGCGAGCCTCGAGGGCGTCGTCGGCGAGAGCGCGATCTTCGCGTCCAACACCTCGACGCTCTCCATCACGGCGCTCGCCGAAGCAACCAAGCGCCCGACGCGCGTGATCGGCCTCCACTTCTTCAACCCGGCGCCGGTCATGAAGCTCGTCGAGATCGTGCCGACGCTCAAGACCGACCCCGCGGTCCTGAAGGCGGCGCAGGAGTTCACCGCCAAGGTGAAGAAGACCGGCGTCACCATCCGTGACTTCACCGGCTTCGTCGTGAACCGCCTCCTCACGCCCTACATGGTCGACGCGATGCGCACCGTGCAGGAAGGGCTCGCGTCGATCAGCGCGATCGACTCCGCGATGCAGCTCGGCGCGAACCACCCGATGGGACCGCTCGCGCTCGCCGACTTCATCGGCCTCGACATCGTCTTCCACATGTCGAACAACCTCTGGGACGAGTACAAGGAAGCGCGCTTCACACCGCCGCCGATCCTCACGCGTCTCGTGACGGCGGGCTTCCTCGGCCGCAAGAGCGGCAAGGGCTTCTACGACTACTCGACCACGCCGCCGACCCCGAACGACTTCCTCGTCAGCAGCGTCGCGTAAGCCGAGGTCGAGTCGATGCTGTCCAAGATTCATCACGTCGGGGTCGTCGTCCGCGACCTCGAACAAGCGTACGGCTTCTGGCGCGACGTCCTCGGCCTCCCGGTCATGGTCGTGAAGACCGTGCAGGATCAGGACGTCACCGCCGCGCTCTTGAAAGTCGGCGAGAGCGAGATCGAGCTGCTCCAACCGCTCTCCGACAAGAGCGGCATCGGCAAGTTCCTCGCGAAGCGCGGCGAGGGACTGCACCACCTCTGCTTCGAGACCGACGACGTCGACGCCGAGCTCGAGGCCGCCAAGGCCAAGGGCATCCGCGTGATCGACGAGAAGCCGCGCCTCGGTCTCGCCGGCATGATCTGCTTCCTCCATCCGACGGCGACCCGGAGCGTGCTCGTCGAATACGCGCAACCGCTCGCCGACGAGGGTCACCACTGATGCGCACGAACCGGATCGACCACGTCGTGGTCGCCACCCCCGATCCCGCGGGGGCGCAGGCGACGTTCCGCGGCCACTTCGAGCTTCCACCGTCGGCGCCGGTCGCCGGCTCCCCGGCGCTCACGATCGGCGACGCCCGGATCGCGTTCATCACGCCGGCGGCGGGCAGCCCGCTCGCGGCCGCCCTCGCCGGCAGCAGCGAAGGCATGGCCGAGGTGTGTCTCGAGGTTGCGAGCCTCGACGACGCCGAAGCCGCGCTCCGCAAGGCCGGCATCGGATTCACGAGCGAGCCGAAGGGCGGCGGGCGCGCGATCGCCGTCGACCCGAGCGCCGCGCACGGCGTCCGCCTCACCCTGGTCGAGCCCGGCACGATCTGAGGGAGCGCCACGCAATCGAACAGGCCGTTAGATTTGTGGCGCCGCCGTCAGCAAGGGCGTACCGTGAAAGCTGACCAACGCTCGACACCTGCCCCCGTCCGCCGTGGCACATCGGTTGCTGTTCGGCGACGAGGACCCGAACCGATGGCCGTCAACTTCTCTCCTTGGAAGCCCATGACGCCGGCGGTGATCGCCGAAGCGCCGAACTGTCCCGCGGTCTACGAGCTCGGGACGCTCGTGCGCACCGTCGTCTACATCGGCGCCGCCGACGACGATCTCAGCCAGACGTTGCACCACCACCTGAGCGTGCCCCAGACGCTGCATCCGCCGCTCGGCCGCCTGTACTTCCGCTTCGCGCCGCTCGACGAGCCCGAAGGGACGCGCGCCGTGCTCCTCGAGGAGTTCCGGACGTCGCACGCGGGCGCGCTGCCCGTCGCGCAGTCGAACCA
>Ga0268299_1002967_pt1 | contig 17421 bp, 13 predicted proteins | sample NOBtaG_FD_193484 | JGI IMG/M metagenome (GOLD analysis project Ga0268299, IMG submission 193484) | Activated sludge microbial communities from bioreactor in Nijmegen, Gelderland, Netherland - NOB reactor | ecosystem: Engineered > Bioreactor > Aerobic > Activated sludge | place: Netherlands...
GCCGTCTCGCCAAAGACTGGGAGCGCTCAATCGAAAGCTCCACCGCATGGGCCACCATCGCAAGCATCCGCATGCTCACCCGCAGAATCGCAAGATACTAAACTCATTGAGATACTTTTGAATCGGGATCTAAATCAGCCTCATCTATAGCGCCCACTGTGCTGAAAGCGCCTCCGCCTGCCGTAATACCGTCTGCACGGCGGCGTCCTGCAGATCGGGAGGATAGCCATGCTTACGCAAAATACGTTTTACCAAAACGCGCATGCGCGCCCGCGCACCTTCGCGGTGGGACCAGTCAACCGTGACATTTCCCTGTAGGCTAACGAGTAATTCGTGGGCAATTATCTTCAGGGAATCGTTTCCCATCAATTCAACTGCACTCTCGCTTTCCGCAAGAGCATCGTAAAACGCGATTTCGTCTTGTGACAGTCCCTCTTCCTCGCCCCGGTTTCGCGCCGCGCGGACTTCCCTGGCGAGATCGATCAACTCCTGTAAAACCTCAACCGTGCTGATCGCGTTTGTATGATAACGGGCAATGGCGGCCTCCAGGCGCTCTGAAAAACGCTTCGTTTCAACCACATTGGTTTTGCTGCGGGACCGGATTTCGTCGTTCAGCAGCTTGCGCAAGGCTTCAAGCGCCAGATTTTTCTTTTCAAGCTGCTGAACTTCAGCGAGGAACTCATCGGACAGGATCGAGATATCGGGCGTCGTAATCCCGGCGGCTTTGAGAATATCAACGATCTCTGTTGAAACAACGGCGCGATCCAATATCTGCTGGATCGCAAAATCACGGCCTGCTGTCGTCCCGCCAGTGCCTTCGGCGGATTTAACGAGCGCCACCCGGACTGTTTGAAAGAAGCCCACCTCATCGCGCATGACCCGCGCCTCATCGCTGGCTGACGCCAGAGCAAACGCTTTTGATAAGGCAAGAACAGCGTCCTGATAGCGCCTGTTTTCTTTACGCTTGGCGTCTTCGCCGGGTTCTTTTGCCGCCGCCTTATGTTGCAGTCCAAGAATCCATTCAATGGCCTCGGCAAGCAATCTAAGGCGTTCCAGTGGCGTCCCCTTTAGACCTTTTGAATATTCAAATCCGTGATACATCGCCTTCACGACTTCGAATTTCTCCAGCAGCACAGCGACGGCTTGCGCCTCATCAATTCCTGTCTGGCCTCGATCCGCTCCGGAATACTGACCCAGGGCATTTTTTAGGTTCTGCGCGATACCGATATAGTCCACCACAAGACCGGCGGGTTTGTCCCGGAACACCCGGTTAACACGGGCAATCGCCTGCATCAGGCCATGCCCCCGCATTGGCTTGTCGATATACATCGTGTGCATCGACGGGGCGTCGAAGCCCGTCAGCCACATATCCCGCACAATCACCAGCTTGAGCGTATCCTTAGGGTCTTTGGCGCGCCTGGCGAGCAGGTCGCGACGCCCTTTGGTTCCTATATGCGGTTGCCAGGGTTGGGGATCAGCGGCTGAACCTGTCATTACGATTTTGATCGCGCCTTGCGCATCATCATCACTGTGCCAGCCGGGCCGAAGGGCGGCGATCTGATTATAGAGGGCGACACAAATACGGCGGCTCATACACACAATCATCGCCTTGCCCTCTGGGGGCATGCGATTCTCGAAATGGCGAACAAGATCGTCAGCCACCATCTTGAGCCGCATCTCCGAGCCGACCAGCGCCTCAACGGTCGCCCATTTGGATTTGATCTTTTCCTGCTCGGTCGCCGCTTCGTCTTCGGTCAGTTCCTCGATCTCGGCATCGATTTTCGGCTTTTCGTCTTCTGGCAGTTCAATCCGGGCAAGGCGGCTTTCGTAATAGATCGGCACCGTCGCGCCGTCCTCTACCGCCCGGCTGATGTCGTAAATATCGATATAGCCGCCGAACACAGCCGGTGTGTTTACATCGTCGCTTTCAATTGGCGTGCCGGTAAAGCCGATGAATGATGCGTTAGGCAATGCATCGCGCAAATGTTTTGCGAAGCCATAGGTTTTCTCGCCGGTCTTCTGCATAATTTTGGTGCGGAAGCCGTACTGGCTCCGGTGCGCTTCGTCGGCGATCACCACAATGTTCCGCCGATCAGAAAGCATCGGATAAATTGTTTCACCCGTCGCGGGCGAGAATTTTTGAATGGTCGTGAAAATTACGCCGCCCGAAGCACGGTTAAGCGCGGATTGCAAATCCTCGCGGCTGTCCGCCTGTACGGGCGTTTGCCGGATAAGATCGCGGCACATGGAAAACGTGCCAAAAAGCTGATCGTCGAGATCGTTGCGATCCGTGACAACAATGATCGTCGGGTTCTCCATTTCCTCAGAGCGGATGATATTTCATCGGATGTAGGCGTAGTGCCTTTTGTAATTCGTTTTGTTATCTTACCGAGTGTTGTGGATACCCACCCCTCCGGCTTGCCTTCTTCATCGAGGCGGGCGGGGAAGAGGGACCAGATGTCCGGGGCGAGATAGGGTGTGCGGCCTTCCTGTTTGGCGCGGGTGGGGCCGAAGGTAACGAACCAGTCCCTGAAAATCGTCCGCGCCATCGCCTCCAGCGTCTCGTTCATCCGCCGGTTCAACTCGATCTTGTCATCGAGTGCGCCGAGGACGGATGCGATGGCGCGTTGTTTCGGATACGGCGGCAGCGTTATTGGCAGAGAACGTAGGGACTTTTGACTGATCCCTTCGACTGTTGTTCCTGTAGCAAACGAGGAAAGGATCGCCTGCTGGGAGGGTGAAATCAGCAAGAACTTTAGAAAAGTATTGTCGAGGACGCCCGGTTTCCCACGAAGCACGACGACACGTTGCCCAATCGCAAAAGTTGCTGTTTCTGCGTTGAGTTGCGCAACCTCCCCAAGCGGCCCCTCCGTCGTTAACACGATATCACCGGCGCGGGGATAGCCTCTGGTCATCCACTTGGGATAATACTCGGGGTCAATTGTCTGCTCTATCGGGCGAAGGATTCTCCCTCCCTTAACCACCTTTGCAGAAATCACAGGCGTTCCCACAAGCGCCTTTGGTGGGCTCTTTCCGCGATAGTCAATCAGTACATCAAGGGCGTCCTCAAGGGAGACCAATTGTAGGTCGGAAGTCATTCAACGACCCTTCGTAGAGCGGAAGAAATCGTCAAACTGAGATGGTTAGCCTGTAAGAACTGTTCATCTAAAATCGCCTGCAACGCTGCAAACCGCTCGGCAAACGGCATATCGTCATCCTCAACATCCGCCGCACCGGCATAGCATTCCGATGAGAGAACATGGCCGTGATCGCAAACATGTGTTTTTGTAAGATTCGCAACACTGGATAGAAGAGACAAGCCATTGACAAGCCAGGGTAAATTAAAATCATTGTTTTTCAGGATTTGCAATGCCATATATGGACCACGCCGAGACTGCGTCTGATCGCAGGATTGGGGGGAAACCCCCGACTCGGCGTCACTTTTTTTAAGCCCTTCGAATCGCATTATCTCACCCCTTTGGGCAGCCTTACCAGGCCATATCCCTCTACCTTGCCGGTGGGTGATGCGCGCACCAGCGGCTTGATCAAATCATAAAAACGCTCATCTTCCGCCTCAAATTTACGGAACACCGCGCCAGCCACCAAATCGGCAAACTGGATGCCGACACTGTAATGGGACGGCGCAAGGAACAAACCTTCAATCAGGTTGGCATAGTTGGAGGTGAATATTCCCTCACTGTTCACCAGTTTTTGATGAAGCGCCCGCAGGCGTTCGTCCTGATGATTGTTGCGATGATCGCAGATAATCAGTCCGTTAATGCGCTGACCGCTTTCCCTTTCCATATCCTGCAGGAAATACTGAAAGCGTTCGGTTAATATCTTGTAAGCGCGCTGGTAAAGACCATCATCATTCCTGATGGTTGTATCGGCATAGGCGCGCCGCACATCCGCAATTACGGAAATTACCTTGACGGATTTATAACGCACCAGCGCCTGGAAAAGCTGTGTGCGTAGCTGATCCCGTTTTGATGGATCAAGATGCAGCAGGCTGTTATCGGATTTTTGATTGCCTGCGATAAAATACCGCCACTTTATTTCTCCTGTAACGGCGTAATCTTTTTTCAGGCGTTTGATATCTGCGGACAGTTTTGGCCATATTTCCTCGGGGATAATCACTCCTCCCAGCACGAAATGTTTCGGCCCCTGCTTGCCGGGAGGAGATGGATTGCCGCTTTCGTCGATGAAAAGTAAATGCATCCTACGGCTGCTCTGACAGATGTTTGAGGTTTCGCTGTATTGTGGCAGTCATCCTGTCCGACTCGGCAAACTGTTCCTCCAGCTTCGCCTGCAACGCCGCGAAACGCTCCGTAAACGGCACTTCGTCATCCTCAACATCCGCCGCGCCGACATAGCGCCCCGGCGTCAGGACATATCCGTGCGCCCTGATCTCCTCCAGCCTCGCCGACTTGCAGAAGCCCGGTACGTCCGTATAGACGCCCGCATCCGCCTCGCCGCGCCAGGCGTGATAGGCGCGGGTGATTTTATCTATATCGGCGTCCGAGAATTCCTTGCGGGTGCGGTCAACCATGTGGCCGAGCTTGCGCGCATCAATGAACAATATCTCATTGCGCCGGTCGCGCAGCTTGACGTTGCGGGCGATGCCGTTCGATCTGTCCCGCGCCAGAAACCACAGGCAGACCGGAATTTGCGTGGAATAGAAAAGCTGGCCCGGTAGTGCTACCATACAATCCACCACCCCCGGCCGGCCTTCGACGCCCTCGATCAGCGCCCGGCGGATGGTGTCTTCGCCGCTCTGGGTTGACGACATGGAGCCATTGGCCAGCACCACCCCCGCCGTGCCGATGGGCGAGAGATGATGCACGATATGCTGCACCCAGGCAAAGTTGGCGTTGCCAGCGGGAGGCGGCCCATATTTCCAGCGCACGTCTTCACGCAACCGCTCGCCGCCCCAGTCGGAAATATTGAAGGGCGGATTGGCGAGAATGAAGTCGGCCCTGAGATCGCGCAGTTCGTCCTTGTGAAAGCTGCCCTCGCTGTTCCAGCGGATGTCGGCGTCAATGCCGCGCACCGCGAGGTTCATCTTGCACAGCCGCCAGGTGGTGTAATTTGATTCCTGCCCATAAATCGCGATGTCGCCGATGCGCCCTTCATGCTCTTCGGCGAATTTTTCCGATTGCACGAACATGCCGCCCGAACCGCAGCAGGGGTCATAAACGCGCCCCTTGAAGGGTTCGATCATCTCGACCATCACGCGCACCACTGAACGCGGCGTATAGAACTCGCCGCCCCGCTTGCCTTCCGATCCGGCAAACTGGCCAAGGAAATATTCGTAGACCCGGCCCAGCACATCGCGCGCCTCGCCCATTTCCTTGCCCAGCGCGATGCCGGAAATCAGATCGATCAGTTCGCCCAGCATCACGGCGTTGAGCGCCGGGCGGGCGTAATCCTTCGGCAACACGCCCTTCAGGCTTTCGTTGCGCTTTTCGATGGCAATCATTGCCTCATCGATCAGCCTGCCGATGGAGGGGGCCTTCGCGTTCGCCCGAAGGTGGGACCAGCGCGCCGCCTGCGGCACCCAGAAAACATGCTCGCCGGCATATTCGTCGGGGTCTTCGGATGGCTTGGTGCCGCCATTGTCTGGAAAGGTTTTGTCGTCCTCCAAAAGCGCAGTGCGCCTCGCTTCGAAGCTGTCGGAAATGTGCTTGAGGAAGATCAGGCCGAGCGCGACATGCTTGTAATCCGACGGCTCCATATTCCCGCGCAACTTGTCGGCGGCCTTGAACAGTTCAGCCTCGAAGCCCAGATTGCCGCCATTGCTGTTCGGTTTGTCAGGTTTCGTGCCCGCGCCGCCAGAAGCCGTCTTTTTGGTGCGCCCTCGCGCCATGATAATCCCCCGATTCCCTGTACTTATAATTTCCACCACTGTGCACCCAATGATGACCGAGGTCTATCGGTCAGAAGACAGGCCGCACCGTTGGGGGACAAAGCCTAATGCCTGTTCACCTGTGCTCGCAAGGCAGGTGTATCGCGCCATCAGCCATTGTCTGCTGGAATAGCACGGCGGACGATCATACAATCCCCTCTGGATCGTCCGATCTGTGCCGAAGGTGCTCACGTTATTTTGTTGGACGTCTTCGTGTTTTTTTGAGCACCTTCTGGCCAAAGACCATTCCCAGCCGCCGCTCATTCCGGTTTTGTTTGCGTGTACGTTGAGGGCTTTTTTTGCCCGCTGGATCGTTGCCCAGGAGTGCCCCGCATCATTTGATTCCGTCCTGATGGCCTTGACCGGTTGTGGGCCGTCACCGAGTAATACCAACGGCCTGATGAATTGACTCTGCGGTGGATTCCCTTTTTTGCTGGCATGTGATTCAAGTCATGCATCTTGCTTCGGAGGTGCGCGATGGGCCAATGGCAGATCATAGGGCCGTTGGTATAAAATCGTCATGGTCTAAAACCGTGGCAGATCAGGAAAGCGGGCCGCGCCGCCATGCACATGCACCCGGCCCAGTTCGGCGCAACGGTGCAGCACGGGAAACACCTTGCCCGGATTAAGCCGGCCATTGGGATCAAAGGCGCATTTCAGGCGCTGCTGCTGCGCCAGATCCGTTTCGCTGAACTGGACGGGCATCAGATCGCGCTTTTCGACGCCCACCCCATGTTCGCCGGTCAGCACACCGCCAACCTCGACACATAGCCGCAAAATATCCGCACCGAAATTTTCCGCCTGTTCCAGTTCACCCGGCACATTGGCGTCATACAGGATCAGCGGATGCAGATTGCCGTCGCCCGCATGAAACACATTGGCAACGCGCAATCCATATTGCACGGACAATTCCCGTATGCGCGCCAGAACATGCGGCAGGCGCCCGCGCGGTATCGTCCCATCCATGCAGAAATAATCCGGTGAAATACGCCCCATGGCGGGAAAGGCGTTCTTGCGCCCGGCCCAGAAAGCCAGCCGCTCCGCCTCATCCCGGCTTTCGGAAATGGTCTGCGCGCGGCAGGCTTTGGCAATGTCGCGCACCCGCGTTGAAAGCGCCGTGACCTCCGCCTGCACGCCATCCAGTTCGACAATCAGCAGCGCGTCCACATTGCGCGGATAGCCGGCATTGCAGAAATCATCGGACGCCAGTATTGCGGGCCGGTCCATCATTTCCATGCCGCCGGGAATGATGCCGTCCGCGATTATTGCGGCAACGCAGGCGCCCGCATCTTCAACCGAATCAAATCCCAGCAACAGCGCCTTTGCGGTTTCCGGCCTGGGCAGGATGCGCACCGTTACTTCGGTTATCACACCCAGCAGGCCTTCTGATCCGGTCACAATACCCAACAGATCAAGCCCCGCCGCATCCAGATGTTTGCCGCCCAGGCGGATCACCTCGCCGTTCATCAGCACCATCTCAAGGCCCAGCAGATTATTGGTGGTCAGGCCATATTTCAGGCAGTGCACCCCGCCGCTGTTTTCCGCCACATTGCCGCCAATGGTGCAGGCGATCTGGCTGGAAGGGTCGGGCGCATAATAAAATCCGGCATGGGCGACCGCATGGGATATCGCCAGATTGGTCACGCCGGGTTGCGCCACCACGCAACGGTTTTCAAAATCAATATCCATAATCTGATTTAGCCGCGACAGCCCCAGCAGCACGCCATCCGCCAGCGGCAGCGCGCCCCCCGACAGCGACGTGCCCGCCCCGCGCGGCACCACCTTGATGTTCATCTCATTGCACAGCCGCAGGATGGCCGAAATCTGTTCCACACTATCGGGCAGCACCGCCAGCAGCGGCAATTGCGCATAGGCGGTCAGCCCGTCGCTTTCATAGGGGCGCAGCTCCGCTTCTTTTTCAATGATCTGGGCAGCAGGCAGTATTTCATGCAACGCCGCAATCAGGGCTGGACGCGCCTGCAAAATATGCGGTTCCGGCGCGGGCATTTGCAGGGTCATGCGGGCATCAACCTTTCGGCGCACGCCCGCATGATGACGCAAATATCACTGTGCGGCTTCACTGCTTTCCCCACGCAGCCGGTCGAGTTCGGCGTCATGCTTGCGGCTGCGCCGGGCGGCTGCCAGCAGGTTCAGCACTTCCACGCTCATGGAAAAGGCGATGGCGAAATACAGATATTCGCGCGGCAGATGGAAATGCAACCCATCGGCCACCAGCGCCATGCCGACCAGCAGCAAAAAGCTGAGCGCCAGCATCTTGGTGGTGGGATGGCGCTGGATAAAATTACTTACCGGTTCTGACGCCAGCATCATGATGATCATGGCGATGACGACGGCGATGATCATCACCGGTAAATTCTGGGTCATGCCCACGGCAGTAATAATGCTGTCCAGTGAAAACACGATATCCAGCACAATCACCTGGCCGATGACGCCGGCGAATGTCACCGCCATTCTGCCGCCACCGGCTGCATGGTCATCTCCTTCGCCTTCGACCGTGGCATGGATTTCCATGGTGCCTTTGGCCAGCAAAAACAATCCGCCCCCAAATAAAATCGCATCCCGCCAGGAAAAATCAAAATCACCCACACTGAAAATTGGCTGGGTCAGGCCCACAATCCAGACAATGCTGGCTAACAGCCCAATCCGGAAAATCAACGCCAGCGACAGGCCGATGCGCCGTGCGCGGGCCTGCTGATGCATGGGCAGACGCGCACTGACCACCGAGATAAAAATCAGATTATCGATGCCCAGAACGATTTCAAGAATGGTCAGGGTAATCAGGCTGGTCCATATGAGCGGGTCACTTGCCGCTGCGATAAACGCTTCCATCAGTCAAACTCCAATCAATCAAGATATGTGTGGCAACCCGTCGCCATTAATATTTCAATCAGGCCTGCATGCTGTTTGGCAGTGGCGTAGCGCGCCTGTAATACCGCCAGCGATCGCGCATGATATTTCTGCGCCTCCTGGGTAAACGGCTTGCCCTGCAAAGTAACGGTGAATTTTTCCTCGCCCCGCCTGATCGCGGCGGCGTTGGATACCGACCAGGGCAGGAACAGGCCTGCAATTTCCTCACTTAGCAGCGGCGTCAGTGTAGGCGCCAGTTTTTCCCAGGTCTCGATCTGCCCCTCCGGCTTCGGGTCCAGCATACGCCCGGCCCATGCAACTACATTGGGCGCATGCGCCGCCATCAGCCTATGGGGTGTTGGATCGGTCCAGCATTCATAAAGCTGCGCCGCCAGCCCAAAATCCGCCAGCAGCGGGCGCTTGCCAAACAGATAGGGCCTGTGGGCAAGATGCGCCTCCAGAATTTCCAGCAGGCGTTTGAACGAGGCCTCGATCTGATCGCGGGTTTGCGGGGTGGAGCCAACCAGGCTCAAACGCCTGACCATCCGGTCACGGATCATTTCGCCCATTGCCTGCACTTCCACATCGGCGGCGTTAGGGCGCATGCCGCGCGCCAGCCGTTCCCCGGCGGATTTCTGGTCCGGCACATACCACCAGCGGTAATGGAACATATGCTTGTTGCACCATTCGTCCGCATATTCCTCAATCAGCGCGGAAATAAAGGCCAATATGGGATCATGCGGCACGATTGCGGGTTCGGGATAGGTCTGCTCCATCTCCTCGATGATGGGCGTTGAATCCTGCATCGCGTCGCCACGCGCGGAAACAACCAGCGGCACCAGCGGCAATTTCGCAAATTTGCTGAATTCCGCCATATCGTCCTCGCTGCGCGCGATCCACTCATGGGGAATGTTTTTATAGCGGAAATAGGACCGCACCTTGATCGAGTATGGCGACAGCTCCACGCCGAAAATCCTGTATTGCTCTTTCATGGCACTTTCCTTCCGGCGTTACGGCCTGCTACTTATATCCCACACTAACATAAGAATGGAGAGACCGGCATGGGACAAGAGACGATTGGCGACATTTTATATGAAACGCGCGGTCAGATTACCATCCTTACCATCAACCGGGAGCCGCAGCGCAATTCCATTAACATTGGCGTGCGCGAAGGGCTGTTCGCGGGGTTTGAACGATTCGAGGCCGACGCCAACGCCCGTGTCGCCATTCTCACCGGCGCCGGAGACAAGGCGTTTTGCGCAGGCGCCGATCTGAAGGAAATGTCGGACATGAAACTGGGCATGCTGCCGCGCAATTTTCTGCCGCTGATCGGCGACACCATTGAGGTGCGCAAACCGGTGATCGCGGCGGTAAACGGGGTGGCCTATGCGGGCGGCTGGATGCTGGCGCAAATGTGCGATCTGGTGGTGGCCAGCAACACCGCGCGCTTCGCCATTACCGAGGCCAGGGTGGGGCGCGGCATGCCCTGGGCCACGCCGCTGACCCATATGATTCCGCAGAAAATATTGCTGGAAATCCTGATGACCGGCAACCCTGTTACCGCGCAGCGCGCCTGTGAATTTGGCTTTGTCAATCACGTGACATCGCCGGAAGGGCTGATGCCCAAAGCGCTGGAACTGGCGCAAACAATCTGCGAAAATGCTCCGCTCACCGTGATGGCGGCGAAACACATGGTCTATACCGCCACCGAAATGGGCAGAAGCGCGGCGCAGGAAGCCGGACGGCGGATTTTCGAGGCGGTCTATCAAAGCCAGGACGCCCAGGAAGGGCCAAAAGCCTTTGCCGAAAAGCGCAAACCCAATTGGCAGGGAAAATGAGACAAAAACCTAACCATCGTTAGAAATTTTGAACTATAGTTGACAAAATAAATCAGCAGGGAGTGAGAACCATGGATTTTAGCCTATTCATCTACGGCACAGTGGGACGCCGCAAGGAACTGGAAGCCGGCATGGCCGGACGCAAGCCGGAACTGTATCAGCGTTTCCTGACCGAACTGGCCGAATACGCCAAATTCGCCGACGAGCGGGATTATTACGCCATCGGCCACCCCGAACATCATTTGCAGATCGAAGGCTTTGAGATGGCCAATGATCCCTGCCTGATGGCCATGTGGCTGGGCCAGCATCTGAAAAGAATGCGGGTGATGAGCTGCGGCTTTGTCGCCAGCACCAACAACCCGATCATTGTCGCGGAAAAGATCGCGACCCTGGACAATATGCTGGGCGGGCGTTTCAATGTGGGCCTGGTGCGCGGCTATCAGGCGCGCTGGCTGGATAATTTCAAGATCAGGCCGGATGTGGAGGCCGTTGGCCCGTGGAATGTGGATAGTCCCGCCGATGTGATGAACCGCGAACTGTTCACCGAATTTGTCGAGGTGATCTACAAGGCCCTGTATAACGACACGTTCAGCTATCGCGGCAAATACTGGAACTTCCCGACACCCGGCTTCAAAAACCCGCATGACCATCCTGTCTATCACAAATATGGGCAGGGCGTGGACGCGCAGATGAATTTCAGCGAAATCGGCATCGCGCCAAAACCGCTGCAAAAGGAAATTCCCCTGTATGGCGGCTTTTCCTCCAGCCTGCGCACCGCCAAATTCTGGGCAAAATACAAGGGCAAGCCGATCGTGCTGACCGACAATCTGGATTTCTGCAAAACCCTGTGGGGCGAGTGGGGCGAAGAGGCCAGGCGCCACGGGCATGATTTCAAACCCGGCGAGGAAGCCTGCTGGGGCGGCATCATGATCTGCGCCCCCACCGACGCCCAGGCCTGGGAATGGTGGGAAGACATGAGATGGTTCTGGGACCAATGGTCGGTGCCGTTCGGCTTTGGCCTGCCGGAACTGCTGATCGGTTCGCCCGAAACCCTGAACAAGCGTCTGGCGGAGGTCAACAAGACGATCCCTGTCAAGGAATGCTATCTGCTGATTCCCCAGGGCATTCATACCCCGGAGCAGATCAAAACCTCGCTCGACCTGTTCGCCACCAAGGTGATGCCGAACCACCGGTAACAGGTAAACCCATTGAAGTAAAAGGGCTGACAAAAAATTGTCGGCCCTTTTTTTGGTTAAATCTGTGTGACAATGTTTACTTTCATGTCAGTTCGGATTGACACTTGAATTAAAGCAGTGTAATTAATATATACGAGGTGTGGCGACGGGATGATGAACGGCCCCGGCTGCCCGCAAACTTTGAGATGTTTCACAGAATTACAGCAATGAGGAGTACTGAAATGGAAAACTTCAATATCGACGACGCTTATGAATGCGTGAAGTCGGACGATTTCCCGGCGATGCTGAACCCGGACCGCTACATGAAGCGTTCAAATGCGTTCGACAAAATTATTGCGGCGACCAATGACCATTTCTGGGATCCGATGGACCCGAAATATGTCGATTTCTCGAAGAAGTTTGACATTGAAAATGAAATGATCATGCCGGAAACCTTCAATCTGGAACTGCGTACCGCCGTGGCCGACAAGCTGAATGACAAGCAGAAGGTTCGCATGGTGAACGGCTCTGTGCATTTCACGCTTTCCGGTATTCTGCATGGCGAACAGGCGGCACTTAGCCTGTCTGCTGATCTGTGCCACATCCTGCTGGATCCGGGGGCGCAGGAATATGCCGCCAATCAGGCCCGCGAAGAAGCCCGTCATGTGACCGGCTTTACCAATTATATCCGTTCCATGTGGGGCAAGCCGACGGTTATGGATCCGTTCCTGCTGACCCTGATCAATGAAATGGTCTACAGCCCGCTTGTCTGGAAAAAGATTGTCGGCCTGCAAATGGTTCTGGAAGGCCTGGCCATGGGCCTGTTCTCGAACTTCTACCAGTTCGCGAACGACCCCGTGCTGAAACAATTGTTGCAGTTCACCATGACCGACGAGGCGTTCCACCACAAATTCGGCAAGATCTGGGCGGACAAGACCGTGCCATATCTGCCCGAACATGAACGCGAGCAGATCGAAGACTGGGCCTGGACCATTTTCAGCGCGCTGCTGAAAGGCAACAGCTTTGGTTTCGAGCACAAGAATGCGCTGTACACGGAACTTGGCCTGGACTGGAAATGGGTGCAGGCTGCGGTATTCGAAGCCATGACCGACAAGCGCCGCCGCGACAGCATGACAAAAAGCACGAGTGTGTTCCGCTCGCTGGTCAAGACGCTGCTGAAATCCGGGATCATCACGCAACGCACCGCACCCAATTATGCATCGTTTGTCGATCTGAAAGAGCTGCATGAGGAAGGCGATTCGATGGTCGGCGATGCGATTGCCGAAGAAGGCATCAGGTTCCTCAAGGCGATCAACGAAGGCCGCGATCCACGCGCACTGGCGGCGGCTGAATAGTCGATCCGTCCACGGACAATCCAAAAATGGCCGCGCAAAAAAGCGCGGCCATTTTTATGACTTGATCACCTTGCCCGGGTCAGACAATGGCAGGGCCGGGATGCCGCCGGTAAACAGTTGCGATGCGAATCGCGCGGCGGCTTCCACATCCACGGGCATGCGCTGGATCATGACGTCGCCAACTTCCAGCGCCACGCCGATAATCGCCGACACAAAATAATCAATATCAATGGATGGCAGCAGGCCGCGCCGGATGGCCTCTTTCACGTCGTCGCGCAACTCATCAAATCCGGCAATGATTTCCGGCGTGTCCTGCTGCAGCCGCAACAGGCCGCTATTGCGCCGGATGATGCTGTAAAGATCGCGGTTGGCGTCCATGATTTCAAAAAAAGAACGGAAGGTGCGGTGTATGAAATCCACAAAGCTCGTGGCGCGTATGCGTTCGTCGTGCAGGCGCGGGCGCACCTGCTGCGCCGTTTCATCGCGCAGCGCCTTGAAAATTTCTTCCTTGCCGCGAAAATAATTGTAAAACGTGCCGCTGGCCAGACTGGTGCGCCCGATAATATCACGCACTGTCGTCTCGCTATAACCAAGTTCGCCAAACAATGCGCGCGCCGCAGTCAGAATGGCGGCGCGATTGGCCTCTTTGGTCTGCTCCCGCCTGCCTGCGGGAACCGGTTTATGACTGGCGGACGGTTTCTTATCCATGGCTCCAATTCACGCGCGGGCGGTGCAAATTGCAAATGCCATTTGTAAAAGAAAATTCCCGGACCGGTAAAAACACCGCACCCGGGAATGGCCAAATGCAGGATGCAACCCGGCGGCTCCAGCCTTTATGGAGCATCCAGTATGGCGGCAATTCCGCTTGTGGAATCCGTGTTTCCAAAGCGGTCGAGAATCCTGGGCGTCCCTGTCGCGGCGTCAATCTCCAGCCCAACCCATACATTGCCCGGTTGTCCAACTGTTGGGCTGACTGTTGCGCGAACAGTGCCATTGACAATCGTGCTGCCACCTGGTCCACGGGAAATTTGCCCGTTGGTGATATAGCGCATGCGGATATTGGCGTCGTTGGCCAGGCCTGTGGTGCCGACCCCTGCTGTGCCTGCGCCAAAGTTATACACCCCGGCGCGATAGGGCGCGCCGGCAGTCAGAGCCGATATACCGACCACCTCGGACCCGCCAAGGCCGGTCTGGTCTTCATCCAGCAGGGCAAACGGCGCCGAGGTGAAGCTGCCCGTATTGGCGTAATTGATGTCCGTTCTTCCCCCGGAGCTGTTGGGGTCATTGACAGACACATGCAAATCAACATCTGCAATATTTGACCAGGTCATTTCGATGGCAAAAGGCAGCGCCACACCAAATGGCAGGGCGCCAAGCGCATCATTCTGCGCCACCTGGGTCACATTCTCTATCTCTGTGGCGCCAGTTGGAGGCGGCGGAGGCGGCACCGTTGTGGGCGGCGGCGCCGTCGTTGTGGGTGGTGGCGGCGCCGTCGTTGCGGGTGGTGGCGGCGCCGTCGTTGCGGGTGGTGGCGGCGCCGTCGTTGCGGGTGGCGGCGGCGCCGTCGTTGTGGGTGGCGGCGGCGCCGTCGTTGCGGGTGGCGGTGTGTCTGCCTGCTGCTGTTGTGTATCCCCGCCGATAACCCCGCCATCCGATGCCTGTGCCGTGCTGTTAGCCGCAACACCAAGATCCGCCAGCACACCGGCAACAGCCACCGAATCCATTCCGGTTTCAGCGACCGACGAACCTGATGTTTCAGCCGCATCCGCCACGGCGGGCCCGCCTTCGGAAGTCCCCCCGCCACTGTCCGATTCACCTTCACCTTCAGCAGGAGCGTCTGTGGTTGGCACAGGCGCCGTTAACTGGCTTTGCAGCAGAAGGGTGAGACGCGGGGGGGTCTGAATGACCGGCCCTGGCGCCTGCCCCGGTGTGACAAAAGTTCCATATCCGGCGCGAAATATGTCTGTGCCGCCCTGCGGGGTCGTCACGGTCATGCCGCCCACCTTCAGGCCACCGTCATTACGCCCGCCCGGGCCAAGCAGGCCGATAAACTGGGCGCCGTCGGGCGATTCGGGGTCATCCATAATGAACAGCGCCGTGCCGCGCACCCCGATGGTGGCGTCACGGGACCTGATCGTGACAGCGGTTGGATTGGTGGCCGCCACCTTGCCCGATACATAGCGCAGCACGCCCTTGGTAAAGTTTGCCGTCAGCCGGCCGGCCTGCGAAGAAGGATCATACACAAATTCGTCAATCACCAGATCGCTGTCCGGGCCAATGGTGAACACTGTTTCATCGAGTAGCAAGACCTGCATGCGCGAGGCCGCCGCACTGTTCACCCGGTCCCCCAGCAGCATATCCATGCCGGATTTAACCGCCTCCGGCGCCGGGCGTTCGCCCTCGGAGACGCGCAAATTGCCGATAACACCCGCAGCCACCCCCGCCTGCTGCGCCGCCAGAACCGGCCCGCCCAGGACGCTCAGGCCCATTAGCGCTATGGCGCAGCCCCCCATCATGTCCAGAGCAGTCCTGCGGCTCGCCATCAATGTCCCAAACTTGCGCATAGTGATTCTCCTCAGCCCTTTAAGCGACTGTACCTAACATGTATTAACTGAATCTTGTAGATGAATATTTAGATGAATATTCTTGCCTGATTAACCATTGAAAGGCATAAACAGCATATTGGCAATGTTTTTTATCCTTTTCAGGGGGGAATCCAGGTGGACCGAAAGCTTGGAATCATTAGAGGGTCAGTGGCGCTATCTGGCTTGGCGGGGCTGCTTTGTCTGAACGGTGCGGCGGTGGCGCAGGGCACCCAACAGGAAGCGGCGGAGAGTGTGCGCAGCGAAACCCGCGAACAGGTATCGCGCGCCGGCGCAACCAAAAGCCTGACAGAAACGGCGGGGGAACTGCCCGGTGTTGGCTATAATGAGGTGCTGGCGTCGCCGGATGATCCGACGCTTAACCTGCGTTATGTCAAGGATCTGATCGCCAAGGGCAATGTCCAGCTGGCGGCGGCAACCACCGAACGCATTCTGCTGCAATATCCCGAAGCCGACGATGTACGCCTGCTTTACGCCATTCTGCTATACCGGATGGACGTGCTGGACGAAGCATCCGTGCAGCTTGATATTCTGGAAATGCACAAACCTTCGGGCGCCATTCAGGCGGAAATTGGCCGCTATCGCGATTTGATAAAACAGCGCCTGAACCCGCTGAAGCGCAGCGCTGCGATAAGCGTTGGCATGCATTACGATACAAACCGCAGCACATTTCCGGACGATGGCGCATTCCTGGTGCGCGACTTTCCATTCCTGCTTCCGGGCGGCGAGACTGACGACTGGGGGCGCATCGCCATCGGTTCCGCACAGATTGCCAAGGACACCGGCAATCAGAAATTGCAGCAGGTATTTGGCGATATGGCCGTGCTGTATGATGATCAGGTGGAAGTTGACGCGCTGGACGTGAATGCGCTGCTGTTGAACGCCGGCTTTTTGTACAAGACCGTTTACGGCGATCTTCTGCCGCGTGTGCATGCAAGCTGGATCGAGCTGGATAACAAGAAATTCTCACATGACTATGCCGTTTCGCTGCGCGGGCAACGGCCCGTCTTCCAGTCCAAAATCAAGGGGTTTGCGCAGATCACCACCGGCTGGCGCAGATATAATAACACCACAAGCCTGCCATTCTCCAGCGAGCAGGACAGCAACTATCAGCGCGTCGAAATTGGCGGTGACCGGCAGATCGATGCGACCACCGGCCTCAGGCTTGCCGTCGCATATAACAGTGTGGACGCCGATGAGGACTATGAAGGCTATGACAGTTACGAGGTTTCAGCCAATCTGACAAAGGTGTTGCCACGCGGCACGTTCATACTGGCCAGCATTTCTGTCGATAAGAAATTTTATGATGGCATGGACCCGTTCGTCTCGGTGAACACCCGCAAGGATCTGGATATGTCGGTCGATCTGACCTATGGCGTTCCGGTGGGCACCATTGTCGGACTGATGAGTGAAAACCAGGCGGGACCAGAACCCTTGCGCCAGATCATGCTGAACCTGACCGCTGGCTACGAAGACTCGAACTCGAACCTGCCGAATTATCAGTATGATAATTACCGGGGCCAATTCATGTTCAACCGCAGTTGGGATTTCTAGGGCGCGTCCTCAATTAGGGGATTCCCAAACAGTAGTATGTGTGATTCATAACGGGTTGGCCACAGTGGAGGGGCCGGCCGATGGCAAGACGTTATGCGCTGCGCGATGATCAATGGGAGCGGA
>Ga0268299_1002968_pt1 | contig 17408 bp, 12 predicted proteins | sample NOBtaG_FD_193484 | JGI IMG/M metagenome (GOLD analysis project Ga0268299, IMG submission 193484) | Activated sludge microbial communities from bioreactor in Nijmegen, Gelderland, Netherland - NOB reactor | ecosystem: Engineered > Bioreactor > Aerobic > Activated sludge | place: Netherlands...
CCCGAGCGCCTGGCCGCCGCCGTCGACGACCGCACCCGGGCCATCCTGCTGTGCAACCCCCACAACCCCACCGGCCGGGTGTTCGACGAGGCCGAGCTGGCCGCCATCGCCCGGGTGGCCGAGGAGCACGACCTGCTGATCCTGAGCGACGAGGTGTGGGCCGACCTGGTGCACCCCGGCGCCATCCACCGCCCGATGGGCACCGTCGGGCCGCAAGCGGCGGCCCGGACCCTCACGATCTCGGCCGCCTCCAAGGCCTTCAACCTGGCGGGGCTGCGCTGCGCCGTGGCCCACGTGGGCCACGCCGGGCTGGCCGCCCGCCTGGCCGAGCTGCCGTCGCACCTCCTGGGGGCCGTGGGCACCCCGGGGGCCGAGGCCACGCTGGCGGCCTGGACCGCCGGCGCCCCGTGGCTGGAGGCGGTCCGGGCCCACCTCACCGAACGGCGCGACCATCTCGGCCGGCGCCTGGCCGCCGACCTGCCCGGTGTCGGCTTCAGCCCTCCCGAGGCCACCTACCTGGCGTGGCTCGACCTCCGGGCCTACGGCCTGGGCGACAACCCGGCCGACGTGCTGTTGGACAAGGCGGGCCTGGCGCTGTCGGCCGGGCCCGACTTCGGCGTCCACGGCCTCGGCCACGCCCGGCTCAACTTCGCCACCTCGGCCCCCATCCTCGACCAGATCGTCGACCGCCTGGCCGCCGGCCTGGCCTGAGCTCTCCGCCCGCCGCTCCGGGCCGCCCGCCGCTCCGGGCCGTCGATCCGAGTCGAACTGCGCGACGAAAACCGCGCCCCGCCTGCGTTCTGCGTCGCGAGATCACCGCTTCTCGGTGTTTTCGCGACGTTGGTTGGCGCTGAGGCGCGGATTGCGTCGCGCAGAACAGGCTGGGAGGCGCGGCGCCACCTGGGCCGATGCGGCTCCTATGCTGAGGCCCATCATGAGGGATGGACCTGAATCGCGCCTGGAGGGGTGGGCTCGGTCGCTGACGTTCACCGCCGGGCTCGGCCTGGTGGCGTCGGTGGCCGTGGTGGTGGGCGGCACGCTCGCCGGCGCCGGCAGCCCCGGCTCGACAGGCCGCCTGTGGTCGGTGCCCTCGGTTCCCGTTCGCCCGGTGATGAGCCTGGTCCCGGCGCTGTTCCTGTTCTACGGCGGCCTGATCGGTCTCGTCCGGGCGTGGCTCCTGCTGCGGCGCCACGTGCTGCGGGCCGGCCTGCCCCTCGTGGGCCTGGCCGGCATCATCGTGCTGTGGTCGGTGCCGCTGCTGATCGGCCCCCCGCTGGGCAGCCGGGACGTCTACGCCTACGCCGCCCAGGGTCGCCTGGCGGCCGAGGGCTACGACCCCTACCAGGAGGGCCCGGCGCGCCTCGGGCTCGATGATCCGGTGCTGGCCCCCGTCGACCCGCTGTACCGAGACGCCCCGGTGCCCTACGGCCCGGTGTTCGTGTTCGCCTCGTCGGCCATCGCCCAGTTCTCCGGCGACGAGGTGGTGGTGGCCGTGCTGGCCTACCGCCTCATCGCCGTGCTCGGCCTGCTGGTGGCCGCTTTCGGGGTCCACGACCTGGCCCGGGGTCTGGGGCGGGATCCGGTCGACGCCCTGGTGCTGGCGTTCGCCAACCCGCTGGTGCTGCTCCACCTCGTGTCGGGGGCCCACAACGAGGCGATGATGCTGGCCTTCCTGGTCACCGGCGTGGCCGTGGGGCGCCGGCCCCGTTGGCGCCTGGCCGGTGTCGCCCTGTGCGCCCTGGCCGCCGCCATCAAGCTGCCCGCCATCTTGGCCGTGGCCTTCCTCACCTGGCCCTGGCTCACCGAGCACGTGGCCTGGCGGGTGCGGGCCGTTCGGGCGGCGGCCAGTGCCGCCCTCACCTTCGCCGTGATCGCCGCCGCCGGCCGGCTCACCGGGTGGGGTTGGGGATGGGTCGACGCCCTCACCGGGACCACCCCGGTCGACGCCTATCTCAGCATCACCCGCCTCCTGGGCGGGGCGGTGTCCATCGCCACCGGGGCCGACGTGGCCGCCGCCCTCACCGTGGCCCGCCTGGCCGGCGTGGCCGTGGCCGTGGGAATGAGCCTGTGGCTCCTGTTCCGCCGCAGCCGCAGCTGGCCCCTGGCCCTGGCCTGGAGCCTCGTGATCTGGGCCGTGCTCCATCCCACCACCCAGCCCTGGTACCTCACCTGGGGCCTGATGCTGCTGGCCGCCACCTCGGCCGGGCAACGCAACCGGGCCCTGGTCACGAGCTGCGCCGTCGGGGCGTTCCTGGTGCTGCCGGTAGGGCCCCAACTCGGTCTGCTCCTGCTCGACGGTAGCGGCACGGTCACCCTGGCCCTGGCCGCCCTCCTGCTGGCCATCCTCACCGTCAACCCGCCTCCGGCCCGTCCGCCCCGCCGTCGGGCCGGGCTCGATCCGGCGCTGGTCAGCGTGGTGGTGCCCACCCGCAACGAGCGGGAGAACGTGGCCCCGCTGGTGGCCGCCATCGCCGGCGCCGGCCTTTCGCGCCCGGTGGAGGTGGTGTTCGTCGACGACAGCGACGACGGCACGGCCGACGAGGTGCGGGCGGTGGCCGCCGGCGCCCCCATCCCGGTGCGGGTGCTGGCCCGGGCGCCCGAGGATCGTTGGGGAGGGCTGGGCGGTGCCGTGGTCGACGGGTTCGACGTGGCCGCCGGATCGGTGGCGGTGGTGATGGATGGCGACCTGCAGCATCCGCCGGCCGTGATCGACCGCCTGGTGGAGGCCCTCGACCAGGGCGGCCACGACCTTGCCGTGGCCAGCCGCCGGGTACCGGGCGGGTTGGAGGACCTGGGGCTCACCCCGGTGCGCCGGGCGCTGTCGAAAGCGGCCACCTGGGCGGCGTGGGCCGTCTTCCCGGCGCGGGTGGGCCGGGTGGCCGATCCCATGTCGGGCTACTTCGCCGTCCGCCTGGGTGGGGTCGACCTCGACCGCCTCAGCCCCGACGGGTTCAAGATCCTGGTGGAGCTGCTGGCCACCCATCCCGAGCTGTCGCCAGTGGAGATCCCGTTCCGGTTCGAGGGCCGCCGCCAGGGGATGTCCAAGGCGTCCACCGCCCAGGCCGCCCGCTTCGTGGGCCATCTGGTGGATGTCAGGCTGCGGACGAGCTGGGTGTGGGCCGGGGCTGCCCTGCCCCAGCGGGTGTTCCGGTCGGCCTGAGCGCCGCCCGCACCGTCAGCGCCACCACCGCGAGGAGCGCCCCGTCCCGCCCGAGCAGCAGCAGGGCCGGAACGCTTCGGCCCACATCGGGCGGCCCGAAGACGAGCAGCGTCACGCCGGTGACCGTCGTGGCCACCGCCGTGAGCGCCACCAGCGGCCGGCTGGCGCCACGGTCGTCGGGTGCCGCCGTGGCGTGGCCGGCGGTCTGGAGGGCGGCCCAGGGGGTGAGCCACAGCAGGAACTGGGGCGACAGCAGGGGCGCGGTGACGATGAGGGCGGCCGTGGCGCCCAGCATGACCAGGCCCACGTCGGGGCCGCTCCGGGCGGAGCCGGCGACGACGCCGGCGGGCCGGCCCGCCCCGTTCCGGCGCACGCCGAGGGCCAGGGCCGCCACCACCGCCAGCGTGACCACCCGGCCGGCCAGCACGAGGCGGGAGTCCATGTGGCCGATGCGGAAAGCGTCGAGCTGGAGCTCGGGCTGCGACGAGCCGAACAGGGCCACCAGCGAGCCCGGGATGCTCTCCAGGTGCCACCCGGTGGCCCCCCGGAGCGACAGCACCTGGCCCACCGGGTCGAGCCCGGCCCCGGCCCAGGCCAGCCAGGCCAGCCCGGCGGCTGCCATGGCCGCCAGCGAGGCGGCCGCGGCCCGGCCCCGGCCCACGGCCCACAGGGCCGCCACCAGCAGGGCCGGCCACACCTTCACCAGGGCCCCGATCGCCACCAGCAGCCCCACGGCGAGGTCGGTCCGCACCGGGCCGGCGACGGCCGGCGTGACCGGCCAGGTCTCCGACCGGGCGGGCCCGGAACGGGCCTCCGAGGTCGGAGATCCCGCCTCGGGTCGGGTCCCGTGGCCGGCGACGGCCACGCTCACGGCGCCGACGGCAGCCAGCGCCGCCCACAGGTCGAACCGCAGCAACCCCATCGGCACCAGCGGCAGGCCGAGCAGCAGGTAGGTGCCGGCGGCCCGGTTGCCACCGAGCCGGCGCACCAGGGCCGCCACCCCGAGATCGACGGCGAGCGACAGGGCCACCAGCGACCGGTGGGTGCGCACCACGCCGCCGCCCGCCAGGGTCTCGATCAGCACCACGCTGCCGGGCGGGTACTCCACCTCGTGGTCGGCGTAGGGGCGGCCAGGCTCGTCGGCCATCTGCTGGAAACGGGCCACATCCCAACCGGCCAGCTCGGTCGCCTCGTCGGTCCAAGGTCCGGCCACCAGCACAGCGGCCGCCGCCACCCGCACCGCCACAGCCAGGATCACGAGCCAGCGCACCGCTCCAGGCTGGAGGGTGGGGAGGCCGATTGCACCGCCCTGGGCGGCCCGCCAGCGGTGGACGGGGACGGGGAATGCAGGACCTGTCGTGCCGGTTTCCCCTTCGGTATCCTTCCCACAGGCGGTATCGACGTCGGCGGGCAGCGCCGCCCCCGCGATCCGGCCCGGCCGCCGGTACCCCGACCCCACACCCCACGGGCTCAGGCCCAGGAGTCGCACCATGACCACCACCGAGTCCACCGACGACCTCACCACCGGTGTGCCGCTCACCGTCACCGAATCGGCCCTGGCGACGGTGCTCGAGGTGCGGGCGGGCGAGGACGATCCGGCCGGCACGGCGCTGCGGGTGGCCATCACCGGGGCCAACATGACCGAGTTCGCCTACTCGCTCGACCTCGTGCCCATCGCCGAAGCGGCCGACGACGACGCCGTGTACACTCAGGGCTCCCACGGGGAGCTAACGGTGATCGTGCCCGCCGGCTCGATCGAGAACATGATGGGCGCCACGCTCGACGTGCCGTCGAGCAGCGCGGCGGGCGGCCTGGTGATCCGCAACCCCAACACCCCCGACCCGCTGGCCGGGCTGGACCTGGAGCTCACCGGCGAGCTGCCCGAGAAGGTGCAGGCCGTGCTCGACCAGGCGGTGAACCCGGCGCTGGCCGCCCACGGCGGCTTCGCCCGCCTGGTGGGTATCGACGGCACCCGGGTGTTCGTGACCATGGGCGGCGGGTGCCAGGGCTGCGCCGCCAGCGCCATGACCCTGCGCGACGGCATCCGGGCCATGCTCATGGACGCCCTGCCCGAGATCACCGACGTCGTCGACGCCACCGATCACGCCGCCGGCGAGAACCCCTTCTACTCCTAGCGGGGGCTGCGCCCCCGTCGCTTCGCTTCCCCATCTCCGGTGGGGCCCCATCCCCACCGGGCTGGCTTCGCCAGCGTCACAGGGCCGAACTAAGCTGAACGCAATCCGTCTACCCATGGGGGTTGTATGCGCGGCATCATTGCCTACGGGGCTTACCTGCCCTACTTCCGGCTCCAGAAGAGCGCCATCAGCAAGGCGCTGGGAACCGGAGGCGGCCGGGGCACCCGATCGGTGGCGTCGTACGACGAGGACGCCACCTCGATGGCAGTCGAGGTCAGCCGCATCCTCATGCGCAACGCCGGCGGGATCGTGCCCTCCAGCGTCTATTTCGCCACCGCCACCCCGCCCTATTTGGACAAGACGAACGCCACGGTGATCCACGCCGCGCTGGACCTGCCGTCGTACGTGTTCGCCGGCGACGTGGCCGGCTCACCCCGCTCCGTCAACGCCGCCCTGCGGGCCGCCCTCGAAGGCTCCCGCCCCACGCTGGTGGTGGCGAGCGACGTGCGCACCGGCCGCCCCGGCTCGGCCGACGAGGCCGGCACCGGGGATGCCGCCGTGGCCTGGCTGATCGGCTCCGACAACGACGGCCCGGTGATCGCCGAGTGGCTGGGCGGGGCCTCGTCCACCGCCGAGTTCCTCGACCGCTGGCGCCAACCGGGCTGGGACTACTCCCGGGTGTGGGAGGAGCGCTTCGGTGAGCACGCCTACCTGCCGCTGGTCACCGAGGCCGCCACCGCGGCGTTCAAGGAGTGCCAGCTGGAGCCGTCCGACATCGACGCCGTTGTGGTGGCGGGGCTCCACACCCGGGCGGTGAAGGCGGCGGCCAAGGCGGCCGGGGTCGACGGCACCAAGGTGGCCGACGACCTGTTCGACGTGGTCGGCAACACCGGCACCCCGCATGCCGGCCTCGTGCTCGCCTCGGTGCTCGACAAGGCCGAGCCGGGCCAGACGATCATGGTGATCCATCTGGCCGACGGCGTCGACGTCGGCTTCTACCGCACCACCGACGCCATCGCCGGCTACACCCCGGTGAAGCCCGTGGCCCAGCAGGTGGCCGCCGGCAACGACTCGCTCGACTACAACACCTTCCTCACCTGGCGGGGCTTCCTCGACCGGGAACCGCCCCGGCGTCCCGACCCCGACGCCCCAGCGGCCCCGCCCTCGTTCCGGGGCGATCGCTGGAAGTACGCCTTCGTCGGCTCGAAGGACCGCTCCACCGGTGCCATCCACCTCCCGCCCCAGCGGGTGTCGGTGAAGGGCGGCGCAGTCGACGACATGGAACCGGTGCCGATGGCCGACGTGCCCGCCACCGTGGTCACCTTCACCATCGACCGGCTGGCCTACTCCCTGTCGCCGCCCGTGATCGCCGTGGTCATCGACTTCGACGGCGGCGGCCGGTTCCAGTGCCAGCTGACCGACGCCAGCCCCGACAGCGTGAAGATCGGGGACCGGGTCCAGATGACCTTCCGTCGCCTGCTCACGGCGAACGGGATCCACAACTATTTCTGGAAGGCCCGCCCCGCGGAGTCCTGACCTGCATCGTTCGTCTCCGATCCACCCCACCGAATCTCACGGAATCCCGAATCTCAGAGAAAGCAAGGACACACATGGCTTCACGAGGCATCAAGGATCAGGTCGCCATCGTCGGTATGGGGTGCACCCCGTTCGGCGAGCACTGGGACAAGTCAGTCGAGGACATGCTGGTCGAGGCGAGCCAGGAGGCCTACGCCTCGGCGGGCATCAAGCAGGACGACATCGACGCCTACTGGTTCGGCACCCTGGGCTCGGGCGTCTCGGGCCTCACGCTCAGCCGGGCCCTGAAGATCGACTACAAGCCGGTCACCCGGGTCGAGAACATGTGTGCCACCGGCTCCGAGGCGTTCCGCAACGCCTGCTACGCCGTGGCATCCGGCGCCTATGACCTGGTGGCCGCCATCGGGGTGGAGAAGCTCAAGGACAACGGCATGTCGGGCCTGGTGTCGGCCACCATCCCGGACGACGGCACCCGTCCCGACCTCACCGCCCCGGCCATGTTCTCGCTGCTGGCTCCGGCCTACGCCAAGAAGTACGGCGTCGACGAGGCCGAGATGAAGGACGTGCTCACCCGGATCGCCTGGAAGAACCACTTCAACGGCGCCCGAAACCCCCGGGCCCAGTTCCGCAAGGAGGTGGGCAAGGACGTCATCTGCAACGCCCCCCTCATCGCCGGCCAGCTCGGCATCTTCGACTGCTCGGGCGTGTCCGACGGGTCGGCCATGGCCATCATCTGCCGGGCCGAAGACGCCCACAAGTACACCGACAAGCCGCTGTACGTGAAGGCCCTGGCCTTCTCGGCCGGCCCGGCCGCCGGCCCGATCGACCCCGACTACGACTACACCACGTTCAACGAGGTGGTGGCGGCGGCCAAGGACGCCTACGAGCAGGCCGGGATCTCCGATCCCCGGGCCCAGATCGCCATGGCCGAGGTGCACGACTGCTTCACCCCCACCGAGCTGGTGCTGATGGAAGACCTGGGCTTCGCCGACCGGGGCATGGGTTGGAAGGAGGTGCTGGCCGGCACGTACGACCTCGACGGCGAGCTGCCGATCAACCCCGACGGCGGCCTCAAGAGCTTCGGCCATCCCATCGGGGCGTCGGGCCTGCGGATGCTGTTCGAGTGCTGGCTCCAGTTGCGCCAGGAGGCCCCGGCCGATCGCCAGATCAAGTCGGTCACCGAGGGCGGTAAGAAGTTGGGCATGACCCACAACCTCGGCGGCGCCCCCGGCGAGTGCGTGAGCTTCGTGTCGATCGTTGGCAGCGAGCTGGGCTGAGGTCCCGGCCCCAACTGGTCACCGAACCGCTGGCGGTCCCTCCGGGGGCCGCCAGCGGCCGTTTTCCGGTCCCCGAAGGGGCACTCAGGCCGGGCTGTAGGCGGCGCCGCCGTCGATCTTGAGGATGGCGCCGGTGGTGTAGGTGCTGGCGGCGCTGGCGAAGTACAGGGCGGCCCCCACCACCTCCTCCGGCTCCCCGCCCCGCAGCAGCGGGATCTCGGTCTGGGCCCGTTCGGCGAACGCCTCCAGGTCCCACGCCTTGGAGATGTCGGTCATGAACGGGCCGGGCATGATGCAGTTGACCCGCACCTCGGGGCCGTAGGTGCGGGCGAACGAGATCGTCATGTTGTTGAGCCCGGCTTTGGCCGCCCCGTAGGTCACCTCCACCTCGGTGGGCTTCACCGCCGCGATCGAGCTGACGTTGATGATCGAGCCGCCCCCGTCTCGCTTCATCCGGTCGGCGAACAGCGACATGAGCCGGAACGGGCCCCGCAGGTTGACCTCGATCACCTTGTCGAACAGGGCCTCGGTCACCTCCGGCAGGGAGTTGTAGAGGGGCGACATGCCGGCGTTGTTGACCAGCACGTCGCACCGGCCGAACTCCTCGTAGGTCCGCTCGAACAGGGCGTCACACTGGTCCCAGTCGCCCACGTGGCAGGCAACCGGCACCGCCCGGCGGCCGGTCTCGGCGGTGACGGCGGCGGCCAGCTCCTCGCAGGCCGGCAGCTTGCGGCTGGCGATCACCACGTCGGCGCCCTGGCGGGCGAACGCCTCCACCATGGCCTTGCCCAGGCCCCGGCTGCCGCCGGTGACCACGGCCACCTTGCCGGTGAGATCGAACAGCGACATCGGGTTGGTCACGTCAATCATGGGCGCTGCCTTTCGTAGGGGAGGGAACGTCGCCCGCATCATTCCCGCTGTCGCCGCTGCCCGCAATCCCAGGGCTCGGCGCAGCACGACGACGTAGGCTGGATCGGTGCCGGCCCAGCTCCACGCCCGAGACATCACCGTCGAGCGGGGCGGGCTCACGGTACTCGGGCGGGAGGGCCCGGGCGTGAGCCTCACGGTGGCCCCGGGTGACCGGATCGGCCTGGTGGGGCCGAACGGAGCGGGCAAGTCGACCCTGCTCCAGGTGCTGGCCGGGTGGCTGGTGCCCACGTCGGGCACGGTGGTGGCCACCCCGGCCGACGCCACCGTCGGCCTGTTGGCCCAGGAGCTCGACAGTCCGCCGGGAGAGACGGTCGCCGCCTACCTGGCCCGCCGCACCGGGGTGGGGCCCGCCTCCGAGGCCCTCGACCTGGCCGCCGACGCCCTGGCCGAGGCCACCCCGGAGGCGTTCGACCGGCACCAGGCCGCCCTCGACCGCTGGCTCCGCCTGGGCGGGGCCGACCTCGACGCCCGCATGGCGTCGGCTCTGGTCGACGTCGGGTTCACCGCGCCGGGCCAGGACCGCTCGATGGTGGCCACTGCCAGCCTGTCGGGCGGTGAGCAGGCCCGGATCGGCCTGGCCGCCCTGGTGCTGTCGCGCTACGACGTGCTCCTGCTCGACGAGCCCACCAACAACCTCGACCAGCGGGGCCTCGCCCAGCTCGAAGAGGTCGTGCTGGCCTCGGCCGCCCCGCTGGTGGTGGTGTCGCACGATCGCCGCTTTCTGGAGCGGGTGGTCAACGCGGTGGTGGAGCTCGACGACCACAGCCGGACGGCCGTTCGCTACAACGAGCCCTACCTCGGCTACCTGGCCGCCCGGGACCTGGCCCGGGCCGAGGCCGAGCGCCGGTTCCAGAACTACCAGACCGACAAGAGCCGCCTCACCGACCGGGCCCGCCGCCAGCGAGACTGGGCCACCAAGGGCGTGAAGGCGGAACGCAACCCGCCCGACAACGACCGGGCGGCCCGGGGCTTCCGGGTCGACCGGACCGAGAAGCTGGCGTCGAAGGCCCGCCAGACCGAGCGGGCCCTCGAGCGGCTGGCGGTGGTGGACAAGCCGTGGGAGCCGTGGCAGCTCCGCTTCACCCTGGGCGCCGGGGCCGAGCGGTCGGGCGACCTGGTGGCCGAGCTGGTAGACGGCGTCGTGCACCAGGGCGATTTCACGCTGGGCCCGGTCACGGTCACGATCGGAGCGGGGGAGCGGGTGGCGGTGCTGGGCGGCAACGGGGCGGGCAAGAGCACCCTGCTGCGGGCCCTGTTCGGCCAGATCCCGCTTACCTCGGGGAGCCAGCGGGTGGGGCGCTCGGTGCTGATGGGCTGGCTCGACCAGGCCCGCCCCGGCCACGACGATCCCGCCGGCTTCCTCGCCGCCTTCGAGGCCGAGACCGGGCTGGTGCCGAGCGAGGCCCGGAGCCTGCTGGCCAAGTTCGGCATCGGGGCCGACGACCTGACCCGGCCGTCGGCCCGGTGGTCGCCGGGGGAGCGGACCCGGGCCGCCCTGGCCGGCTTCGCCGCCCGGGGTGTCAACACGATCGTGCTCGACGAGCCGACCAACCACCTCGACCTGCCGGCCATCGAGCAGCTGGAGCAGGCCCTGTCGAAGTTCGAGGGCACCCTCCTGGTCGTCACCCACGACCGGGCGTTCCTCGATGGCCTGACGCTCACCCGCCGTCTCCAGCTCGACGGCGGTCGTCTGGTGGCCGACGACCCGGTGTAGGTGTGATCCGTCCCGATCGTCCGGGTCAGCGGTCCCGCAGGGAGAAGTGCTGGTAGTCCTTGAGGGAGCTCCAGCGGCCGCCCCAACCCCAGCCGGCGGCGTCGAAGGCCGCCACCACCGCGTCGCCCTCGATGATCATCCCCGGCCGCACGGTTCCCCGGTCGGTGTAGACGGCGGCCAGCTCCGGCAGCACGACGTCGCCCTTGACGTAGGGGTTGTGGAACGGGTTGATGTCGACCGCCAGCCCGTAGGCGTGCTCGGAGAACCGTGAGCTGCCCACCGCGGCCCGGCACACGAAGGCTCCGGTGTTGTTGCCGTCGCCGATGGGGGGTGCGTCGACCTCGGCCTGGGTGGTGATCCGCATCTCCTCGATGGGGAAGCGGGCCTCGAACAGGGCCTGGAAGACCCCGACGATGTCCTCGGCCACCTCGGCGTTGACGATCATCTCCCCGGTGTGGGCAAGACCGTCGAACCCCCAGAAGCCGAGCGTGAGGTAGCGCAGCTCGTCCACCGCCACCGGGCAGCCCTCGCTCCAGGTGGAGCGGCGGAGCGGATCACCCTCCAGCGGGTCGACGGTGGCCCGGAAGAGGCCGTCGGCCGGCGGGGCCAACAGGTCGAGGGTGGCGAACCGGCGATCGGCCAGCTCGGCCGGCGTGGTCTGGGGCGGGGCATTGCCGTCGTCGTCGGTGGGCAGCGTCCGCTGCCCCAGCCACGGCGGCCGGGTGGGCAGGGGTGGCGTCGTCGACCCCGCCCCCGACGTCGGGGTGGTTGTCGTGGCCGCAGTGGAGTCGGTGGCTCCGTCAGTCCGGTCGGGTGGGAGCTGGGTGGTCGCCACCGGGGTCGACGGCGTCAACGGGGGGCTGGCGGTGCCGCCGGAGCTGCAGGCGGCCGCCGACAACGCCACCCCGGCAACCACTGCGGTGCTCCATCCTCCGGTCCTTCGCACGAGCCGTCACGGTAACAAACGCGCCCTGAAGCCGGTGGTCGGGGCAGACTGGGGTCATGGCCCGCAACGTGCTCGGAACCGAGTTGGAACCCTGCTCCACCGACCCCCTCACCGGTTTCTACCGCGACGGTTGCTGCAACACCGGCGGCGACGACGCCGGCGTCCACGTGGTGTGCGCCGTCATGACCGAGGAGTTCCTGGCCTTCAGCGCCTCGGTGGGCAATGACCTCAGCACCCCCAACCCGGCCTTTGGCTTCGCTGGCCTCCAGCCGGGCGACCGGTGGTGCCTGTGCGCCGCCCGCTGGGTCGAGGCCCTGGAGGCGGGCAAGGCGCCCCAGGTGGTGCTGGCCTCCACCCACATGGCCATGCTCGAGTACTCCACCCTCGACGAGCTCCGGGCCTACGCCACCGACCCCGCCTGACCCAACTCGCCCAGCCGCCGGTGGTCCCAGGGCCCGCCCCGGCCGCGACCGGCGCCAACCGTGTCACGGAAATCGCGCCCTCCCACCGATCTGCGTCACCTTTTCGACGGATCTCGGGGGTTTCGTGACGCAGATTGACAGCGTGACGCGATTTCCGTGACACGGTTCGGACGGCGCCGGGGCCCGCGGCCACGCCGGCCCGGGCCGGTGACGTCAGCGGCTGAGGGCGGCGGCGACGGTGGCGGCCACGCCCGGGCCATCGAGTCCGAGGCGGGCCAGGATCGTGTCGGCGTCGTCGTGGCGGATGTACCGGTCGGGCACGCCCAACACCCGCACCTCGGTGCGGCCGGCCAGCTCGAGCGCGATCCGGCTCCCGATCCCACCGTCGGCCAGGCCGTCCTCCACCGTGACCACCAGCCGGTGGCGGGCGGCGTCGTCGAGCATGGCCGGGTCGAGGGGCTTGGCTGCCCGGGGGTCCCACACCGTGGCCGACACCCCTGCTTCCTCCAGCCGGGTTGCGGCGTCGAGCGCCGCGCCCAGCATCTTGCCCACCCCGATGAGGCACACGTCGGGCCCGCCGGCGCGGACCTGGCGGGCCCGCAGACCCGAGCCCACCTGGTCGGGCGTGACCGAGGGGGCGGCCGTCTTGGGCCAGCGGATGCACACCGGACCGTCGATGTCGAGGGCGTCGGCCAGCATCTGCTGCAGCTCCTGGTACGACGACGGGCAGAGGATCGTCATCCCCGGCACCTTGGAGAACAGCACCAGATCGAGGATGCCGTGGTGCGACGGGCCGTCGCTGCCGGTCACCCCGGCCCGGTCGAGACAGAAGATCACGGGCAGGCCGTGCAGGCCCACGTCGAGGTTGACCTGGTCGAAGGCCCGGGTGGCGAACGTCGAGTAGACGGCCACCACCGGGCGCAGCCCGCCCATGGCCATGCCAGCGGCCGAGGTGACGGCATGCTGCTCGGCGATGCCGACGTCGAAGCAGCGGTCCGGGAAGCGGTCGCGGAAGGGGAGCAGGCCGGTCGAGTCGGGCATGGCGGCGGTGATGGCGACCAGCTCGGGGTGCTCCTCGCCCAGCTTGACCAGGCTCTCGGTGAACGCCTCGGTGTAGCTGTCGAGCTTCTCGCCCGGGCGCGGCGTGGGGCGCACCTCGCCGTCGAGGAAGCGGGGCGAGGTGTCGTGCATGGCCTTGATCTGGTCGTTCTCGGCCGGGGCGTAGCCCCGCCCCTTCTGGGTCTTCACGTGCAGCACCACGGGACCCTCGAACTTGCCTGCGTTGACCAGGGCGGTTTCCAGCTCGGCGATGTCGTGCCCGTCGAACGGGCCCATGTAGCGGACACCCAGCGGCTCGAAGAAGGCCTGGGGCTCGAACGCTTCCCGGATGGCGGCCTTGGACGCCTCGATGCCCTTGAGCGACACGCCGCCGATCACGGGCAGCTTGGCCGCCATGCTCTCCAGCCGGCGCTGGCGGTTCATGTAGACCGGGTTGGACCGGATCTTCACCAGGCTCTCGCTGAGCAGCGACACGGTGGGGGCGTAGGACCGGCCGTTGTCGTTCAGCACGATAGTGACGTTCGCCCCGGAGTGGCCGAGGTTGTTCAACCCCTCGAACGCCATGCCGCCGGTGAGGGACCCGTCGCCCAGCACGGCCACGATGCGGCGCCGCTGCTCGACGGTGCCCGCCGTCTGATGGGCCACCGCCAGGCCGTGGGCGTAGGCCAGCACGGTGGAGGCGTGGCTGTTCTCGATCCAGTCGTGGGGGGATTCCTCCCGGCACGGGTAGCCCGACATGCCGCCGCCCTTGCGTAGCCGCTCGAACTGCTCGAGGCGGCCGGTGAGGAGCTTGTGCACGTAGGCCTGGTGGCCCGTGTCGAACAGCAGCACGTCCCGGGGCGAGTCGAGCACCCGGTGGAGGGCCACCGTGAGCTCCACGATGCCCAGGTTCGAACCGAGGTGGCCCCCGGTCTTGTTCACCGTGGCCACGATGAACTCCCGGATCTCGGCGCAGAGCTCCACCAGTTGGCGGCTGCTGAGCGGGCGAAGGTCGGCCGGCTCCTGGATGGTCTCGAGAATCATGCTGTGGTCACCTCGACCGCCCACCGTGTTGGCTATCTAGCCGCCCACGGTATCGCCGCAGCCGGAGCGGCGAGGGGTCAGGCGTCAGTGTCCCTGCTAGGACTCACACTTGGCCATGAAGGAGGCTTCGTCGACGATCACCCGGGTCACCTTGCCCGCCGCCACCAGGCCCCGGTCGTCGTGGGCCGACACGGTGAAGAACAGCTTGCGCCCGGCGACCTTCTCCAGCGTCGCCTCCGCCGTCACCTGGCGCCCCACGGGGCTGGCGGCCACATGGTCGAGTCGGACCTGGATGCCGACGGTGGTCATCCCGGGGTCGAGGTGATCGGCCACGGCCGCCACCGTCGCCTCCTCGCACAAGGCCAGCAGCCGGGGCGTGGCCAGCACCAGCACCGAGCCGGAGCCCACGGCCGAGGCGGTGTCGGCGTCGGAGACCGTGAGCGAACGGGTGGCGACGAGGCCTGACTCAGGTGACATCCCACTACCGTGCACTGCCCGCCCGGGGCAGGTCAACCCTGCATCCGGCCCTGTTCGGGGGGTCGTTCGCCGCGTTGGCGGCCCGGGGTCGGCCCCGGCCCGACGGTCCCCGACTTCAGGGCCGGCCTCCCGGGGTCGGTAGGATTGGGCGATGATAGAGCAGGACCTGTTGGACGACGTGCTGGCGGTGGCGCTGAGTCGGGGCGCCGACTTCGCCGAGGTCTTCGCCGAAGACGTGCGCCGGGGCTCGGTGAGCCTCGACGACGGCCGGATCGAGAGCCTGGCCTCCAGCCGGGACCGGGGCGCCGGTATCCGGGTGGTGGCCGGCGAGAGCACCGGGTTCGCCCACACCGCCGACCTGTCGCCCCGCGGCCTGCGGGCGGCGGCCGAGGCGGCGGCCGCCGCGGTGAAGGGCGGCACGGCCAGCCCCACCAAGGTGCGGGAGATCGCCACCACCCCGGGCCGGGTGCTCCAGGCCCCCGAAGACGTGGCCAAAGCCACCAAGGTCAGCCTGCTGCGCCGGGCCGAAGAGGTGGCCCGGGCCGCCGACTCCGCCATCACCCAGGTCAGCGCCCGCTACGCCGACACCCGCCGCCGGATCCTGGTGGCCAACTCCGAGGGGGTGCTGGCCGGCGACGACCAGACCAAGACCCTGTTCTCGGTGTCGTGCGTGGCCACGGGAGACACCGGGCTGCAGACCGGGCACGAGACGGTGGGCCTGTCGATCGGGTTCGAGCTGTTCGACCGCTACGACGTGGAGGCCCTGGCCTCCCGGGCGGCCGAGCGGGCCCTCACCAAGCTGAAGGCCATCCCCGCCCCGTCGGGCACGCTGCCGGTGGTGATCGGCCCCGGCTCGGGCGGGGTGCTGTTCCACGAGGCCTGCGGCCACGGCCTGGAGGCCGACCTGGTGCGCAAGGGGGCGTCGGCCTTCGCCAACCGGCTGGGGGAGCAGGTGGCGTCGCCCCTGGTCACCCTGATCGACGACGGCACGATGGCCGAGGAGTGGGGCCAGTTCGCCATCGACGACGAGGGAGCCCTGGCCCGGCGCAACGTGCTGATCGAGAACGGCGTCCTGGTCGACTACCTGTGGGACGGCATGCGGGCCCGCCAGGAGGGCCGGGCCCCGTCGGGCAACGGCCGGCGGATGAGCTACCGGCACCTGCCGATGGTGCGGATGACCAACACCTACCTGGCCGGGGGTCAGACCGACCCAGACGACATCATCGCCAGCGTCGACCACGGGGTCTACGTGGCCCGCCTCGGCGGCGGCCAGGTGAACACCGCCTCGGGCGACTTCGTGTTCGGCATGGTCGAGGCCTACCTGATCGAAGGGGGCAAGCTCACCGCCCCCCTGCGGGAGGGCCAGCTGATCGGCAACGGCCCCCGGGTGCTGCAGCTGATCGAGGCCGTGGGGAACGACTTCGAGATGGGTCCCCCCGGGACCTGCGGCAAGGACGGCCAGGGCGTGCCGGTGGGCGACGGCGTGCCCACGCTCAAGGTGGCCGAGCTGACCATCGGCGGCACCGCGGCATGAGCCCCGACGAGCTGTTGGCCGTGGCCCGCAGGGTGGTGGGCCAGGCCCGCCCGGGCGAGGAGATCGAGGTCGCCTGCTCCTACGGCGACTCCCGGTCGATCCGGGTCTACGACGGCGAGGTGGAGTCGCTCACCTCGGCCGACAACACCGGCATCGGGGTCCGGGTCCTGATCGACGGCCGGGAAGGGTTCGCCAGCGCCGGCTCGCTCGACGCCGACGTGGTGGCCGACATGCTGGCCGAGGCCCGGGACAACGCCCAGTTCGCCGAGGCCGACCCCTACGTGGGCATCGCCCGCCCCGACGGGGTGGCGGCGGTGGACGTGGACCTGTGGCGCGACGGGGTGAAGGCCGTCTCCATGGACGACAAGATCGCCCTGGCCCTGGAGCTGGAGCGTCGGGTCCGTGGGGCCAGCCCCGCCGTCACCGGCGTCCGGGTGGCCGGCTACAGCGACAGCGAGGGGGCGTTCGCCCTCGCCAGCACGTCGGGCATCGAGGTCGCCACGGAGGCCACCTCGGCCAGCGTCTCGGTCCAGGCCCTGGCCGTCGACGGTGCCCGAACCCAGACCGGCTACGCCTACGACGGCGCCCGCGACCCCCGGGAGCTCGATCTCGACAAGGTCGTCAAACGGGCGGTGGCCCACGCCGTGGAGATGATCGGGGCCACCAAGCCGGCCACGGCCACGGTGGAGCTGGTGCTCGATCCCCACCTGGCCGCCACCGTCGTGGGCCTGGTGGCCGGCACGCTCACCGGCGACCGGGTGCTGAAGGGCCGCTCGCCGTTCGTGAACCGGGTGGGGGAGCTGGTGGCGTCACCCGCCCTCACCGTGGTCGACGACGCCACCGACCCCGCCTCGCTGGGGGCCGACTCCCACGACGGGGAGGGGCTGGCCACCCGCCGGGTCCCGCTGGTGGTCGACGGTGTGCTCCAGGGGTTCCTGCACGACTCCTACACCGGGCGGCGCTCGGGGGCCGGGTCCACCGGCTCGGCCGTGCGGGGCACCCGGGGCCTGCCGGCCCCCGGCGTCCACGCCCTCCACATCAGCGCCGGCACCGCCGGCGACCTGGACGAGCTGATAGCGAAGACCGATCTGGGGGTGCTGGTGTTCAGCCTGGCCGGCCTGCACAGCGGGGTGAACGCCGTGTCCGGCGACTTCTCGGTGGGGGTGGAGGGCCGCATGATCCGCAACGGGCAGCT
>Ga0268299_1002969_pt1 | contig 17408 bp, 18 predicted proteins | sample NOBtaG_FD_193484 | JGI IMG/M metagenome (GOLD analysis project Ga0268299, IMG submission 193484) | Activated sludge microbial communities from bioreactor in Nijmegen, Gelderland, Netherland - NOB reactor | ecosystem: Engineered > Bioreactor > Aerobic > Activated sludge | place: Netherlands...
CCAACGGCGCCACACTCATCCTCAGCAACGAATTGCTCGATTGCCTGCCGATCCGCCAATTCGTGCGCGCGCGCGACGGCTGGCGCGAACGTCTCGTCGGCGTGCGCGATGGCGCGCTCGCATTCGGCCTCGCGCAAGGGCCGCTGCCAAATGACGCGATTATCCCAGAGCCGCTCCGCAACGCCCCCGAAGGCGCAATCGCGGAAGTCGCAATCGGCGCCGAAGCGCTGATCGTGGCGCTCGCGGAAAAGCTCGCGCCCGGCCGCGCGCTCTTCATCGATTATGGCGGCGCCGATGAAACCGGCGGCGATACGTTCCAAGCCCTCGCCGCGCACACGAAAGTCGATCCGCTTGACGCGCCGGGACAAGCCGATCTCACAGCGCACGTCGATTTCGCCGCTATCGCGCGCTTTGCGCGCGCCGCCGGGCTCGACGTGCACGGCCCCGTCCCGCAAGCGCAGTTCCTGCGCGCGCTCGGCCTCGATCAGCGCGCCCAAGCGCTCGCCACCGCCAACCCCGAACGCACTGAACGAGTCGCACGCGAACATGCGCGTTTGACGGCGCCCGACCAGATGGGCGAACTCTTCAAAGTCATATGTCTGTCGAGCCCGAACCTGCCGCCGCCCGCCGGCTTTTGAGCGCTGAAGCGCCACCGGCCCGCTTCGCGCGCGCGCTAAGCGGCGTGACGCATGCGTTCTTCGGGCGCCAAGGCGGCGTCTCCACCGGCATCTACGCGAGCCTCAACGCTGGCCCAGGTTCGAACGACGATGCGCGCAACGTGCGCGTCAATCGCGCAACCATCGCGCACGCGATGCGCGTCGCGCCCGATCGTTTCCTCTCCATGCATCAAGTGCACTCCGCGCGCGCAGAGATCGTGAGCGGCCCGTGGCTCGGCGCGTGGCCGGAACTCGACGGAGTGGTGACGACGTCGCGCGGCCTCGCGCTTGGCGTGCTGAGCGCCGACTGCGCGCCGATATTGTTTGCCGACGTTGAGGCCGGCGTGATCGGCGCCGCGCACGCAGGCTGGAAAGGCGCCATCGGCGGCGTGATTGAAGCGACCGTCGCGAAGATGCGCGAAGCTGGCGCGCGCACGATCAGCGCCGCCATCGGCCCAACGATCCAACAAGCGAGCTACGAGGTCGGCCCCGAGTTCCATGCGCGCTTTGTGGAAAGCGGCGCCGCCAACGCCGGCTTCTTCCGCCCTGGCGTGGGCGACCGTTTCCACTTCGATCTGCCGGATTTTTGCGCACATCGCCTCGCGGCCGCGGGCGTCGCCAACATCGAATCGCTTGGGGACGACACCTGCGCCGATGCAGAGCGCTACTTCTCGAATCGCCGCGCGGTTTTGCGCGCTGAAGGCGATTACGGCCGCAATTGCGCGGCCATCGCGCTGCTCTAGCGGCAAGGCGAGCGTGGCGGCGGCGCAACGAATCGTCGCGTCTGAAATATCTCTGTCATAAGCGCCTTGAACGACTCGGCCGATCCGCTAGACCCACGCCCATCTGCAGCAGCGCATACGGGGCTTTGCCCATGAAACTGATTAGCGGCAACGCCAACCAGCCCCTCGCGCGCGCCATCGCCGAACACCTCGATACGCCTTTGGCCGAGGCCGAGTTCAAGCGATTCAAGGACAACGAGATCTTCGTCCGCATCGCCGAGAATGTGCGCGGCCAGGACGTGTTCATCATCCAATCGACGTCCTATCCCGCGAACGACCATCTGATGGAACTTCTGATCGGGATCGACGCGCTGGTGCGCGCGTCCGCAAAACGCATCACCGCCGTGATCCCCTATTACGGCTACGGCCGGCAGGATCGCAAAGTCGGCGGCCGCACGCCGATCTCCGCCAAGCTCGTCGCCAACCTGATCGAAAAAGCCGGCGCCAATCGCGTGCTCACGCTCGAGCTGCACGCGGGCCAAATTCAAGGCTTCTTCGACATCCCGACCGACAACATGTTCGCCACGCCCGTGCTCGAAGCCGACGTGCGCGATCGCTACGGCGCCAATGTCGGCGATCTGATGATCGTCTCGCCGGACGTCGGCGGCGTTGTGCGCGCACGCGCTCTGGCGAACCGCCTCGGCGCCGATCTCGCGATCGTCGATAAGCGGCGCGAAAAAGCCGGCGTCTCGGAAGTGATGAACATCATCGGCGACGTATCGGGCCGTCAGTGCCTGCTGATCGACGACATTATCGATGGCGGCGGCACGCTCTGCAACGCAGCCGATGCACTGATCGCGAACGGCGCGAAAACCGTTTCCGCCTATTCCACGCACGGCGTGCTCTCAAACGGCGCCGTCGGCCGCGTCGAGCAAAGCGGCCTCACCGAACTCGTGGTCACGGACTCGATCCAGCCCAGCGATAAAGCGATCGCCTCAAAAAAAGTGCGCATCGTCTCCGTCGCGGCCCTCATGGGCGATGCAATCTGGCGCGTCGCCACCGACCAAAGCGTCTCCGTCCTCTTCGAATAGCGCTTCATCGCATGGTCCGTTGGCGCGGCGCGCCCACGCGCCTACATTCCGGCGGGGACCCCCGCCGCATGCGCTACGCCTTCGCCTTCATCGCCGCCCTTTTCCTTGCCGCCTGCGCGGGCGGCGGCGGCGATCCGCCGGGCGAAGAGCGCTTCCCGACCTCCGAGGACTATCCACCCGGCGTGATGGAGCGGGTCGATTTCACCGCCGGCGTGCCGGAAGGCTGGCGGCTCTCCTCGCTCCAGTCGGGCGCGCGCCCGGAGGCGACGTGGCGGATCGTGGTGATCTCCGGCACGCCCTCCTGGTCCGAATATTGGGCGCCGACGATCGCAGCGCTCCCGCCCAACCGCGAAATGATCGTGATCGACCGGCCGGGCTTCTCGGCAAGCGAGCCGGAAGGCCCCGTGCTCGATCTCCAGAAGCAGGCTGATGCGATGGCCCCGGCGCTCGCGACGCCCGATGGCCGCCCGGTGCTGCTCGTCGGCCAGAGCTTCGGCGCGCCCATCGCCACGATCATGGCCGCCGAGCACCCCGATAAGGTCCGCGCCCTGGTGCTGGCCTCAAGCTATTTCGGCGTTCGCGGCCGGACGGCCCGTCGGCTGATGACGGCGGGCTCCATCGTCCGGCCGCTCCTCCCGCACGATCTGCGAAACTCGGTTGCGGAGATGAACGGCCAGAGCCGCCAGCTCCCGCAGGCCTGGGCCGCGCTCGAGTCCCTGCGGATGCCGGTCGCGTTCGTCCACGGCGACCAGGACACCTTCGTCCCCGAAGACGCCGCGATCGGCTTTGCCCGCACCTATGGGGCCGAGTTCATCCCCGTCCCGGGCGGGGACCATTTCCTGAACGCCTGCTGCGTTCCTGCCCTGATCGCCTCGTTCGAGGCGGCCATCGCCCGGGCCGAGGCGGCTGGCGGCCCCCCGGCAAGGGCGGCCGCCCCCTAAATCGGCCCCGCCTTGCCGTTGGCGGCGTCTTCCGCTAAGAGCCGCGCTTCATTTTTACCCCCTAAGCGGCGAAAGGGCCCCAACGTGGCCGGCATTGTTTTGAGCGTCGAACAGCGTGAGCGCGTCGGCACCAGCGGCGCGCGCGCAACGCGCAACGCCCAACTCGTTCCTGGCGTGCTCTACGGCGGCGCCCTCGGCCCGGTGCCGATCGAGCTGAAGCGCGATGAGCTGCTGCGCGCGCTCCGGTCGGGCAAGTTCGTCTCGCACATGATCGAGCTCGATCACCGCGGCAAAAAGCAAAACGTCATCCCGAAGGCGATCCAGTATCACCCGGTCAGCGAAGAGCCGATCCACATCGATCTCTATCGCATCGAAGCGGACTCGATCATCGACGTTGAAGTCCCCGTTCACTTCAAGAACCAGGATCAATCGCCTGGCCTGAAGAAGGGCGGCGCGCTTAACATCGTCAGCCACACGATCAAGCTGCACGTTCCGGCCGGCAAGATCCCGGAAGAGATCGTCGTCGATCTCACCGGTCTCGAAATCGGCGCGGTGGTGCACATTTCGGCGATCCAACTTCCGCAAGGCGCCACGCCCACCGTCAAGGATCGTGACTTCACGATCGCGACGATCGTTGGCCGCGCCGCGGAAGAAGAGGCTCCCGCAGCCGCTGCTGACGCCGCCCCCGCCGCCGACGCGGAGAAGAAGGCCGACTAATCGTTCCGGCGCGCGGCCCGCCACATTAGGTTGGTCGCATGCTGCTCATCGTTGGCCTCGGCAATCCCGGCCCGAAATATGCGGGCAACCGGCACAATTTCGGCTTCATGGCCGCCGACGCGCTCGCGCGCGGCCATGGCTTTGCGCCGTGGAAGAAGAAGTTTCGCGGCGAGATCGCTGAGGGAAACATCGCGGGCGTCAAAACGCTGCTGCTGAAGCCGCAGACGTTTTATAACGACGCAGGCCACGCCGTCGGCGAGGCGGCCAAGTTCTACAAGCTCGCGCCGCACGATGTCGTCGTGTTCTACGATGAGATCGACCTCGCGCCCGGGCGCTTCCGCATGAAGCGCGGCGGCGGCGCGGCCGGCAACAACGGCATCCGCTCGGTCTCCGCGTGGTTCGGCGATGACTTCCGCCGCGCCCGCATGGGCACCGGCCATCCCGGCCACAAAGATAAAGTGATGGGCTACGTGCTCTCGGATTTTCCGAAGAACGACCACGCCTGGCGCGACGCGCTGCTCGACGCGATCGTCAAAGCAGCGCCCCTACTCGCGGCCGGCGACGATGAAAAGTACCAAGGCGAAGTGATGCGCCTCGCTCCCGCCGAGAAAGCCCCCCGCACAGGCGCGCCGCCCGCTGGGGGCGAAGCGGACTAGGAGATGCGCTCAGTCTTCCAGCGCAAACGCACGCTTGGGGCGCGCGCGGCGAAACTTGCTTTCGCACAGGTTCGTCACGCGCCCGTTCACGCCCGCGCGCTTCATCGCTTCAACGGCCTTCGGCATGTCCCACTGGGGCACGCGCAAGACACGGTCGGCGACGTTCGCGGCTTTGAGGCGCTTGGCGGCCCGTTCCATGTGAATGACGCAGCCCGTGCGGTCGATTTCGACGCCGCGCTTTCCGTCCTTTGCCGCCGCATCGATCCGGCGGCGCCTGGCCAACGGCGGTTCGGCGATGATCTCGTCGAACGGCGTATCCCAATCCATCGTGCGTCGTGCGTTCAAGCGCGCCATCGCGTCGCTCCTCGCTTCATCTCTGCATCTGGTAACCTGCGGTATATGTGTTCGCAGACGCCGCAAAGAGTCCCCGATGTAATTTGCGTGAGAAGCGGTTGTTTGGACTTTTTTAACGAAGCGCGCGCGGCGCGCCGGAGTAAGTGAGATGGGTTTCAAGTGCGGCATCGTCGGTCTGCCGAACGTCGGCAAATCGACGCTTTTCAACGCGCTGACGCGCACCGCCGCGGCGCAAGCGGCGAACTATCCGTTCTGCACGATCGAGCCAAATGTCGGCGAAGTCGCCGTACCAGAGCCACGTCTCGTCAAGCTCGCGGAGATCGCAAAGTCGAAAGAGATCATTCCGGCGCGGATGAACTTCGTCGATATCGCGGGCCTCGTGCGCGGCGCTTCCAAGGGCGAAGGCCTCGGCAACCAATTCCTCGGCAACATCCGTGAGTGCGACGCGATCGCCTACGTGCTCCGCTGCTTCGAGAACGACGACATCACCCACGTCGAAAACCGCATCGATCCGATCGCCGATCTCGAAACCGTCGAAACCGAGCTGATGCTCGCCGATCTTGAGAGCCTCGAAAAGCGCGTCTCGAACCTCGAGAAGCGCGCCAAGACCGGCGACAAAGAAAGCAAAGCCACGCTCGAACTGGTGCTGCGCGCCAAAGCGTTGCTGGAGGACGGCAAGCCCGCCCGTCTCACCAAGCGCGGAGGAGGAAAAAGCCTTCGCGATGCTACAGCTCCTCACCGCCCTGCCCGTGCTCTACGTTTGCAACGTCGACGAAACCGACGCGGCAAAGGGCAACGCCCATTCAGCGCGCGTCGCCGAGCGTGCGGCCAAGGAATCCGCTGCCTGCGTCGTGATCTGCGCGCAGATGGAAGCCGAACTCGCCGCCCTCGATGACGCTGAGCAAGCCGAATACCTCGCCGCCGCGGGTCTCGATGAACCCGGCCTCACCAAGCTCATCCACGCCGGCTACGATCTCCTCGGCCTCGCGACCTACTTCACCGCCGGCCCCAAAGAAGCGCGCGCCTGGACCATCCATAAGGGCTGGACCGCGCCGCAAGCCGCCGGCGTCATCCACGGCGATTTCGAAAAGGGCTTCATCCGCGCCGAAACGATCGCATTCGACGATTACGTCGCTGGCGGCGGCGAAGCGGGCGCCAAGGACGCGGGCAAGATGCGTCTCGAAGGAAAAGAATACATCGTCCGCGACGGGGACGTGATGCACTTCCGGTTCAACGCGTAAGGCGCGGCGCCGCGGGCTCCGGGTTGAGGAAGTGCACGCGGCTACGCTCGTAATCGATCACCATCGCCCGCGCGCGCCCAAGCACGTCCATGCCCAGCAGCAGCGCCGGCTCGTCGTGCAAATCCCACAGCGTGAACACGTAGGGATCGCCAACGCCTGCGCGCACGTTCGAGACGTCCACGCCGCCCATCCGCAAGCGCGGAATGAACATCAGCTGCTCAAGCACGATCGGCCCGCCGGCCGTCAGCGTGCGGATCGTCGCCGGATCGGTGCGCGCGCGGCCAAGGCGCACGAGTTCATCGCGCAGCGCCGTGTTCGCGATCGACGCTTGCGCGCCCGTATCGATCACCACGCGCACCGGCACGCCTTCGATCCGCGCCGAGGCAACGATGAGATTGCCGAACCTGCGGCGCGCCTCAACGGTTGACCAATCGCGCGGCGACACTGGCCGGCGCGCCTGCTCGATCAGGATGCGCTCGTTCTCGAAATCCATCGTGAGCTGGCGCCCCGCCATATCCTCGACGCCAAGCAGCCCATCCGCCGTGCCAAGCGCATCGTTGGAGATCACCGGCATCTCAACGCCGCGGCTCTCGATCACGCCCGCGCGCAACGTGTGCACCTGCGCCATAGGCGCCGTGAACGCCCCGCCCATCGCGTGCACCTCGCCCGCGCCAGCGACGGGAAGCTGAAGCTGTGCCGCGAGCCGCGCCGAGATCACCGTGCGGTTCGCCGCCGTGTCGACGATGAAATTGAACGGCCCCATCCCGTTGATGTAGACCGGCGCGCGCATCCGCCCGGTGAGGTCTTCTTCGACGTTTACTTCCGGCGCCGGCAAATCCTCGATGCTCGCGGGCGTGCGCGTCGGCATCGCGCTCGCGGCGCTCGCCGTGGCGCAAATCAGAACCGCAGCAAGCCAGCGTAGCGTGCGCATTGCCTCGTGCTCCCTATCGGCGCGGCCGCGCTCTTTTGCGTGAGCCTAGCAGCGTTCAGCGGGGCGTCTATGCACGCTTGCGTGCGGCGCGAGGGGGCCGCGTGCGTTTCCGATTGCAGGCGAAGCCGCCTTTGTCCCAAAAGAGCACGTGAAAGCTGGAGGTTCTGCTCATGCCGCTCGATCACGTCTCCGTCGGAGTGTCCGACATGAAAAAGGCGAAAGCGTTCTACGACGCAGCCCTCGCCCCGCTCGGCATGAGCCCGGTCTACCCGGTCGAGGTCGGCGGCGCGCTCGTTGCGGTCGGCTACGGCGATGAGCCAAACAAGGCGAGCTTCTGGATCCAGCTGCCACTCAACCGCCAATCAGCCAGCATGGGCAACGGCGTCCACATCGCCTTCAACGCACCGACGCGCGCGGCCGTCGATGCATTCTACCTCGCAGCCACTGAAAACGGCGGCGCCGATGAAGGCGGCCCGGGCCTACGATCAGAGTATCACCCCGACTATTACGGCGCGTTCGTGCGCGATCCTAACGGCAACAAACTCGAAGCCGTCTGCCACGGGCCCGCGTAGCTAAGCGCGCGCGGCGTCCGCCGCTGCAAAGTGCGCCATCTGATCGGCGCGCGCCTTCTTGAACGCGGGCCGCTCCAAGATGCGCGCGACATACGCCTCCGTCGCCGGGCGCTTTCCGAATGCGCGCACTTTCTCAACGCGCAGCACATCCGCCATCAGCAAGTCCGCGACCGTGAAGCGATCTGCCGCGAGCCAGTCGCGCGACGCCAGCACGCTCTCGATATGCGCCAGCCGGCTCTCGAACCAACCGGTCAGCCCATTCTCCTTCGCGCCGGTGACCTCCAAGAACCACCATGGCACGGAGACCATCTCGATCGAGTTCAGCGCAGCGATCGTCCATTGCAGCGCCTGCGCTTCGCCAACCGGATCGCGCGGCATCAACTTTTCGCTCTTACGCGCAAGATGCAGCAGCCCCGCGCCGCTCTCGAACAGCTCCACGTCGCCATCGCTCAGAAACGGAATCTGTCCGAACGGCTGGTGCGCAAAATGCGCTTCGCCGCGATTTTCAAACGGGACGGTGCGCACGCCATACGCAAGCCCCGCCTCCTCGCACGCCCACCGCAAACGAAGGTCGCGCACAAACCCGCGCGGCATCTCCGGCACCCAATCATACGTCCAAACAATCAGATCGCTCATGCACCGTCTCTAAAGTTTGCGGCGCGCGGTTCAACAGGCGTGCGCCGCGTGACGCGCGTCACGGCCATCCGGCCTAGCCCGTCGTAGCTTCTGTTCATCGCCAGACGCGATCAAACACCGAGCCAAACGGAGCCAGCCATGACCTCTTTTAAGACCCGCGCGATCGCCCTTCTCGCAGCCTGCATCGTGTTCGCCCCGGGCGCCTACGCGACGGTCCTGCAAGCCTCGCAAATCGTCGGCTGAGCCTCCCAAAAGGGGGCAAAGCAAGAGGGCGCAGCCAAGGCTGCGCCCTTTGTGCGTTTGGCCCCCGCGCCTTTGGGGCGCGCGCTTCACGCCGCGCGCCCCCCCTGCTAAGCCCTGCCGCCCATGCCGCAGGCCTCCGCCCTCCTCAACGTGATGATCGCCGCCGCCCGCAAGGCGGGCCGCGCCCTGGCGCGCGATTTCGGCGAGGTCGAAAACCTTCAGGTCTCCCGCAAGGGCCCAGCCGACTTCGTCACCGCCGCCGATCTCAAGGCCGAAAAGACCCTGTTTGAGGAGCTCTCCAAGGGCCGCCCCGGCTACGGCTTCCTGATGGAAGAGCGCGGCGCCGTCGAAGGCTCGGACAAGACGCACCGCTGGGTCGTCGATCCGCTCGATGGCACGCTCAACTTCATGCACGGCGTGCCGCATTTCGCGATCTCGATCGGGCTCGAGCGCGAAGGGGTGCTGGTCGCCGGCGTCGTCTACGACGTGATCAAGAACGAGCTGTTCTGGGGCGAGAAGGGCCAAGGCGCCTATCTCAACGACCGGCGCCTCCGCGTTTCCGCGCGCACGAGCCTTGGCGACGCGATGATCGCCTGCGGACGGATGACCGATCTTAGCGCGCTCGGCCGCGTGCTCGAGGGCACGCCGCTTGTGCGCCGCCTCGGCTCAGCCGCGCTCGACCTCGCTTACGTCGCCGCCGGCCGCTTCGATGCGTTCTGGGAGCGCGGCTTAAGCCCGTGGGACATCGGCGCGGGCGCCGTGCTTGTGCGCGAAGCCGGCGGCCTCGCGCGCGAGATCGATGGCGCGGACTTCCTGCAGACCGGCCACATTCTCGCCGCCGCCAACGAAAAGATCGCCGGCGCGCTCAACAAGGCGCTTAAGCCTTAGTTTTAGCGGGCGAACGCCCACGCCGCGTAGAGCGCGAACACGCGCGGCCCATCCACGAGATAGCGCCGCCACAACCGGCCCGGCTCACGCACAAGGCGGTGCAGCCACTCGAGCCGCGATTGGCGCATCCAGCGCGGCGCCCGCGTGGCTTGCCCCGAAAGAAACGCGAGCCCCGCGCCAACGCACAGCCCAACGCCCGTCGCGTCGCCGCGCATCGTCGTCGCCCACGCAATCATTTCCTGCTGCGGCGCGCCCACGCAGATGAACGCAAAGCGCGATTTCTGCTCGGCGATGAACGCCGCCGCATCCGCGATCGCGCTCGCATTGCCGCGCAGATCCATTGGCGCATCGTGCCAGCGGATGTTGGTGAGGCCGTAGCGGTCTTCGAGCGCCGTGATCAGCGCGTCGTCGCCGCCGATAATCGTCACCGGCTCGTGCGGCGAGATTTCTTCTTCGAACAGGCGCTGCGCGATATCCGAGCCCGGCGCGGGCGGCAGGCGCTTGCCCGCGAGCGCGGCCAGCGTCTCCAGAATGCGGCTGTCGTTCAGCGTCAGCCAAGCAGACGCGTAGAGCGCATGACGCGCCGGCTCGCGTGCGAGGCCCACAACATGGTCAACGTTCGGCGTCGCGACATACGCGAACGGCTCGCTCCGCCCTGCCCGCGCAGCGATCGCGCCAAGCGCGCTATCGAGCGTCATCGCGTCGAACTCAACGCCGAGAAAATCGCCGCCTTGGTGGTTAGTTTCCGCCATCGTCCTTAACCGAAGCGGGCTTGGTTAAGCCCTTCTTCAGCATGCGATGCAGCAAGCGTGCCGGGCTTACCGCATCGAGGGACGCACGCGACAGCGCTTGTGGCTCAACGAACATCTCGCTTACGATCCGATCCGCAAGCAGCGGCGCGAGCGTCAGCCCGCGCGAGCCCAGCGCGCCGAGAAGGTAAAAGCCAGGCAGATTGCGCGCATTCGATACAGAGTTTGGAAACCACGTTGGCGCGTCCGGCGCTGGCCCGGCGACCGGCAGATAATCGCTCGCCGCCGCACGCAATCCAGCACGCGACGTCAGCGCATCCTGGTGAACGCGCGCGGCCACATCCGGCGTGAGCTTCGCAAGCGCCGCGAGATTGCGCGCGCGCGCTTCAGCACTGACGACAGGCTCTGCATCCCGGTCAAACGTGGCGCCAAACACGACGCCGCCATCGAGCGGCGCAGCATACGTCTCATCGACAACGGCATGCCCGAGCGGCGCGCCTGAAAGCGGCCCATGCTCGAGCTGCCCTGCCGTGCGCTGGAGCTTCAGCCAATCGGTCTGCGCAAAATCGCTAAGCCCCGCGCCCGTCGCGAGCACAACCGCATCCGCCACGCCAAGAATGCGGCCATCGCCCGCAATCAAGCGCCACTCGCTGTCATGCCGCTCCAACCGACCAACGCGCGCGTTCAAACGCACCTCGCTCTGCGCCGTCCACGCCGAGATCGCAGCGAGCGGCCGCACCACGCCGCCGCGCACATGGCGCACAGCATCATCCGCACGGAGTTCAAGCCAATCTCCCGGCAGCGGCGGATCGGCGTGCAGATCTTCCCGGCCCGCTTCAACAACGCCGCACGCATCGAGCGCGCCGATCGACTCATACGCCGCAACCGCGTGCAGATACGCGGCCACAAACATCTCCTGCGCCGGCGTGCGCCCGCGATCGAGCCGCGGCATCACCAGCCCCGCCGCGTTGCCGCTCGCGCCCGCGCCAAGCGCGCCGCCTGCTTCGTAGATCGCCACGCGCGCCCCGCGCGCCGTCAGCGCATGCGCGAGCGCCGCGCCCGCAATCCCGCCGCCGACCACGGCGACGCGCGCCGGCGGCGCCGGCGTTTGCACATCGCCCGCGGGAAAGCGCGCCTCCAAACGCTCGCGTTTGCCCGCGAACCCCGGCCGTTTCGCCGCAGCAAAACCCGCAGCGCCGAGCGCGCGCCGCACCGCGCCAGCGACGGAATAGCTCGCCAAACGCGCGCCCGGCCTTGCGAGCGCGGCGATCCGCCGCGCGATCTCTTCGCTCCACATCGCCTCGTTTCGCGCCGGCGCAAAACCATCGAGGAAAAACGCGTCGAATTGTCCTGCGATTTGGCCGAGCAAATCCGCCGCTTGGCCATGCAGCACCGTGAGATGCATGCCCTCTCCAAGCGAAATGCGCTGCGGCGCGTATGCGCGCACGGGCCAGCCCGCCAACAAGCGACTCGAATCGACCTCGGGAAACGCTGAGAGCGCCCGCGCAGCGTCCTCGCGCGCCAGAGGAAAGCCTTCGATCGCGACGTAGTCGAGCCGCGCGCCCGGCGCGCGCGTACGCGCCCACAGGCGCTGCGTGGCGAGCGCATTGAGGCCCGTGCCGAAGCCCAGCTCGAGAATCGCAAAACGCGGCGCGTGCGCCCACGCGTTCGGCAGATCGCAGCCAGCGTGGAAGACGGCCTCGGTCTCTTGAAGGCCGCCATTGCGCGAAAAGTAGATGTCGTCGAACGCACGGGCGTAGGGCGCGCCGTCGCGCCATTCGATGTCCGGCGCGGGCGGCAGGCGCGTCATGGCCGCGTCCTAGCCCAAAAACAAAAGAGCCGCCCATCGGGGCGGCGTAAAATCAAACGGGCCGCCCTTTCGGGCGGCCCGCAGATTTCCAATCGGAATAAACCGATTAGTGAGCGGCCGGCGTGGCCGGCGCGGCGTCAGCCGGCGCAGCAGCGTCGGTGGCCGGCGCAACGGCGTCAGCCGGGGGCGCTTCAACAGCGGCCGGTTCAGCCGGAGCTTCAGCAGCCGGCGGCTCCGTCGTGGCCGTCGTTTGGCCGCAAGCGGCAACGCCGAACGCGAGAACGGCAGCGACGCCAGCCGCGAGGCCCAATTTGATCTTCGTCATAGGTATATACCCCTCGTCCCAGCGTCGTATTGGCGACGCATGGCGCCACTTAGAACAGGGTAAACCCGGAAGGCAAGACTCCCCCAACACAGTGGGGAATGCAAATATGCATAACTTAGAGTCGCGCTTGCGGTAGCGGAACGGGCGCTACGCCTCGGCGGCCGCGCTAAGGGCTTCTTCCAGCTGCTGGAACGTAGGCTGCAGCGAGGACGGCACCGAGCCACGGCCGATCTCGACCGACACTTGCGCCGCGTTGCCATGCAGGTGCGCGACCAAAACGTCGCGGATGATTTTGTAAAATTGCGCATCGTGTTCGATCACGCCCAGCACGCGCTGCGCGAACGGGCCGACGATGCCATAGGCCAAGAACACGCCAAGGAATGTGCCGACCAGCGCCTTGCCGATCAGCAGGCCAAGCACTTCCGGCGGCTCGTTGATCGCGCCCATCGTCTTCACGATGCCAAGCACCGCCGCGACGATGCCGAGCGCGGGCAAACCATCGGCCATGTTCTGCAGCGCCTGCTGCGGGATCAGCGCCTCGTGATGGTGCTTCTCGAGCTGCTTTTCCATCGCATCCTCGACCTGGTGCGCGTCGTCGAGGTTCATCGTCATCATGCGCAGCGTGTCGCAGATGAAATACGTGACGTGATGGTCTTTGAGGAGCTTGGGGTACTTCTGGAAGATCGCGCTCTCTTCCGGCTTTTCGATATGCGCTTCGAGCGCGACCACGCCCTTCGTCTTCATCAGCTTCGTCAGCTGAAACAGCAACGCGAGCAGATCGGAATAGTCCTGCTTCTTCCACTTCGGCCCAGACAGCGCCATTGCGAACGCGCCGCCGACCTTCGCGAGATTGCCGGGATCCTGCGAGATCACGAGCGCGCCAACGGCTGCGCCGCCGATCATCATCATCTCGAACGGCAGCGCGACGATGATGACGTCAAAGTGCCCGCCCGCCAGCACGAAGCCGCCGAACACCATGCCGAACACGATGCCAAGGCCAATAAACGGAAACATGCGGCGCGCGGCTCTTCTGAGCGAGGTTAAGTCGACCCCGTTTATGGCCGCCCTTGCTTAACGGCGCGTGCCCAAGCGGTTGAAGCGCCGTTTCTCTTTCTTAAGCCGCGTAAATCGCGGCAAACGAAAGGTTAGCGTGCTTGGGCTTGGCGCACGGCGGCCATCACGCGCGTCGTCGCCCGCCCCGTCACCGTGAGTTGCTCGGCGCGCTCGAACGAACGAATCGCCGCGCGCGTGTTCTCGCCGATCAGGCCATCGGCGCCGCCGGGCTCGTAACCGAGCCGGATGAGGCGCCGCTGCAGATCGCGCACGCCCGCGCGATCGAGGCCACGCGCGCGCGGCAGGCTCGCTTCACGTATCCGCGCGCGCTGCGGCGTCGCCGCCGGCGCCTCAGGCGCATCGACGCCAGCGCGCAAGCGCACCGCGCGCAGCACCTCCGCCGTCGGATAGCCATCCGGCGCCAAGCCCTGCGCAGATTGAAAGGCCGACACAGCGCGCCGCGTGTTCGAACCGAACTGCCCATCCGCCGCGCCCGGATTGTAGCCAAGCGTCGCGAGCAGCATCTGCAGCTGCATCATGTCGTCCCGCTGCAGCGTGCCGATATGCGTGGGCCACGGCGTCACTAAGCCGCCCCGCCCTTCAAACGCGCGCGCGAGCAACGCGATCGTCAGCGCGTAGCGATCGGACGCATTGTAGCGGCGGATCACGGCGAAGTTCGGATGGAGCAGCAGCGCGGGCCCTTGTGCGCCCGCCGGCAAGAACAGCTGCGACTGGATCGCCTGATCTTCCGCGCGCCACGCCGAACCATCGACGCGCCGCACGCCAAGCTGCGTCCACTCGCTGATCGGGCGCGCCTGCGTGTCGGCGAGCGCAAAGTTGAAGCCCTGCGGCAAGCGCACTTCGTCGAACACCTCCTGGCCGCTCTGCCAGCCGCGGTTTTGCAGGTAGTTCGCGATCGAAGCCGCGACGTCGCCGCGGTTATTCCAGATGTCGCGCCGCCCATCGCCGTCCCAATCGGCGGCGAGTGCAAGGTACGCGTCAGGCATGAATTGCGGCTGCCCAAGCGCGCCCGCCCAGGACGAGCGCAGCTCGTTCGGGCCCGCGTAACCGCGCTCCACCATCTGCAAAAGCGCAAGCAAATACGTCTCGAACGCCGCGCGGCGGCGCCCCTCGAATGCCAACGTCGCAATCGCCTGCGCCGCATTATGAGGCAAAGGCGCCGCGCCGAAATTGCTCTCCAGCGCCCAGATGCCGAGGATGATGTCCCCGTCGACGCCATAGCGTTGCTCAACAGCCGGCAAAAGCGGCCCAAGCTCAGCCTTTAGTGCGCGCCCCTGCGCGATGCGCTGGGCCGAGACGCGCGTCGTCACATATTCCCAGACCGGGCTCACGAATTCCGGCTGGCGCCGGTCGAAATCGATCACGCGCTGCTCGGGCGCGATCCCGGAGAGCACGCGCGACAGCACCGCGGGATCGCGGCCCTGTGCGACTGCGCGGCGGGCAAAGTCGTCCCGCCAAGCATCGAAATCGGCATTGCCGGAGGACGCGAACGTCGGCGGCGGCGCGGACGAGACGGGCGCTGCGGCCGGCTGAATCGTCTGCGCGCTCGTCTGGCCGCAGGCGGCGCAGAAAATGGCCAGGGCGGCCGCGCCGTACACGGCTGCTCTCAAGACGGTCCCTTCCTTCATGACTCCAAACGCTAACGCGCTTCGCCCGACGCCGGGAGCATGGACGGCCGCTTGGGAGGCAGAGAACGGGTTCAAATGGCGACTCCGAGGCAGGCTCGGCCCCGAAACGAGGCGAGCCGCGCATAACGAGCCCTTTTGCCAGCAACCCCCTTGCCGAATTCCTTGCGCGCTTCGCTGAAAGCGCTTTCAATGTGCATTCGGCCGCGATAATCGTATGTAAGACCCCCTAATTAGAGAATGGGGCGGGGAGGCGCGTCATGACCGGTCGAGCGATTCCATCGGATTTCGACCCGCTCGGGCCCGAAACGTTCGACAGCCCCTACGCGATCTACGAAGACCTCCGCGCCCGCTGCCCCGTCGCCCACACCGACGCCTGGGGTGGGTTCTGGGCGCTTATGAAATACGACGACGTGAAGCGCGCCGCCGCCGATCCGCTGTTCATCACGTCGGTGCAGAACGTCGTTCCGAAAGTCGCGTTCACCGGCCGGCGCCCGCCGCTCCACCTCGATCCGCCCGAGCACACACCCTATCGCCGCGCGCTCGATCCGCTGCTGACGAAAGCTAAAGCCGACGCGCTCGAACCGGTCGTGCGGCGCTTCACCATCGAATTGCTCGAGCCGCTGATCGCGCGCGGCGCGGGCGATATCTGCGGCGACTTCTCGATGCATCTGCCCATCAAAGTCTTCGCCGAGTGGATGAACCTCGATGCGGACGCCGCGCGCGCTCTCGCCGAAGTTGGACGTGCGTACAACTACGCAGTGCAAGCCGCCGTCGATGAAACGGTAAAGGAAACGAGCCTCGCGCTCTACGCGATGGCGCGCGGCGTCATCGAAGACCGCAAGGCCAATCCGCGCGATCCCGCTGTCGATCCTGCCGCCGCGCTTCTCGCAGCGCGCGTGAACGGCGAGCCGCTCCCGGATGAGTTGATCATCGGCACCGTGCGCCAAGTGCTCGTCGTCGGCATCATCGCGCCGACCGTGATGATTGGCTCAATCGCCGTGCACCTCTCGCGTCATCCCGAGCTACAAACGCAACTGCGCAACGACCCCGCGCTCATTCCCGCCGCGGTAGAAGAATTTCTGCGCCTCTACACGCCCTATCGCGGCTTTGCGCGAACGGCCAAGGAAGACGTGGACATTCGCGGCCGCACCATCTGCCCCGGCGAAGCGATCGCGATCGTTTACGCCTCCGCGAACCGCGACGAAGACGTCTTCCCGAACGCCGACCAGTTCATCCTCAACCGCCCGAACATTTCCGACCATCTCGGCTTTGGCATGGGTGCGCATGCTTGTGCCGGCTCGGCGCTCGCGCGCGTCGAACTTCGCGTCGCGCTGGAAGAACTGCTGGCCCGGACATCGCATTTCGAAGTCGCGGGCGACATTCGCCCAACGCGCTTTCCCGAGATCGGCGCGCTCTCTGTGCCGCTCAAACTCACGCCGCGCTGATGGCGCTGCTCTACGCCACCGGCGATGTCGCGCCCGACCGGGAAGACCCGCGCGAGTGCTTCGCCCTGGCGCGCGACACGCTGCGTGGCGGCGACATCGTGTTCTGCCAACTCGAGTGCAACCTGACCGAACGCGGCGTGCGACTCCCGCAAGCGCGGCACACACACCGCTCCAACATCAAATCCGCGCAAGCGATGAAGGACGCGGGCTTCACCATCGTCTCCTGGGCCGGCAATCACTGCATGGACTGGGGCAATGACGGCTTCTTCGACACGATCGAGAATCTCGAAGCCTCGAACCTTGCCGTCGTTGGCGCCGGCAAGAACATCGCCGCCGCGCGCGCGCCCGTGTTTCAAAAAGCTGGCGACACGACGATCGCGTTCCTCGCCTATTCCTCCATCCTGCCCATGAACTACTGGGCCGAGGAAAACCGGCCCGGCTGTGCGCCCATGCGCGCGCATACGATCTACGAACAGATCGAACTCGATCAGCCCGGCACGCCCGCACGCATCCACACCTACGCGCACCGCGAAGACCTTGCTGCACTGATCGCCGACATTCAGGAAGCTAAGAAGCGCGCCGATCTCGTTGTCGTCTCGTTGCACTGGGGCATTCACTTCGTGCCTGCCGTGCTCGCCGCCTACCAACGCGAAGTCGCGCACGCCGCGATCGACGCGGGCTGCGACCTGATTCTCGGGCACCACGCGCACATTCTGAAGGCCGTCGAAA
>Ga0268299_1002970_pt1 | contig 17404 bp, 18 predicted proteins | sample NOBtaG_FD_193484 | JGI IMG/M metagenome (GOLD analysis project Ga0268299, IMG submission 193484) | Activated sludge microbial communities from bioreactor in Nijmegen, Gelderland, Netherland - NOB reactor | ecosystem: Engineered > Bioreactor > Aerobic > Activated sludge | place: Netherlands...
TGCTGTTGTGTTGTCGCTGAGAACGGAAACGCCCGAGTCTAAGCATTCCGGATGCGCATGCAAGCGTGCACGGCGTGTTGCGAATCGCCATTGCATGCTTGCACTGCCTCAATCGTTGGGCTACAGCAGCGGCAATTTTTTCGCGCCTGTACGGCATCCATCCCGAGGCGCTGGCGAGGTTCTCATGAGAGGCGGGTTGGTCGTGGCGTTGCTGCTCCTGGCGGTGTCGTCCGCGCAGGCGGAGAGCGCGCCGCGCTACACCTTCGGAGGCGCCGCCGAGCAGGGAACTTTCGTGCTCGATACGCAGACCGGCCGCGTGTGGCGGTACGATCGCGTCGACGACGCCTGGTATCTGTACGATCTCGAGGCGCTCGTCCGAACGCCCCGCGGTGAAACCGGACGGTCGCAGCGAGACGAGGCCGACAAGTCGGCGCCCGAGAAGCGAACCGAGTAGGCCGACCCCCTAGGTCAGCCCGCTGCCCGGTCGCCTAAGGCAGCTTCGAGCGCTGCGCGGTGTCGAGCCAGCCGCTCGGTGCGATCGCTTGCGGCGCCACGAGCGGTACCACTGCAAGCACGCGACCTTCCTGCTCGACGACGAGCTCTCCGAGAGGTTGATGTACCTCGACCGGGGCTTCGATCTCCGAGGGAAGTTGGAGGCGGAATCCGATGGCCGCGGATCCCTGTTGGCGGGTCGTCATCGCCCACGGCTCGGCGGCGACGGCGTTGAAGGTGGGGATGATGCCGCCACGGACGTGAACGCTCGGCCCGACGGCTTGCCCTTCGCGCACGAGCTCGACCCGGCGATAGCGCTCGAAACCACGCTCGAGAGCGGTTGCGAGCTGCCGTTCGGCATCGGGTCCGGTCGCGACCGCGAGCAGCGTGAGGTTGTCATGCTCGCCGAGCGCGATCCGAACCTCCGTCGGCGTCTTGCTCGCCGGAGGCGCCTCGTCGCTCCGCGCCGCTGGTGGATCGGTGGTCACGGTGACGAGTGGAGCCGTTGCCCGGGCGATCACGCCTCCGTTCGAGATCGGTACGCCGTCGAGCGAGAGGCGGCGCCGGATCTCGGGGTCGCTCACGACCGCGAGGGCGAGCCGTCCGAGCTCGCGTGCCGTCGTCGTACCGCGACGGACGCGGACGGCCCCGGGGCTCGGTTTGGCCGTCATGCCGGCAGCGAAGGGCCAATCCTCGGCGAGGGTCGTGTGGGTCAGTTCGAGGCGCTCGCCCAGCTCCTGCATCCGGATGAGCGCACGACCGATGCTGGGTCCGGCGGCCCACGCGAGCGTCTTTGCCGCCGTACGCGAATCACTGAGCAACAGGAGCTGGAGGAGCTCGCCGATCTCGACCGGTTCCTGTGGCGACAGATGCGGTCCACGGTCGCCCGTGACCGGCAGGACGGTGACGCGATCCACCGGTGACAGCTCGCCGGCCGCGAAGCGTTCGGTGAGCACGCCGACGAGGAGCAAATCGGCTGCTCGTCCCGGTGCGATCACGGCGTCGGCATCCGACGCTTCCAGCACCTGTCGATCCGCGACGTCGAACAGGATGTGCCCGGCACCAGCCGGCGCCACCGTTCCCGCCACGATCGCGACCGCTACGAGCGCCGCGCGCCACCTCATCGCTTCCACCCCTCTCCGCGCCCGCGCGCGGCTCGAATCGAGGCGGACAGGTACCATACGATCGCCGGCGTCGGCAACGCGCGTCGGCGTACGCAGGCCCGTTTCGTTGACAGCTCGGAGGCTGCGACGGAGAATCCCCGGCGTCGCGCTCGCGTCCTGCTCGCGGGGTCGTCGAGCGGACGCTCCGATGACCGCGCTCGGTACTCGATCCAGCACTCGCGTTGCCGCCGGCAGATGGGCGTTCGTCGACATGGTCCCGAGTGATCTTCCCGAGGTCGTCGCGATCGAACGGGCCTCGTTCCCGAATCCCTGGACCGGTCCGCTTTTCCTTCAGGAGCTCCAGGTCGGATTCTCGCGCACGATCGTGGCGCGCGGCGACGACGGTGCGATCCTCGGCTATCTCTGCCGCTGGCTCGTCGCCGACGAGATCCACGTGCTGAACGTCGCGGTGGCGCCGAGCGCGCGCGGACGCGGTCTCGGCGCTGCGCTGGTGCGGCAAGTTCTCGACGAGGCAGCGGCGTACCACGTCGTCGCGGTCACCCTCGAAGTGCGTCGCAGCAACACGGCCGGTCGCCGCCTCTACGACTCGTTCGGGTTCGAGGAAGTCGGATCGCGACCGAACTATTACGGGCGTGGCGAGGACGCCCTCATCCTGCGACTGCCGCTCGACGATGTCTGACGCGGCCTACGTCGAGCTCGGCGTCGACGTCGGCGCGGGCCTGCGGCTGCGCAATCCCGTGATCGCGGCCTCCGGGACGTTCGGGTACGGTCTCGAGTTCGCGGGCGTGACCGATCTCACGGCGCTCGGCGCGATCGTGGTGAAGGGACTCTCGCTCGAGCCGACTCGCGGTCATCCGGCACCTCGTATCCTCGAGACGCCCGCCGGCATGTTGAACGCGATCGGGCTCCAGAACATCGGCGTTCGCGCGTTCATCGAGACCAAGCTCCCGGCGCTGCGCCGGTACGGCACGCCCATCGTGGCGAACTGCTGGGGGCACGAGCCCGCCGAGTTCGCGGAGGTCGCCGCGCGGCTCGCCGACGCCGAAGGGCTCGCCGCGGTCGAGATCAACGTCTCCTGTCCCAACAAGAAGGAGTGGGGGCGGATCATCGCGACCGATCCGGACCTCACCCGGGAAGTCGTTCGAGCCGTGCGTGCCCGCTGTCGCCTCCCGCTCTGGGTGAAGCTCTCGCCGAACGTGACCGACGTCGTGACGTTCGCGCGGATCGCGGAGGAGGAAGGAGCGGACGCCGTCAGCCTGATCAACACGCTGGTCGGGCTCGCCGTGGACCTCGAACGTCGTCGGCCCGTGTTGACCAACGGAACGGGTGGCTTGTCGGGCCCGGCCGTGAAGCCGATCGCGCTCCGGATGGTGCGCGACGTCGCCGCGGCGGTGCGGATCCCGGTGCTCGGCATGGGTGGGATCATGAGCGGGGACGACGCGCTCGAGTTCCTGCTGGTCGGGGCGCGGGCCGTCCAGGTGGGAACCGCGTCCTTCGTCGACCCGACCGCGACCGCGCGCATCGCCGGCGAGCTCGCCGACGGACTCCGCACCCGCGGATGCCGCGACGTGAATGCGTGGATCGGGACGCTCGTTTCGTGATCCGGCATGATGACTTAGCCGCACGCCGGCACGAAGAAAGCCTTGTCGGTCGATAATTTAGACTCGCTCCGCGGGCCAAAAACGATTGACTGACAGCGTTCTTTGATCTACTCTCGCCCGCTGCGCAGTCTCGGGTCCGAACGGAGGAAGCAGCGTGACCAGTACGTTCAAGGTGGGTGAGAAGGTCGTCTATCCGGCACACGGTGTCGGCGTCATCGAGAGCATCCAGACGAAGACGATTTCCGGTACCGCCCGCAAGTTCTACATGTTGCGGATTCTCGACAGCGACATGACCATCATGATCCCCACCGAGAACGTCGGCAGCGTCGGTCTTCGCCGCATCATCGGCCGCGACATGGTCGCGAAGGTCTACAAGATCCTGCGTGACAAGAAGGTCGAGATCGACCAGCAGACCTGGAACCGCCGCTACCGGGAGTACACCGAGAAGATCAAGACCGGCTCGGTCCTCGAGATCGCGAAGGTGTTGCGCGATCTGTTCGTGCTCAAGGGCGACAAGGAGCTGTCGTTCGGCGAGCGCAAGATGCTCGACACGGCGCGCAACCTGCTCGTGAAAGAGCTCGCGATCGCCAAGTCGCACTCCGAGGACAAGATCATGGAGGAGCTGAAGACGATCTTCGCCCACTGAGGTGGAGATCGTGCGCGACGTCAACGTCATCCTCGTCGCGGGTGGGACGGGACGTCGGTTCGGCGGCACGGAGCCGAAGCAGTTCCAGCCGCTCGGCGGGCGTCCGATGTTGGTGGTCGCCGCGAGCCGGTTTCTCGGGCTCGCGAATCTCGCGCGGGTGATCGTGGTCGTTGCACCGGAGGTGACGGAGCGCGCGGCGGCGATGCTCGAACCTCTCGGACTGCCCCTGCGCTTCGCGGCGGCCGGACGCGAGCGCCAGCATTCGGTCGCGAGCGGGCTTGCCGCGTTGGACCCAGAGTGCGCGATCGTCGCGGTCCACGACGCGGCCCGTCCGCTCGTCGTGCTCGCCGACGTCGAGGCGTGCATCGTGGCGGCGCGTACGACTGGTGCCGCGCTCCTCGCGACGCCCGTCCCCGACACGGTGAAACGAGCGGCCGACGGGCGCATCGTCGCCACCGTGCCGCGGAGCGATCTCTGGCTCGCCCAGACGCCGCAGATCTTTCGCGCCGACATTCTGCGCCGGGCGCATGCCGCGGCGCCGGCGGAGGGCGCCGCGACCGACGACGCCGCGCTCGTCGAGCGGCTGGGCTTGCCGGTCGCGATCGTTCCGGGCGATCCGCGGAACCGGAAGGTCACGACCCCGGACGACCTCGTCTGGGCCGAAAGCGTGCTCGCCGGAGAAGCGGGCCGTTAACTTTCCTTGGCTCGCGCGCGGCCGAGGATCGCGTCGTTCAATCGACCCGAACGGAAGCCCTCGGGGTCGATCGTGGCGCGTACGAAGCCCGCCGCGCGGACCGCGTCCAAGGCGGCGGCGCGCATGCTCGCATCGTCGAGCCGCGTGAGCTCTTCGCGCGCGATCTCGATCCGGGCGTCCTCGCCATGGAAGCGCACGCGCAGGGTGCGGAAGCCGAGCGCGCGGAGACCGTCCTCGGCCGTCGCTACCATGTGCAGGCCCTCGGGTGTGATCGCCGTTCCGTAGGGGAAGCGCGACGAAAGGCACGGGCTCGCCGGTCGATCCCACGTCTCGAGCCCGCGGGCCCGACTCGCGATTCGGATCTCGTCCTTGCCGAGCGCGGCGTCCGCGAGCGGATGGAGGATTCCATGCTCGGCGCCGGCGCGCAGGCCCGGGCGGTAGTCGCCGAGATCGTCCGTGTTGACCCCGTCGAGGACGACGTCGACGCCGAGACGGCGCGCCTCCGCGTGACAGATCTCGTAGAGACGGTTCTTGCACAAGTAGCAGCGGTCGGTCGGGTTCGCGGCGTAGCCGGGCACCTCGAGCTCGTTCGACGGCACGACGAGGTGGCGGACGCCGAGCCGGCGCGCGAGCGCCACCGCTTGCGCGGTATCGGCCTCGGGGTTGGTCGGCGAGACGGACGTGAGCGCGACGAGTCGTTCGCCGAGGACCCCGTGCGCCACGTGCAGGAGGAACGCGGAGTCGACGCCGCCCGAGAACGCCAGCAACGCGGATGGATGGTCGTGAAGCGCGCGCTCGAGGTGCTCGAGCTTCTGCTCGAGCGTCGGCATCAGATGCCTTCGGCGTGGAAGAGGTCGGTCGTGAGGTAGCGCTCGCCGGTATCGGGGAACACGGTGACGACGATCTTTCCCGGGCCGAGCTTCTTCGCGACCTCGAGCGCCGCGACGCAGGCGCCGCCCGACGAGATCCCGGCGAGGATGCCTTCCTCTTTCGCCAACCGTCGCGTACACGCCGTCGCCGATGCGTCAGTGACCGGGACGACCTCGTCGTAGACGCGCGTATTCAGGATCGCGGGAACGAACCCCGCGCCCCAGCCCTGGATCGTGTGGAAGCCGGCTTCGCCGCCGGACAACACGGGAGAGGCGGCCGGCTCGACCGCGACGATGCGCACGCCGGGCATTTCCTCGCGGAGCACTTCGCCGACCCCCGTGATCGTGCCGCCCGTCCCGACCCCGGCGACGAACGCGTCGATGCGCTGGAACTGCGCCAGCAGCTCGCGCGCGGTCGTACGGCGGTGGATGTCGGGGTTGGCCGGATTGGCGAACTGCTGGGGCATGAAATAGTCGGGATGCTCGGTGACGATCTCTTCCGCCTTGCGGATGGCCCCGTGCATGCCGCGCGTGTCGGGCGTCAGCACGAGCTTCGCGCCGTACGCCGTGAGCAGGCTCCGTCGCTCTTCGCTCATCGTGTCGGGCATGGTCAGGATCAGCCGGTATCCCTTGATGGCGCAGACGAGCGCGAGGCCGATGCCCGTGTTGCCGCTCGTCGGCTCGACGATGGTTGCGCCGGGGCGGAGACGGCCGCTGCGCTCGGCCTCTTCGATCATCGCGAGGCAGATGCGATCCTTCACGCTGCCGGCGGGATTGAAGGACTCGAGCTTCACCCAGACTTCCGCCGAGCCCGACGGGACCATGCGCTGCAATCGGACGACGGGGGTGTTGCCGACCAGATCGAGCAGCGAGTCGGCCGTGACGGCGGACGACGACATGAGCGGCGGATGATAGCCGCGCGTTTCGCGGAGAGTCAACGCGCCGCCGGCGCCGCGAGGCGCGACTGACGTGCGCGTCGTCGTGCTTTTCCCCGGCGCGCTCGGCGACCTGTGCCTTCTCGCGCCCGCGCTCGCCGCGCTCGCCGGCGACGGTGCGCGCGTCACCTTGAGCGTGCAACGGAGCCTCGAGCCGGTGGTCGTCATGCTGCTCCCAACGGTGGCGATCGGGCCGCCGATCGACGGAGTGTTCTTCGCGTCACTGTTTGCCGATCGACCGGATCCGGAGGTGCTCCGGTGGATGCGCGACGCCGACCGCGTACACGCGTGGCTCGCGCGCGGCGATCCGGACCGGCGCGCGGACGCGACCCTCCGCGCCGAGGGTGTCGTGGTCGCGTGGCACGAAGTGCCGCGTGACGATCGGGAGCGGCATGTCGGCGACGACTACGCCGGGGCGGTCGGGCTCCGCGGTGCCGTCGCGCCGATCCACGCACACGCGCCGGTCGTTCCCGATCTCGTGCTGCCGTGGCACGCGCCGGAGGCTCGTCGCGTGCTGCTGCATCCCGGTTCCGGTGGTCGTTACAAGCGGTGGGATCGCCGGGGATTCGGTCTCGTCCTGGACGCGCTCCTCGCGGCCGACCGCCAGCCGGTCGTTCTGGTCGGACCCGCCGAGCAGGGCGAGGCAGCCACGTGGCGGCGGCCGGACGTCGCGGTCGTCGAAGGACTGGATCTCGTCGCGGCGGCGGCACTGATCGCCAGCGCACCCGTCTGGATCGGCAACGACTCCGGTATGAGCCACCTCGCGGCCGCTCTCGGTCGACGCGGCGTCGTGCTGTTCGGCGCGACGCGAGCGGAGCGCTGGTGCCCGCGCGGGAGTCTGGTGCCGATCGCGACGTCCGGCCGCGCGCTCGAGGATGTCGCGCGCGACGTGCGCGCGCGAGCGCTCGCGGTTAGCTTGACACCCCCAGGCCACGGCATTAGCGCATGATCCCATGAGCAACATGCTGCGGACGACGCTTCTGCTCGCGGCGCTGACGGCGCTGATCGTCTGGCTCGGCGGATTGATCGGAGGCTCGCAGGGCGCCGTGGTCGCGTTGGTCATGGCCGGCGTCATGAACTTCGGAAGCTATTGGTTCTCCGACAAGATCGTCATCCGCATGTACGGCGGTCAGGAGATCCAGCAACAGGACGATCCCGAGCTCTACGGCATGGTCCAGCGCCTCGCGCAGCAAAACAATATGCCGATGCCGAAGCTCTTTTTGATTCCGAGCGAGTCGCCGAACGCGTTCGCGACCGGGCGGAATCCCGAGCACGCCGCCGTCGCCGTCACCGCCGGCATTCGCCGGCTGCTGACGCGACGCGAGCTCGAAGGGGTACTCGCGCACGAGATCGCGCACGTCACGAATCGGGACATCCTCATCAGCTCGATCGCCGCGACGCTCGCCGGCGCGGTGATGATGCTCGCGCGCATGGCGCAGTGGGGCATGATGTTCGGAGGCGGCAGGCGCGACGACGATCGCGGGGGCGGGGGCGCCCTCGGGCTCCTGGTCACCATGATCGTGGCGCCGCTCGCCGCCATGCTGATCCAGATGGCGATCTCGCGCTCGCGCGAGTTCCAGGCCGACGATACCGGGGCGCGGTTGGTGCGCGATCCCGAAGCGTTGGCGTCGGCGCTGCGGAAGATCGCCGGGGGGGCGGAGCAGGTCCCACTCGACGCCAGCCCGCAGACGGCGCATATGTTCATCATCAACCCGCTCCGGGCCTCGAGCCTTCGCAATCTCTTCAGCACGCATCCGCCACTCGAGGAGCGTCTGGAGCGTCTCCAAAAGGTCGCAACCGAGCTCGGGCTCGCAGCCAGGTAAACCATGGGCAAGGACGAAGAAGAGCAATCCTCGCGAGGCTTCAAAGTGTCGGATCGTCGGCGTTTCGTCGACGACGCGGCGACGGATTCCGAGCCCGCGGCCGCCGCGGCGTCACCCGATCCGGCGCCTCGCCACGAAGCACACGACCACGCCGGACACGACCATGGGCCTCACCACGGCCACGACCACGCGCACGACCATGCCCACGACCACGGTGATCACGCGCACGGCCACCAGCATCAAGAGATCAACTTCACGACGTTCGTGATGGGGCTGTCGACGCAGGCCCTGATGCATCTCGGCGAAATCGTCGAGCCGGGCGCTCCGCAGACGCCGGACTTGCCGGCTGCCAAACAGATGATCGACCTGCTGGGTGTCCTCCGGGAAAAGACGACGGGCAACCTCGACGCGGCGGAGGAGCAGCTCCTCGCCTCGATGCTCTACGATCTCCGGATGCGATACGTGGAGGTTTCGCGTCATCGCTGATTCGTCCGTGTCATCGGAGATGACGTCGACGGCCGAACGCCGTCGCCATCCAACCGCATCCCAGGAGGTGAGCTCACGGTGCGTACCATGAGGGGAGCGCTTCTCGCGCTCGCGATCGGCATCATCGTCGGAGTCGGCGCGGCGCTCCAGTTCGGCATGTCGCCGACCGGCGGCGCGATCGGGCAGGGGGCGACCGCCCCCGCGCCGTTGGCGCACAAGGAGGCGCCCGCCCCGGCGCCGGCTGTGGCGCTCGCGGCGCCCGCGGTCGCCGATCCCGCCGGTGTGCCCGCCGTCACGGCGTTGCCCGATTTCGCGACGCTCGCCGAGCGCCTGAGCCCGGTCGTCGTGAACATCTCGACGCGGGCGCAACGCAAGGAACAACCCGACGCGCCGCGGTTCCGGGGTCCCGGGCAGGGGCAACCGGGGCCGCAGTGGCCCTTCGGTGGTGAGGGCGATCCGCGCGACTTCAGCGAGCCGTTCGAGCGCTTCTTCGGTCCCGGGCCGCGGCAACGCCAGCAACAACAGCCGCAACGCAGCCTCGGATCGGGCTTCGTGATCGACCCCGCCGGCTACATCCTCACCAACAACCACGTCGTCGAGAACGCCGACGAGATCGTCGTGCGCCTCGACAACGAGCAGGAGCACAAGGCGACGCTGGTCGGGAAGGACCCGAAAACCGACCTGGCGCTGCTCAAGATCGAGGGTGTCAGCGGGCTCACCGCCGTGCCGCTCGGCGATTCCGATACGCTTCGCGTCGGCGAGTGGGTGATGGCGATCGGCAACCCGTTCGGCCTCGACCACTCGGTGACGTCCGGGATCGTGAGCGCCAAGGGACGCTTCATCGGCGCGGGCAACTACGACGACTACATTCAGACGGACGCGGCCATCAATCCGGGCAACTCGGGCGGGCCGCTGCTCAACCTGCGCGGCGAGGTCGTCGGCATCAACTCGGCGATCTTCAGCCGCACCGGCGGCAACATCGGCATCGGCTTCGCGATCCCGGTCAACCTCGCGAAGGAGCTGGTCCCGCAGCTGCGCGACAAGGGCAAAGTGACGCGCGGCTGGCTCGGCGTCCTGATCCAGAAGGTGACGCCGGAGATCGCCGAGTCGCTCGGCCTCGAGCAGGCGCGCGGCGCGCTCGTCGCCGACGTCGTCGCGAGCGGACCCGCGGCCGCGGCGGGCGTAAAGGTCGGCGACGTCATCGTCGAGTTCGACGGGCACCCCGTCAACGAGTCGAACGAGCTGCCGATGCTGGTGGCGCGCACCCCGCTCGAAAAGCAGGTGTCGCTCAAGATCCTGCGGGACAAGGCGCCGATGGACCTCAGCGTCACGATTGCCGAGCTCCAGGACGAGGACGTCCAGGTCTCGGGCGGCGGCGACAGCGAGAAGCTCGGGCTCACGGTGCAGACGCTGACGCCGGAGATCGCCGAGAACCTGGGTGTCGAGGAAACGAAGGGCGTCGTGGTGACCGCGGTCGAGTCCGACTCGCCCGCCGAGGAGGCCGGCCTCCGTCGCGGCGATGTCATCCTCGAGGTCAACCGCGCGGCGGTCGAGAACGCCGACGACTACAAGGGCGCGCTCAAGAAGGTCGAGAAGGGCAAGAACGTCCTCTTCCTCGTGCGTCGGGGCGACAACACGATCTTCCTCGCGCTGAAACCGCCTGCCTGATCGACGACTCCGGGGCCGCCGCGCGTGGCGTGCGCGGTCCCGGTCGTCACCGTCATGTCGCTGCGCCGATTCACTCGCATCGTAGGCGCGGTTCTCCTACCGGTCGCCGTCGTGGCGCTCGGGTGGGGCGCGCTTCGCTATCGCGACCTGGAGCGCACCGTGGCGGCGAAGTTCGAGGGCCGCCCGTGGGAGGTCCCGGCGCGCATCTACACGAGTGCCTTCCCGCTGCATCCCGGGCTCGAGCTCGCCGGGACGGGCGTCTTCGAGCGTCTGCGTCGGCTCGGCTACCGCGAGGTCGGCGAGATCCACGGCCGCGGCGAGTACCGGCACGATCCGCGCGCGGGCATCCTCGACCTGCATTTGCACGCGTTCCGCTACCCGTCGCATCCCGAGGACGGCCGGGCGATCCGCCTCGCGCTCGACCACGGCATCGTGAGCCGCATCACCGATCTCGCGACCGGCGAGGACGTGTTCGACGCCGCCCTCGAGCCGGAGTCGCTCGCGGGGCTCTACGGCGACGTGTGGGAGGAGCGCGAGGTCGTGGCGCTCGATCGGATTCCGCCGCGCATGGTGCAGGCCGTGCTCGCCGCCGAGGACAACCGCTTCTTCGACCACGGCGCGATCGATCTTCGCGGGATCGCGCGCGCGCTCGCGCGGAACGTCGCCGCGGGCCGGATCGTCGAAGGCGGCAGCACGCTCACCCAGCAGTTGATGAAGAACTTCTTCCTCACCGAGGAGCGGACGTTTCGCCGGAAGGCGCGCGAGCTCGTGATGGCGATCGCCGCCGAGCGCCGCTACTCGAAGCAACAGATCCTCGAGCACTACCTGAACGAGATCTATCTCGGGCAAAGCGGCGCGAAGGGCATCTTCGGTGTGGCGGAGGCGGCGCAGTTCTACTTCGGAAAGCAGCTCGCCGACCTCAGCATCGGCGAGACGGCGCTTCTCGCCGGCCTCATCCGAGCGCCCAACGCGAACTCGCCGTTCCGGAGCCCCATGCGGGCGCAGGGCCGTCGCGACGCCGTGCTGGCGGCGATGGCCGAGCACGGCGCGATCACCGCCGAGGAGGCCGATGCCGCGCGCGCCGAGCCGTTGGCGCTCCGGCCCTACGTCACCGATCGCACGAACGCCCCGTACTTCGTCGACACGGTCCGACGGCAGCTCCAGACCTCGTATCCACCGGAGGCGCTCACGACCGAGGGCCTGCGCATCTTCACCGCCCTCGACGGCGAGATGCAGGCGGCGGCGGAGGCCGCGGTGCGGGACGGGCTCGGCGAGCTCGAGCGCGTGTATCCGAAGCTCCGCCGCGACGAGCCGGAGGAGCAGCTCGAAGGCGCGCTCGTCGCGATCCACCCCGCCACCGGCGAGATCAAGGCGATGGTCGGCGGCCGCGATTACCGCATCACCCAGTTCAACCGCGTGACCGACGCCGCACGGCAGCCGGGCTCGGTCTTCAAACCCGTCGTGTACTACGCCGCGTTCGATCCCGACGCCGGCGCCCCGCACTTCCTTCCCACGACGCGGGTCCAGGATGCCGCGTTCGCCTGGTCCTACGAAGGCCGGACGTGGACGCCGGGGAACTATCGCGACCGCTATCGCGGCGAGGTCACGGTGCGCGAGGCGCTCGAGCAGAGCCTGAATGCCGCGACGGCGCGGATCGCGTTCGAGATCGGCCTGCCGCGCGTCATCGCCGCGGCGGAACGGCTCGGGTTCCCCGGCCCGCTGCCGTCCTTCCCGTCGATGGTGCTCGGTGGTCTCGAGACGACCCCGCTCACGGTCGCCGAGGTCTACGCCGTGCTCGCGAGCCAGGGGCAGCGCACGTCGCCGCGCGCGATCACGCAGGTCGCGGATCAGAGCGATCAGCTGATCGAGGGACGGCCGCTCGACATCACGAGCGTCGTGTCGCCCGAGGCCTGCTACCTCGTGACCCACATCCTCGAAGGCGCGATCGACCGCGGAACCGGCAGCGCCGCGCGGACCCAGGGCTTTCGCATCCCGGCGGCGGGGAAGACCGGGACGACGAACGACTACGGCGACGCGTGGTTCGCCGGCTACACCCCCGACCTCGTGACGGTCGTCTGGGTGGGGTTCGATCGCCGGCAATCGCTCGGGCTCTCGGGGGCGCAAGCGGCCTTGCCGATCTGGACCGCGTTCATGAAGCGCGCGACGGCGGGCCGGCCCGCCCGCGACTTCGAGGTGCCGCCGGGCGTGGCACTCGCCACCGTCGATCCCGAGACCGGGGCCCGGGCGACCGCCGCTTGCCCGGGGAGTTTCGTCGAAGCATTTCTCGAGACCGACCTGCCGACCGGCGATTGCCCGCGTCACGTCGGGGTGCCCGAGCCCGACGCGCCGACCGATGGTCCCGGGCCGGAGCGGCCGGGCTCGAGCTGGTGGCGACGACTCTTCCGGAGGTGACGATGCCGCGACGGTGGATTCCGATCCTGATGGCGCTCTCGACCGCCGCGTGCGCGACGGCCACGGCGCGTCCCGCCCGTCCTGACACGCCGGCCCTCGCGAAGGAGCGTCCGCCGGTCGAGGTCGCGCGCGCCCGACCGCCGGAGCCGGTGCCGCCACCCGCGCGTCCAGCGGCGACGCGCGCCGACGACGGACCGCTCACCGCCAAGATCGACGCGGCCACACCCGCCGGTCGGAGCGCGGCTCTGCGGTTGACCGAGGAAGGACGTCTCAAGCTCGCGCGCGGCGAGACGGACCGCGCCATCGAGCTCCTGGAGCGCTCCATCTCGGTCGACGCGCGCGTGCCCTACACCTATTTCTTCCTGGCGAAGGCGCACGCCGAGGCCGGCCATCGCGAGCTCGCGCATCGCTTCCTCGACCGCGCACAGCAGAAGCTCGCCGGCGAGCCCTACTGGCGCAGCGAAGTCGACGGGTTGCGCGGCAAACTCCTGAGCGAAGAGGGCAAGAGCGCGGCGGCGGAGGCGGCCTACCGGCGCGCGCTCGAGGCGTGGCCCGGGAATCGCGCGGCGGCGGAGGCCCTGACAGCGTCCTCGCGGCGTGGCAAGGAATCTCCCTGAATGCGCGTTCTCGCGATCGAAACCTCCTGTGACGACACCGCGGCGGCCGTCCTCGACGACGGCGGCGTCCGCGCGAGCATCGTCGCCTCCCAGGACAAGGTGCACGGAAAGTACGGGGGCATCGTGCCCGAGCTGGCATCCAGGCAGCACATGGTGACGATCCTGCCCGTGATCGAGCGGACGCTTGCCGACGCCAAGGTCGGACTCGACGACATCGAGGCGGTGACGGCGACCTACGGGCCCGGCCTCGTCGGGTCGTTGCTGGTCGGGTTGCAGTTCGCGAAAGGGATCGCGTTCTCCCGCGGTCTGCCGTTCGTCGGTGTGAACCACCTCGAAGGTCACTTGCTCGCGATCCTGCTCGACCGGCCGGTCGCGTTTCCCTACCTCGGGCTCCTCGTCTCGGGCGGACACACGAGCCTCTACCTGGTCGAGGACGTCGGGAAGTATCGCCAGCTCGGCCGGACGCGCGACGACGCGGCCGGCGAAGCCTTCGACAAGGGCGCCAAGATGCTCGGCCTCGGCTTTCCCGGTGGCCGCGAGATCGACCAGCGCGCGAAGGAGGGCGATCGCGCCGCGATCCGCTTCCCGCGCGCGTCGCTCAAGACCGGCCTCTACGACTTCAGCTTCAGCGGCGTGAAGACGTCGCTCCGCCAGTACCTCCTCGACGGCGGCAAGGCCGAGCTGCCCGACGTTTGCGCGAGCTTTCAGGAAGCGATCGTCGACATGCTGCTCGCGCCGACCTTGAAGGCGGCGCGCGATCTCGGCGCCACGACGATCGTCGTCTCGGGCGGCGTGTCGGCGAACAGCCGGCTCCGGACCGCGATGACCGAGGTCGGCAACGCCGCCGGCTTCGACGTGGCGTTCCCGCGCTTCGCGTACTGCACCGACAATGCCGCGATGATCGGGTACGCCGGCCGGGCGCGGTTGCTGCGCGGCGAGCGCCACGACCTCACGCTCAACGCGGCGGCGACGCTGCCGATCGGCGTCGACGCGTGAGACCAGGCGGGCGGCGATGAGCCGGCTCGCCGCGGAGACGCGCGAGCTGCTCAAGCGCGAGGGCCTCGCGCCGCGGAAGAGCCTCGGCCAGCACTTCCTCGTCGATACCGGCGTGATCACGCGCATGGTGGAGCTCGCGGAGGTGACGGACCGGGACGCCGTTCTCGAGATCGGTCCGGGCGTCGGCGCGCTGACCGACGTACTCGCGGCGCGCGCGGCGCGGCTCTACGTCGTCGAGTACGATCGCGGTCTCAGCGTCGTGTTGCGGCGCAAGTACGCGGCGCACCCCGAGGTGAAGGTCATCGAAGGCGACGCGCTCGAGGTCGATCTCCGCGGCGAGATTCCCGAGACCGAGGTCAAGGTCGTCGCGAGCCTGCCGTACAACGTGTCGGTGCCGATCCTCTTCCGGTTGATCGAGGAGCGTCACGTGTTCCCCGACGTGACGGTGATGATCCAGAAAGAGGTCGCCGACCGGCTGCTCGCGAAGGTCGATACCAAGGCGTACGGCGCGCCGTCCGTGCTGTTCCAGCTCTACGCCGAATCGCGCGGACGCTTCCGCGTCGGGTCGTCGGCGTTCTATCCCCGGCCACAGGTCGCGTCGGAGGTCATTCGCGTGCACCTGCACGCGAAGCCGCGCGTGCCGGTCGAGGAGCCGCGCCTCATGGGCGCGATCGTGCGGGCCGCGTTCAACCAGCGCCGGAAGATGCTGCGGAACGCGGTGCAGACGGTGCCGGAGCCGCTCTCGCTGCCGCCGCCCGTCTGGGAAGAGGTCTTCGCGGCGGCCGGCATCGACGGGCGCGTGCGCGGCGAGACCCTCGACCTCGCGACCTACGCGCGGCTCTCGGACGCGGCGGGGAAGGCGCTCGACGCGGCCGGCGTACCGCGACGGACCCCGCGGTCCGCGCGTTAGCCCGGGACGATGCCGGAGCTGCCCGAAGTCGAGACGGTCCGTCGCGGTCTCGCCGAGGCCGTGAGCGGCCGGCGCATCGCGGCCGTCACCGTGCACGAGCGCCGCTTGCGGAAGCCGCTCGGGCGGGACTTCGCCGCGAGTCTCACCGGCCGGCGCATCGAGCGCGTGCGGCGCCGCGCCAAGTATCTCCTCCTCGACCTCGACGACGCGACCAGCTGGCTCGTCCACCTCGGCATGACCGGAACGATGGTCGTGCTCCCGGCCGACGAGCCGCTCCGTACGCACACGCACGTCGTCGCCGACCTCGACGACGGCCGCACGCTGCGCTTCCACGACCCGCGGCGCTTCGGGCTCATGCGGGTCGGCGATCCCGAGCGCCTTGCGGAGCTCGCGGCGCTCGGTCCGGAGCCGCTCGATCCAGAGTTCTCGCCCGAATTCCTGCACGCGACCGCGCGCCGGCAGCGGCGCGCGGTGAAGAGCCTGCTGATGGATCAGCAGGTCGTCGCCGGCCTCGGCAACATCTACGTGAACGAGATCCTGTTCGCCGCCGGCGTGCGTCCGAGCCGCCGCACCGCGAAGGTGACGCGCGCGGAGGCCGAGCGCATCGTCGCCGAGACGGGGCGCGTGCTCGCCGCCGCCATCGAGCTCCGGGGTTCGTCCATCTCCGACTATCGCGACGAGCGCGGCGAGCCGGGCGCGTTCCAGCACACGTTCCGGGTCTACGAGCGCGCCGGAGAGCCGTGCCGGCGCTGCGACGGCGTCATCCGCCGCCGCGTGATCGTCGGTCGAAGCTCGTTCTTCTGCCCACGCTGTCAGCGTTGAAGGAGGTCCGTCATGACGCTCGTTCGCATCGGTTTCGCTCTCGCCGTCGCTCTCCTGTGCGCCGCGCCGCCGACGTTCGCCGTCTCGAACGAAGAGATCGCTCGCCTCTTCGCCGAGGCCGCGAGTCAGGAATCTCGCGGGGCCTGGAGTCTCGCGTCGTCGAACTACTCGAAGATCATCGAGAAGGACCCCGAGAACGCACTCGCCCATGACCATCTCGCGCGCTGCCAGGTGCGGGTCGGTATGAACGACTACGCCATCAAGAACTTCAAGAAGGCGATCGCGCTCGACCCGAACCTCCAGGAAGCCCGCGACGGCCTCGAAGGCGTCTACATGACCCAGGGTCTGCTCGCGCGGCAGACCGGCAAGCGGAGCGAAGCGCTCGCCGCGTTCGAGGAAGCGGCCCAGGCCAATCCGAAATCCGTGAGCGCCGCCCTCGAGCTCGGCGCCGAGCTCGAAAGCCAGGGACAGCGCGAGCGTGCGCAGGAGGTCTACGGCAGAGTCGCATCGGCCTCGCCCGACGACGCGACCGGACGCGCCAAGCTCGGCGCGGTCTACGCCGCCCGCGGCATGAACGACAAGGCCGTCACCGAGCTCGAAGCGGCGGTGAAGCTGAACCCGCGCGACGCCGAGTCGCACAAGCAGCTCGGCTTCGCGTACGCCGCGCTCGGCAACAAGGAGAAGGCGGCCGCGGCGTTTCACCAGGCGATGCGCCAGTACGTCATCGCCGGCGACATGGTGAAGGGCAGCGAGGCCGAGACGCTCGAGAAGCGCGCCAAGGCCGGGCAGCCGCTCAAGCAGTAGCGCGCGACGCCCGCGAGAGGCGCGCTGGGGCTCGCCCCAGCGCTCAGGGGCCGCCGCGGACGGCGCGCACGAAGTTGAGGGCGCTCTTCGCGCCGCGCCCGACGGTCCCGCTGTCGGAGCTCACGAACCAGGCTTGGCTCGCGAGGTTGTGGAAGCTCGTCGACGTCCAGTGGTCCCCGGTCTTGGTGCAGCTACAGTCGAGCACGGTGCAGTCCGGCGTGCAGCCGGTGTGGAACACCAGCGGAACCGACGGGCCGAAGCGGCCGTAGTCGATCAGGCTCTGGAGCTCGTTCACGTTCGGCAGCCGCCAATCCGTGTGACCGGCGAACCCGCTTCCGGCATTCAACGCGGCGATCTTTCCGAACGCGTCCACCCAGGAGAATTGGGTATCCAGGTCGTGGATGCTCCCGTCATCGGCGTGCTTCTCCCACATGAGACCGGTGCGAATGTCCGTCATCGTGCCGTCGCCGTTGTCCAGGTAGAAGCGGGTCAGGCCTTTCAGCGC
>Ga0268299_1002971_pt1 | contig 17400 bp, 16 predicted proteins | sample NOBtaG_FD_193484 | JGI IMG/M metagenome (GOLD analysis project Ga0268299, IMG submission 193484) | Activated sludge microbial communities from bioreactor in Nijmegen, Gelderland, Netherland - NOB reactor | ecosystem: Engineered > Bioreactor > Aerobic > Activated sludge | place: Netherlands...
GGGGCTGCGGCCGACGTCGAAGCGGTAGGGGTCGGCGAAGACCGCCGGGTCGCGATTGGCGGCGTTGTACCACATCACCACCTTGTCGCCGGCGCGGATCTTCTGACCGCCGACCTCGGTGTCCTCGGTCGCGGTGCGGCGGAAGTGGATCACCGGCGTGCCCCAGCGCACGATCTCCTCGACCGCCGAGGGGGTGACGCGCTCGAAGTCGGCGAGCCAGCGCGCCCGTTCCGCCGGGAAGTCGGTCAGCGCCTTCATGCCGTGGCTGATGGCGTTGCGGGTGGTCTCGTTGCCGGCCACCACCAGCAGGATGAAGAAGGAGCCGAACTCGGCGTTGGTCAGCCGCTCGCCGTCGACCTCGGCGTGCATCATCGCCGAGGTGATGTCCTCCCGGGGCTGCTCGAGGCGCGCCTGACCGAGTTGCTGGGCATAGTTGGAGAGCTCCCAGCCCGCCGCCATCAGCTCCTCGATGGTGGTGGCGTACTCCGGGTCGCCGACGCCGAGGATGGTGTTGGTCAGCTCGAAGATGCGCTGGTAGTCGGCATCGGGGATGCCCATCATGTCGCAGATGATCTCGAGCGGCAGCGCCGCGGCCACCTCGCTGACGAAGTCGCACTCGCCCTTCTCGCTCACCCGCTCGACGATGCGGCGCGCCTTCTGCCGCACCGTCTGCTCGGCGCGCGCGACCATCTTGGGGGTGAAGCCGCGATTGACGATCAGCCGCAGCTTGGTGTGGCGCGGGGCGTCCATGTTGATCATCGAGCCGAAGAACTCGAGCATCTCCGCCGGCAGGTCGCCGATGTTCGAGCCCTTGCCGGAGATGAAGAGCTGCGGGTTGCGGCTGACGTGGAAGATGTCGGCATGGCGGGTGAGCGACCAGAAGCCCGGCCCCTTGGGGATGCCGGGGTACTCCATCTCCTCGTGCCAGGAGACCGGCCGCTCGGCGCGTAGGACGTCGAAGGCGGCGTCGCGCTGGTCGTGCGGTAGGGTCCAGAACTCGGGGCTGGAGAGGTGGATCTGATCGACCTGGAGATCGGTTCGCGGGGCGCTCATGCCCCAGGCCATAGCAATTCCGCGAAGGTCCGCCCAGCGCCGTCCGTCGACGCCTCTTCACGCGCCGATCACGGTGCCGTAACAAAACCTCGTTATCCTTCGCCTCGTGAAGTGGGCAGCAGCGGACACCGAGGAGGAACCGATGCAGTCGCAATTGCAGACCGAGATCCACGACGACACCTGCGGGCCGAGGCTCCACGCCCATCTCGCCAGCGGGCCGGCCGAGGTCGAGGAGGCGCAACGCCTGCGCTATCTGGTCTTCGGGCGCGAGCGCGCCGCGCGCCTCGCGGGCGAAGCCGACGGCCTCGACCGCGACCGCTTCGATCGCCACTGCCGTCACCTCCTCGTGCGCGACGGCGTCGGCGGCCCCGTCGTCGGAACGTACCGCGTGCTCGACTACGAGGGCGCGCGCGCCGCCGGCGGCTTCTACTCGGCCAGCGAGTTCGACCTGCGGCGACTGGCTCACCTGGCGCCGTGGACGGTCGAGATCGGCCGCGCCTGCGTCCACCCCCAATACCGCAACGGCCTGGCGATCGCCGTCCTCTGGGGCGCGCTGATGCGCCACATCCTGCTGCGCGGCTACCAGTTCGTGATCGGCTGTGCCAGCGTCGAGACGCGCGACGGCGGCGACGTCGCCGCCACCATCTGCCGGCAACTGCTGTCACGCCACCTGGCGGCCGAGGAACTGCGCGCCGCCCCCCATCGCGCCTTCGTCCTCGAGGGCTGGGCCGATCTGCCCGACGTCCAGATCCCGGGCCTGATCAAGGCCTACCTCCGCCTCGGCGCCGAGGTCTGTGGCGAACCGGCGTGGGATCCCGACTTCAAGACCGCCGACCTGCTGATGCTGCTGCAGGTGGCGCGCATGAACGCCCGTTATGTCGAGCGCATTCTCCGCGACTCCTGAGCCCGTCGCGCTGCCGTCGCCACCCTTCGGCGACGCCACCGCGATCGCGACGCGCGTGGCGCGACTGGCACGCCTCCTCGCCCACCTCGGCCGCATCCGCGCCGCCGCCGGTCTGGTCGCCGGCCGGCTCGACCGCGAAGCCGACTTCGCCCTGCGGCAGCGCTATGCCCGGCGCCTACTCGCGACGCTCGCCGTCGAGCTCGACGTCGAGGGCGATCCGCCGCCCTACGACGAACCGGTGCTGGTGGTGGCCAATCACGTCTCCTGGCTGGACCCCTACGCCCTCAACTGCCTCACCGGCGCACGCTTCGTCGCCAAGGCCGAGGTCGCCAAGTGGCCGATCGTCGGCCCGTCCGCGAGCCGCTTCGGCAGCTTCTTCATCGAGCGAGGCAGTTGCCGCAGCGCCGCGCGCGTCAAGGACCAGTTGGCGCGCGCCCTGCGGAGCCGCGAGCCCGTCGGCGTCTTCCCCGAGTCCACCACCACCGACGGCCGTCGCCTGTTGCGCTTCTACCCCGCGCTGTTCCAGGCGGCGATCGACGCGCGCGCCATGATCCAGCCGGTCGCCCTGCGCTACCTCGCCGCCGACGGGCGGCCGACCGACGCCGCGGCGTTCATCGACGAGATGACGATCGCCGATTCGCTGCGGCGCCTACTGACGCAGCCCAGGCTCGTCGTCGAGGTCTCCTTCTGCCCGCCGCTCTACTCGCGCGGACGCAGCCGGCGAGAGCTCGCCGAGCGCGCCCGAGGCGCGATCTCCAGCGCCCTCGGCTTGGCGCACGCCGACGACCCGCCGCAGCCACGCCATCTCTATCCCTGCGCCCGCAAGGCCGCCTGAGCCCCTCCGCATCAGCGGCAGCGGAGCTGACGCTTCGCCTGTGCCGACATGAGGTCGGGCGTCCAGGGAGGGTGGCCGACGAGGCTGACGATGACCTCGTGCGCGTCCGGCAGCCGTTCGCGCAGCGCGTCGGCGACCTCGCGCTCGATCGCCGGCCCCATCGGACATCCGTCGGCCAGCGCCACGCGCACCGTGTCGCCGATCACCTCGACGCCGTAGACGAGGCCGAGATCGACGATGTTCATGCCGATCTCGCGCTCCTCGACGTGGCGCAGGGCCTGCAGGACGTCCTCCTCGTTCATCGTCTGCCTCTCGCTCAGCCGCGCCCGGCGGGCTCCTGCCGGGCCTGGTCGCGAATCCGCCGGATGTGGTCCATCACCTGCCGGCGCGTGGCATCGAACGAGTCGCGCACCGCGACGTAGACGTCCTCGTGCGAACGCCGCTCCGCCGGATCGCGCTTCACGACCAGTTCGGCGCCCGGCATCGTCAGATCGACGCGCACGTGGAACAGGTCGCCCTGGTGATGGCGATGCTGCGCCTTCTCGACCACCACGTGGCAGCCGGTGATCCGGTCGCTGTAGGTCTCGAGCTTGGCGACCTCGCCTCGAACCCGTTCCTCCACCGCCGGGGAAGGATCCATGCCGCGAAAGGTGATCTGCATGGGGATCTGCATCTGTCCCTCCGTTCTAGGGGTTGCGTCTGCCCTTCCCCCGTCCCAAGGCCGATGCCAAGCCCCGCGGCAGCGCCGCCATTGCCTCGCCGCGCGCCTCCTTTCCGGAGAATGAGAGAACGGCCGAGCGGTTTTCCGCACCCTCGGAGAACAAACGCGATTTGCGGCGGGCGCCGTGGCGCGCTAGCGTCGCCCCCCTCGAATGACCCCGGAGGAGAAGCAGGACCTGCTCGAGCGTGCCGCGCGCTACGTCTGTCCCGGACGGGTCGAGACCTTTCGCATGATGGGCCTCACGCCGGTGATGGCGCGGCGCGAGGGGCACTACTTCTGGGACGCCGACGGGCGACGCCTGTTCGACGTCCACATCAACGGCGGCACCTTCAACCTCGGCCACCGCCACCCCGAGGTGGTGGCGGCGCTGCACGCTGCCGCCGACGTCTACGACATCGGCAACCACCACCTGCCGAGCGAGCCGCGCGCCCGCTTGGGGGAGGCGCTGGCGCGCATCTGCGGCGGCAGCCTGCGCTACTCGGTCTTCGCCGCCAGCGGCAGCGAGGCCAACGACATCGCCATCAAGACCGCACGCCGCGCCACCGGGCGGCGCCGGATCGTGTCGCTGGAGGGCAGCTACCACGGCCACACCGGCCTCTGTCTGGCGGCGGGCGACGTCAGGAACGCACAGTACTTCCTCAGCGACGGGCCGCCGGCCGAGTTCGTCCAGGTACCGTTCAACGACCTCGACGCGATGGCCAACGCGCTGCGCGCCGGCGACGTCGCGGCGGTGCTGCTCGAGACCATCCCCGCGACCTACGGCTTCCCCATGCCCCGCCCGGGCTACCTCTCGGGCGTGAAGGCCCTGTGCGAGGAGACCGGCGCGCTCTTCGTCGCCGACGAGGTGCAGACGGGCCTGGGACGCACCGGGCGCATGTGGGCGATCGAGGGCTACGGCGTCGAGCCCGACATCCTGGTGACCGGCAAGGGGCTCTCGGGCGGGATGTACCCGATCGCGGCGGCGGTGCTGAGCGAGCGCGTGGCGGAGTGGCTGCGCGACAACGGCTGGGGCCACGTCTCGACCTTCGGCGGCGCCGAGATCGGCTGCGAGGTCGCGCTCAAGGTCATCGAGATCCTCGAGCGACCCGGTGTGATCGACAACGCGCGTGTCATGTCGGACCGCCTGGCGGCCGGCCTCGACGGCATCCGCGAGCGCCACCCGTTCCTGCTCGAGGTGCGGCGCAACGGTCTGGTGATGGGTCTGCGCTTCGACCACGAGATCGCCGGGCCGCTCATGACGGCAGCCGGCTACGAGGTCGGGCTGTGGGCCTTCTTCGCCGGCTTCCAGCGCTCGGTGCTGCAGTTCAAGCCGGCGATCATCCTCGACGCCGGCAAGGCCGACGAGCTGCTCGGCCTGGTCGAGGACGCCGTGGCGCTGTGCGAGAAGCGCCTCGGCGCGGCCTGAGAAGCGATGCTGGAGGAAGCCGGGCTGCTCGAGCTCGAGCGCCTCCTCGACCCCGCCGCGCCCGAGCGCTGTCCGGGCGTGCGGGTTCTCGGCTACGGCGAGGTCTCCGCCGTGCTCGGCTGGGAGGCGCTGCCGGGTCGCGTGCTCAAGCGCATGTCGGGCTTCCGCAGCCGGCGCGAGGTAGAGGACTACGCCGCCGTGGTCGAGCGCTACATCGGCCTGCTGGTCGAGTTGGGCGTCGCGGTGGTGCCGACCGAGATCGCGCTGGTCGCGCCCGCGCCCAACCGCCACGTCGCCTACCTGCTCCAGCCCCAGCTCGACTCCGCCCGCCTGGGCAACTCGCTCCTGCGGGCGCGACCGATGGCGGAGCTGCGGCCGCTGCTGGAGCGGGTCCTGGAGACCGTGCGCCACGTGCTCGAGGCGAACCGAGCGCGGCGCGACGGGCGCGAGGTCGCGATCGACGCGCAGCTCTCGAACTGGTTCTGGCAGGGCGGCGATTCGACCCCGGTGCTGATCGACGTCGGCACGCCCTTCCTGCGCCTGCACGGCGCGCTCGAGACCGGCACCGAGCTCTTCCTGCGCGCCTACCCCGCGCCGGTGCGCTGGTGGATGCGGCGCGACCGCTCGGTCGAGAAGTACATCGCCGACTACTTCCGCTTCGACCGCACCGTGCTCGACCTGCTCGGCAACCTCCTGAAGGAAGGCGCCGGCGACAAGCTGCCGGCGGCGGTGGCGCTGGTGCGCGACTGGCTGGCGCGTCAACCCGACGGCGACGCTCTCGGAGGGATCGACGAGGAGAGAGCGCGCGCCTACTACGCGCGCGACGCGGCCGCGCTGGAGGTGTCGCTGCGCGCCCGCCGCGCCGCCCGTTTCGTCCGCACCGCGCTGCTACGCCAGCGCTACGATTTCGTGCTGCCGGGCCGGATCGCGCGCTGAGACCACGGCGATGACGCCTTCCTACGCGCTCGCCATCCTCTTCCTGATCAACGTCGCGAACTACGTCGCGCGCAGCATCATCGGCGCCCTGCTGCCGCTGGTGCAGGCCGAGTTCGACGCCAGCGACCTGCTGGGCGGCATGCTCGGCTCGGCGCTGATGTGGACCTACATGATCTCCGCGCCGGTCTTCGGCCATCTCGCCGACCGGCGGCCGCGCACCCGCATCATCGCCCTCGGCACCGCAATCTGGTCGCTGGGCGCCTCGGCCTGCGCCCTGGCGAGCGGCCTGTGGAGCCTGTTCGCCTGGCGCGGCGTCGTCGGCGCCGGCGAGGCCGCCTTCTCGAGCGCGGCGCCGGCGTTGATCGCCGATCTGTTCCCGCCCCGGCTGCGCAACCGCGCCATGACCGCGTTCTACGTCGCCATTCCGCTCGGCTCGGGGGTGGGCTTCTGGCTCGGCGGCGCCCTCGGCGGGCGCCTCGGCTGGCGCGGGGCGCTGCTGCTCACCGGCGCGCCGGTACTGCTGCTGGCGCTGCTGGCGCTCCGACTGCCCGAGCCGGAGCGCGGCCGGCTCGACCTGGCGCCGCCCGAGGCGCAGCCGATGGCCGCGGCGCTCCGCACCCTGGCGGCGATCCGCAGCTTCCGCTGGGTGTTGGCCGGCCAGGTCCTGCTCACCTTCGCCGTCGGCGGCGTCGCCTCCTGGCTGCCGACCTTTCTGGTGCGCGCCCACGGCCTGACCGTCGAGGACGCCGGCATGCTCTCGGGCGGGGCGCTGGTCGCCGGCTCGCTGCTCGGCACCCTCGCCGGCGGCGCGCTGGCGGATGCCTGGCAGCGGCGCTCGCGCAACGCGCTCATCCACGTCAGCTCGCTCGGTCTGCTGGTCGCCGCGCTGTTGATCCCCTTCTTCTTCCGCGCCAGCGACGGCCGCGCGCTGTTTCCGCTGCTGGTGCTGATCAACTTCTTTCTCTTCTGGCACACCGGGCCGGTGAACGCGCTGTTGACCAACCTCGTGCCGGCCGGCATCCGCGCCTTCTCGGTCGCCTTCCAGATCACCGTCATCCATCTCTTCGGCGACGCCGTCAGCCCCGGCCTGATCGGAGCCGGCAGCGACCTGCTGCAGAGCGGCGGCCTGGACGCGGCGACCGCCCTCGGGCGCGTGCTCCTGCTGACCTTGTCGCCGGCGTTGCTGCTGGCGGCGTTGACCACCCAGATCGCGGCGCTGTGGGCGCCGGCCGAGCTCGCGCGCGTCGTCGGGCCGCGGTGAGGCGCGCGCCGCTCCCGCGACTGGCTTCGGCGCGACAAGTGGCGTAACCAGGCCGGGTCATGGCGGAGGATCCGCGCATCCTGGAGCTGCGCGCCATGCGCGAGAAGGCCCGTCTCGGCGGCGGGCCGAAGCGCATCGCGGCGCAGCACGAGAAGGGCAAGAACACCGCGCGCGAGCGCATCGAGCTGCTGCTCGACCCCGCCTCCTTCAACGAGCTGGAGCCCTATCTGACGCACCAGGGCGACGAACTCGGGGCGACGAGCGAGCGCATCGCCGGCGACGGCGTCGTCACCGGCTACGGCCGGGTCGACGGCCGCACGATCTACGTCTACGCGCAGGACTTCACCGTCTTCGGCGGCACCCTCGGCGAGATGCAGGGGCGTAAGATCTGCCGCCTGATGGACCTCGCGCTGCGCGACGGCGCGCCGATCGTGGGCCTGATCGACTCCGGCGGGGCGCGCATCCAGGAGGGGGTCCGCAGCCTGGGCGGCTACGCCGAGCTCTTCCAGCGCAACGCGCGCTACTCGGGCGTGGTGCCCCAGATCAGCGTCATGCTCGGGCCCTGCGCCGGTGGCGCGGCCTACTCGCCGGCGCTGACCGACCTGATCGTCATGGTCGAGAAGGGGTCGTTCATGTTCCTCACCGGTCCGGACGTGATCCGCACCGTCACCGGCGAGGTCGTCGACCTCGAGCACCTGGGCGGCGCGGCCGTGCACCTGACCACCAGCGGCGTGGCGCACCTGGGCGCAGCCAGCGAGGGCGAGGCTCTCGCGCTCTGCCGCCGCGTCCTCGCCTATCTGCCATCGAACAACGTCGAGAGCCCGCCCTTCGCGCCCAGCGGCGACGACCCGCAGCGGATGGACGAGGAGCTCAACTCGATCGTGCCGCTCGACCGCACCGTCGCCTACGAGATGCACGCCGTCATCGAGCGCGTCGTCGACACCGGCTCGTTCCTCGAGCTCCAGCCGGGCTGGGCTCGCAACGCGATCGTCGGCCTCGCGCGTCTGGGGGGCTTCAGCGTCGGCATCGTCGCCCAGGAGCCGAGCGCGGTGGCCGGCGTGATCGACATCGACGCGGCCGACAAGATGGCGCGCTTCGTCCAGTTCTGCGACTGCTTCAACCTGCCGCTGGTCACCTTCGTCGACTCCCCCGGCTTCCTGCCCGGCGTCGAGCAGGAGCACGGCGGCATCATCCGCCACGGCGCGAAGCTGCTCTACGCCTACGCCGTCGCCACCGTGCCCAAGATCGGCACGGTCACGCGCCGCGCCTATGGCGGCGCCTACGTCGTGATGAGCAGCAAGTTCCTCGGCGCCGACGTGACCTACGCCTGGCCGAGCGCCGAGATCGCCGTCATGGGCGCGGAGGGCGCGGTCAACATCCTCTATCGCAAGCAGATCGAGGCGGCCGCCGATCCGACCGCCGAGCGGGCGCGGCTGGAGCGCGAGTATCGCGAGCGCTTCGGCAGCCCCTACCACGCGGCCGCCGCCGGCTACGTCGACGACATCATCGAGCCGCGCGAGACCCGCCCCAAGCTGATCGCGGCGCTGGCGGCGCTGCGCGACAAGCAGGCGGTCACGCCGCCGCGCAAGCACGGCAACATGCCGCTGTGAAGGAGCGGACCCGATGAGCGCCGATCTCGCACAGGCCGCCGTCATTGCCGCCCAGGCGCTCGCCGCGGTGGTGGCGGTGCTGCTCCTCGCGGGCGCGGCCCTCTCGCTGCTGGCCCGTCTCGCCGCCGACCCGGCGCCGGCCGCGAGCCAACCCGCCGGCGAGGCCGACGAGCAGGCGCTGCGCGCGCGCGCGGCGGCGGCGGCGACGGCGGTGGCGCTGGCGCAGAGACGGGCCGCGCCCGCTCCGCCCCCGTCGCCGCCGAGCCTGAGCGCCTGGCAGGTCGTCAACCGCACGGCCGCCCTGGTGCGCTGGAGGCCGCGGCGGTGAAGTACGTCGTCGAAGTCGCCGGTCGGCGCTTCACCGTCGAGATCGGCGACCTGAATGCCCGACCCATCGTTGCGGCGGTCGACGGGGAGCGCTTCGAGGTGTGGCCGGCGGATGCCGGTGGCGCCCAGGCGGCCGCCAGCGTGCCGACGCCGCGGACGGTCGCGCCGGCGACGGTGGCTGCCGGGGCGCCAGTCGCAGCGCCGGCGCCCGTCCTTGCGACGCCGGAGAGCTTGCCAGCCTCCGACGAGGTCGTGGTGGCGCCGCTGCCGGGGATCGTCGCCGCCGTGCACGTCCAGTCCGGTGCGCGAGTGTCGGCGGGCGAGGTCGTCGCGACGATCGAGGCGATGAAGATGAAGAACTCGATCCGCGCCCCGCGCGCCGGCCGGATCGCCGCCGTCCTCGTCGCCGTCGGGCAGCGCGTGCAGCACGGCGAGCCGTTGCTCCGGTTCGCCGATGAGTAGCCTGTTCGCAGGGCTGACGGCGGTGAGCCCCGGCGCGCTGGTGATGATGGCGGCCGGCGCGGTGCTGATCGCGCTGGCGATCGCCAAGCGCTACGAGCCCCTGCTGCTGCTGCCGATCGGCTTCGGCTGCCTGGTGGCGAACCTGCCGCTGCACGGCATGACGGCCGGCGACGGTCTGCTGACCCTGCTGCACCGCGCCGGCATCGAGACCGAGTTGCTGCCGCTGCTGATCTTCCTCGGGGTCGGAGCGATGCTCGACTTCGGCCCCCTCCTGGCACGACCGTCGCTGCTGATCCTCGGCGTCGCCGGACAGGTCGGCGTCTTCGCCACCCTGCTGCTCGCCAGTGCCACCGGCTTCTCGCTCCGCCAGGCCGCCTCGATCGGCGTGATCGGCGCGCTCGACGGGCCGACCTCGATCTTCGTCACCGTGCAACTGGCGCCCGAGTTGCTCGCTCCGATCGCGGTGGCGGCGTACTCGTACATGAGTCTGATCCCGCTCATCCAGCCGCCGCTGATGCGCGCCCTCACGACGACGTCCGAGCGGCGGGTGCGGATGGCGTACACGCCGCGGCCGGTCTCGCGCCGCGCCCGGGTGCTGTTCCCGCTCGTCACCACCGTGCTCGTCGGCCTGGCCATTCCCTCGGCGACGCCGCTGGTGGCCATGCTCATGCTCGGCAACCTGCTGCGCGAGAGCGGCGTCACCGAGCGCCTGGCGCGAGCGGCCGAGAACGAGATCATCGACGTGAGCACGCTGCTGCTCGGCCTCGCCATCGGCGCGACGATGGAAGCCTCGCACTTCCTACGCCTCGAGACGGTGCAGATCCTGGCCCTCGGCCTGTTCGCGATGGTGATCGACACCGTCGGCGGCCTGCTGCTGGGCAAGCTGCTCTGCGCCCTCGGCGGCCGGCGCATCAACCCGCTGGTCGGCGCGGCCGGCATCAGCGCCTTTCCGATGGCGGCCCGACTGGCCGCCCAGGTGGCGCAGGAGGACGACCCCGACAACTTCCTGCTGATGCACGCGCTCGGCGCCAACGCCGCCGGCCAGGTGGCGAGCGCCGTCGCCGGCGGCGCGCTGCTCGGCCTGGTGTCGCAACTGCCATGAGCGGCATGGCGCCCCTGGAGCGATCCGCCGTGATCGAGTTTCTGCGCCGCTGCGCCGGGCCCTGACAGCGGGCGCGGTCGGCGCTCACATCGGGCCCTGGTAGACCTCGGCGAAGCGGAGCCCGGCCTCGGGCGGGACCGAGACGTTGGCGGTGCGATCGGTGGCGACGCAGACGACGGCCGGGCCCGGGCAGGCGCGCGCGCGGCGAATCGCCGCCTCCGCGTCGGCGGCATTGGCGGCGAAGAAGCCCTCGCAACCCAGGCCCTGCGCCACGACGTCCCACCGCACCTGCCCCATCTCGGTGCCGAAGCTACGGCCGTAGAGCATCATCTCGTTCGGCACCTCCATCGACCACGAGCCCTCGGCGAACACCACCGTGGTGATCTTCAGGCCCTCGCGCGCGGCCGACTGCATCTCCATGAAGTTGAAGCCGGCGGCGCCGTCGCCGCTGACACACACCACCTCGCGCTCGGGGTTGCCGAGCTTGGCGCCGATCGCCGACGGGATGCCGGTGCCGAGCATGCCCAGCTCGAGGATGCTCAGGTACGAGCGCGGGCGCGTGGGCGGCAGGAACCAGTTCGCCCACAGCGAGGTGAAGCCGCCGTCGGCGACGTAGATCGCGTCGCGACCGAAGACGCGCCCGATCGCCTGCATCACCGCCGCCGGGTGCAGGCCCGGCCCCTGCCAGCTCTCCAGGGTCGCCCGCTGCGCCGCGACCGCGGGCTCGCCCGCCTCGCGGCAGCGGCGCACGAAGGCGGCGTCCCTGGCGCCGGCGCCGCGCCCGGCGAGCGCCTGGTTCAGCCCTTCGAGGACCTGCTTCACGTCGGCGACGATGCCCATCGCCAGCGGCCGGGTGACGCCGATGTCGCGCGGGTCGACGTCGATCTGCACCACCTGCTGCCGCACCGGGTCGCCCCAGTACTTGTCGAACGGCAGATCGAGGTTGCCGAGGCGCGAGGCAGCGACCAGGACGACGTCGGCCTCGCGGCGGGCGACGTCGGCGCCGGCGCCCATGCCGCTGACCAGTTGCGGATGATCGAGCGGCACCACCGAGCGGCCCGCCATCGATGCGATGACGGGACAGCCGAGGCGCTCGACCAGCGCCAGCAGGGCCTCGTTGGCGCCGGCGCGGTCGACCCCGGCGCCGGCGATCACCAGCGGGCGCTCGGCGCGCTGCAGGCGATCGGCGACGGCGGCGATCTGCGCCTCCGACGCCTGCGGTAGGGCGGCGCGATAGGCGTGCGGCGGCGACAGCCGCACGCGCGCCTCGTCGCCGGTGGCGTAGAGCACGGGCGCGGGCACCTCGATCTGCACCGGCCCGGGGCGGCCGGTCCACATCTCGCGGAAGGCGATCTGCACCACTTCGGCGATGCGCTCCCACGAGAAGATCGGCCCGCCCCACTTCACCGCAGCGCGGTAGATGTCGAGCTGGTCCTGGCCCTGGAAGGTCGACGGCGGCGACGGGTAGACGATGCCCAGGCGGTGCTGCGAGGTGATCGCCAGCAGCGGCACGCCCTCGTGGCGGGCGGTGATGACACCCGGCAGCAGGTTGGCGGTGCCCGGTCCCGGGTTGCCGATCACGGCGGCCACGCGGCCGGTGGTCTTGTAGAGGCCCTCGGCCATGTGCGCGCCCGCCGCCTCGTGGCGCAGCGGCACGAGGCGGATGCCGTGGCCCTCGAGCGCGGCCAGCAGCGGATCGATCTCGGGCGACGGCAGGCCGAAGACGATGTCGACACCCTCGTTGGCGAGGCAACGCGCCAGCAGCTCGCCGCCGGTGATCTCGCTCATGGCTCCCTCCATCTCGCGGCCGGAGGCCCGGGCCTCCGGGTCTAGGCGAAGTAGCTCTCCGAGGTCGCCGCGGCGAGGAAGTTCTCGCGCAGGTGCTCGGACGATTGGCTGTCGGCGTTCACGGCGTCGAGGCCGTGCGCCAGGACGAAAGCGTAGCTGCGCTGGAAGGGCGACAGCGGCGCCGCCAGGAACTTGGGATCGTAGTGGGGGTCGAAGGCGCTCGGGCGGTCGGGGCCGAAGCCCATCCAGGGCCCGGTGAGCAGGCGCGCGGCCTTCATGCCGATCAGGCCGATGCCGGCGGCGCGGGCGCGCTCGAGGGTGGGTCGCAGCGCCGTCATCGGCTGGGCGTCGCGCACCACCGCCTTCTCGCTCCAGTCGTACCAGCCCGCCGGCGTGACCGCGATCTGCACCAGCGAGTACCAGCCGGTGTCGCTCATCGCCTCGAGCACCGCCTGCGCGTTCTGGTGCGTGCTCACGCCCCAGTGCCCGACCTTGCCCTGCTGCTTGGCGGCGAGGAAGGCGGCGTGCATCTCCTCGCTGCGGACCAGCGAGACGTTGTTGACCGCCATCACGTAGTAGGCGTCGAGGTGGTCGGTCTCCAGATCCCGCAGGCTCTTCTCGAGCGCTTGTGTCCAGTTGCGCGCCGCGGTGCGCCGCTGCTCGGCCGACAGCTCGTCGCCGGGCGCGATGTCGAGGCCCACCAGCCCCTTGGAGATCAGGAAGATGCGATCGCGGTGGCGGCGGGCGAAGCCGGCGAGGTTGGCCTCGGCGTTGCGGTAGTAGTCGGAGGTGCCGACGTCGAAGACGTTGATGCCGTGCGCGAAGGCCTCCTCGAGCAGTTCGTCCTTGCCCCAGAACATCAGCGCCGCGCCGCAGCCGAAGACCAGGCGGCTGCCGCGGAAGCCGGTGCGGCCGAGGGTGCGGTAGGTCATCTCCGGCCAGCGCGCGGCGTCGTCGGCCGGCTCCAGCGCGGCGCGCGCCGAGCGCAGCCAGGTAGGCCCCGAGAGCCCGAGCAGCGCCAGCAGTTGCAGCACGCGACGGCGAGTCGTCGGAAGCGCTTCGCTCACTCTCATCGGTTCCTCCCTTCGGCGCGGTTCGTCGATGAAGGCGATCCGGCGGATGCGAGCCGGATGTCGTCGCCCCGAACATTCGACATTGGCCGCCGCGATGCAATCCCCGCTCTCGGCGCCCTCCGTGCCTCCGCGTCTCGGTGGCCCATTCCTTTTTCGGTCGAATCGAGGCTAGGTTGCCGCGCATGAGTTCGCTCGCGAACAGGGTCGCACTCGTCACCGGCGCCGGCAGCGGCATAGGCCGCGCCATCGCCGGCCGCCTCGCCGCCGACGGCGCGCGCGTGGCAGTGCTCGATCTGCGTCTGGCGGCGGCGCGCGAGACCGCGGCCGCGATCGAGGCCGCCGGCGGGAGAGCGGTGGCGGTCGAGGCCGACGTCGCCGACTACGCCGCCGTCGGCACCGCGGTCGAGCAGGCGCGCGCCGCCCTGGGACCGATCGCCATCCTGGTCAACAACGCCGGCTGGGACCGGCTCGAGCCGTTCGCGCAGAACGACCCGGGGCTGTGGGATCGGCTGATCGGCATCAATCTCAAGGGGCCGATCCATTGCACCCGCGCCGCGCTCGACGACCTGATCGCCGCCGGCCACGGCAAGATCGTCAGCATCTCTTCCGACGCGGCGCGCGTCGGAAGCAGCGGCGAGGCGGTCTACGCCGCGTGCAAGGGTGGGGTGATCTCGTTCTCGAAGACGCTGGCGCGCGAGCTGGCGCGGCACCAGGTGTGCGTCAACGTCGTCTGCCCCGGGCCGACGCGCACCGCCCTGCTCGACGAGATCACCGGCGGCGCGCAGGGCGCCAAGGTGATCGACGCGATGACACGCGCCGTGCCCTTCCGCAGGCTCGGCACGCCCGAGGAGATCGCCGCCGCCGTCGCCTTCTTCGCCTCGCCCGACGCCGACTTCATCACCGGCCAGGTGCTGAGCGTGAGCGGCGGCCTGACGATGGCGGGTTGAGAAGGAGGGAGGAGACATGAGCGCAACGAAGTCGAGCGCCGAGCACATGCGCGAGGTCCTGGCGCGCTACGTCGACTGCATGACCCGCGGCGACTGCGAGGGCATCATGGCCCTCTACGCCGACGACGCCGTGGTCGAGGATCCGGTCGGCTCGCCGCCGCGGCGCGGGCGGGAGGAGATCGCGGAGTTGTACCGCAACGCCGCCGGCAAGGTCCGCCTGGAGCTCGACGGCCGCCCCCGGGTCGCCGCCAACACCGCCGCCGCGCCCATGATCGGCCGTGCGCAGGGCATGCCGGGGATGGTCATCGAGATCGTCGACGTGATGACCTTCGACGACGAGGGTCGGATCACCTCGATGCGCGCCTACTGGAGCCCGGAGACCATCCGTCCGGAGTGAGGCGCGCGGGGTCTCGTCGCGGCGATGCATCTCCCCGTGCACCAGGCTTCGGCCGGTCGCATCCGCCGGATGCTCGGCGCCTCGTTCCGTCAGGGGCGGCGAACGCCGCGCTGCCCGGAGTCGCCGCGTCTCGACGGCTGGCTCGCGGTGGTCACGGGCGCGAGCGGCGGCATCGGCGTCGAGATCGCGCGCGGGCTGGCGCGGCGCGGCGCCGATCTCGTCCTGCCCTGCCGCGATCGGGCCAGGGGCGAGCGGGTCGCCGGCCTGTTGCGCGCGGACGCGCCCGGGGCGCGGGTCGAACTGGTGGAGGCCGACCTCGAGGATCTCGACTCGGTGCGGCGCGGGGCGATGGAGATCGCGCGGCTGGCGGGCGGGCGCGGCGTGCGCCTGTTGGTCGAGAACGCCGGCGTCTGGCCGCGCACCCATACGACCACGCGCCAGGCCCACGAGATCGCCTTCGGCGTGAACGTGCTGGCGCACTTCGTCCTGCGGCGCGATCTCGAGCGCGCCGGGGTGCTCGCGGCGGCGAGAATCGTCGTCCTGACCGGCGACATCTACATCCTCGCCTCCGCCTGCACGCCCGACTTCCGCTGGCGCGGCACCGGCGGAGGGGTGCAGGCCTACTGTCGCAGCAAGCTCGGCAATCTCTGGATCACCGCCGAGCTGGCACGGCGGCGGCCCGAGCTCGAGGTGCGCGTCGTGCATCCGGGCGTGGTGGCGACCAACCTCGGCGGCGACGCCGGCTCCCTCGGCAACTGGTTCAAGCGCCTCGTGATGATCTCGCCCGAGCAGGGAGCGCAGATGCCGCTCATCTGCGCCACCCAGCCCGGCCTGGAGAACGGCGGCTACTGGCACAACGTCCACGGCCGCATGCTGCTGTCCGCCGCCGATCCGGCTCGCAACCAGGCCGCTGCGGCGGAGCTTTGGGCGCTGTGCGAAGCGATCTCGTGACGCGCCCCCGTACGCTCCAGCGCAAAGTGCCGGGGCCGGGACTCGAACCCGGACGGGGTTGCCCCCTGGGGATTTTAAGTCCCCTGTGTCTGCCAGTTCCACCACCCCGGCGTGCCTGGAAGATCAGTAGTTTACGCCATCAGTCTAGGCAACATTGGCTCTCACGAGCCTCGATTGTGCCCAAAAGTGTGCCCGCGCTGGGTCGACGCACGATCTCCTCGTGCTCCGGTCATTCCGTTCCCCCCCGGGAGCAAATCGCACGTCGGGTCGCATCGTCTCTTGCCCAAACGGGCTGAAGCCCTCCAGGCACTCTCCTCGGGACTCTCACTGGGCTCAATGGAATCCAGCAAGGAAACGCGGTTGACATCAACCAGGGCGGAAGGTACTCGCACAGTTCGCCTCAAGGAGCTAGGGCAGGTGGCTGGTGGGTGGTCCAGGCGCTGGACTAGAGAGAATGCCGACAAGAAAAGGGAAGGAGCGAATGCGCCTGGCCGGTTTGTTCTGGGATGCGGGCGAACTCCGCCTGCCCGAGCAAGTTCACGAAACGCACACGAACCACCACATCGCTCCGCTCGTCCGTCGCGAGCAGAATCGCCTGTCTCATGCAAAGCTGACTGGCAGTTCGGTCGGCAAGAGTGGACCGACTGTGGAACTCACCATTCGAAAGCGACGCGGTGAGCTCGAATTTCACTATCGCCGTCTCCGGCCCAAACGGTGATCCGACCGTTCTTGGTCCTGAGGAGGGTGGCCCAGCGCGGTACCGTTGATCTTCGACCGCGACTCGATGACCTTCCGATTGACGGCGACTGGTCAGCCAGTCCCCTCTTTCACTTCTGCGGCCTGCCACTCGATAAGCTCCCGCGGAACTGCAGCCTACTGTTCCTCTTTCCGAACAGTGTCCGAAAACTCGGATTCGAACTCTCCCAGAGTTTTGGCTCGTCGCGCAAGGCAGGCGTCTACCTCACCCACGGACTCGCCTCGATCGTCTGTATCGGTGACGGCCGATTGATCGATCGCATTCGCAGCGCCGCTCTCCCAAGCCTCCTTGCCTCTGAGTGCTGGCGCATCCAACGCGGCGGGGTAGCCGATGTTGAACGATGGCAGACAGATTGCCAACCTTTCGACGCTCCTGTACCGATCGCCGACACTGGTCTTCCCGAGATTGCCGCGACGCAGGTGCGTCAGTTCAACGCCAATCTGGCCGCCCTGATCGGCAACGCGCTGCACTACGCGCCGGACCTCCTCCCGCTTCTCGTGTCGACGCACGCGTCGATGGCTAACGCAGTCACCACGATCCGGCGCATCGCAGCTCGAAACGACTTTGACGCGCACAAGGAAGTCCATTCCCGAACTAGCGAACTGATTGAAGTCAATGCGGCGATCACGATGCTCTTCTCGCAGGCGTTCTCGGCTGTCCCCGACCTCTTGAATAGCCGGTACTGCGTCGCCGAATACTCTCTCCTGGGAATCGGCGGAGCGATCCGAGGGATCTGGCGTCTCTATCGACATCTTGAGGATGCGTTCTTCACGGGCGGGATAGTCCAACGAGTTCGAGGTAAGTTTCCAGCCGATCCGCCGTTCCCTGTCTTCAAGGAACGCGCCCTGTTTCGCCCTGAGGAGTGGGCAGT
>Ga0268299_1002972_pt1 | contig 17392 bp, 13 predicted proteins | sample NOBtaG_FD_193484 | JGI IMG/M metagenome (GOLD analysis project Ga0268299, IMG submission 193484) | Activated sludge microbial communities from bioreactor in Nijmegen, Gelderland, Netherland - NOB reactor | ecosystem: Engineered > Bioreactor > Aerobic > Activated sludge | place: Netherlands...
GACGCCGCGACCCCAGCGACCGCCGCCCTCGACGCGGCGCCGCAGCGCGTCGTCAAGGTGCGCCGCGACTACAACAGCTGGGTCGCGCGCGAGTCGATGGAGGACTACGCGCTGCGCTTCACCGCGCGCAGCTTCCGCAAATGGTCGCCGCTGCGGGTCGCCAACACCGCGCTCGGCGGCGCCGCCTCCTTCCTGATCCTCGAGGCCATCGGCGCGACGCTGCTGCTGCGCTACGGCTTCGTCAACGCCGCTCTGGCGATCCTGGCGACCGGGCTGGTGATCTTCCTGGCCGGGCTGCCGATCAGCGTCTACGCCGCGCGCCACGGCGTCGACATGGACCTGCTGACGCGCGGCGCGGGCTTCGGCTACATCGGCTCGACCATCACCTCGCTGATCTACGCGAGCTTCACCTTCATCTTCTTCGCGCTCGAGGCGGCGGTGATGGCCTATGCGCTGGAGCTGGTGTTCGACATCCCGCCGGCCTGGGGCTACCTGGTGTGTGCGCTGGTCGTGATCCCGCTGGTGACGCACGGCGTCACCGCGATCGGCCGCCTGCAGGCCTGGACGCTGCCGCTGTGGGCGGCGCTGCTGGTGGCGCCCTACGTCGCGGTGCTGCACGCCAACCCGGGCCTGATCGGCGGCCTGACCGCCTACGCCGGCGAGACCGGCGGCCACCCCGGCTTCGGCTGGCTGGCCTTCGGCGCGGCCACCACGGTCGGCATCGCGCTGATCACGCAGATGGGCGAGCAGGCCGACTACCTGCGCTTCATGCCCGAGCGCACCGCGGCCAATCGGCGCCGCTGGTGGATCGGCGTGCTGATCGGCGGCCCGGGCTGGGTGCTGCCGGGCGTGGTCAAGATGCTGGGCGGCGCGCTGCTGGCCTACCTGGCGATCACGCTCAGCGTGCCGGCCGAGCGCGCGGTCGACCCGAACCAGATGTACCTGGCGGCCTACGAGATGGTGTTCTCGCACTACGGCACCGCGGTCGCGGTGACGGCGCTGTTCGTCGTGATCTCGCAGCTCAAGATCAACGTCACCAACGCCTACGCCGGCTCGCTGGCGTGGTCGAACTTCTTCTCGCGCGTCACGCACAGCCACCCGGGGCGCGTGGTCTGGGTCATCTTCAACACGATGATCGCGCTGCTGCTGATGGAGTTGAACGTCTTCGCCGCGATGGGCGAGGTGCTGGGCCTGTACTCCAACATCGCGATCGCCTGGATGATGGCGGTGGTGGCCGACCTCGTGGTCAACAAGCCGCTGGGTCTGTCGCCGGCCGGCATCGAGTACCGGCGCGCCTACCTCTACGACGTCAACCCGGTCGGCGTCGGCGCGATGGTCATCGCCTCGGCGCTGTCGGTCGCGGCGCACCTGGGTGCCTTCGGCGCGGCGGCGCAGGCCTTCTCGGCGGCGATCGCGCTGGTCACCGCCTTCGTCGCCTCGCCCCTGCTGGCCTGGTGGACGAAGGGCCGCTACTACCTGGCGCGCAGCGACACGCCGGCGCCCGCGGCCGCCTCCGAGGCCGGCACCTACACGCGCCTGCAGCGCTGCTGCATCTGCGAGCGCGACTACGAAGGCGAGGACATGGCCGGCTGCCCGGCCTATGGCGGGCCGATCTGCTCGCTGTGCTGCACGCTCGACGCGCGCTGCGGCGACCTGTGCAAGCCCGAGCCGGCGCGCCTGGCCACGCAGTGGGGCACGGCCATGCGCTGGCTGCTGCCGCGGCGCGCCTGGCCCTACCTGGACACCGGCCTCGCGCACTACCTGCTGCTGATGCTGGTGGTGCTGCCGCTGCTGACCGCGATCACGTGGATGCTCGAGCGCCACGGCTTCGGCAAGGCCTTCGCGGTGATGCTGCTGGTGGCCGGCGTGGTGTGCTGGTGGCTGGTGCTGGCGCACAAGAGCCGCCAGGTCGCGCAGGAGGAATCGAACCGCCAGACCCAGCTGCTGATGCGCGAGATCGAGTCGCACCGTCGCACCGACGCCCAGCTGCAGCAGGCGCGCCAGGTCGCCGACCGCGCCAACCAGGCCAAGAGCCGCTACATCACCGCCATCAGCCACGAGCTGCGCACGCCGCTCAACAGCATCCTCGGCTACGCGCAGCTGCTCGAGGAGGACGAGGCGATGCCGCCGCAGCGTGCCCAGGCGGTGCGCGTGATCCGCCGCGGCGGCGACCACCTGCTGGGCCTGATCGAGGGCACGCTGGACCTGGCGCGCATCGAGGCCGGCAAGCTGGCGCTCGACCCGCGCCCGATGCGCTTTACCGACGGCCTGCACGAGCTCGCCGGCCTGATGCAGCTGCAGGCCTCGGCCAAGGGCATCGCCTTCGAGACCGACTTCGCGCCCTCGCTGCCCGAGGTGGTGCGCGCCGACGAGCAGCGCCTGCGCCAGATCCTGATCAACCTGCTGGGCAACGCGGTGAAGTTCACCGCGCGCGGGCGCGTCGTGTTCCGCGTCAGCCACCTGCGCGAGACGGCGCGCTTCGAGATCGAGGACTCGGGCCCGGGCATGAACGCCGACGAACTGGCGCGCGTCTTCGAACCCTTCCAGCGCGGCTCGGCGGCCGGCGCCAGCAGCGTCGCCGGTTCGGGCCTGGGCCTGACGATCGCGCGCATGCTGACCGAGCTGATGGGTGGCGAGATGACCGCCACCAGCACGCCCGGCGTCGGCAGCCGCTTCGCGATCCGGCTCTTCCTGCCCGAGCTGACGGGCGCCGTCGTGCCGCGCGCCGCGGCACGCAGCGCGCGCAGCGGCTACCTCGGTCCGCGCCGCCGCGTGCTGGTGGTCGACAACGAGGAGGTCGACCGCGACCTGCTGGTCCACCTGCTGCAGCCGCTGGGCTTCGAGCTCGTGCTCGCGGCGTCGGGCGAGGAGGCGCTCGCGCTGCTGCGCGACGGCCACGCCCCCGACGCCCTCCTGATGGACCTGGCGATGCCCGGCATCGACGGCTGGGAGACGCTGCGCCGACGGCGCGCCGAGGGCCTGGCGCCCGGCGCCCCGACGGCCATCGTCTCGGCCAATGCCTTCGACAGGGCGCTGGACAACGACGTCGGCATCGGCGCGGCCGACTTCATCGTCAAGCCGGTGCGGCTGGACGACCTGCTGGACTGGCTGGGCGAGCGGCTCGGCCTGACCTGGGTCGCCGGCGAGCCGGCCGCCGTGGCCCCGCGTTCGGCGCCGACCGCACCGGCGACCGACACCGGCCCGCTGCCCTCGGCCGCCGCGCTCGAGGCGCTGGCGGGCCAGCTGCGCCTGGGCTACGTGCGCGGCATCCACGCCGAGCTCGACCGCATCGCCGCCAACGAGCCGCGCTGCGCGCCCTTCGTCGCGAGCCTGCGCGAGCTGGCGCGCGACTTCCGGCTCGACGCGCTGGCGACGCGCGTCGAGCAGGCGCTGGCCGGACCCATCGACCCGAGCGCCCCGACCCACGATGACGAACGCCAGCCTCGTGCCGCTTGACGCCGCCGGCACGCCGGTGATCACGCCGGCCTCCGCCGGCGTGGTGCTGATCGTCGACGACCAGCCCGACAACCTGGCGATGCTGCACGACGCGCTCGACGAGTCGGGCTACACCGTGCTGGTCGCCACCTCCGGCGAGAGCGCCCTCGAGCGCTGCGCCCGCACCCAGCCCGACGTGGTGCTGCTGGACGCCGTGATGCCGGGGCTCGACGGCTTCGAGGTCGCGCGCCGCTTGAAGGCCGATGCGCTCACCGCGCACGTGCCGGTGGTCTTCATGACCGGCCTGTCGGAGACCGAGCACGTCGTGGCCGCCTTCGCCGCCGGCGGCGTTGACTACGTGACCAAGCCCATCCGCCCGCGCGAGGTGATCGCGCGCATCGAGACCCACCTGCGCGGCGCGCGGCTGCAGCGCCAGGCCCGCAACGCGCTCGACGCCTTCGGGCACGCGGTGATCACGGTGCGGGCCCGCGACGCGCGCATCGTCTGGGCCACGCCGCTGGCGCGCGAGCTGCTGGTCGCGCTGCATGCGCTGCACGCCGGCACCGACGGCAACGGCCCGCTGCAACTGGCCGCACCGGTGGCCGACTGGCTGCAGGCGCAGGTCGTGCTGGCCGCGACCGGCCGCCAGCTGCGCCCCGGCGGCCAGCCCCTGCTGCTGGCCCGCGACGGCCGCCGCGCCAGCTTCGCGCTGCACGAATCGACCGGCGACGACGAGTGGCTGCTGGTGCTCACCGAAAGCGACGACCGCGGCACGATCGAGTCGCTGGCGCTGGCCTTCCGGCTCACCGCGCGCGAGGCCGAGGTGCTGCACTGGGTGACCCAGGGCAAGACCAACCGCGACATCGGCGAGATCCTCGGCACCAGCCCCAAGACCGTGACCAAGCACCTCGAGCACGTGTTCCAGAAGCTCGGCGTGGAGACGCGCACCGCCGCGGCCAACATGGCGCTGGCGCGCGGGCGCTGACTCAGAAGTCGGTGCTGACGGTGGCCCGCGTGAAGGCCTCGTTGTGGTCGATCAGCGCGTCCAGCGCCTTCGCGGCCTGGGCCTCGTCGCGCTGCGCGATCGCGCGCGCGATGTCGCCGTGCAGCCGCGCCATCACCGGCGTGTCGGCCGCCTGGCGGTAGTGCAGGAACCAGAAGCGCCGCGACAGGCCGTGCATCAGGCCCATCGCGCCGGCCGCGAACTCGTTGCGCGAGGCCACGAGCGACAGGTCGTTGAACTCCTTGTCGGCGCGCATGAAGCGCGTCTCGTCGTCGGCGCGGCCCGCGGCCTCGAACTCCTTCGCCAGCGCCTCGAAGCGTGAGCGCTCGGCCTCGCTGCAGCGCCGCGCGGCGCAGCGCACCACCAGGCGCTCGACCTCGCGGCGCGTCTCCAGCAGGCGCAGCTGGCGCTTGATGTCGATCTCGGACACCAGCACGCCGCGCTGCGGCAGGATCGCCACCAGGTGCTCGCGCGCGAGGCGCTGCAGCGCCTCGCGCACCGGCGTGCGGCCGATCTCCAGCCGCGCCGACAGCTCGGCCTCGGACAGCGCCGTGCCGGGCGCCAGCTCGAGTGTCACGATCAGCTCCTCGATGCGCTCGTAGGCCTGCGCCGTCAGGCTCTTCGGGCGGGCTGCGGGGCCACGGGCCACCGGGGCCGGCGTCGCGACGGCGCGCGGCGCGCGGCGGGTGGCGATCTTCTTCGGCGCAGCGTTCATCGTGGTCTGTACTCCGGGGTCCCGCGGTCGCGACGATAGCCGAGCCGGCGGCCGCCGGCCGCGGCGATGCGGGTTGTTCCCGATGGGCGATTCGTCATCGGCAATTACGATACCACTAACATATCAGTTGTGTAGATGGTGATCACGATGATGTCCGAACGCCAGCGTCGCTTCCGCGAGCAGTACAAGTCCAACATCAGCCCGCTCTACAACGGCCCGCTGCACGTGGCGGTCATGTTCGCGGCCGGCCTCGGCGCGATCGGGTACTGCGTGCAGCAGCTGCAGTCGCCGACCTGGGAGTGGGCGCTGGTGCTGCCGGTGTTCCTGGCCGGCAACTTCGTCGAGTGGTTCATGCACAAGTACGTGATGCACCGCCGCATCGACGTGTTCGCGCTGCGGGCGATCTACGAGCGCCACACGCGCGAGCACCACCAGTACTTCACCGACAACGACGTCACGATCGACACGCTGCGCGAGTTCCGCATCGTGTTCTTCCCGTGGCGCGTGCTGATCGTGCTGGGCGTGGCCGGCGGCACGCTGGGCTGGCTGGCGTCGGTGCTGATCAACCCGAACGCCGGCTACATCCTCTACATGACGATGGTCGGGCACTACCTCGTCTACGAGGTCTTCCACTTCTGCTGCCACGTCCACGAGAACTGGTTCGTGCGCCACATCCCCTTCGTCAACACGATCCGCCGCCACCACAAGGCGCATCACAACCAGGGAATCATGATGCACCTCAACATGAACCTGAGCTTCCCGATCGCGGACTGGTTCATGGGCACCAGCGACCTCGAGCGCGGCCTGGTCGGTCACCTGTTCAACGGCTACGACGAGACGCACGTCAAGCCCGGGCTGAAGCCGCTGATCGCGCGCTTCCGCACCGCCGAGGTCCAGGAGCAGCGCGTCACGCTCGACGGCCCGCAGCTCACGTCCGAAGAAGAGAAGGCGTTCGCCTGACCGGCACGACCGACCCGACCCGCCCCGCGAGCCCGCGCTCGCCCCACCCCAGGAGACCAACGATGAAGCGTCGCAATTTCGTGAACGCCGCGCTCGGCAGTGCGGGCCTCATGGCCGCCGCCGGCGCGGCCGCCCAGGCCAGCGGGCCGACCTACAACTGGAAGATGGCGACCGGCTGGGCCGGCGGCCCGATCATGGACATCGGCGCCAAGGCCTTCTGCGAGCGCATGGCCTTCTTCTCGGGCGGGCGCTTCAAGATCCAGCCCTTCCCGGGCGGCGGGCTCGGCAATGCGCTGAAGGTGCCCGAGACGGTGAAGAACGGGCTGGCCGAATGCGGCCACACCTGGATGGGCTACGACTGGGGCAAGGACCCGACGACGGTGCTGTTCGGCGGCTACGCCGGCACCTTCGACACCGAGCGCATGCTGCACTGGCTCTACGAGAGCGGCGGCGTCGACCTGCAGCGCCAGTTCCGCGACGAGGCCGACGGCGTGATCTCGATGCCGCTGTTCATCCGCACCGCCGAGGTCTTCCTGCACTCGCGCAAGCCGGTCAAGTCGCTGGCCGACCTGAAGGGCCTGAAGCTGCGCACCGCCGGCGCCTGGCTGGAGATGTCGAAGGACCTCGGCGCCGCCCCGGTGACCACCGCCGCCGGCGACGTCTTCCCGATGCTCGAGCGCGGCGCGATCGACGCCACCGAGTGGGGCACGCTGTGGGAGAACATCTCGCCCGGCTTCTACAAGGTCGCCAAGTACCTGAGCTATCCCGGCGTGCACCAGCCGACCGCGCCCTTCGAGCTGGTGATCAACAAGGACGTCTGGACCAAGATGCCGGCGAACGACCGGCAGCTGGTCGAGCTGGTCGCCAAGCTGGTGACGATGGAGACCTGGACGCGCATCGGCGCCGAGGACGTCAAGGCCTTCGACTTCTTCAAGAAACAGGGCGTGCAGATGGTCGAGCTCGACGACGAGGTGCAGTTCGCGGCCCGCCAGATCGGCCTCGACTGGGCCGAGAAGACCGCCAAGGACGGCAAGTACAAGTGGTTCGCCAAGGTGCACAAGAGCCAGGTCGACTTCGACATGGCCTGGCGTGACGCCGACCACTGGCGCAAGGTCAAGGTCAAGCAGGCCTGACCCTGTCCGTCCCCCGGCCCGCTGCCGACGCGGCGGGCCGGTCCCCGAACCCCGAGCCGGAGACGCGAGTGGATCGCCTCATCGCCTGGGCCGAGCGTGCGGTGGGCGCGGTCGGCGTGATCGCCGCCCTGCTGCTGGTGCCGCTCGTGCTTGCCACCACCTGGGAGGTCGTCGCGCGCTACGCGTTCGGCGCGCCCACCATCTGGGCCTACGAGATCGGCTACCTGCTGACCGGCTCGCACTTCCTGCTGGGCCTGGCCTACACGCTGCGCCAGGGCGAGCACATCCGCATCGACGTGCTGAGCTCGCACCTGTCGCCACGCACGCGCCGCCGCATCGACTGCGTCGCCTACGCCCTGGTGCTGCCGCTGCTGGTGTGGCTGAGCGTCGCGCTCTTCAACTACTTCCTGTCCGGCTACACGCGCGGCGAGACCTCGGGCCAGTCGGCGCTGAACCTGCCGGTGTGGCCCTTCCGTGCGGTCTTCGTGCTCGCCTTCGCGATGTTCGCGCTGCAGGTGCTGTGCGAGCTGCTGAAGTCGCTGCGCGGCACGACGATCGACACCCCGGCGCAGCCCTCATGACCGAATACCTGCCCTTCTTCATGCTGCCGCTGGCCTTCGGGCTGATGTTCCTCGGCGTGCAGGTCGCGTTCGCGATGATGCTGACCGCGGCGGCCTTCGGCCTGGTCATCTTCGGGCCCAACGTCATCCACCAGTTCATCGAGAAGATCGACGACCTGTCGTCGAACTTCGTGTTCGCCGCGGTGCCGCTGTTCGTCTTCATGGGCGCGATGCTCGAGAAGTCGGGCATCGCCGACCGCCTGTTCGAGGCCATCCACATCTGGACGCGCCGCCTGCCCGGCGGCCTGGCGCTCGCCACCGTGCTGATGTGCATCGTCTTCGCCGCGTCCAGCGGCGTGATCGGCGCGACCGAGTCGGTCGTCGGCCTGCTGACGATCCCGATCATGCTGCGCTATGGCTACAACAAGAGCCTGATCAGCGGCACGATCTGCGCCGGCGGATCGCTGGGCACCATCATCCCGCCCTCGGTCGTGGTGGTCGTGATGGGCCCGCTGGCCAACCTGTCGGTCGGCGACCTGATGTACGGCATGGTGCTGCCGGGCTTCCTGATGGCCGGGCTCTACCTCGTCTACATCTTCTTCCTGTGCCTCTTCAAGCCCGAGATGGGCCCGCGCATCCCGCCCGAGCCCGGCGACCCGAGCTTCGTGCAGAAGCTCGGCATCACGACGCGCAACCTGCTGCCGCCGCTGGGCATGATCGTCGCGGTGCTGGGCTCGATCCTGGCCGGCCTGGCCTCGCCGACCGAAGCGGCCGCGCTGGGCGCGGTGTGCTCGGTGCTGCTGACCGCCCTCTACGGCCGCTTCACCTGGGCCGGCCTGTACGAATCGCTGCTGAAGACGCTGCGCGTCACCGCGATGATCATGTTCGTGCTGCTCGGCGGCACGCTCTTCACGGGCGTGTTCATCGGCGGCGGCGGCATCAACCTCGCCAGCTCGGTCATCACCCACCTCGACCTCTCGCCCTGGGCGCTGCTGGGGATGATGCTGTTCATCCTGTTCCTGGCCGGCTTCTTCCTGGACTGGATCTCGATCGTGCTGATCTTCCTGCCGATCTTCACGCCGCTGGTCACCGCCGCGGGCTTCGACCCGGTGTGGTTCTGCATCCTGTTCCTCATCATGATCCAGACCAGCTACCTGACGCCGCCGATGGCGCCGGCGATCTTCTACCTGCGCGCCGTCGCGCCGCCCGAGATCACGATGCGCCACATGTACTGGGGCATGATCCCCTTCATCGCGCTGCAGGTGGTCACGCTGGCCTGCACGCTGATGTGGCCGCAGCTGGTGACCTGGCTGCCGTCGGTGGCCCTGCAGCTGCGCTGACGCAGGCCCTGCGATGGATGCCCGCCCTTCCCAGCGCGTCGACGTGGACCTGCTCGTCGTCGGCGGCGGCGCGACCGGCGTCGCGGCCGCCGCCACCGCAGCACGCGCCGGCCTGAAGACGCTGCTGGTCGAGCGCTACGGCTTCTGCGGCGGCGGCGCGGTGGCGGGGCTGTCCGGCACGATCTGCGGGCTCTACGAGGCCGAGGAGGCGCCGACGCGGCCGAAGCAGCTCGTGCACGGCTTCGTCGACGACTTCATCGCAGCGATGGAAGGGCGCGGCGGCCTGGCCGCACCGGTGCTCTACGGCAAGACCTGGACCCGCGTGCACGAGCCGCTGGCCTGGCGCGAGTCGGCCGACGCGCTGCTGGCCGATGCCGGTGTGAAGCTCGCGTACCACGCGCTCGCGATCGGCGTGCACCGCGACGGCGACGCGATCGGCGGCGCGACGGTCTGGACCAAGGGCGGCCTGCTCGACGTGCGCGCCGGCCTGACGATCGACGCCAGCGGCGATGCCGACCTGGTGGCGATGGCCGGCCTCGAGACCTGGTGCGGCGCCGACGGCACGGTGCAGAACCCGACCATGATCTTCCGCCTGCAGGGCGTGGACACCGCGCGCTTCAAGGCGGCGTACGGCAGCGACACCATCATGCCGCCGGCGGTGACGGCGCTGATCGCCGAGGCCGCCGCATCGGGCTACGCGCTGCCGCGCCAGAAGATCTGGCTGTTCGAGACCACGCGCCCCGGCGAGCTGCTGTGCAACTGCACGCGCGTGCGCGGCGCCGACGGCCGCGAGCTGAACTGCGTGATCGCCGACGACCTGACCGAGGCCGAGGTCGAGGGCCGCCGCCAGGCCCGCGAGTACGCGCGCTTCTTCCGCGACCGCCTGGTCGGCTGCGAGTCGAGCTGGCTCAACGACACCGCCGTGCAGGTCGGCGTGCGCCAGACCCGCCAGGGCCGCGGCGTCGCGATGCTGCGCAATGCCGATGTCGTGAGCGGCGCCAAGTTCGCCGACGGCGTGGCGCGCTCGCCCTGGCCGATCGAGCTGCATGCCGGCGCGAAGCCGCGCGTCGAGTGGCTGCTCAACGACTGGTACGAGGTGCCCTGGGGCTGCTTCGTGCCGGCGCGCGGCGAGGGACTGCTGTTCGGCGGCCGCTGCCTGTCGGCCGAGCACGAGGCCGTGGCCTCGGCACGCGTCACCGCGCAATGCTTCTCCTACGGTCATGCGCTCGGCGTGGCCGCGGCACTGGCCGCGCGCGAGCGCCTGGCGCCACGCGACATCCCCGGCCGCACGATCCGCGAGGCGCTCAACCGCCAGGGCGCGCGGCTCGACGACTGAACCGACCCGGATCCCATGTCCCGCCAAGCCCTCAGAAGCAACTTCGAACCCGGCTCCACGCGCTGGGCGGTGCGCCACGCGCAGTGGAGCGCGATGGGCATCGCCGAGGCCGACTTCGACAAGCCCAAGATCGCGGTCGTCAACACCTCCAGCGGCCTGTCGGTCTGCTTCCAGCATCTCGACGGCATCGCCAAGCGCGTCGCCGCGGCGATCCGCGCCGCCGGCGGCCTGCCGCTGGAGATCCGCACCGCCGCGCCCTCGGACTTCGTCACCAGCGCCGGCCGCCAGGGCCGCTACCTGATGCCGACGCGCGACCTGATCGTCAACGACATCGAGGTCCAGGTCGAGGGCGCCGAGCTCGACGGCATGCTGCTGCTGTCCAGCTGCGACAAGACCACGCCGGCGCACCTGATGGCGGCCGGGCGGCTCGACGTGCCCAGCCTGGTGCTGGCCTGCGGCTACCAGCTCGGCCGCCAGTGCGGCGAGCACCACGTCGACATCGAGGAGGTCTACAAGTCGGTCGGCACCGTCAAGGCGGGCCAGATGCGGCTCGACGAACTGCAGGACATGTGCCGCGTCGCGATCGACGGGCCGGGCGTGTGTGCGGGCCTCGCGACCGCCAACTCGATGCACTGCCTGGCCGAGGCCCTGGGCATGACCCTGCCGGGCAACGCGCCGATCCGCGCCGACGGTCCGCGCCTGCACGCGCTGGCCGACGCCGCCGGCGCGCGCATCGTCGCGATGGTGACCGAGGACCTGCGGCCGCGCAGCATCCTCACGCCGGCGGCCTTGCGCAACGCGGTGCGCTTCGCGGTCGCGACCGGCTGCTCGGTCAACGTGATGCGCCACCTGATCGCCATCGCGGTCGAGGCCGAGTGTCCGGTCGACGTGATCGCCGAGTTCGAGCGCGCAGCCGATTGCGTGCCGATGCTCACGCGCATCCGCCCCAACGGGCCGCACCGCATCGAGGAGCTCGAGGCGGCCGGCGGCGTGCGCGCCGTGATGGCGCGGCTGGGCGCCCTGGTCGACACGACGGCGCTGACGGCGTCGGGCCGCCCGGTCGGCGAGCTGCTGGCGGAGGTCGGCGAGATCGACGCGCGCGTGATCCGCACGGTCGAGGAGCCCTTCGCCCGCGAGCCGGGGCTGATGATCATCCGCGGCTCGCTCGCGCCCGACGGCGCGCTGGTCAAGCTGGCGGCGGTGCCGGCGGCGATCCGGCGCTTCCGCGGCGCGGCCAAGGTCTTCGAGGACGAGGCGATCGCGATCGAGGGCCTGAAGACCGGCGTGGTGCAGGCCGGCCAGGTCATCGTGCTGCGCATGCTGGGGCCCAAGGGCGGCCCGGGCACCGTGTTCGCGGCCAGCTTCATGGCCGCGCTGGTCGGCGCGGGACTGGGCAGCGAGGTCGCGGTCGTCACCGACGGCGAGCTGTCGGGGCTGAACAGCGGCATCACCATCGGCCAGGTGATGCCCGAGGCCGCCGAGGGCGGGCCGCTGGCCGCGGTGCGCGACGGCGACGTGATCGAGATCGACCTCGCGGCGCGCCGCATCGAGCTGCAGGTCGCGCCCGAGGAACTGGCGCGCCGTCTGGCCGGCTTCGTGCCCCCGGTGCCGCGCGGTCGCTACGGTTGGCTGCACCTCTACGGGCAGCTGGTGCAGCCGCTGTCGCAGGGCGCCGTGCTGGGCCGGCGGCCGGCGCTGCCGGTGGCCAAGCCATGATCACGCCCATGCCTACACCCACCCAGACCCCTGTGCAGGCCCAGAAGGGCGCCCGCCTGCGCGCCTTGCACCAGCGCGCCGGCATCTTCGTCATCCCCAACCCCTGGGACGCCGGCTCGGCGCGGCTGCTGGCCGGCCTGGGCTTCGAGGCCCTGGCCACCACCAGCGCCGGCCATGCCTTCTCGCTGGGCCGGCCCGATGCCGAGGGCCAGGTCTGCCGCGAGGAGACCCTGGCCAACGCGCGGGCCATCGTCGAGGCGACCGATCTGCCGGTCTCGGCCGACCTCGAAGGCGGCTTCGGCGACGCCCCGGCGAGCTGTGCCGAGACGATCCTGCTGGCGGCGCGCTGCGGCCTGGTCGGCGGCTCGATCGAGGACGCGACCGGCCGGCCCGCGGACCCGATCCATCCCTTCGAGCTGGCCGTCGAGCGCGTCGCTGCCGCGGTGCAGGCGGCGCAGTCGCTGCCCTTCCCCTTCACGCTGACCGCGCGCGCCGAGAACCTGCTGCACGGCCGCAACGACCTCGCCGACACGATCCGCCGCCTGCAGGCCTATGCCGAGGCCGGCGCCGACGTGCTGTTCGCGCCCGGACTGCGCACGGCCGAGGACATCCGCGCCGTGGTGCAGGCGGTCGCGCCGAAGCCGGTCAACGTGGTGATGGGACTGTCCGGCGCGACGCCGACGCTGGCCGAACTGGCTGCGCTGGGCGTGCGGCGCGTGAGCCTGGGCTCGTCGCTGGCGCGCGCCGCGCTCGGCGAGCTGATGCGCGCCGCGCGCGAGGTGCGCGACCAGGGCCGCTTCGACTTCGCCCAGCAGGCCCTGCCCTTCGCCGAGCTCAACACCCTCTTTCGCCGCTGACCTGCCGGACACCGCCATGAACGCCCCGATCCCTGCCGACCGCAAGAAGCGCACGATCACCGACATCCGCGATTCCAAGCGGACCGGCGAGAAGATGGTCTACACCTCGGTGCCCGACTACACCTCGGCACGCTGGGCCGAGGCCGCCGGCGTCGACGTCGCGGTGATCGGCGACAGCCTGGCGATGGTCGCGCACGGGCACACCAGCACCGTGCCGGCCACGATGGACATGATGGTGATGCATGCGCAAGCGGTGCGGCGCGGCGCCCCCAACACCTTCACGCTGGGCTGCATGCCCTACCAGAGCTACCACACGGTGGAGCGCGCGCTGGCCAATGCCACGCGCTTCATGCAGGACGGCGGCTGCGACGCGGTCAAGCCGCAGGGCGGCAAGTCGCAGGCGCACATCCTGAAGGCGCTGGTCGACGCCGGCATCCCGACCGCGTCGCACATCGGCCTGACGCCGCACACGATCGCGATGTTCGGCGGCTTCAGGATCCAGGGCCGCAGCGCGGACGCGGCGATGAAGATCCTCGAGGACGCCTTCGCGATCCAGGATGCCGGCTGCTTCATGCTGGAGTTCGAGGCGGTGCCGGCGAAGATCGCGAAGGTGATCTCCGAGCAGCTCGAGATCCCGACCATCGGTATCGGCGCCGGCGCCGGCTGCGACGGCCAGATCCTGCTGTCCTACGACCTGCTGGGCGTGTTCACCGACTTCAAGCCCAAGTTCACCAAGCGCTATGCCAACCTCACCGAGGTGGCCGTGCAGGGCCTCAAGGTCTACATCGACGAGGTCAAGTCCGGGCGCTTCCCGGACGACGACCACAGCTACGGTGTCGACGAGCGCGAGTACGAGGCCTTCCTCAGCCGGGTCGAGAAGCGCCGTCAGCTCTGAGCGCGCGGCGCCGCGTCGGCCACCGCCTGCCGGGCGCGCTGCTTGGCCGCGACGTAGGCGCCGTGCGGGATGTAGAGCAGGTCGGACAGCCGGCGCATCACGTGGTTCTCGTGCGCCGACAGCGTCCCGTCGGCATAGGCCACGCGCCAGAGGTGCTCGACCATGCGCAGCTTCTGCTCCATCGAGAAGGCCTCGTTGAGCCGCGAGGTGAAGCCGAAGAAGTCCGTCGCCTCGCGCGAGGTCTGCAGCGCCAGCTCCAGCAGACGCTCCAGCTCGTCGGGCGCGAGCGCGAACTTGTCGCGCAGCGCGTGGATGACCGCGCTGCGCTCGTCGGCGTGCAACTCGGCGTCGGAGCGCATCACCTCGACCAGCAGCACGGCGGTGGCGAGCTGCAGCCTGTGCTCGGCCGCCGCGGGCTGGGCCGCGGCGCCGGGTGCGGTGATGGCGTCGAAGAGATCCTTGAGGCTGCGGAGCATGGGGCGAAGGATCGCACAGGGCGGCGTCCGGCCCGGGCCCCGGCTGCAAGCGCCGCTTCAGGCCCGGCCGCTCACCTCGCGGGCCTGGCGAGCGAGCCGAGGATGGCGAAGGCCGCCCGCACGCGGTCGGCGATCGGGTAGCTCCGGTTGGCCAGCATCACGATGCCGATCCGCTGCTGCGGCACGAAGGCCACATAGGCGCCGAAGCCGCCGGTGGAACCGGTCTTGTTGAAGAGGCGAGGTCCGGCCGGCGGGCCGGTGACCCGCCGGGCCACGTTGGGCTCGAAGATGATGGTGTCCGAGTTGCCCTCGAGCAGGGCTTCCAGCGAGACCGGATACGGGTACTGCTCCCATCCCAGCCCCTGCACCAGGGTGCCGACCTCGAAGTGGCCCTCGTGGGTCGCGTCGACGGCGCGCCGCACCGGCTCCTCCAGGCCGCTGCTGCCGATGTTGAGCTGCACGAAGCGGATCATGTCCTCGGCCGTCGACTTGACGCCATAGGCTTCCGCGTCGAACACGCCCGGGTTCACGCGCACGGGCCGGTTCTCCTTGTCGTAGCCCCAGGCGTAGCTGGCCATGGCGCTCTGCGGCACCCGGATGTGGGTGTGCCTCAGGCCGAGCCGGGGCAGGAGCTCCGCCTCGACCGCATCGGCGAACTCGCGTTGCAGGGCCAGGCCGGCGATGCGCCCGACGAGCCCGATGCTGGGGTTGGAGTACTGGCGCTGCGAGCCCGGCCTGGCCTCGGGCTTCCAGTTGCGGAAGTAGCGGACCATGCGGGCGTCGTCGGACACCCCGGCCGGAAACTGCAGCGGCAGTCCTCCGGCGGTGTAGGTGCCGAGTTCGAGCAGGGTCGCCGCGTCGATCGGCCTGCCCTTGAGTTGCGGCAGGTAGCGGCCCGGATGATCGGTCAGCAACAGCTTGCCGAGGGCCTGCGCATACAAGGCCAGCGTGGCGGTGAAGGTCTTGCTCACCGAGCCCAGCTCGAAGAGCGTCGTCTGGTCGACGGGCTGGTTCGTCTCGCGGGACGCGACGCCGTAGTTGAAGAAGAACGCCTGGCCATCCACCGTGACGGCGACCGCCAGGCCGGGCAGCTTGTGTTCAGCCAGGATCGGCCGGACCGCCGCATCGACGACCTCGCGCAGCGTGGCGACATCGGGGGCCGCCGTGGCCGGCCAAGGAGCCAGGAACGTGGCAAGCAGTGCGGCCCCGCATCCGGCGAGGCGCTTCAAGTCGGTGATCAAGGTGGTTTCAATCCTTCGAAGAGACATCGACGTGCGGCGGCGGCCACGCGCTTGCCGATGCTAGAGATTCGCCGGACCGATCGGCCCCACGCCGGTACGTCAGCATCCGCCCCTTGTAGCCGGCCGCGCCGGCCGAGGCCGCCCGGGCGATCCGCTCCTCGCTGAGCCCGAAGCCCAGCGCCGCCATGTGGCGGCTGAACGCCGGCCGGTTGCCGCGATCGGGGTCGACGATCCACACCTCGGCCGCCGGGCTGGCATGGCGGCCGATGAAGCGGGCCAGCGATCCGCCGGGATCGCGCTCGTAGAGCAGGTCGCTGCCGATGATCAGGTCGTAGCGGCCGCGCACGATGGAGCTCGACGGCGACGCCTGCATCGCGGCGGCGCCTTCGGCCGGGTCGCGGCTCCAGTGCCCGTGGCGGTAGCTCAGCGGCGGCAGGCGGTTCAGCCGCAGGTTGGCGCGCAGGAAGCTGGACGCCAGCGGGTGGCAGTCGCTGGCGGTGACGTCGGCGCCGCGGCGGTGACCCACCAGGCTGGCCAGCGCGAGCCCGCAACCGACTTCCAGGATGCGCTCGCCGGCGCGCACCGGCCGCAGCGCCAGCCGCGCCGCCAGATGCAGGCCCGACGGCCAGGGCAAGCCGAACAGCGGCCACGCGGCCGACGAGATGCCCAGCCGCTCGGCCTGGCCGCGCGGATCGTCGAACTGCTGGCGGTCCAGCAGCGAGCGGATGCGCAGGTCGGCCACGCCAGCGATGGCGATGCTGGCTTGCGTCGTGCGGAAGGCGGACATCGGGAGGCCGGCGCGCCGTGGCGCACCGTGCCGGGAGGCGCGGGTCGAAGCGGGCAGTGTGACAGGCCGGGGCCGCGATCAGCGCGCGGCCGGGCAGAACTGCCGCCGCAGCACCTCGGCGAAGCGCATCGCGATCACGCGGTTGGCGTCCGGGTGCAGGTGGACCCAGGACAGCAGCAGGTGCCGGTCCTGGTCGAGCGCCTCGATCACGTCGACGAAGGGCAGGCGCTCGCGCTCGGCCCATTGCCGCAGGTCCTGCATCAGGCGCTGGTGGACCAGCAGCGAGTACTCGAAGACAGTCACGCGCTCGCCGCGGTCGAGCCGGTCGCGGATCTCACCGGCTTCCTGGGCGTAGGTGATGCCCTTGAGCTTCAGGCGGTCCTCCGGGTCGTGCAGCAGCGGCGAGCGCGACGTCGCCTGCTGGTTCGCCACGACGAACAGGATCTCGCGCTCGCGCGCCGCGTCGAGGATGCGCGAGACCTGGCCCAGGAACACCGCGCTGCGCTCGGCGGCATGGGGCTCGAACTTCAGCGTCGGATCGGTGAACGAGACGCGCTCGCCGACCAGCAGCTGGTCGAGCAGCGCCACCAGCAGCAGCCGCCGCGTTGCCACCGCGTACACGCGGTCGGCCGGACCACCTCGATCGGCGGCGAGCGTGCTGTCGTTGCGGCCTTCGTAGAAGGCGATGGCGTCGGGCGCCAGCGCGATGCCTTCGGCCAGGAACATCGCGGCGACCTCCGCCGCGGTGGCATGCGGCACCGCGAAGTTGATGACCTCGAAGCGCGGCGTGCCGCTGCAGGCCGCGTTCAGCAGGCGCGAGATCAACACCGGGTAGGTGGCGTCGTCGGGGTTGTAGTAGCCGAAGGTGGACGAGGAACCGAGCGTGAGCACCCGCACCACCCCCGGGGCCTTGGCCGGCTCGAAATCCGCGCCCCGAA
>Ga0268299_1002973_pt1 | contig 17387 bp, 12 predicted proteins | sample NOBtaG_FD_193484 | JGI IMG/M metagenome (GOLD analysis project Ga0268299, IMG submission 193484) | Activated sludge microbial communities from bioreactor in Nijmegen, Gelderland, Netherland - NOB reactor | ecosystem: Engineered > Bioreactor > Aerobic > Activated sludge | place: Netherlands...
GGGCTGATCACGCCCAGCCTCGAGGAGATGCAGCACGTCGCCGCCGAGATGCAGCGCGACGACTACTTCCGCGTCAAGAAGATCCCGCTGCTGATCGGCGGTGCGACCTGCAGCCGCGTGCACACCGCGGTGAAGATCGCACCCAAGTACGAGGGCCCGGTCGTCTACGTGCCCGACGCCTCGCGCAGCGTCGGCGTCTGCAGCGATCTGCTCAGCGACGAGCGTGCCGCGAAGTACATCGACGAGCTGAAGGCCGACTACGACAAGGTGCGCGAGCAGCACGCCAGCAAGAAGGCCACGCCCATGGTCACGCTGGCCGAGGCGCGCGCGAACAGGACGCCCATCGACTGGGCGGGCTACACGCCGCCGGTGCCGAAGTTCACCGGGCGGCGCCTGTTCAGGAACTACGACCTGGCCGAGCTGGCCCAGCACATCGACTGGGGCCCGTTCTTCCAGACCTGGGACCTGGCGGGGCGCTTTCCCGAGATCCTGTGCGACGAGGTCGTGGGCCACGAGGCGCAGCGCGTGATGAGCGACGGCAAGCGCATGCTGCAGCGCCTGATCGAGGGCCGCTGGCTGCAGGCGCATGGCGTGATCGGCCTCTACCCGGCCAACACGGTGAACGACGACGACATCGAGCTCTACGCCGACGAGTCGCGCAGCGAGGTGCTGATGACCTGGCGCGGGCTGCGCATGCAGACGGAGCGCCCGGTGGTCGACGGCGTGAAGCGCCCGAACCGCTGCCTGGCCGACTTCGTGGCGCCCCGGGCCAGCGGCAGGGCCGACTACGTGGGGATGTTCGCGGTGACGGCCGGCCTCGGCGTGGAGAAGAAGGTCGCCCAGTTCATGGCCGACCACGACGACTACTCGTCGATCATGCTCAAGGCCCTGGCCGATCGCCTGGCCGAGGCCTTTGCCGAGCGGCTGCACCAGCGGGTGCGCACCGAGTTCTGGGGCTATGCGCAAGGCGAGGCCCTGAGCCACGAGGACCTGATCGCCGAGAAGTACCGCGGCATCCGCCCGGCGCCCGGCTACCCGGCCTGCCCGGACCACCTGGTCAAGGGCGACATGTTCCGCGTGCTGCAGGCCGGGGAAGCGCAGATGGCCCTGACCGAGAGCATGGCGATGACGCCCGCCGCCAGCGTCAGCGGCTTCTACCTCGCGCATCCCGACGCGACCTACTTCAACGTCGGCAAGATCGGCGAGGACCAGCTGGACGACTGGGCCCGGCGCACGCAGCAGGACGCCACGCAGGCACGGCGCGCGCTGGCGGCGCTGCTGTGACCTGACCACGGCGCGTTGCCGCCGCTTACAACGCTCGCATCCGCTCGCAGCTGCGACGGCGGGCGTCATGGTGTCATCTGCGTCCGGAAGTAAGTCGGGCGCGAGATGCCAACTATTGCCGCCCGCGCATGACGCAAGGCCGTGAAGAATGACCGTGGCGGTCGGGCATGCGGCTCGCATGCCGCGGCTCGAACGAGCCACCGCGCTGTCACACGAAGCGCTGTCACACGAAGAACAGGGAGAACCCACGTGAGTACGCAACGTACGACGATGAAGGTGCCTGCGCGCGCGCTGCGCCTGGCCAGTGGCGTGCTGCTGGCCGCCGTGCTGGCCGCCTGCGGCGGCGACAAGGACGAAGCGGAAGACCCGAACGCGATCTCCAGCCAGCCGCCGGTGCCGACGACGCAGGCCGAGGCGGCGCGCTTCCTGGCACAGGCCAGCTTCGGGCCGACCGAGGCCGAGATCAACAGCGTGGCGCAGTACGGCTACGCGGCCTGGCTGACCTCGCAGTTCGCGCGGCCGCAGAGCCTGCACCGCGACTACATGGACGCGCGCCAGGCGCAACGCACCGCCGCCAACGAGGGCAGCGTCGACCAGAACGACTTCTTCGAGTCGTGGTGGCAGCAGGCCGCGACCGGCCCCGACCAGCTGCGCCAGCGCGTCGCCTTCGCGATGTCGCAGATCTTCGTGATCTCCTTCGTCGACGGCACCGTCAGCCAGTACCCGCGCGGCGTCGCCTCGTACTACGACATGCTCGGGCGCAATGCCTTCGGCAACTTCCGCGACGTGCTGCGCGACGTGAGCCTGCACCCGATGATGGGCATCTATCTCTCGCACCTGCGCAACCAGAAGGAGAGCGCGACGCGGGTCCCCGACGAGAACTACGCGCGCGAGGTGATGCAGCTGTTCTCGATCGGGCTGTACCAGCTCAACCAGGACGGGACGCCGCAGCTGGCGGGCGGCCTGCCGATCGAGACCTACACGACGGCCGATGTGCAGGGCCTGGCCAAGGTCTTCACCGGCTGGAGCTGGTACGCCGGCCCCAGCCTCAGCGACCGCACCAACAGCCGCTTCTTCGGCGGCAACGCCAACGCCGACCGCGACTGGCAGGCCATGGTGGCCTACAACAAGTACGCGTCGAACACCGACTTCCACTCGGCCTCGGAGAAGAGCTTCCTCGGCCGCAGCATCGCGGCCCAGGGCAGCAATCCCGACCCCGAAGGCGACCTCAACACCGCGATCGACACGCTGTTCAACCATCCGAACGCCGGGCCCTTCCTGTGCAGGCAGCTGATCCAGCGGCTGGTGAGCAGCAATCCGTCGCCGGCCTACGTGGGCCGCTGCGCCAGCGCCTTCGCCGGCGCGGCGGGCGGCGCGCGCGGCGACATGCAGGCGGTCATCCGCGCCATCCTGCTGGACGCCGAGGCGCGCAGCTACAGCGTGGTCGACGTGCAGTACGGCAAGCTGCGCGAGCCGGTGCTGCGCCTGTCGCACTGGATGCGCGCCTTCAAGGCCAGCGCGACCGACACCGGCGGGCGCTTCCGCGGCATCGGCAACACCGACGACGTGGCCACGGCGCTGGGCCAGACGCCGATGCGCTCGGGGTCGGTCTTCAACTTCTACCGGCCCGGCTACACGCCGCCCAACACGACGATCGCCACGGCGGGCCTGGTCGCGCCGGAGCTGCAGATCGCGCACGAGGTGTCGGTCGCCGGCTACCTGAACTACCTGCGCAACTGGGTGCCGATCAGCACCTCGGCCTCGCGCTACGTGCGGCAGGACTACACCGCCGAGCTGGCGCTGGCCGACAACCCCGCGGGGCTGGTGGATCGGATGAACCTGCTGCTGATGTCGTCGCAGATGAGCGATGCGCTGCGCACGACGATCGTCAACGCCGTCACCTCGCGCACGGTGCCGGCGCCGGTCACCAACAGCAGCGGCGTCGTCACCAACCAGGCCACCATCGACAACGCGAGGCGAGACCGCGTCTACATCGCGATCTTCCTGTCGATGGCCTCGCCCGACTACCTGATCCAGAAGTGAGCCGGAGTTCGCCATGACGAAGATCAACGCTTCCCGCCGCGAATTCCTGCGTGCCGCCTCGGTCCTGGGCGGCACGGTCGGCACCGCCGCGGCGCCGCTGGCCCTCAACCTGTCGATGCTGGGCAACGCGGCGGCGCAGTCGACCGGCTACCGCGCCATCGTCTGCCTCTTCCTGTATGGAGGCAACGACTCGGCCAACATGGTGCTGCCCACGGACGCCACCTCGTGGAGCGCGTACACGTCGACGCGATCGACGGCGCCCGACCCGATCGCCCTGCGGCCGGTGGGCACGGGGCGCGACCTGGCGGCGAACTCGGCGCTGCTCGACTACCTGGGCGGCGTCCTGCCGGTCACGCCCGACTTCACGCAATTCGCGTCGCCGAACAACACGCGGACCTACGCGGTGCACCCGGCGATGCCGGAGGTGCAGTCGCTGTTCAGCCAGGGCCGGCTCGGCATCGTCGCCAACGCCGGGCCGCTGGTCGAGCCGCTGGCTAACAAGGCCGCTTACCGGTCGAGCGCGACGCGCAAGCCGGCCAAGCTGTTCTCGCACAACGACCAGCAATCGACCTGGCAGGCGCTGGCACCCGAGGGCGCGCGCGTCGGCTGGGGCGGGCGGCTCGGCGACCTGGTCGCGTCCGGCAACGGGCAGGCGATCTTCACCAACATCTCGGCGGCGGGCAATGCGGTCTTCATGGCCGGCAACACGGTGTTCCAGTACCAGGTGGGCAGCGGCGGCGCAACCGCGATCCGCGGCCTGCCGGGGGTCGACGCCAACCTGTTCGGATCGGCCGCGGCCGGCACCGCGCTGCAGAACATCGTCACCGCCGACAACCAGCACCTGTTCGCGAAGGAGTACGCGGCGATCACCCGGCGCTCGGTCGATGCGCGCGTGCAGTTCCAGGCCGCCTACACGCCCACCGACACGGTGGTGCCGGCGATCACGCAGTACACGAGCCCGCTCACGCGCCTGCCGGCCAACAACGCGCTGGCCACGCAGCTGCGCACGGTGGCTCGCATCATCGCCGCGAGCACGGCGCTCGGCGCCACCCGGCAGGTCTTCTTCGTCAGCATGGGCGGCTTCGACACCCACGACAACCAGAACCGCAGCCATGCCGATCTGATGGCGCGGCTGTCGCACGCGATCGGCGAGTTCGACCGCATCCTCGGGACGGCGCGCGGCCAGGTCACGCTGTTCACGGCCTCGGACTTCGGGCGCACCTTCACGAGCAACGGCGACGGCACCGATCACGGCTGGGGCGCGCACCACTTCGTCTACGGCGGCGCGGTGCGCGGGCGCGAGATCTACGGGCGCTTCCCGACCGTCGGCCTCAACCACGACGACGAGGTCGGCTCGGGCAGCTTCCTGCCGGGGGTCGCGGTCGACCAGATCGGCGGCACGCTGGGGCGCTGGTTCGGCGTCAGCGACAGCAACCTCGACACGGTGTTCCCGAACCTCAACCGCTTCCAGCGCGACCTCGGCTTCATCGTCTGAGGTAGCGACGCGGCGAAACGCCGGCTTACATCTGGAGGCCGGCATCTCGAAACGCCGGGCATCGACGCCTGTCCAATTGGGTGGAAGGAGTCGAGATCATGGACAACACACAAGTCAACCCGGCGCCGGCGAGCCTGCCGCGCTGGATCTGGGTCGCGGGCGGCGCGGTCGCCCTGACGATCGCCGGCATTGCCAGTGCGCTGGCCCTGCAGGACGCGCGTCAGGCCGAAGCGCCGCCGGTCGGGAAGCCGGCCACCGCGACGACCGCACCTCGTGCAGCGCCCAAGCCCACGGCGGCGGCCTGCGCTCAATGCGGCGTGGTCGAGTCGGTGCAGGCCGTCAAGCTCAAGGGTGAAGCCAGTGGCGTCGGCGCGGTCGCGGGCGGCGTGCTCGGTGGCGTGGTCGGCAACCAGTTCGGGTCGGGCAACGGTCGCGCGGCGATGACGGTGCTGGGGGCCGTCGGCGGCGGCGTGGCCGGCCACGAGGTCGAGAAGAACGTCAAGTCGAAGACGGTCTTCAACGTCAGGCTGCGCATGGACGACGGCACGACGCGCACCCTGCAGCAGGCCCAGGCGCCAGCCGTCGGTGCGCGCGTGCAGGTCGAGGGCACGACGCTGCGCGCGATCTGACAGGCCCACCCCGTTGCGGCTGCGCCGCTCCCCCTCGAGGGGGCACGCCATAGGCCCGGCGGAGCCGGAGCCTCGGCGTCTGCTGGGTGGCGCACGCTGGTGCGTCACCGCGGAGCGGCTCAGCCACCGTTGGTGAGCACGCGCCGGTACTGGATGGCCTCGGCGATGTGCGCGACGGCGATCGTGTCCGCGCCGGCCAGGTCGGCGATGGTGCGGGCCACGCGCAGCAGCCGGTGCTGGCTGCGCGCCGACCAACCCAGGCGACCGGCCGCCTTCTGCATGAACTGACTCGCGGCGGCGTCGATCGCCGCATGGCGGTCGAGCGCGTCGCTGTCGAGCAAGGCGTTGCTGCAGCCCTGGCGCGCGTGCTGGCGCTCGCGGGCACGCGCCGCGCGGGCCGCCACGGCATCGCCGGGCTCCCCGTCGGGCGCGGCCGCCAGGGCCTCGGGAGCGACGGCCGGCACCTCGATCTGCAGGTCCACGCGGTCCAGCAGCGGGCCACTGATCCGGCGCTGGTAGCGGGCGATCTGGTCGGGTGAGCAACGACAGTCCTTCAGCGGCGAGCCCGCGTGCCCGCAGGGGCAGGGGTTCATGGCCGCGATCAGCTGGAAGCGCGCCGGAAACTCGGCCTGGCGCGCCGCGCGCGAGATCGTGATGCGGCCCGTCTCCAGCGGTTCGCGCAGGGCCTCGAGCGCGCTGCGAGGGAACTCGGGCCATTCGTCGAGAAACAGCACGCCATGGTGGGCCAGCGAGATCTCGCCCGGGCGCGGCGGCGAACCGCCGCCGACCAGCGCGGCCGACGAGGCGCTGTGATGCGGCGAGCGCACGACGCGCTGCCGCCAGCGGTCGACATCGAAGCAGCCGGCCAGGCTCAGCACTGCGGCCGACTCCAGCGCCTGCTGGTCGTCGAGCGGCGGCAGCAGACCCGCGAAGCGCTGGGCCAGCATCGACTTGCCGGTGCCGGGCGGGCCGACGAGCAGGACGCTGTGGCCACCCGCCGCCGCGACCTCCAGGGCGCGCTTGGCGGCCGCCTGGCCCTTGACGTCGCGCAGGTCGGGCATCGACGGCCGTGAGGCGGGCCGCGGCGTCGCGCAAGCGATCGGCAGGGGTTCGCGATCCGCTTCGGGCAGCAGCGAGCGCACCACGTCCAGCAGGTGGCGTGCGCTGCGGACCTGCAGGCCGTCGACGAGGGCCGCCTCGCCGGCGCTCTCGGCGGGCAGCACGGGCGTGCGGGCCGTGCCCCGCCGCCGGGCCGCGAGCGCCATTGCCAGCGCGCCGCGCACCGGGCGCAGGTCGCCGGCCAGCGACAGCTCGCCGGCGAACTCGAACTCCGCCAGCCGCGCCGCGTCGATCTGGCCGGCGGCCGCCAGGATGCCCAGGGCGATCGGCAGGTCGAAGCGGCCCGACTCCTTGGGCAGGTCGGCCGGCGCCAGATTGACGGTGATGCGCTTGTTGTGCGGGAACTCGAGGCCGCTGTTCAACAGGGCGGCACGGACCCGCTCGCGCGCCTCCTTCACCTCCGTGTCGGCCAGGCCGACCAGCGTGAAGCTCGGCAGGCCGTTGGCCAGATGCACCTCGACGGTGACCTCGGGGGCCTCGAGCCCATCGAGGGCGCGGCTGTGGACGACGGCAAGCGACATGGCCTCGCCATGATGGTCGGCGACAGCCGGATGCCAGGCCCACTGGGGAAGGGATCGCGGGGGTTGCGCACCGCCGAGGTGCTGAATGTTTCAGTTAGCCCGTCTTTGGGGCGCAAAGGAAACAAGCCTCCCCGTCGAGGCTCGCGCCTCCCCGTTATGGCGCAGTGGCACAGAACGTGCAAAGCCACGCCGGCGCTCTGTTCTGACCATCCCACCTACAGGAGAACCCATGAGACAAACGAAGTTGGCCTTGGCGGCCGTGCTCGCCCTGAGTGGCATGTCCGCGTTCGCCGCCGATGAGCCGAAGTCGGACTGGACGATCACCGGCAACGCCGGCCTGTACAGCGACTACCGTTTCCGCGGCATCTCGCAGACCAACAAGAAGCCGGCCTTCCAGGGCGGTTTCGACATCGGCCACGCGTCGGGCTTCTATGCCGGCAACTGGAACTCCAACGTCGACAGCGTCTTCTACGGTGGCGCCAACGTCGAGATGGACTTCTACGGCGGCTACAAGGGCAGCCTCGGCGACCTGGGCTACGACATCGGCGGCCTGTATTACTACTACCCGGGCAGCGACGCCCTGATCGGCTCGCCGAAGATCAAGAACACCGAGATCTACTTCGGCCTGAGCTACGGCCCGATCAGCGGCAAGCTCTACTACCCGGTGTCCGACTTCTTCAGCGCGGAGAAGCTCACGACCTTCTTCGGCGGCACGGCCGAGAACGCGGCCGGCTCCTACTACCTCGACGTGTCGGGTGGCTACGACCTCGGCGGTGGCTTCGGCCTGTCCGGCCACGTCGGCTACCAGAAGCTCAAGGGCTCGGCCCGCCTCATCGAGATCGGCGGCACCACGCCGGTGGAGAGCTACGTCGACTGGAAGGTCGGCGTCACCTACACGTTCAGCAATGCCTTCGTGCTGGGGCTGTCGTACATCGACACCAACCGGGACTTCACCGGCGGCACGGCGGCGCTGAGCAACCGCAAGATCAGCAGCAGCGCCGCGGTGCTGTCGCTGAGCAAGACCTTCTAAGCCCCCGAAGGAGAGACCGTCATGAAGATGGTGACTGCGATCGTCAAGCCGTTCAAGCTGGACGAAGTGCGCGAGGCCCTGAGCAGCATCGGTGTGCAGGGCATCACCGTGACCGAAGTCAAGGGCTTCGGTCGCCAGAAGGGCCACACCGAGCTTTACCGCGGTGCGGAGTACGTCGTCGACTTTCTGCCGAAGGTGAAGATCGAGGCAGCCGTCGACGACTCGATCGTGGACCGCGTGATCGAGGCGGTGGAGGCCTCGGCCCGCACCGGCAAGATCGGCGACGGCAAGATCTTCGTCACCAGCCTCGAGCAGGTCATCCGCATCCGCACCGGCGAGACCGGCAAGGACGCGCTCTGAGCGGCCTCACCAGGAACGAGACAACCATCATGAGAAAACTCTTTGCTTCCCTCGCCGCTGCGCTCGCAGTCGGCGTGGCGACGCTCGGCTTCGCCGGCGCCGCCTTTGCGCAGGACGCGGCGTCCGCGCCGGCCGTCGCGGCGTCTGCGGCCGCGGTCGTCGAGGCGGCCGCCTCGGCTGCCGCGCCGGCGGCTGCGGCGTCCGAGGCCGCTGCGGCCCCGGCGCCCGTGGCCAACAAGGGCGACGTGGCGTGGATGATCGTCGCCACGCTGCTCGTGATCCTGATGACCGTGCCCGGCCTCGCGCTGTTCTACGGCGGCCTGGTCCGCAGCAAGAACATGCTGTCGGTGCTGATGCAGGTGATGGTCACCTTCTCGCTGATCGTCGTGCTGTGGTTCGTCTATGGCTACAGCCTGGCGTTCACCGAGGGGTCGGCCTATGTCGGCGGCCTGGATCGGCTCTTCATGAAGGGCCTGTTCGACCCCGCCACCGGCGCCTTCGCGATGGGCGCGACCTTCAGCAAGGGTGTCTACATCCCCGAACTGCTGTTCGCGGCCTTCCAGGCCACCTTCGCCGGCATCACCTGCTGCCTGATCGTCGGCGCCTTCGCCGAGCGCATCAAGTTCGGCGCGGTGCTGATGTTCATGGTGCTGTGGTTCACCTTCAGCTACCTGCCGATCGCGCACATGGTCTGGTACTGGATGGGTCCGGATGCCTACGCCAGCGCCGAGGTCGTCGACGCGATGAACGGCAAGGCCGGCCTGATCTGGCAGTGGGGTGCGCTCGACTTCGCGGGCGGCACCGTGGTACACATCAACGCCGGTGTCGCCGGCCTGGTGGGCGCCTACATGATCGGCAAGCGCGTCGGCTACGGCAAGGAGGCGTTCACGCCGCACTCGCTGACGCTGACGATGGTCGGTGCCTCGCTGCTGTGGGTCGGCTGGTTCGGCTTCAACGCCGGCTCGGCGCTGGAAGCCAGCAACAGCGCGGTGCTCGCCTTCGCCAACACCTTCTCGGCCACCTCGGCCGCGGTGCTGGCCTGGTGCATCGGCGAAGCGATGATCAAGGGCAAGGCCTCGATGCTGGGCGCGGCCTCCGGCGCCGTCGCGGGCCTGGTGGCGATCACCCCGGCGGCCGGCAATGTCGGCCTGATGGGCGCGATCATCATCGGCTTCGTTGCCGGCTTCGCCTGCCTGTGGGGCGTCAGCGGTCTGAAGAAGATGCTGGGCGCCGATGACGCGCTGGACGTGTTCGGTGTGCACGGCGTCGGCGGCATCGTCGGTGCGCTGCTGACCGGCGTGTTCAACACCCAGGCGCTCGGCGGCCCGGGCCTGGTCACCGACTGGGTCACGGCGACCGTCGGCTCCAACGCCATCGGCACCCAGGTCTGGATCCAGGCCAAGGCCGTGCTGCTGACCGTGGTCTGGTCGGCCGTCGTCGCGGCCATCGCCTTCAAGATCACCGACCTGGTGGTGGGTCTGCGCGTGGCCGAGGATGCCGAGCGCGAGGGTCTGGACATCACCTCGCACGGCGAGACGGCCTACCACGGCTGATCGAGAAGAAGTCGTGTTCCACGCAAGGGCCGCCCTCGGGCGGCCCTTGTCTTTGGGGCGACGATGGCCGGGCTTGCAAGCCGCGGGGCGATCTCCACCTGCCTAGAATTCCGCTTCCCCCCGGCAAAGGCCTCGCCATGGTCCCCCACCTCATCACCGCGCTCAACGGCCCGATCAACGAGCTCGAGCAGCGCATCCTGGAGTCCATGCCGGCGATCGAGCGCTGGTTCCGGCTCGAATGGATGGAGCACACGCCGCCCTTCTACACCTCGGTCGACGTGCGCAATGCCGGCTTCAAGCTGGCGCCGGTGGACACCAACCTCTATCCCGGCGGCTTCAACAACCTGACGCCCGAGATGCTGCCGCTGGCGGTGCAGGCGGCGATGGCGGCGATCGAGAAGATCTGCCCCGAGGCCAAGAACCTGCTGCTGATCCCCGAGAAGCACACCCGCAACAGCTTCTACCTGCAAAACGTGCAGCGGCTGATCCAGATCTTCGGGGCGGCCGGCCTGAACGTGCGGCTCGGCACGCTGGACGACACGATCACGGAGCCGACGACGCTGGCGCTGCCCGACGGCTCCGAGCTGCGCGTCGAGCCGCTGCTGCGCAGCAAGCGCCGGCTCGGCCTGAAGGACTTCGACCCCTGCACCATCCTGCTCAACAACGACCTGTCGGCCGGCATCCCCAAGGTGCTGGAGGGCCTGCACGAGCAGTACCTGCTGCCGCCGCTGCACGCCGGCTGGGCGGTGCGGCGCAAGAGCCAGCACTTCCAGTCCTACGAGGAAGTGGCGAAGAAATTCGCCAAGCTGCTGGGCATGGACCCCTGGCTGATCAACCCGATGTTCGCGAGCTGCGGCAAGGTCAACTTCCAGGACGGCACCGGCCAGGAGTGCGTGCAGAGCCACGCCGACGCGCTGCTCGGCAAGATCCGCCGCAAGTACAAGGAGTACGGCATCCAGGAGAAGCCGTTCGTGATCGTGAAGGCCGACGCCGGCACCTACGGCATGGGCATCATGACCGTGCGCGACGCCAAGGACCTGGAGGAGCTGAACCGCAAGACGCGCAACAAGATGAGCACCATCAAGGACGGCCAGGAGGTCTCCGAGGTCATCATCCAGGAAGGCGTGCCGACCTACGAGCGCGTCAACGACGCGGTGGCCGAGCCGGTGGTCTACATGATCGACCGCTACGTGGTCGGCGGCTTCTACCGCGTGCATGCCGACCGCGGCATCGACGAGAACCTCAATTCGCCGGGCGCCAGCTTCGTGCCGCTGGCCTTCGCCGAGAGCAACCACCTGCCGCGCCCGGGCGAGAAGCCGGGCGCCAGCGCCCCCAACCGCTTCTACATGTATGGCGTCATCGGCCGGCTTGCGATGCTGGGCGCGAGCTACGAACTCGAGGCGACCGATCCCGACGCCGAGGTCTACGAGTAGCCCGCGGCCCCGGCCGGCCTGGGCGCGGGGGTTGTTGCTGCACCGCAACATCGGTGCGCGCGACGACGCGGGTCGGCGGCGCACAATCGGCGCCTCCCAGCCCGGCCTCCCGCTTCGTGCAGCCCCGTTCCTCCGATTCGCCGTCCGGCGCCAAGCTGGCGGCCCTGACCCTCGGCGCCATCGGCGTCGTGTACGGCGACATCGGCACCAGCCCGCTGTATGCGCTGAAGGAGGTCTTCCTCCACGGCAAGATCGTCATCACGCCCGAGAGCATCCTCGGCGTGCTGTCGATGTTCTTCTGGACGCTGACGGTCATCGTCTCCCTGAAGTACGTCCTGCTGATCCTGCGGGCCGACAACAACGGCGAGGGCGGGCTGATCGCGATGCTGGCCCTGGCCTCGCAGGCGGTGAAAGAGCGGCCGGTGCTGCGCCGCCGCCTGCTGATGCTGGGCATCTTCGGGACCGCGATCTTCTTCGGCGACGGCGTCATCACGCCGGCGATCTCGGTGCTGTCGGCGGTCGAGGGCCTGGATGTCGCCGCACCGGGCCTGAACAAGTACGTGATCCCGGTGACGCTGGTCGTGCTGACGCTGCTGTTCGCGGCGCAGCGCTACGGCACCGGCCTGGTCGGTCGCTTCTTCGGGCCGATCTGCGCGCTGTGGTTCCTGGCGCTGATCGCGCTGGGCATCCCGCACATCGTGCGCAACCCCGAGGTGCTGTGGGCGCTGAGCCCGCACCACGGCCTGGGCTTCATGGTCCGCCACCCGGGCATCGCCTTCGTGGCCCTGGGCGCCGTGGTGCTGTGCGTCACCGGCGCCGAGGCGCTGTATGCCGACATGGGCCACTTCGGCAAGCGGCCGATCCGGCTCGCGTGGTTCCTGCTGGCGATGCCGGCGCTGGTGATCAACTACTTCGGCCAGGGCGCGATGCTGCTGCGTCAGCCCGAGAAGGTGAACAACCCCTTCTACGAGATGGCGCCGGACTGGGCCCTGTACCCGCTGATCATCCTGGCCACCTGCGCGACGGTGATCGCCTCGCAGGCCCTGATCTCGGCCGCCTTCTCCGTCACCAAGCAGGCGATCCAGCTCGGCTACTTTCCGCGCCTGCGCGTGACCCACACCTCGGTCCGGGAGACCGGCCAGATCTACGTGCCCTTCGTGAACTGGGGGCTCTACGTCTGCATCGTGCTGGCGGTGGTGGCCTTCGGCTCCAGCAGCAAGCTGGCGTCGGCCTACGGCATCGCGGTCACGACCGACATGCTGATCACGACGACGATGACCTTCTTCGTGATCCGCTACGGCTGGAAGTACCCGCTGTGGCTGTGCTTCGCCGCGACCGGCTTCTTCTTCGTCGTCGACGCGATGTTCTTCGCCGCCAATGCCATCAAGATCCTCGACGGCGGCTGGTTCCCGCTGGCGATCGGCGCGGTGATGTTCACGCTGATGATGACGTGGAAGCAGGGCCGCAAGCTGCTGAGCGCGCGCCTGCGCGAGGAGGCGATCGACCTGAAGAGCTTCCTCGCGGCGGTCTTCGTCAGCCCGCCGACGCGCGTCGAGGGCACGGCCGTGTTCCTGTCGGCCGAGGCGGGCAGCACGCCCAACGCGCTGCTGCACAACCTCAAGCACAACAAGGTGCTGCACGAGCAGAACCTGTTCGTCACCGTCAAGCACCACGAGGTGCCGTGGATCAGCTTCGACAAGCGCGTCGAGGTCGAGTCGCTCGGCCACTGCTGCTGGCAGGTGACGCTGAACTTCGGCTTCAAGAACGAGCCCGACGTGCCCGAGGCCCTGCAGCTGCTGGGCGGCCGCGGGATCCAGCTCGACGACATGGAGACCAGCTACTTCCTGTCGCGCGACATCGTGATCCCGACCATCGGCAGCGGCATGGCGCTGTGGCGCGAGAAGCTCTTCGCCAGCATGCACCGCAATGCCGCGGCCGCGGCCGACTTCCTGAACCTGCCGACCAACCGCGTCGTCGAGCTCGGCTCCAAGGTCGAGATCTGAGGCGAGGCGGGCCGTCGCCCGCGGATACTCGTGGCGATGCGCCGTTTCCTCGCCGACCTCTCGCTCTCGTCCGCCACCGCCGGCTTCGTGGCCGTGCTGGTCGGCTTCACCAGTTCCGTCGCGATCGTCTTCCAGGCTGCGCAGGCCTTCGGTGCGACGCCGGGGGAGATCAGCTCCTGGATGTGGGCCCTGGGCCTGGGCATGGGGCTGACCAGCCTGCTGGCCTCGCTGTGGTGGCGCCAGCCGGTGATGGTGGCCTGGTCGACGCCCGGGGCCGCGGTGCTGGCGACGGCCGGCGTGGGCTACGGCATGGCCGATGCGGTCGGCGCCTTCCTGGTCTGCGGGGCGCTGATCACCTTGTGCGGGGTCACCGGCTGGTTCGAGCGCGTGATGAACCGCCTCCCGATCGCGATCGCGTCGGCGTTGCTGGCCGGCGTGCTGGCGCGCTTCGGCCTCGAGGCCTTCAGTGCGGCGCGCAGCGCGCTGCCGCTGGTGTTGCTGATGCTGGGCAGCTACCTGCTGGCGCGCCGGCTGTGGCCGCGCTATGCGGTGGTGGTCGTGCTGGCGGTGGCGACCGCCTTCGTCGCCGCGCGCGGCGAACTGCGCACCGATGCCATCGCCTGGACGCTGGCCGAGCCCGTGTTCACGATGCCGCGCTTCAGCCTGGAGGCGACGGTGAGCCTCGCGCTGCCGCTGTTCGTCGTGACCATGGCCTCGCAGAACCTGCCCGGCGTGGCGGCGATCCGCGCCGCCGGCTACGCGACGATGCCGATCTCGAAGGTGATCACGATCACCGGCGTGGCGACGCTGCTGCTCGCGCCCTTCGGTGCCTTCGCGCTCAACCTGTCGGCCATCACCGCAGCGATCTGCATGGGCCGCGAGGCGCACGAGGACCCGGCGCGGCGCTACACCGCGGCCGCCACCTGCGGCGCGATCTATGTCGTGATCGGCCTGTTCGGCGCGGCGGTCACCGGCGTGCTGACGGCCTTTCCGCGCGAGCTGGTGGTCGCGATCGCCGGCCTGGCGCTGCTGGGGACGATCGGGAGCGGCCTCGCCATCGCGCTGAAGGACGAGGCCCACCGCGAGCCGGCGCTGATCACCTTCCTGGTCGCCTTGTCGGGCGTGGTGATCGCCGGCATCGGCGCGGCCTTCTGGGGCGTGGTCGCGGGCACGATCGCGCTGCTTGTGCAACAGTGGCGCCGGAAAGGACTTGCCGCATGAAGCTGCTCTTCGTCGCCGACCCGCTGCACACCTTCAAGACCTACAAGGACACCACTTTCTCGATGATGCGCGAGGCCGCGGCGCGCGGCCACGCCCTGATGGCCTGCGGCCCGCAGGACCTGCGATGGCAGAAGGGCGAGCCCGTCACGGCCTTCGTGCGCGACATCACCCTGACCGGCGATGCCCACGACTGGTACCGCGCCGCGCAGGAACCGCCGCACGAGCGCCCGCAGCCGCTGCGCGACGTCGACGCCGTGCTGATGCGCAAGGACCCGCCCTTCGACAGCGAGTACTTCTACGCCACCCACCTGCTCGAGCAGGCCGAGCGTGAAGGCGCACGCGTCTTCAACCGCCCGCGCGCGCTGCGCGACCATCCGGAGAAGCTGGCGATCCTGGAGTTCCCGGACCTGATCGGCCCGACGCTGGTGACGCGCGACGCCGGCGACATCCGCGCCTTCCACGCCGAGCACCGCGACATCATCCTCAAGCCGCTGGACGGCATGGGCGGCATGGGCATCTTCCGCGTGCGCGAGGACGGCCTCAATCTCGGCAGCATCACCGAGACGCTCAACAAGTTCGGCACGCAGACGGTGATGGTCCAGCGCTTCCTGCCCGAGATCGCGCAGGGAGACAAGCGCATCCTGGTGATCGGCGGCGAGCCGGTGCCCTACAGCCTGGCGCGCATCCCGCAGGGCAGCGAGGTGCGCGGCAACCTCGCGGCGGGCGGCAAGGGCGTGGCGCAGCCGCTCAGCGCACGCGATCGCGAGATCGCCGAGGCGCTGGGGCCGGTGCTCAAGGCGCGCGGCCTGCTGCTGGTGGGCCTGGACGTGATCGGCGACTGCCTGACCGAGATCAACGTGACCAGCCCGACGGGCTTCCAGGAGATCACCCAGCAGGCCGGCTACGACGTCGCGAAGCGCTACGTCGATGCGTTGGAGGCGGCGCTGCGCTGAGCTGAGCGGCAGCGACCCAGCCCTTACGACTGCAGCAGCGCCGCCAAGCCCGCTGCGCCGGTCGGCGCGAACAGCAGTACGGCCTGGATCAGCGACTGCACGAAGCTGGACTCCGGCAGGCCCTGCTGCTTGCGCCAGTCGGTGCTCGAGAAGGAGGCGCGCGAAGACGCGGCCCACCGCGCTCGGCGCTCGGCGCGCACGATCGCTGCGTCGACTGCACGGCCTGCCGTCAGCAAGCTCACGAACAGCACCGCGGCAAACGCCACCCCGACCGCGAAGGCCATCGATGCCGCGACGCGGCCTTGCGCTTGTGGCGTGGACTGCGGCTGGGGCATGCGGCACTGGACGTGCCACGAGGCCAGCGCGGGGTTCTGCCGCTCGACGCTGCATGCGACCGTTGGGGCCGGCGGCGCTTGTGATCCGAGAGCCTGGATCTCCTCGGAGAGCGAGAAGAACAAGAACAGAGCAGTCGTACTGATGAAGGCGAAGGTGGCACCGGCCTGCAGCAACTCGACGACAGCGCGCTGGCATGTCGCTGCGAGCTGCGTGGCTTGGTGAGCGGTGAACTCGGGCGTCGCACCAGCCGAAGCTTCTGCCATCCGGTGCACGCAGGCGCAGGCCCACATCAGCTGGGCCACCGCAGTGATGGCCAAGGCATTGGAGGCGGCCGTGAGGAGGTTGAAGGCTAGGCGATGGCCGAAGTAGCCTCCGATGGCATGAATCGCGTCACGCCCCCAGACACCTCCAACGCCTACATCGGTCTGGCCCCAAGGTACCGCCAGCATGACGAACACCAGCAGGAACGTCACAGCCAGTAGTCGACGCATAGTCCCCGGCACGAGCAAGCCGGCGAGCGCAACGCCGGCATCCCGGGACGAGCGCACGACCGTGGCGTCGACCGTGAAGATCGACCACGCTGCCAGCAGCACGAAGACGGCCGCCACGGCCGCATACGGCAAGAAGAAGTTGAGCTTGCGTACCCCGTCGCCGGCCAATGTCCCCGGAAGCACCAGCGCCAACAGCATGGTCAAGAAAGCGAGCGTCAGGCCGAGGCCGGTGTGACGTGGCGGACTCGATGGCGTGGGGTTCGGCATAGTCTCTCCGCACGGGCAAGAGTGGGGTTCGGCGCGATGCTAGCCAAGGGCAACACGATTGCGGAGTCTTCCAGCCCCGTCCGGCGACAATCCGGCTCCCCATGGCCCTCCTCACCCTCACCGCCGCCCACCTGGCCTACGGCCACGTCGCGCTGCTGGACCACACCGACTTCGCGCTCGAGACCGGCGAGCGCGTCGGCCTGATCGGCCGCAACGGCACCGGCAAGTCCTCGCTGCTGAAGATCATCGCCGGCCTGGAGAGGCCCGACGACGGCGAGTTGCGGCTGCAGCAGGGCCTGCGGCTCGCGCTGGTGGCGCAGGAGCCGCTGCTCGATGGCGACGCCACGGTGTTCGACGCGGTCAGCCAGGGCGTGGCCGAGGCCAAGGCGCTGCGCGAGCGCTACGAGGCGCATGGCGCCGACGACGACCTCGACGCGCTGCAGACCCGCATCGAGGCGCTCGACGGCTGGACCTGGGAGCAGCGCGTCACCGAGACCATCGAGCGCCTGCAGCTGCCGCCCGAGGCGCGCATCGGCGACCTGTCCGGCGGCACCAGGAAGCGCGTCGCGCTGGCCCAGGCGCTGGTGGCTGCGCCCGACGTGCTGCTGCTGGACGAGCCGACCAACCACCTGGACCTCGATGCGATCCG
>Ga0268299_1002974_pt1 | contig 17387 bp, 15 predicted proteins | sample NOBtaG_FD_193484 | JGI IMG/M metagenome (GOLD analysis project Ga0268299, IMG submission 193484) | Activated sludge microbial communities from bioreactor in Nijmegen, Gelderland, Netherland - NOB reactor | ecosystem: Engineered > Bioreactor > Aerobic > Activated sludge | place: Netherlands...
CGCAGAAGGCAGGCAAACCGCTCACCGACCCGCTCGCCCTGAATCAGGAGGAGCCGCCGCCGCTGCAGGAACTGCCGCTGCTGGTGGTGGTGATCGACGAACTGGCCGATCTGATGATGGTGGTCGGCAAGAAGGTCGAAGAACTCATTGCGCGGCTGGCGCAGAAGGCGCGTGCGGCAGGCATCCATCTGATTCTTGCCACGCAGCGGCCGTCCGTGGACGTGATCACCGGACTGATCAAGGCGAACATTCCCACACGGGTCGCATTCCAGGTATCGAGCAAGGTCGATTCGCGCACCATCCTGGACCAGATGGGCGCGGAGTCCTTACTGGGACAGGGCGATATGCTGTACCTGCCGCCCGGCACCGGCTATCCGCAGCGGGTGCACGGCGCCTTCGTCGCGGATGCCGAAGTGCACACGGTTGTCGAATACCTGAAATCGCGCGCCGCACCGCAGTACATCGACGGGATCCTGGAGGGCGGCGAGGACGATGCGGCAGGCGAGGGCGGGTCGGGCGAGGGCGCGGATGCCGAGTCCGATCCGCTCTACGACCAGGCGGTGGAGGTGGTGCTCAAATCGCGACGCGCCTCGATCTCCCTGGTGCAGCGCCACCTGCGCATCGGCTACAACCGCGCTGCGCGCCTGATCGAGGCGATGGAGCGCGCCGGTCTGGTATCGAGCATGGCCACCAACGGCAACCGCGAGATCCTCACGCAGTCAAAGGAATGAACCGTCTCCGGCAACCCAGTACACAGGATCTCATGAGACTCGCCATCTTGATGCTGGCTGCGCTCTTCGCCGCAGCCGGATTTGCGCAGGCGCATGCCGGCAGTATCGAGAAGCTGCAGGCCTTCGTCGCGCAGACGCAGTCGGCGCGCGCCAACTTCAAGCAGGACGTGCTGAACGAAAAAGGCAAGACGGTGCAGTCGGCGCAGGGCCTGCTGAGCTTCTCTCGGCCGGGGAAGTTCCGCTGGGAGTACCGCAAGCCCTACGAACAGCTGATCGTGGGCGACGGCGAGAAGCTGTGGGTGTACGACAAGGAACTGGCGCAGGTGACAGTGAAGAAGCTCGACGGCGCACTTGGCAACAGCCCGGCCGCGCTGCTGGCCGGCAGCAATCAGATCGAGGAGCATTACAACCTCGACGCCAAGGGCGTGAAGGGCGGGCTCGACTGGCTCGAGGCCTATCCCAAGACCAATGACACGCTCTTCGAGAAAGTACGCATGGGGTTCAAGGGCAATACGCTGGATACCATGGAGTTGTACGACCATCTCGGTCAGGTCACGCGCATCCGCTTCAGTTCCATACAGCGCAATCCCGATCTGGCCGCGGATACCTTCACGTTCACGCCACCGGCCGGTGCGGACGTGCTGGAAGACCAGTGACCGCCGGGTCCCCGGCCCAGAAGTGACCGCGCCGTGAGCACGCGCGCGGCCCCCGGTCCGGACCTGTTCGAGGCGCCCAAGCCGGTTGCGCCGCTAGCCGAGGCGATGCGGCCGCAGCGTCTGGAGGATGTGGCCGGGCAGCGCCACCTGCTCGCACAGGGCAAGCCGCTCGAGGTCGCGGCGCGCTCGGGCAAGCTGCACTCGATGATTCTGTGGGGGCCGCCGGGCGTGGGCAAGACAACCCTCGCGCGTCTGCTGGCGCAGGCCGCGCAGGCGGAGTTCATCGCCTTGTCCGCCGTGTTCAGCGGAGTGAAGGATATCCGCGAGGCGGTCGCAACGGCGCAGGACACCTTGCGCCAGAGCGGGCGGCACACCATTCTCTTCGTGGACGAGGTGCATCGCTTCAACAAGGCGCAGCAGGATGCCTTTCTCCCGTTCGTGGAGCAGGGTCTGTTCACCTTCATCGGTGCCACCACCGAGAATCCCTCTTTCGAAGTGAACAGCGCATTGCTTTCGCGTGCGGCCGTGTACGTGCTCCAACCTCTCGACGTTGCAGATCTCGCCCTGCTGCTCGAGCGTGCGCGCGAGCGCTTCTTTCCCGACGTTCAGGTTGCCGACGATGCGCGCGAGTTGATGACCGGATACGTCGATGGCGATGCGCGGCGCTTGATGAACATGCTCGAGCAGGTTGCCGATGCCGCGCGCACCGAGGGCCGGACCGAAGTGGACGCGCCGTTCGCGCGCGAGGCGCTTGCGCAGCGGCTGCGCCGCTTCGACAAGGGCGGCGAGGCGTTCTACGACCAGATCTCGGCGCTGCACAAGTCCGTGCGCGGGTCCGCGCCGGATGCCGCGCTGTACTGGCTGACACGCATGCTCGACGGCGGCGCCGATCCGCTCTATCTCGGCCGGCGGCTGGTTCGCATGGCGATCGAGGACATCGGCCTGGCCGATCCTCGCGCGCTGCGCATCGCGCTGGACGCGTGCGAGACCTACGAGCGACTCGGCTCTCCGGAAGGCGAACTGGCGCTGGCTCAGGTCGCGCTGTACCTGGCGTGCGCGGCAAAGAGCAATGCCGCCTACCTCGCCTATAATGCCGCCCGGGATTTCGTCGCCGGCGACACGTCGCGGCCGGTGCCGCTGCATCTGCGCAACGCGCCGACGCGGCTGATGAAGGACCTGGGCTACGCCAAGCGCTACCGCTACGCGCACGATGAGCCGGAAGCCTATGCCGCTGGAGAGGAGTACTTCCCCGAAGGCATGCCGAAGAAGCGTTTCTACCAGCCGACGCCGCGCGGCCTGGAAGGACGTATCGCGGAGAAGCTCACGCGCCTGCGCGAGCTGGATGCGGCGGCCGCGAAGGAATCACACACATCCGCCGAGGAGGGCGCAGAGGACACGGAGTAGTACCAGCGGGATTTCGCACCATGTTTCGCCGTGTTCCAACTGCCCTCCGCGGCAAAAGGCTCATATGCTCGACATTCAGCTCCTGAGAACCGATCTCGACGCCGTGGCTGCACGCATCGCCACGCGCGGTATCGTGCTTCCCGTCGAAGAATTCCAGCGCCTGGAGTTGGCGCGCCGCGAGGTGCAGACTCGTACCCAGGAACTGCAGAACCGGCGCAACAGCCAGTCCAAGCAGATCGGCGAGGCCAAGCGCAAGGGCGAGGACGCCTCGGCGATCCTGGCCGAGGCCGCCGCGTTGCCGGAGGAACTGAAGCGCCTCGAAGGAGAGCTCGAGCGGCTGCAGCAGCAGCTCAACGACATGCTGCTGGTGATTCCAAACCTGCCGCACGCTTCGGTGCCGGTGGGCAAGTCGGCCGATGACAACCCGGAAGTGCGGCGCATCGGCACGCCGCGCACGTTCGACTTCGAAGCGAGGGACCACGTCGACGTGGGCACGCAGTTGGGCATGCTCGATTTCGAGCGCGCCGGCAAGATCAGCGGGGCGCGCTTCACGCTCATCACCGGCCCTCTCGCCCGCCTGCACCGGGCGATCGCGCAGTTCATGCTCGACGTGCATACCGCCGAGCACGGCTACACCGAGGTGTATGCACCCTACCTGGTGAACGCGGCCAGCCTGCGGGGGACCGGCAACCTGCCGAAGTTCGAGGAAGACCTGTTCGCCGTGCCGCGCAAGGACGCCGAGAAGCTCTACCTCATTCCAACGGCCGAAGTGCCGGTCACCAACATCGTGCGCGACGAGATCGTGCCGCTGGATCAGCTGCCGCTCAAGTTCGTCTGCCATTCCCCGTGTTTTCGCAGCGAGGCCGGCTCCTACGGCAAGGACACGCGCGGGATGATCCGTCAGCACCAGTTCGACAAGGTCGAGATCGTGCAGATGGTGCGCCCGGAGCTGTCGTACCAGGCGCACGAGGAACTCACCGGGCACGCCGAGGCCATTCTGAAGCGCCTCGAATTGCCATACCGCGTGGTGACGCTATGCACCGGCGACATGGGATTCTCCTCGGCCAAGACCTACGACCTCGAGGTCTGGCTGCCGGGCCAGAACGCCTTTCGCGAAATCTCCTCGTGCAGCAACTTCGAGGCCTTCCAGGCGCGGCGAATGCAGGCGCGCTTCCGCAACGAGAAGGGCAAGCCCGAACTGCTGCACACGCTCAACGGCTCCGGTCTCGCGGTGGGCCGCACGCTGGTGGCCATCCTGGAGAACTATCAGCGCAGCGACGGGGGGATCGACGTGCCAACAGCGCTGCAGCCCTACATGGGCGGGTCCAGCGTCATTGGGAAACCCGCGCGTTAGGCGGCGAGTCGGCAAACAACTCGAAGCCGGGGGTGTGCGGGGCTTCGAGACGCAGCAGGATGTCGTGATAAGCACGCACGTTCTCGGTGAGCACGACCGCTTCGCCGCCTCGGCAGAACCCGAACTTGACCGTGCTGTAGAACTCGTACTGCGACAACAGTGGAAGGATCGATTTCACGTCGCTCCACAGGTCCGGGTCGAGCTTCCTGCGCTGGGTGAGAACGCGGCCGTCCTCGAGATGGCCGTAGCCGATGTTGTAGGCGGCCAGGGCGAGCCAGGTGCGGTCGGGCTCGCGGATGCGAAGCGGCAATGTCTCCTTCAATTCCACCAGATACTTCGCCCCGGCGATGATGTTCTCCCGCGCATCGAGCCGATCGGTCACCCCCATGCGATCGACCGTGTCCACGGTCAACATCATCAATCCGCGCACGCCAGTGGGTGAAGTCGCCAGCGGATTCCAATGCGATTCCTGGAAGCCGAGCGCGGCAAGCAGGCGCCAGTCGATCCCGGTCAGTTCCTGGGCCTCCTTGAACATGGGTGCGTACGTGGGCAGCAGCTTCTCGCGCTGGCGGAGGAAGTGCGCCACATCGAGCTGATTCAGACGTTCTCCGTGCCCGTAGTAGCGTTCGAGCAGTTGGCGCATGGTGCCGTCATAGATCAGCCGGAGGAAGAACTCCTCCGCCTGATCGACGAGCTTGGGATCGGCGTCCCTGGGGAACACCCATGCCAAGGGCTTGGGATCGCCCAGCGGAAATGCGCGCACCACGTTGGGGTAGAACTTGCGCGCGATGTCGAGCACGTGCGCCTCGGTCACCACGTAATCGATCTCTCCCTGCGAGAGGCGGATGAGCAGGCCCTCGCTGTCGTTCTCGGGCACCTCGTGCCAGCGGATCTTGGGAAAGCGCGCCCGGAGCAGGCGCAAGTCCTCGATCTCCGCAGCTCCCTTCACCACCTCGATGCGCTTGCCCACCAGATCCTTTGGGCCACGCGGTGCGCGCTTGTCCGAATTGTAGGCGAGCACCGCCTGTACCATCTGGTAGGACGGGGAGAACTGGAAGCGATCGAGACGATCGGACGTGATTGCCAGCCCCGCCGCGGCGAAGTGCGCCTGCTGGCGCTGCAGGGCAGGCAGGATCTGGTAGAGCGGCTGCCGGTCGAGGTAGCGCACGCGCAGTCCCAGTTCGCGCGCGAACATCTGGATCAGGTCGTTCTCGACGCCCGAATAGCGGCCTTCCTGATCGACGTAGCGCGTGGTCGATGCATTGCGGGTGAGCACGATCAACTCGCCGAGGGTTCCTGGTGGCGCAACCGGCCGGCTTGGTACGAACGTGGGTTCGCACACGAACGGCAGAAGCAACGCTAAGGACGCGAGAAGCTTTCGCATGGGTGGTGTGCGAGGTGCGTGCTCAGTGAATGCGCGGCATGCGAAGCAAGGCGATGGCGGCGATGCGAGGGTTGGGCTGTCAGGCGCCGGCGGAACCAATGAGGCTGGTTCGTGCAAACGATGGCAACAAGAAGGCCGCCGCCGCGGGATGGCTGAAGCAAGAAGAAAGCCCCATGGGGCGGAATGCTAACAGGACCGTTGACGCTGCACCGCGTAAAGGGCCGTTGGGCCCGAGCCTCGATGCGGTATCATTGCGTCCTCGGAGAGGTGCCGGAGTGGCCGAACGGGGCAGACTCGAAATCTGTTGTCCCCCTCGCGGGGGACCGTGGGTTCGAATCCCACCCTCTCCGCCAAACGAAAATGCCCGCGCAAGCGGGCGTTTTTGTTTGGCACAGGGTGTAGATGAGAACCCACTGGGGTTCGACTAGCACGCCGAAGGTGTGCTGGACGCCCGCAGGGCGGTCCCGAACGCAGTGAGGGATAACGGATCGCCGCAAGGCGAGACGGCACAATCCCACCCTCTCCGCCAAACGAAAATGCCCGCGCAAGCGGGCGTTTTTGTTTGGCACAGGGTGTAGATGAGAACCCACTGGGGTTCGACTAGCACGAAATGTCACTGACGCGACACCGACGCGGTTCGCATTTCCATCGGGCATTCTCGCAACGCCGCGTGCCCACGGCGTATATCATCCGCCTCGACAGGTCTGCCCAGGAGGCGAGCTGAAATGCGGATTTCCGACATATCGGTCGAGCGTACCGATGACGCAGTGCGCTACTCGGCCAGCATTGGCGGTCATGAACTCCATTTCGATCTGGACGTGTCGGAAACGGGGATGCATGACAACTACGGCGACAGTTTCCTCATCATGGCGTTGACCGCCTCGATGCTGGAGGGGACGGCCCTCGTGCTGGATGGCTTGGCCGCATCGCCGCGCCTGATCGAGAACCTGTACCACGTGCAGGATATCTACAGCTCCTGGAATCGACAGTACCGCAAGGTTCCCATCGAAGCCGCCTCGCGTCAGCCTGGACCGCCTACGCGCGAGATCCTCAGCATGTACTCCGGCGGGCTCGACTCTATGTACACCCTGGTCAAGCATCAGGGTGAACTGACCGGGGTCGTCATGGTGGCGGGCTTCGACATGGAGCCATCGCAGGACGAAAGGCGAACTGCGCGGCAACGCAACGAGCGGTTGCTGCGAGATCGCGGGCTTCAGTTGCGCTATGTAGGGACCAACCAGCGGCTCTGGGGCCAGATGCACCGGGTCAATCGGTTCTTCGTCTACAGCAGCTATCTGGCGTCTTCGGCGCTGCTTCTCGGCGCCGCACGGCTATATATCACCGCCGGGGTCGCGTACGGGTTTCCAACCTTCGATGGCTGCCAGCCCTACCTCGATCCACTGTGGTCCAACGGACGGACCGAGGTCCGTCATACAGGTGCGGAACTCACGCGGGCGGAAAAGCTGGTGGAGATTGTCAAGCACCCAGACCTGCTGAACGGTTTGCGCGTGTGTTTCAGGAGTCAGAACGAGAACTGCGGGCGTTGCGGAAAATGCATGCGGACGATGATCGCGCTTCGAATCCTGGGAATTCAGGGGCCGTTCTCACGCATGCTGACGTTGAAGGAGATTGGCAATCTCCCTCTTCCAGATGAGCACGATCTGCATTTCGCGGCGGACAACGCGCAATTGGCGGCAGAGCGAGGAGACCGAGCGACGCTGGGAGCAATCAAGTCTGCGATCCGGAAGTACGATCGCCAGAAGACGTTGCTCCATTTCGATAGGGGTTTCCTCGGCGGAATGCTGCGCAAAGGATTCCGGCGGCTCAAGCCCTACGAGTACGAGGATGTTGGATTTCCGCATCATCGCCCGGATCTGGATTTGTGACGTTGCCGGAAGCGATGGCGCTCTTCAGCGGCAGGTCCATCCAGGCGCAGCCGATATAGTCCGCGATCACGTTCAGTTCGATGATGAAGGGGCCAGCCTCTCCAATCGCAATATCCAAGCCCGCCAATCGAATGTTGGGGAATGCAAGGGCGCCTTCGATTGCCAGGGCTTTCGCCGCATCCCAATATGGAATGGTGAATCCGGACACCGACGTGCCGGTATCGGGGTGGTAGTCCAGCGTTAGGCCCGGGCGATTCGGATCGAATGCTTCGGTGATTTCTCCGGAGTTCACCGACACCTGGCACACGATGCCGCCGCTGGAGATGTTGTCCACCAGACTTCCTGCGCGGCCCACGCGCAGGTAAGCGCCCAATATCTTCGCAGTTCCGTCCGACAGCATGACCCACACGCGAATGGTATTGACGGAGCTCTTGTTCAGTGCGGATAGATCCGGGTGTTGGGCCAGGTACGACTCGACGACAAGACCGTCCGGAGTGTGACCGTTGATCTCCCACCACTGATCCACAGTCAACGCCCGCTCGCCGTTGTCGCGCAGTAACTCGATTCGACCTTCTCGCGAACGTACGAGGAAACTCGAGAATCCCGTTCCTCCCCAGCCCTCGACGAGCTTAAAGCATACGATCTGGTCGCAATGTCGCGATAGCAGATCCTCCACTTGACGCGCTGTGCGGACTGGAGCGCCGAGCGCGCTTCTTCCGCGCCATGGATGTATGTACCCGATAAAGCTTGGCGTGGGCAGCTTTTGAAGGGTCAGCACCGACTTCTCTATGAGCTTGTGTTGCGATGCTTTGTGGTACGCAGACGGATTCAGCTCACTGATCAGCTGCAAATATTCCGCACGATTGACGTGTCGCCACTTGTCCTTGAATGCGATGGACCGCCGGCCCCAGCGAGCCTGAAGATAGTATCGAGGTCCGATACGACGCAGCGCGTAGAGCAGCGTCATTTCTGCCAGCTGTCGCCATGCAGGCAACTGCGCAGAGTCAGCGGCTGCTGACCAGTAGTCTCGGATCTCGGCGATCAGGGGACGAGCGTTCATGTAGTTATGGGCCCTATCCGAATGGCTAACGCGGTGTGCGTTGCCTGTCGCGCGCGTGTCGAGGGCACTGGAGTCGGACCGCACGTCCACGGTCCTGATTCTAAAGCACACCGGTCTTGATCTACGCGCATTGTCCGGACACGATTGAACGTGGTGGCGAATGTTTGACGTTGGTAATGCTGCATCGGTAAAAAGTGCACTACGGATTGCGTCGGCCAATTCGGCGCTGCCCCTCCGAACAGTTCCTAAGCTTTCCCGGACTACGCCCGCATCGAGAAATTGACGATGCAGCCTAAATCGCCCAATGATCGGGACGTTAACTCAGGAAACAGGAAGTTCCGAGGTCTTCGCCATGTCCTTGATCCAGCTCATCTACGTGAGCCGACCCTCCGGCCCGATCGGCAGCCACGAGCTCGTCCAGATCGTGGACAGCTGCCGGCGCAATAACGAGTACACCGGTATCACCGGCATGCTGGCGTTCTCGGGTACCCATTTTCTCCAGCTGCTGGAGGGCAGCGAACTCGAGGTGGAGCGCACGTTCGCGCGCATCGAGCACGATCGGCGGCACACCGACATCCGGGTTCTGGGCAGGACCTCGATCCATGCGCGCTCCTTCGGCACCTGGAGCATGGGCTTCGCCGGCATGAGTGCCTTCAATGTCGACATCATGCAGCGCTGCCTCGGCATGCAGCAGATCGAGCCCGGCGGCCTGAAGGCAGGGCAGGTGTTGGAATTTCTCGGCGCCCTCGCGGATCGGACCGGCGCGCCGCGTGAAGCCGCCACCAGCGGTTGAACGCGGGCGCAGGCTTCATCAGCCTGCTTAGAACTACAGACCGAGGTCAGTCACCGCCCCGTGCGAGGCGTCCGCCACCAGGCGCGCGTACTTTGCGAGTACACCGGTGCGATAGCGCGGCGCAGGCGGCTTCCACTGCGCCAGGCGCGCACTCAACTCAGCCTCGCTCAACTCCACCTCCAATTTGCGGTTCTCCACGTCGATGACGACTACGTCACCGTCGCGTACGGCAGCGATTGGTCCCCGCTCGGCTGCCTCGGGCACGATGTGACCGATCACGAAGCCGCGCGTGGCGCCGGAGAAGCGCCCGTCGGTGACCAGCGCGACTGTCTCGCCCAGTCCCGAGCCCTGCAGGGCGCCGGTCACCAGTTGCATCTCGCGCATGCCCGGCCCACCCCTGGGACCTTCGTAGCGCAGCACCATCACGTCGTTGGACTGGATGCGTCCAGACTTGATCGCCTGGAACGCGTCTTCCTCGTTCTCGAACACGCGCGCCGGTCCGCGGTGGATCGCCTTCTTCTGGCCCGAGACCTTGATCACACAGGCGCCCGGGGCGAGGTTGCCGCGCAGGATCGCCAGGCCGCCTTCCTTTTTCAGCGGCTGGTCGAGCGGCTTGATCACCTGTTGCCCAGCGGGTTCGGGCGCGCGTTCGATTTCCTCGCGCAGCGTGCGGCCCGTGACAGTGCGCTCGTCCGGATGCAGCAGCCCGGCCTGCAGCAGGCGTTTGCCCACCACCGGCATGCCGCCGGCCTCGTACATCTCCGGGGCCGTGTAGGTGCCCCACGGGCGCATGTCGGCCAGCACGGGCGTGCCGCGCGAGATTCGATCGAAGTCGTCGAGTTCCAGCGGCACGCCGAAGTCGTGGGCGGTGGCCATCAGGTGCAGGACTGCGTTGGTCGAGCCGCCGGTGGCCATTACGCCGGCGATGGCATTCTCGAAGCTGCGTCGCGTGACGAGCGAGCGTGGGGTGACCCCCTTCCTCACCAGTTCCATCACCAGCTTTCCGCACTCGAAGGCGACATCGCTCTTGGCCGGGTCCACGGCCGGGACGTCGTTTGCACCCATCGCCGCGATGCCCAGCATCTCGTAGGCAGTGGCCATGGTGTTCGCGGTGAACTGGCCACCGCAGGCGCCGGCGCCGGGGCAGGCGTGGTCCTCGACGTCCTTGAACTCCTCCGCGCTGATTTTGCCGGCATTGAATGCGCCGAGCGCTTCATAGGCATCCTGGATGGTCAGCTTGCGCGTGCCGAACACCTTGTTCGGCCGCGTGCATTGACCCGCGGCGATGGAGCCGCCGTACAAGGTGAGCCCGGGAATGTCGAGCCGCCCCAGCACCATGCCCATGGCGGGAATGGTCTTGTCGCAGCCAGAGATGGTGACGATGCCGTCGAACATGTGGCCACGCGCGACCAGTTCGACCGAATCGGCTATCAGTTCCCGGCTCACCAGAGAGGTCTTCATGCCCTCCGTGCCCGTGGTGATCGCATCGTTGATGGCGATCGTGTTGACCTCGATCGGTGTGCCGCCCCCCGCGCGGACCCCGTCCATCACCCGTTGGGCCAGCGCGCGGTGGTTCCAGTTGCACGGCATGGTGCCGATCCAGCAGTGAGCCACGCCGATCTGCGGGCGCGCCAGCTCCTCGTCGGTGAAGCCCACGGCCTTCATCATTGAACGCGCCACGGCGCGGTCCGGTCCCTGCAGCAAGGTCCGGCTCTTGTGTGTCGGATCGGCCATCTGCCACCTGTGTCTCGATTGAAAAGGCCGCATAGATGATCACACCGGCGCGCCGGCGGCAAGAGCCGTGCATCCAAGGGTACGAAAATGGTCGAGGCCCGCCTGCCGCCAAGCGTTTGGACTGGCTTTCGGAGTGTGTTTGTGTACACTGACTGCTCGCGATCGGTCAGGAACACTCCGATGTCTTGCCTCCGGTCATACGCGGACAATTGCGCGCAAGTAAAAGCTACGGTGACGCCGCCTGCGCCCCGTTAATACCCGGTTCCAGGCGTCACAAGATGCGAAGGGATGTCGGCTGGAGTTGCGAACTCTCGCGCCGTTAACTACAACTATTTGGTGGGTGGTCGAGCTTGATGAAGGGGCAAACGGTGCGAGTTCTATTGGCCGATGACCATGGTCTGGTGCGCGCCGGCATTCGCGCACTGCTGCAGGAGCTGGGCGAAGTCGACGTCGTGGGCGAGGCGGCGGACGGCCGAAGCGCCATCGAGATGGTCGGACAACTGCACCCCGATGTGGTCCTGATGGACATCTCGATGAAGGGTCTCAATGGAATCGAGGCCACTTCCCAGATGCAGAAGCACCATTCCGACGTGCGGGTGGTGATCCTTTCCATGCACCGCACCGAGGAGCACGTGGCGCAGGCGCTGCGCGCCGGGGCCTCGGGCTATATCGTCAAGGACGGCGCCACAGAGGAACTGGGCACCGCCATCGACACGGTCATGCGGGGAGAGCGCTACGTCAGTCCGGGCGTCTCGCGTGCGGTCGTGGATCGCCTGCTGCAGGATGCGAGCGCGGAGCCCGATCCCCTTCGCCTGCTCACGCCGCGCCAGAAGGAAATCCTCCAGCTCATCGCCGAGGGCCGCTCCACCAAGGAGATCGCCCATGTGCTCAGTCTGAGCATCAAGACGGTCGAGACGCACCGGGCCCAGTTGATGCAGCGCCTGAGCATCCGCGACGTCCCCGGCCTGGTGCGCTATGCCTTGCGCGCCGGCCTGATCACGAACGACTGAGCGGCGGACCTGCCACGGCGGTTGTCGCCGCCTGCCGGATCGAAGAAAATAGGCGCTTAACGGGCGGTCCATCCGCCCGTTGCTTTTTTTCGGCCGATTCGCGCGTGTTCGCCGGGGAGGCGGGCACCACAGGAGGTAGGTATGGCTTCATTGCACGAGCTCAACCGGCTCGGCCAGTCCGTCTGGCTGGACTTCATCGATCGCAACTTGCTGTCCAAGGGCGGCCTCGCCAGGCTCGTCGAGAGTGGAGTGACTGGCGTGACGACCAACCCGACCATCTTCCACAAGGCGATCACTGGCAGCGCCGACTACGACGCCTCGATGCGTGCGCTGATCGAGCGCGATCCGGCCATGTCGGCCGAGCAGGTCACCGAGGCGCTGATGGTGGCGGACGTTCAGGCCGCTGCCGACGTGCTGAGCGAGGTGCATCGGCGTACCGGTGCGGCGGATGGCTACGTCAGCCTCGAGGTGCCGCCCGATCTGGCCTTCGACGCCGGGCAGACCGTTCACATCGCGCATCAGCTGTGGAAGGCGGTGGACCGACCCAACGTGATGATCAAAGTGCCTGGAACGCGCGAGGGCGTGCAGGCGTTCGAGGCCCTCACCGCCGATGGCATCAACGTCAACGTCACGCTCCTGTTCTCGGTAAATCGGTACGAGGACGTGGTGCGCGCCTGGGCGCGAGGGCTGGCACGCGCCGCCCGCCCGCAGACGGTGGCCTCGGTCGCTTCGTTCTTCGTCAGCCGCGTCGATGGCAAGGTGGACAAGCGGCTCGACGCCGTCGGAACCACCCAGGCGGAACGCCTGCGCGGGCGCATCGCCGTGGCCAACGCGAAGCTCGCCTACGAGCGCTTCCAGGCGTTGCGCCGCGAACCCGCGGTGGCGGCACTGCTGAGCCAAGGTGTGCACGTGCAGCGCCCGCTTTGGGCGAGCACCAGCGCGAAGAACCCTGCCTACCGCGATGTACTCTACGTCGAAACGCTGATCGGTCTCGACACGGTCAACACTCTGCCGCCCGAGACCCTGGACGCGTTCATCGACCACGGCGAAGCGCGCAGCACCATCGCCCAGGACATGGTGGGGGTGCATGGCGACCTGGCCGCCCTGCGCGCCCTGGACATCGACCTGGACGCAATCACGGCTGAGCTCGAGCGCGAAGGCGTGGCCTCCTTCGCCGATTCATGGCAGAAGCTGCTCGAAGGCGTGAGAGCCAAGTGCGCCCAGGTGACAGGAGCGGCGCCGCGCTGAGACAAAGGCGCAGTCGCCCTCCGGTATAATCCAGCGGTTTCCTGCCGGAGTCAGCGCCGTTGCAGTCTGCGCGTTGTGTGTCTCGAAAGGCTGCGGCGTGCTGCAAGGGGTAGACCTTGCATGCGTGCGCGGTCAGCGACGGTTGTTCGGCGAGCTCAACTTCTGCGTTGCGCCAGGCGAGGCGTTGTGGGTTTCGGGTCCCAACGGCAGCGGCAAGACCAGCCTGCTGCGCATGCTATGCACGCTGCTCGCCCCGGAAGCGGGGGAGGTGCGCTGGCGCGGCAAGTCGGTCCGGGAACTGGGCGAAGTCTATTTGGCAGAACTCGCCTACCTTGGACACGCGGCGGCGGTGAAGGACGATCTGAGCGGGCTGGAGAATCTGCGCTTCGCGCTGGCGCAGGACGGACTGCGGGTTCCTGAAGCGGCGCTGGCCGATGCACTAGGGCGATTCGGGCTGTCCGAGCGCGAGGATCTGCCCACGCGCGTGCTCTCGCAGGGTCAGCGGCGCCGGGTATCGCTGGCACGGCTGCTGTTCTGTTCAGAGCGCCCCCTGTGGATACTCGATGAGCCGTTGACCGCCCTGGACGTCCAGGCGATCGATCTGGTGCGCACCCTGATCGCCACGCACCTGGGCAGGGGCTGCGTGGTGGTGTTGACCAGTCATCAGGAGGTCGATCTGAGCGGGGTGAAAGTGCAGAACCTGCGCATGGTCGGTTGATAACGTGGAAGCAGTCCTGGATACGGCACGCGTGAATCGCACGGGATTGGCAGGTGTCTTCGCCAGCGTGGTGCAGCGCGACCTGCTGCTGGCGGTGCGCCGACGCGCCGACGTGCTGACGAGTTTCTTCTTCTTCATCATCGTGGTGAGTCTCTTTCCTCTGGGTGTGGGGCCTGAGCCGAATACGCTGCGCGAGATCGCGCCCGGCGTGGTGTGGGTGGCTGCGCTGCTGGCTTCGATGCTGGCGTTGCAGCGCCTGCTGGCGGGGGACTATGCCGACGGCACCCTGGAGCAGCTGGTGTTGTCGGCGCAGCCGCTCACCCTGCTCGTGCTCGGCAAGATCCTGGCGCACTGGCTGGTCACCGGCATTCCACTGGTGCTGATCGCACCGCTGCTCGGCCTTCAGTTCGGTCTGCCGGGCGATGCGCTGGCAGTGATGACATTGGGGTTGCTGCTCGGCACGCCGGTGCTGTCGATGCTCGGTGCCATCGGCGCCGCCCTCACGCTCGGAGTTCGCGGCGCGGGGGGTCTGGTCGCGCTGCTGGTTCTGCCCTTGTACATTCCGGTGCTGATATTCGGCGCCGGGGCAGTGTCGGCGGCGATGTCAGGCCAGTCCGTCGAGGGCCACATGTCGCTGCTTGCGGCGTTCCTGCTGTTCTCGGTGGTGATTGCGCCCTGGGCGACGGCCGCGGCCATTCGGATCGCGGTGGAGTAGCGCGATGGCTCTGAACCTCTGGCGCTTCGCTTCCCCTCAGGTCATCTACCCGATCGCTGGCCGCATGGCGCCGATGTTCATGGCCGCCGCGCTGGTGCTGGCGCTGGCCGGTCTGTACATCGGATTCTTCGTCGCTCCCACCGATTTCCAGCAGGGCGAGTCGTATCGCATCATCTTCATCCACGTGCCGGCCGCTTGGATGTCGATGATCATCTATCTGGCGATGGCGTTCTGGTGCGCGGTCGGCATGATCATGAACACACGCCTGTCGTTCATGATGGCGCTTGCGCTCGCGCCCACCGGCGCGCTCATGACGTTCATCGCGCTGTGGACCGGCGCGCTGTGGGGCAAGCCCACCTGGGGCGCCTGGTGGGTGTGGGATGCGCGCCTGACCTCGGAGCTGATCCTGCTGTTCCTGTACATCGGATTCATGTCGCTGCACGCGGCGATCGACGAGGTGCGACGCGCCGACCGCGCGGCCGGCCTGCTGGCGCTCGTGGGCGTGGTGAACGTGCCCATCATCTATTTTTCCGTGCAGTGGTGGAACACCCTCCACCAGGGCGCCTCGGTGAGCCTCACGCGAGCGCCGTCGATGGCCACGACCATGCTCACCGGCATGCTGGTCATGGCACTGGCAGCCTGGATGTACAGCATCGCCGCCAGCCTGATGCGCCTGCGCGCCATCATCCTGGAGCGCGAAGCCGATGCCGACTGGGTGCGAGAGCAGATCGCACCCGGATTGCGGGGTGCCAGGACATGAACTGGGGCAGCGCCGCGGAGTTTTTCGCCATGGGCGGCTACGGCTTGTTCGTATGGGGCTCGTACGCGGTCAGTGCCGTGGTCATCGTCGCGGAACTGGTTTTGCTCGCGCACCGCAGGCGAACTTGCCTGCGCCGCATCAGTCGTAGGGTGACATCTGGTAAGAGCGCATCATGAAGCCAAGACACAAGAGAATGGCCCTCATCGTGGCCGGGTTGGCGGCCCTCGGGGGCGCAGCCGCGTTCGTCCTGAATGCCTTCCAGAGCAACCTGGTGTTCTTCTACAGCCCTTCCCAGGTGGCAGCGCACGAAGCGCCGGCGGGAAAAGCGTTCCGCATCGGCGGTCTGGTGCAGGCGGGCAGCCTCCAGCGCGAGGGTGACGGGTTGACCATCCGCTTCGCCGTCACCGACACCGCCAGTACCATCCCCGTTGCCTACACCGGCATCCTTCCCGACCTCTTCAAGGAAGGCAAAGGCGTCGTGGCGCAAGGGCAGTTGGATGCGGACGGCGTGTTCCGCGCGAAGGAAGTGCTGGCCAAGCACGACGAGAACTACATGCCTCCGGAGGCCGCGGAAGCGGTCGAGCGCGCGCACAAGGCGATGCAGGAATCGCAGAACACACTGGTCAAGACGCAGTGAAGCCATGATTCCCGAACTCGGTCATTTCGCCCTCATCGTCGCGCTGTGCATCGTCATCGTGCAGGCGATCGTTCCGATGATCGGCAGCTTCCGGGGGGACGAGCGCTGGATGGCGGTCGCACGTCCCGCCGCGCATGGCCAGTTCGTGTTCGTCGCCATTGCCTGGGGCTGCCTCGCGTGGTCGTTCGTCACCAACGACTTTTCCGTTCTCAACGTCGCGAGCAACTCCAACAGCAGCCTGCCTGCCCACTATCGTTTCGCGGCGAGTTGGGGCAGCCACGAGGGCTCGCTGTTGCTGTGGGTGCTGATGCTCGCGTTGTGGACGCTTGGGGTCAGCGTGTTCAGCCGTCAATTGCCGCAGGAGATGTTGGCGCGGGTGCTCTCGGTGATGGGCATGATCAGCATCGGCTTCCTGGCGTTCATGCTGTTCACCTCCAATCCGTTCGATCGGCTGCTGCCCGCAGCCCAGGACGGGCGCGATCTGAACCCCTTGCTGCAGGATCCCGGCATGGTGATTCATCCACCGATGCTGTACATGGGCTACGTGGGCATGTCGGTGGTGTTCGCATTCGCCGTGGCTGCGCTGATCAGCGGGCGGCTCGATGCGGCCTGGGCACGCTGGTCGCGCCCCTGGACGACCACGGCATGGGCGTTCCTCACCGTGGGCATCTGCCTGGGCAGCGCCTGGGCGTACTACGAACTGGGGTGGGGCGGGTGGTGGTTCTGGGATCCGGTCGAGAACGCGTCCTTCATGCCCTGGCTGGTCGCCACGGCGCTGGTGCACTCGCTCGCCGTGACGGAGAAGCGCGGTGGCTTCAAGATCTGGACTGTGCTGCTCGCGATCCTTGCGTTCTCTTTGTCGCTGCTGGGGACATTCCTGGTGCGATCGGGTGTGATCACTTCGGTGCACGCCTTCGCCACCGATCCGGCGCGCGGCATCTTCATCCTCGCCTTCCTCGCCGTAGTCGTCGGCGCTTCCTTGCTGCTGTTCGCCTGGCGCGCGCCCAGCGTGGGCCTGGGCGGCCGGTTCGAACTGGTGTCGCGCGAATCGATGCTGCTCACCAACAACGTGCTGCTGCTGGTTGCCGCGGGCGCCGTGTTGCTCGGGACCTTGTACCCGCTGTTCCTGGATGCGCTCGATCTGGGCAAGCTCTCGGTCGGCCCGCCGTACTTCGAAGCGGTGTTCGTGCCCTTGATGGTGCCGGCTCTTTTCCTGATGGGCATCGGGCCGATCGCGCGCTGGAAGCAGGCCAGGCTGCCCGAACTGGCGGTACGGCTGCGCTGGGCGTTTGCCACG
>Ga0268299_1002975_pt1 | contig 17382 bp, 15 predicted proteins | sample NOBtaG_FD_193484 | JGI IMG/M metagenome (GOLD analysis project Ga0268299, IMG submission 193484) | Activated sludge microbial communities from bioreactor in Nijmegen, Gelderland, Netherland - NOB reactor | ecosystem: Engineered > Bioreactor > Aerobic > Activated sludge | place: Netherlands...
ATTTGCATCATCATCGCCACCGACGCGCCTCTTTCCGCGCTGCTCCTTAAGCGGCTGGCCAAGCGCGGAGCGCTCGGTCTTGCCCGCACCGGCGCGGTCGCCAATCATGGCTCAGGCGATTTCGTAGTGGCCTTCTCCACCGGGCGAAAGCTCGATCGCAAGGACGATGCGCCAGTTTTGAACCTGCCGGAGATGAACATGGCAAGCGTGGACCCGCTCTTCGAAGCCGCTGCCGAAGCGGTGGAAGAAGCGGTCATCAACGCCCTTTTCATGGCTGAAACGACAGTGGGGCGGGACGGCAACGTTTCTCGCGAATTGCCCGTAGAAGCCAGCCTGAGGGTGCTGCGCAATCACGGGCGTGTCAACTGAACAACCTGGAGCAAACAATGAACAAGTGCAAGAACAACGAGTCTTGCCGGCGTTTGGATGGTGCCTCCGGTCGGCTTCGACTGCAGGGCATCTACCGAGTCCGTCTCGGAGAACGGCAAGGTCAGAGGATTTGGTTGGTGGACGGCGCGCGAGTGGCGCGTTACATCTACCCTGCGTTCATCATGGGCGGCAACGATCAGCGTTATCGTTTCAACCCTGACGATGAAGTCTGGATCGACAATCGCATCGGCATCGACGAGCTGGAGTACACAATCGCTCACGAGCTTATCGAACGCAAGCTGATGCGCGAGCGGGGCTACAGTTATGGACGGGCTCACGAAGCCGGTCTTGCTCTGGAGCAACGGATGCGCAAGCGTGATGAGATGCGCGTCTTGCGGCGTGAAAAGACTAGTGCGCTGCCTGTTGGCGGAGTGTACCGGTCTTTCCTTCGCACTCGCAAAGGCGTGAAAATCTGGATCGTCGACGGTCCTAAAGTCAGGCGCCATCTCGATGGCGACTTCTGTTTCGCCGGTCACGGATACAAGTACGACTTCATCCCCAGAGACGAAATCTGGCTGGACAGCGCCATGTCCGTCGAGCAGGCCCATTTCGCGCTCATGCATGAATACGCCGAGCGCCTGATGTCTGAAAAGGGACTCGGCTACGATGTCGCCTATCCTCAGTCGCTGGCTCTGGAGATGGAAGAGAGGGAGCGTCAGGAATTGCTGTCGCTTCGTCATGAGCTGAAGCTCGATCCTGTTCGATACGGCGTTCGCGAACGAGGTGTCCGCAGGTAGAAATTCTCTTCCGAAACAAAGGCGGGTGGCTAGAGGGATTTCTGCAATTGGCAGATCCCTCTCACCGCCTGCTTTTTTACTGTTCGATACTATCTTAAGTAGCAAGTATCACTCGACCTAAAACATCACCGTGGAATTACCACTGACTTTCTTGACTATCGAAATAGTGATGTTAGGCTCATTTTAATGGTTTTCGCTGCTGAGAAACGGCGCTTGAGAAAAGCACTCGACTTTTGTTTGTCATCTGATTTCCGAGATCTTCTCGGATACGCATTGGTCGGCATTTTCTTTTTCTACTTGCTCGTCTTTGTTTCTGTGGCGCCGTCACCGGCTCTGGTTGCCGCTGTGGCTTTCGAGATTTGCGTTTACGCTGGTTTTCTCGTCTTCAGACTCTGCCGCAGAAAGGCTAAATCAGTGCATGCGCGGCAAGCGGTTTCCGCCGCCATGTTGTATTTTTTGCCGTTCGCAAACAGATTGGCGCGTTGTGTGTCGGCTTGCATAGCCGTTTTGGCAACGATAATTCTAACCTGTGCAGTGCTCGATGCCGTTTCATTCGGGCTGGCTGCTGCCGGGCAATACAAGGCTGCAACAGGGATGTATTCTCGTTTTCCGATTTCCGCACTGGCGGGTTTTCACCCGGCGCATACCATGGAATTGCTTTCCGGCGCCAAAGTGAAGGCCGGTCATCTGCAAGATGCGGAGCGCCTTTACCACGCCCTTTACGAGATCAGAATCGGACACTATGGACCGCGTCACGAGAGAATCTGCGATCTTTATGCCGATTTCGGCGACCTGGCCGAGCGCGGCAAGGACTACGACAAGGCTGAGAAATACTACACCGACGCGATCGCATTGTCGAAAGAAATTCAAGTTCCGCATGGATGCGGAAAGTATTTGACCCGTCTTGGCGAGCTGCGGGCACGGCAGGGACGATATGCGCAGGCGCTTGCCGCGCTGAATGAAGCACGCGATATGCGGGCGCATGCGTTTGGCAAAAACAGTCAAAAGGTGGCGGAAACACTAAGCGCCACCGCCCGAGTTTATGCGGCAATGGGAGATAAGGCGCAGGCGGAAAGCTTTGCCCGCCAGGCGCTTCTAATCTTTCGCGCGCAGCCGAAAAATGAGCTGAATCTGGCATTTTACTCGGCCTTGTTTTCAATCTCGATCATGGCTTTCGGTTTTGTGTTGACTGGAAAAAACGGCTGGATGACCAGGCTGGCCGTGCAAAAGATCGAGTGTCTATTGCAAGGAGAAACAGTTTCACCTGGTGAAAGACAGCAGTTGGAAGAACGGTTGAATTTGCTCGAGCAGTATGTGGGCAGCCGCGATTCGGGAAAATCAGGGGTTGGTGAAACGCGCAAAGATCATGAAGTGACTCACGGTTTAGGACTGTTTCTTTTGCTAGCTTCGCAGGACCTGCGCTAACCGGAAAGCATGGTTCGGCGGATGCTTTCAGGTTTTATGATCAAACTGTAAGTGCCAGGCCAAATCAAAAGATTTCTGGAAAATCTCAATAGACTGATTCACAAACAGGCTTCTTGCGTTGTTGTTTGCCCGGGCAAATAGCTAGGTTCAAATCATTCTCGTACAGACACGCACAGGCAATCTCAGGCACACCAGGCAACACTTTTACCATCCGGAAAAAGCAAAATCGCACACTCTTTGGAGTGCCTGCCTTGCTGCCTGGGCGTAATTGTTCGAGAAACTCTCCAACCTAACCTTCAAAAACGGACGAGGACTACGATTTGAACACTAATGAAGCACTCGCACAACTCCTTTCCACCAACCCGGATAGCCTGAGCCTTTACGAGCAAGACTGGCTGACGCAACTGCCGACGATACCGCCATCGGTAAAGACGCTGGCTGTTCGCAGTTGCCGCCGCATGGTGAATGCCGGCAAGGCTCTGCCTGACGGCATCGAAATCATCAATTTCTACGGGGCCTCCGCGCTCGCGACGCTGCCCGACCGCCTGCCGTCCACTCTGAAGAGCCTCATGCTCAATTACTGCGTGGGTCTCACCAGTCTTCCGGCTCTGCCTGCGAGTTTGCGCAAGCTCGATCTGGATGACGCCACGAACATCGTCGCGGTCGACGGATTGCCCGAAGGTCTCGAGGAGTTGAGCTTGAACCGCTGCCGCTCGCTCAAGCGCATCGGCAAGCTGCCCTCGACCCTTACGGCGCTGTGCATTCGCGAGTGCGCGCAGCTCGAGGAATTGCCCGAACTGCCGCCGCATTTGAAGACGCTTTTCCTCACCAACTCGGGGCTGAAGGCTCTTCCGAAGCTGCCCGACACGGTGCAGATTCTCGACATCAACGGCGTCGAGCACTTGCTTTCCGGCAAGTCGACTCCGAAGTATCTGCAGTCCATGATCGCCTTTGGCGGATGGCTGCACCGCGGATGATATCGCGGAACTGAGGTCGGCAAACCGCTGCCGCCTTTAGCTGTGCGTCCGTGGAGAGTTTCCCGACTCTTTCGCGGACGTACTTTTTGTCGGAATTGATACTAAAACGTTTAGTAAACAACAGGCGGAAAGTCAATCGGATAAGCTATTAGTTCGCGCGCTGTTTCAGGTTTTTCTCAGGCGATGATCACAAAAGAACAATTGCCTCCCGGATTTCGCACCGATTCGGATGAAAGCGGTCTCAAAGCCCGTTTCTACAAAGACGGCCGGCTTGCAGAGTATGGATATTACTGGCAGGGCGGTTCGCCTGCTTGCGGATGGATTCTTCATTTGGGAGAAAACGATCTGATAGCGCGCGTCATGCGCAGCAAGCGCTTCGTCTTTCCTGAGGATGAGGAAGGCAGCTTTGATCCCGACGACAAGGACGAAGTGGAAAGAGCATGGAGCGGTTGGTTGGCGGGCTGGCTGGACAGCATCGTCGAGAAGGCCCACAGTCCTATGACGTGCAGTTTTTGCAACAGAGGAAAAGAAGAAGTGGCAAGGCTGGTGGCCGGTCCTGCGGCGATGATTTGCGATCGCTGCGTGCAATACTGCCAGGAGCTGATTTCCAAATGAAGAAACTGACAAAGGATGACATTCCCAACTCCTGGCAATCAAAAGAGAAAGCCGGTGTCTACGCTCAATTCGACGCGGACGGCTTTCTGACCCATTATGGATATTATGGCAACAACAATGATGCGGTGGAAGAATTCACTATTGCCATCGACTATGAGAAACGCGTTTCAATAGTCGAGAAATATGATGAGCGACGATTTCTGGCTTTTGATCCGGCCCTGGATGTGGATGACAAATTGAGCCTGGATGAGGCTTTCGATTTATTTGCCCAAAAGTGGATCGGCATAATCAGTCAAGAAGGCTCGCATTCTCCGCCCGATTGTTCTTTTTGTGGGCGCAATTCGAATGATGTGGAAAAACTTGTAGCCGGACCGCGCAGTTTCATTTGCAATGATTGCATAGAACTCTGCGCCGGCATGGTGAAAAACAGTTGACGCGCAGCTACGGGCGGCGGTAATACCAAAACGCTTAGTAGAAACCCGAAAATGACAAAGGGAGAGAGGAGTGCGTTTGCAGCGCCACTCCTCTTCCCAGTGCCAGGCGATTACTGCTGCGGCAGGCTGACGCCATTCAGCCTGACGGCACCATCCACGAGCAACTGCAGGCGTTCGTTTGTGAACGCCTCGACAATCAGCTCACCTTCGAAGGCGCTTTTATCGGCGACGACGAAGTTGGGGATGATAAGGCAGCGGAAGTCCATCATCATGCTGTTGGCTAGACCAAGGAATGCCATGCGGGCACCCTTGCCTCCAGCCGCCACCATGAAGCCAACCGTCTTGTCGGCCCAGGCATCGCCTGTGTGCTCGATCAAGTTCTTCACCGAAGCACCCAGGTCGTAGTTGTAGACCGGAGCTGCGATGAGGATGGTGGTGGCCTTGCGGATCTTCTCTTTGACGCGCTTGACGCTGCGCGAGGTCGATTTGACCCCGGTGAAAAGCGGCAGGCGTGTTTTGCGCAAATCCAGAAGTTCAGCTTTGCCCTTCAAGCAAAGCAGGCGGTGAGCCTCTTTGGCAAGAAGAAAGCTGCGACTTTCCGGATCCAAACTGGTGCTAATCACGAGATACGACATAGTTTTCTCCAGCCGAAAGCCGCCGAGTGCAAGCCGTTTTCACAGCCTGCACCCGGTACCTTCGGGAAAATTCGCAGCTTGTGGGCCGCTTACTTCTTGGTGGCGCTGTTGATGAACGCCTTGAGAGCCGCCGCGGGCATGAAGCCGGACTTCAGCTTCAGCGCACCATTGGCGGTGCCGGGGATCCAGACGCCCGTGGTGGGGATGCCCTGGAAACCGTACCGGCGCTTGATGGCCTTGTCGTTGTCGGTGTTGATCTTGACGAACTTCACCCGGGGCGACATGGCGGCCGCAACTTCCTCGAACACCGGCGCCTGCTTCACGCAGTAGGTGCACCAGGGTGCCGAGAAGAGGACGACGACGGGAACCGTCGAGTCCAGGACTTCGGTCTGGAACTTGTCTTCGCCCGTGACGAGAGTGACGGCACTCTTGCCGGCGGGTGTGGTCGAGCCCTTATCGGTGGGCTTGTCGGAACCGGATCCGTTGATTGCAGCCATGATCTTTCTGATGATCTCCTTGAACATAGTTAGACTCCTTTGCTGAGTAGTTTGAAGAGCGTAATTTCGCTCTCTGTCTGGAAAACAAGGGAACGCATCGGAGAAATGCGCTCCCTGGACGACGTGAATCAGCCGGCGAACTTGTCGGTCGCGGCCACGAGCGCGGCAGTGATGCCTGGTTCGTGAGCGGAGTGACCGGCGTCGGCAATCACGTGAAACTCGGCCTCGGGAAATGCACGATGCAAGTCCCAGGCGCTGGTCATCGGGCAAACGACGTCGTAACGTCCCTGCACGATAACGGTGGGGATGTGGCGGATTTTGTGCACATCATCCAGCAACTGCGAGTCATTGCGCATGAACCCGCGGTTGATGAAGTAGTGGCACTCGATGCGCGCGAAGGCTTCCGCGAAGCCGGCTTCGCCGAAGCGGGTGAGCAGCTTCGTGTCGGGGAAGAGTTTGCTCGTCGAGCCTTCCCAGATGGACCAGGCGCGCGCCGCCGCCAGTCGGACCTCGGGGTCCTCGCTGGTCAGCCGCTTGTAGTAAGCGCCGACCATGTCGTGGCGCTCATCGGCGGGGATGTGATCGAAGTACGGCTCCCAGGCGTCCGGGTAGATGTTGGAGGCGCCTTCTTGATAGAACCAGTCGATCTCCTTCTTGCGCACGAGGAAAATCCCGCGCAAGACAAGCTCGCTCACATGCTCGGGATGCGTTTGCGCATACGAGAGCGCCAGGGTCGAACCCCAGGAGCCGCCGAACACGAGCCACTTTTCGATGCCGAAGTGCTTGCGCAGCTTCTCCATGTCTTCGACGAGATCCCAGGTGGTGTTCTCTTCGAGAGAGGCATGGGGACGGCTCTTGCCGCAACCGCGCTGGTCGAACATGATGATCCGGTACTTGGCCGGATCGAAGAACTGCCGGTAGTGGGGAGAAGTGCCGCCGCCCGGACCGCCGTGGACGAAGACCACAGGCTTGCCTTCGGGGTTGCCGCTCTCCTCGAAATAAATCTCGTGCTGGTCGGACACTTTCAGGTGCCCGGTGCAGAACGCTTCCACCGGCGGGTAGAGAGCGGATTTCGTGACGTTGCTGGACATCTTTGCGCCAGTCTCCGTTATTGTTTTTGACTGCGCCGCCTTGGCAGCGACGAAGTAGAGTTTGTCGAGGACCATCTTGTCGAACGGCTTGGCGTCTTTCGCTTGCACGTAAGAGACGACGCCGCAGTTGGGCACGCCGACTTCTTCGTCGATGCGCAGAATGTCGTCGACCGAGATGTCTTCCTCGATCAGCCGCCAGCACTGCACGACCACCTGGTGAGCGAAGATGGCGACGCGCTTGCCGGGGAAGCGAGCGCGGATTTCCTCGCGAATCGAACGCAGCCGGTAAACCACGTCGACCCAGGCTTCACCACCGGGCGGCTGGCAGTAGAACTTGCCTTCCACCTTGAAGCGTTTTGCCTCAGCCGGAAAGTGTTTTCTGATGCCGGTCTTGGTCAGATTGTCGAGAATGCCGAAGCCCTTTTCGCGCAGGCGCTCGTCGACGATGAAGATGATCTTGCTCTTGTCGAAACCGGCCGCTTGCACGCAATCGTCGCGCGTTTCGATAGCGCGCAGGAAAGGCGATGCCAGAATCACCTCGGGGCGTTCGTCCTCCGGCAGGCCGGCGAACCAGGCGCCCAGGTCGAAGGCTTGCTCGTGACCGATGTCGGAGAGCGGGACGAGATGATTGGCGGTTTCGATGTCGAGTTTGTCCGCCTTCGAATCTTTGGCTGCATCGTGGGCGATGTTGGACAGGCTGAGTCCATGCCGGATCAGCCAGAGAACGGACGGACCATACGGATGTGCGGTCATCATGAGTGTTTCTCCTGTCAGTTGGAGAGCTGGATGCCCTCCTGGCGAGCCGCAAATGCGCTCGCTAAAAAAACGCGCATGCCGCGCTCGTGAAAGCGCGACTCCCAGCCGCAAGCAGCAAAACGCATGCCTGCGGCTGGGTACCCCAGGCGGGTTTTCGCGCGTTTCTAGTGAGAAACAGCGATTACCGCGCCCGAAGTTGCCTGATTTTCCGGGCCGGAATGTCCAGCACCTTGGTCAGAAAGCCCCACTTGTCGGAACTTTCCTCGATAACCTTGGCGGTCGGTTTGCCGGCGCCGTGTCCTGCCTTCTGCTCGATGCGGATGAGCACAGGGTTGGCACCCTTGTGCACGCGCTGGAGCTCGGCGGCGAACTTGAAGCTGTGCGCCGGCACGACGCGGTCGTCGTGGTCGCCGGTCATCACCAGGGTGGCCGGATAGGAAACGCCTTGCTTCAGGTTGTGCAGCGGGGAGTAGGCGTAGAGCGCCTTGAACTCATCCGCGTTGTCGGACGAACCGTAGTCGGACGTCCAGGCATGACCGATGGTGAACTTGTGGAAGCGCAGCATGTCGAGCACGCCGACCGCCGGAACGGCAGCCGCGAAGAGCTCGGGGCGCTGCGTCATGCAAGCACCGACAAGCAGACCGCCGTTGCTTCCGCCGCCGATGGCGAGCTTCTTGCTGGAGGTGTACTTGTTGTCGATAAGCCATTCGGCCGCGGCGATGAAGTCGTCGAACACGTTTTGCTTCTTCAGCTTCGTGCCCGCCTCATGCCAGGCTTCACCGTACTCGCCGCCGCCGCGCAAGCAGGCTTCGGCGAAGATGCCGCCCATCTCCATCCAGGTGAGCATGTTGACGGAGAACGAGGGCCCGAGCGAGATGCCGAAGCCACCGTAGCCGTACAGGTACGTCGCGTTTTGCCCGTTGCGCTTCAACCCCTTGCGGTAGGTGATGAACATCGGGATGGACGTGCCGTCCTTGCTCTTGTAGAACACCTGCTTGGTGACGAACTTGCTCGGGTCGAAAGCCACCTTCGGCTGGAAGTGAACCGTGCTCTTGCCCGTGGCGATGTCGTAGTGGTAGATGGTGGCGGGAGTCGCGTAGCTCGTGAACGAGTAGTACGTCTCCGTGTCCTCGCGCAGACCGCCGAAACCGCCCGCCGAGCCGATGCCCGGAAGCTGGACGTCGCGGATGTGCTGGCCTTCGAGTGTGTACTCGCGGATGAGCGACTGCGCGTCCTTCAAGTACGAGAGGAAGAAGCGGTTGCCGACCAGAGAGACGTCTTCCAGCGTTTCTTTCGCTTCGGGGATGACCTCCACCTCGCCAAGACCGGCGTCGGAAGACTTCGCGATGTCGATGGCGACAACGCGGCGCAGCGGCGAGTTCTTATCCGTGACGAACCAGAACGTGGTGCCGTCGTTGCCGATGAAGCCGTACGACGCATCGAAGTTGTCGATGAGGCGAATCACCGGCGAGTCCGGCTTGGTGAGGTCCTTGTAGAAGAACCGATTCTTCGGCGAGGTGCCGAAGCTGACGCTGATGCACAGGTAGCGACCGTCTTCGGTGACGAAGCCGCCGAAGCCCCAGAGCTTCTCGTCCGGGCGGTCGTAGACGAGGACGTCGTCCTTCTGCGCGGTGCCGAGCTTGTGGAAGTACAGCTTCTGGTAGAAGTTGCTGCCCTTCAGAACGTCGTCGGCCTTGGGCTCGTCGAAGCGGCTGTAGAAGAAGCCGGTGCCGTCCTTGAGCCAGCGAGCCGCCGAGAACTTCACCCACTTGATGTGGTCGGCGAGGTCTTCACCGGTGCCGATGTCGCGCACGCGCCACTCGTTCCAGTCGGAGCCCGACTCGGACAAGCCGTACGCCATGTACTTGCCGTCCTTGGAAATCGAGATGCCGGCAAGCGAGATGGTGCCGTCGGCGGACAGGGTGTTGGGATCCATGAGCACGCGCGGCTCGGCGCCGGGCGTGTCGATGACGTAGAGCACGTACTGGTTCTGCAAGCCGCTGTTCTTGTAGAAGAAAGTGCGGTCACCGTACTTGAACGGCGAGCCGTATTTCTCGTAATTCCAGAGGCGAGTCAGGTGCTCGTTGATGATTTTGCGATCGGCGATGGGTGCCAGGAACTGCTGTGTGACAGCGTTCTGCTCACCGACCCAGGCAGCCGTCTCGGCGGACATGTCGTCCTCAAGCCAGCGATACGGGTCGGCAACGATGGTGCCATGATAGTCGTCGGTCTGATCGCCGCGTCGCGTGGACGGGTATTTCAAAGCTTTCATTTTTTCGACCTTTCTGCATGAGAACTTGGACTTGCACCGTATTGGCGAAGTCCGCGGGTTACAGTTGATCGACACAAACTCACTTCAGGCCCTTGGCGTGATGTTCCACCGGCCGTAAACGTCGGCGAGATAGAACAAAATTAGCGCAACGGGAGGTGGCTTTGATGCCTCAACTGGAAGAAAAGAGTGATAAACGATCGGAATAGAAGCCTCTCCGATTGCTCCCATTGGAAGCCAGATGTTAACAGGCTCAAGAGCTTTGAAATTGCTAACCAAGTCCAGGAAATCAAGAATATCTGGCCTTATCAGATATCGAAGCTGGGTCATCTTGACTACGTAACAAATATCGAGGGTTGGCTGTGGATCTATTGCTTTGTTGTCAAGAATAGATATAATTTCTGAAGCGTTGTGAGCGGGCTTACTTAACGGCCTGGCGGTTTAAAAACCTGATGACACCATGTGTGGTGGCGTTGGGCTGTTTGACGAGATGCCAATGACCTTATTTCCCAAGTGCAGGAAAAATTGCAGAAATGTGGCGAAAGCAGCACTGCTTCTTGCTTTTTCATTGGCTATGCCGGGCGCTTTTGCCGACAATGAACTCGATGAGCAAACTCTGGCACTGATCACCAAGCTTTCCACCAATCCGCAGCTCATCAACGAGACCTATCTCTCCACGGTTCTGGGCAACCCTACGACCTCAGCCGGACAGCCGGGTGCGCCCTCCAATAAGTACTGGTACAAACAGGGCACTAAAGGCCCTAAATATGAATTGACCAGTTATGACGAGCCGGACGGCAAACATACGACAACGTTTGTCATCAACGATCCTTCTCGCGAGCTTGATTTCGAAGATGTAGAAAAGCTCTTCGGCAACAACCCTTTGCGCCGTTTCGATCAACAAGCTCGCCCGATGTCGATCTATTCTTTTAATCCGAACACCTCTTTGATCTTCACCAAACCCCAGAATACCTTCCGTGTAGAGAAAATCTCGGTCAATTACGCCGGTCCTCCTCTGCCACCACCCTCGGTGTTCGATGTGCAAGCAGCCTCCGATGTTCGCAAGCAACAAATTCTCGACATGCATGCTAAAGGACTGCACTGGGAGTCGCTTCCCACTCTTTGGCAGCACGTGAAAGAAAATCCAGGCGATGCGGAAATGCACTACCATCTCGCCCGTGCGTACAAACAATCATGTTTCATAAACCAAGCCGTCGCCGAGTATTCCAACGCTCTTTATCTCTGTGTCCCTGGAACGAAAGAGAATGAAGATCTGGCGAAAAAGTGCATGGACGGGCTGGCAGAGCTGAAAATGCACCCTTTGACTCCTGAGCAATTGAAGGAGTATCACAACTATGCGCTCTTTCAAAACGAGCAAAGGCTCAAGCAGGGCGCCAATATCGCCAACAGGCTGCCGGGCGTGAAACATCCGAAGCTCGGACCTTATGATGCAATCGAGGAACTCGATCCGCCCGCCAATCATTTTTTGCCGGGCACGCTCATTCCGCGCTCTTCTGTAGCGGAAACTGCAGGCATGCCGCAAACAGCGCCCAGCTTCAACCTTGTTCCTTTGAAGGCGACACAGGGCGTTTTGAAACTGGATGACCTCAAGGCTCCTAATTTGGGCGCCCTTTCCGCGTCAGTCCCGGCTGCAGCCGTAACATCTTTGACCACCGGCAAGGCCGCCGGTGCGGCAGGTGTTACGCTTATGCCGAATGGCGAGCCTTTCTAAAGGAAGACCGAATGACACAACCGGCAATCTACCGGCAGTTGGCTGACGCGGCCCGGGCTGCGGCGGAGAAAGCCTACGCTCCCTATTCGAATTATTTCGTAGGCTCAGCGGTCTTGACTGCAAGCGGGCAGGTTTTCACCGGCTGCAATGTCGAAAGCAAGGTCCTGGGCGGAACTATTTGTGCCGAAAGAACCGCCCTGGTCAAGGCCGTATCCGAAGGGCATAGAGACATTCAGGCGGTTGCAGTCCATTGCCGAAACAATGAAGGTTGGCCTTGCGGAGTTTGCCGTCAATTCATCATGGAATTTGGTCCGGAAATCGTCGTTATAGTTGAATCTGAGGGCGGAAATTTAATCTGCCGGACAATCTCCGAATTACTGCCGGAGATGCCCGTTGGGGCGGCGGTCTAAGATAAAATATGCTTGACAATTTGTCACGCCATGGTCTAATTGATGAACTGGCGCGGGTGTCCCCCGACGTTTTACTAAACAGCTTACCGATTATGGGCGTCTTTGAATGAGCGATAAAATACCGCAAAATTTCGATCAGGGCGATGCAGGCATGCTTGCTCAAAGAGCAGCCAGCGGCCGACTCTTCAACGAGTTTGCGGAAGCTCAAGCTGAAGTCATGCCGTCTTTTGCATTCAAAGGCGATATGCAGGCTAGAAGTTCCGCTGAATCGGCTCTGGCTGTTCCGGCCGATCATTTTGCCGGCGATCTGGCCGCTATCATGGCGATGCAGAACAACAAATTCGCCCGCGGCAACGGTGCGGCGATTCTTGAAGCTCTTCCCAATGCGACCGGAAGGCAAGTCGACGAGACTTTGCTTACCAAGGTCGGCGAGGACAAAACTGAAAACCTGACTGCAAATGTGCATCTCGCCAATGCCGGAAGATTCTCAGATCCGAATTTCCGCAATCGTACCGCCTGAGACTTTTCAACAATTGCGTTCATCTGGCTAAACTTCTATATTTAGCCGATGATTTTGCGCATCTTGCCTGTTTTCATCTGTTTGTTCTTTGCCGGACCGGCGGTTTTCGGTGCCGAGCCGTCGCTTGATTACGAACGCCTGCTTTCCGAAGGTTCGAGCCAGCTTCAAAGGCGGCGCTATCAAGACGCGCTTGCGAAATTCGATCTTGCATTGAAAGCAAAACCGAATTCAGCACATGCGATGAGTTTGAAAGCGCGCGCATTGCAAAACCTCAAACGCAAGCAAGAGGCGCAACTATTGCTGAAAGCCGCAATGGCCGCTGATCCCAAATCGATTCAACCGTATCTGTCTCTGGCTTCATTCAGTCTGAGGGAGAAACAGTTCGAAAAAGCGCGTCAATACCTGGCTCAGGCAGAGAGACTTCAGCCGGGCAGCTATGAAGTTGCCGGTGTTACGGGTTCGCTTTTGTTGTCTGAGAAGAAATACAAAGAAGCGCTTCCATACTTCAATGAAGCGATTGCCAAACATCCCGATGCATTTCGATATGCGCAAAGAGCCGTCACCTATCGATTGCTCAAAGACAAAAAGAACGAGCTGAAAGACTATGAAAGAGCGATCGCGCTCAGTCCCAAGAGTGCTGAGTATGCCACCGAACGTGCTACCACGCTTTTAAACGATGGAAAACTTCAGCAGGCTTTAACCGAGGTAAACAGGGCGCTTTCACTCGATGACAAATATGCGCTTGCTTATTACATACGTGCCAATGTCGAATTGAAATTGTTGCAGCGACCTCTGGCAATGGCTGACATAAACAAAGCTATAGCGCTGGAAGACGCAGGCGGGTTTCGCTATTTCAGAGCGTTGTTGTTCGAACAGGTGCGAGACTTCGATAAGGCTTTGAAAGATCTGCAAATCGCCGACGAAATCAGTCCCAACCAGGCGCATATAAAGGCGGAATTGTGCAGGGTCTATCACCGTTTGCTGGATCCGAAAGCGGCTCTGGCTGTCATAAGCGAAGCGATAAAATTGGAGCCGAAGAATTCGGAGTATTACGATCTGCGCTCGCATGTCTATCGCACGATGATGGAATTCGAGCTGGCGGCGCAGGACGACGGCAAATCGATAGAATACGCAGTCAAGCCGCCCGTGAACGCGCTCGTCAACCGCGTTCGCTACTACCGCCTCAAGAGTAAGTATGATCTTGCCCTCAAAGATCAAAACCGTCTGGTGAGTTGTTTCCCCGATCGTGTCGGGCTTCGCGAGCAGAGAGCCCAAATTTGTGAGGAGATGGGCGATTACAGAAGAGCGAAAGAAGACATTGATGCGGTCCTCAAAGAGTTTCCCACAGATGCGAATTACAGCCTGCGCGCGCGCGTGAATCTCAAGCTGAAGAAGTATGCAGAAGCGCTTTCGGACATCAATAAAGCCATCGTAATGCAGCCGGGCATGAGCACTCACTACGTGCTGCGCGCCGAGATTCACGAGGCGGCCGGCAATAAGAAAGAGGCGCAAAAGGACAGAGCATCAGCCAAAGCAGCGGATCAAGCAGCAATGCCGCCGCACTGACCTCACTGAAGGTAAGGTTTCAAAAGATCCGCGATGAGCTTATGACCTTTTGTCGAGAAGTGATACTCGATGAGCAGCTCTTCTTTCCTCTTGTAGTTCTTGACCGGATCGCTCAGATCGAGATAGCCGAAACCTTGTGCTTCAGCCATTCCGCTGAAGAGTTTCTGCTGCCGCGTCAAGTCCGGATAGTCGATCAAGTTGGGGAACATCATCACAATCAGACGTCCGCCCTTGGATTTCACATCATTGTTGAGCCGCTCCAAAAGCTTGGCGGCGACCTGATCTTCGTTTTGGGCAGGATAAGTCGCCGGCGCGACTTTGCGCACCTTGGCGCCTTTTTCGAACATGTGTTTCCACTTCACAAAATGCTTGTCGTTGATGGACAGCGAGAACAGCGTTTGATTGACGACGCCGTAAAGGCGGCTGTTTCTGCGCAACCAGTCCAGCACGGCATTAGGTTTCAATTCATCCGCACGCGCTTCCAGAATGGCAGTGTCGAGTTTCACCTCCCCCTCTGGTGACAGGTAGCAAAACGGCTTGGGATCTGCAATAGAGCGCATCGAGCCGTCGATAATGCTTTCGGTCGCATCCATGCGATTGTAGAAAAGCACGACTATATCGGGCGAGAACTTGGCTGCCAGTGTTTCGTACTGCAAAATTTCCTGCAGCATAGAATAACCAGCGCAGCCGAAATTCATGACTTCAAAACGTTTTTGCAAGCCTCTTTTCTTCGCTTCTTCATTGAGCATGTCTTGCACGACTATGGGAAACGTGTTCTTAAGCGGCACTTGCAGACCTTCTGCGCCGCTGTCTCCCAGTACGGCAACCCTGACAGTGTCTTGAGGCTTGGCCAGAGTGCGCTCGTAATCACGCATTCCGAAGCTGTTGAAACTGTCGCGAGAAAGACCTTCCATGCGCCATGTCACTTGCTTGGATGGGATATGACGGGCGCCCAGGAGCGGATCGGGTTCGAAAAACTCTTGCTGACCGATGCCCGCGAAATTGAAGAACGATTCCAGAAGGAAGACCGTTGCTGCCATGGCTAAAACCGTTTCGCCAACCGGTTTCCACCAGGGCTGGCGCGGTTTGACGCTGCCGGTCGCCGTGCCTGCCTTTTCCTTCTCAATTCTCGTTGCTGTTTGCATTTTCGTACCTAGAATTGGAAGTAGATAAAGGGAGCGACGTGCAAAGGCGCGAAGCCGAGGATAACGAAGGCGACGCCGGTGTAGACGACGACCTGGGTGCCGATGGAATTTTCAAAATAGCGGCGGGCTAGTGAGACTGCAGTGTGGATTTGCGGTTGTCTGGCCCGTTCGATCAGCGTTTTTGCAGCCAGATAAAGCAGATAGAGCGACAGAGAGACCGGCAGAGTAGAGTTCAAGAACATGGTGGTCACTTCACCGCCGGCCGCAGGAATAACGAGCTTGTGGGCGATTGTAAGCGCCTGTGGAATGGTTTCGGCGCGGAAGAGAATGCCCGCCATGAAAAGAAAGAGCATCGTCAGTGCTACGCCCGACCAGTGCCAGATGGGATGGGGGCGAAGTTTCGACAAAACCGGGTGGCGCGATGCGAAGTCGGTCCATTCTTTCGAAAGCACCAGTCCGGTGCCGTGGAACGCGCCCCAGATGACGTAATGCCAGGCCGCTCCGTGCCATAGTCCGCCCAGAACCATCGTCAGCATGGTGTTGAAACGGGCTCTTTGGGCGCTTACTCGCGAGCCGCCCAGGGGAATGAAGAGGTAGTCGCGCAGCCACGTGGAGAGTGAAATGTGCCAGCGGCGCCAGAAGTCGGTGAGATTGGCCGCCAGAAACGGCCAGTTGAAATTCTCGGGGACCTTGTAACCGAGCAGCAAAGCAGAGCCTCTGCCGATATCCGTGTAGCCTGAAAAGTCGAAGAAGATCTGGAAGGTGAAACCGGCGACGGCGATCCATGTATCGACCAGTCCCATGCGCGAAGCGTGATTGAAACCGGTGTTTACGACATAGCCCATGTTGTCGCCCAGCACGATTTTTTTGAAAAGTCCCTGCAAGATGAGGAACATGCCTTCCCGAAAGTTCTCGCCTCGAAAAACAGGCTTTTCCAAAAGCTGGTGCGTGAAGTCTTGAAAGCGCTTGATCGGGCCGGCGATTTGCGAAGGGAAGAAGGCCGCGAAAAGAGCGAAGTCGCGGAAGTTTTTCACCGCGGCACTGCCGCGATAAACATCGACTATGTAATGAATGAATTCGAAGGTGAAAAACGAGATGCCCAGCGGCAGGATGATTTTGAGCGCCGGGCTCGTCCAGGAATCGGCGGGCGCATGAGAGACAAGAACGCTCAAACCTTTAAGGCTCGAGAAAAGCGATTCGAGCAAAAAGTTGGCGTATTTGAAGAAGCAGAGGCAGCCGAGGTTGAAGATGAGCCCGCCAATGAGTATCGCCTTCTTTTTCGCCGCGAATTTTTCCAAACTCAAACCAATCGCATAATTGACCAGCGTCAAAGCGAAGATCAAGAGACCATATGCGGGTTTCCAGTTCATGTAGAAAAGGTAGCTTGCCACCAAAAGCAGTGTCGTCCGGAAGCGGTTGGGCATCACCCAATAGAGGACGACTACCGCCGGCAGAAACAGCATGTATGTGAAGCTGTTGAAGAGCATTTTGGTCGGGTCTTTGTCTCAGGTCTGCCGCTGCCGTTTTCGGCGCTGCTGCCTCAGCGGAATCTCTGCTGATAGTGCAAGTGGATAATGGCTCTGTGAGCCGTTCTTGATTTCGCGGGCTTAGAAATCAAGCGATGCAGATAATATCACGCGCTCTTCAAGAGATACCTGTGTTATTTCCAATGCTTTAGATCCAGATCTTGGAAAAGTTCGACCGGACCGGATGCTTTTGTCCCGGCTGGTCCACTTTTCAACCGTTTTCATGTGCTTTGCAAGCCCGCGCCATTTGTCTCCAATCGGACGGCTGTCAAGCACCGATCGCTTGCAAAGGGGTCGCGCTGGGCGCCTTGCGTGGCTCTTTCATCTTGACTACCGCTTTAATTAGTGCACATTAGCCAGAGGCCTCTTGAGTACGTTCAGTTTCGTGAGCTAACTTACCCTCGCATCCTCCATTTCTCTTCTTCTCGTAAACGCACCAGTCTTTCAGTTGCCCCAATGGTCTTTCAGTGTTCTTTGCGCATTTATTTGCGCGCGGAAGCACCACGAGCTGTTTGAAAAGTAGCTGTAGCTGTGCCTGGAGGTTGAATGAAACGAAAATTTCCCCGCATCGTCGCGCATCGCGGTGGCAGAAAGTGGGGACCGGAGAACACGCTGGCT
>Ga0268299_1002976_pt1 | contig 17380 bp, 18 predicted proteins | sample NOBtaG_FD_193484 | JGI IMG/M metagenome (GOLD analysis project Ga0268299, IMG submission 193484) | Activated sludge microbial communities from bioreactor in Nijmegen, Gelderland, Netherland - NOB reactor | ecosystem: Engineered > Bioreactor > Aerobic > Activated sludge | place: Netherlands...
ACGTGGTCGCGCACGAACTCGCGCACCTGCGCGAGATGAACCACAGCCCGCGCTTCTGGGATGTGGTGCGCTCGGTGATCCCGGACGTCGACGCGGCCCGCGGCGTGCTGCGGCACGAGGCCGTGCCGGCCTTCGACTGAGCCGGCGGCGGTCCGCTACCAGCCCAGCGGCCCCGCCCAGCCGCGGTAGAGCTTGGGCAGCGGCTCGGCGTAGTCGCCCAGCTTGCTGGTGCGCAGGCCCAGGCCGACCAGGCCCTCGGCCAGCTTGACCGCCGCGGCCACGCCGTCGATCACCGGCACGCCCAGGCGCTGCTGCAGCGTGCCGCACAAGCCGGCCATGCCGGCGCAGCCCAGCACGATGGCGCCGCTGCGGTCGCGGGCCAGGGCCTCGCGGGCGGCGGCCTCGACGCGGGCGACGACGGCCTCGTCCGGTGTCTCGAGCGCCAGCACCGGGATGTCGGTGCCGTGGATGCCTCGGCAGCGCCGCTCGAAGCCGTACTTCATCACCAGGTGTTCGGCGATCACGCAGGTGCGCGTCATCGTCGTCACGACCGAGAAGCCGGTCGCCAGCATCGAGGCGACGTGGAAGGCCGCCTCGGCGGTGCCCAGCACCGGTGCGGCGGTCGCCTCGCGCGCGGCGTCCAGGCCCGGGTCGCCGAAGCAGGCGATCACCACCGCGTCGGGTGCGGGCAACGCGGCCAGGCGCAATTGCTCCAGCACGCCGGCGGCGCCGAAGACATCGTCGTAGTGCCCCTCGATCGATGCCGGCCCGAAGCTGGGCTGGGTCGCGACGATCTCGGTGCCGGGCGCGGCGACGCGGCGTGCGGCCTCGGCGATGCCCTCGGTCATCAGCGGCGAGCTGTTGGGATTGATCAGCAGCAGTTTCATCGTGGCTCCGTGATCATCGATGGTGCAGTTTGCATACAAACGCGGCCCGGAGACCCCGCTTCGTGCGCCGCCCGCGTTGTGCCGCTCCACGAGCAAGGACCACACCCAGGGCGGCGGTCGCGCGGCCGGCGGAGCTCGACGCGATGGCACATGCTTTGCATGCAAAGCGCGCCATGGATGCACGCACCGACCTGGACATCGTTCACCTGGTCAAGCGCTACGGCGATGCGGTCGCGGTCGCCGGCATCGACCTCAAGATCGCCGCCGGCAGCTACTGTTGCCTGCTGGGGCCGTCGGGCTGCGGCAAGACCTCCACGCTGCGCATGATCGCCGGCCACGAGCTGGCGACCGAAGGCGACATCGTGCTGGGCGGCCGCAACATCACCCACCTGCCGGCGGCCGAACGCGGCACCGCGATGATGTTCCAGAGCTACGCGCTCTTCCCGCATCTCAGCGCGCTCGACAACGTCGCCTTCAGCCTGAAGATGCGCGGCATCGACAAGGCCGCGCGGCAGAAGAAGGCAGCCGACCTGCTGGAGCGCGTCTCCCTCGGCCACCTGGCGCACCGAAAGCCTGCCGAGCTGTCGGGCGGCCAGCAGCAGCGCGTGGCGCTGGCGCGCGCGCTGATCACCGAACCCAAGGTGCTGCTGCTCGACGAGCCGCTGTCGGCGCTCGACCCCTTCCTGCGCATCAAGATGCGCGCCGAGCTGAAGGCCTGGCAGACCTCGCTGGGCATGACCTTCATCCACGTCACGCACTCGCAGGAAGAGGCGATGGCGCTGGCGGACCAGGTGGTGGTGATGAGCCAGGGCCGCATCGAGCAGGACGGCTCGCCGCATGCCGTCTTCAACGCGCCGCGCAGCGAGTTCGTCGCGCGCTTCATGGGCGGCCACAACGTGATTCCCTCGTCGCGCGGGCTGGTCGCGGTGCGCGCCGACAAGACGCGCCTGAGCCGCGAGCCGCTGCCGGCCGGCGACACGGTGCTGCCTGCCACCGTGCGCGCCACCGAGTACCAGGGCACCTACGTGCTGCTGACGCTGCACAGCGCGGCGGTCGACGAGTTCAACGTCGTGCTGCCGGAGGCGGCGTTCGACGCCGCGCCCTGGCAACCCGGCGACAGCGCCTGCGCCCACTGGGACGCGGCCGACGTTCACCCCCTGGCCGCGTAAGCCGGCCCTCGCCACGAAGCCGCCAGAGCGGCCCCGATCACTCCTAGGAGAAGACCATGTCCGACTTCCGTCGCCGCCAGATGCTCCAGGGCACCGCCGGCATCCTCGCCACCGGCCTGTTCCCCGCGATCCACGCGCAGGAGAAGCTCACGCTGCGCTACCTGGGCACGGCCGTGAACCAGGACAAGAAGATCGCCGAGAAGTTCGAGGCCGACACCGGCATCAAGATCCAGTACGTCGCCGTCAACACCGACGAGGTGACCAAGCGCGCGGTGACCTCGCCGAACAGCTTCGACCTGATCGACACCGAGTACTTCTCGCTGAAGAAGATCGTGCCGACCGGCAACCTCAAGGGCATCGACGTCAAGAGGATCAAGAACGCCGACAAGATCACCTCGCTGTTCACCACCGGCATGGTGGCGGGCAAGGCGGTCGGCGACCAGGGCACGGCGCCGAAGAAGGTGATCTTCCTGGAGGGCGAGAAGAGCAAGGTCTTCTCGAAGACGCCCACGCAGTTCATGAGCCTGATCCCGACGGTCTACAACGCCGACACGCTGGGCATCCGCCCCGACCTGATCAAGCGCCCGATCGACAGCTGGGCCGAGCTGCTGAACCCCGAGTTCAAGGGCAAGGCGGCGATCCTCAACATCCCGTCGATCGGCATCATGGACGCGGCGATGGTCGTGGAGGCCAAGGGGATCTACAAGTACCCCGACAAGGGCAACATGACCAAGAAGGAGATCGACCTGACGATCAAGACCCTGATCGAGGCCAAGAAGGCCGGCCAGTTCCGCAGCCTGTGGAAGGACTTCAACGAGTCGGTCAACCTGATGGCCTCGGGCGAGGTGGTGATCCAGTCGATGTGGTCGCCGGCCGTCACCGCGGTGCGCACCAAGGGCATCGACTGCGTGTTCCAGCCGCTGAAGGAGGGTTATCGCGCCTGGGCCGCCGGCTTCGGGCTGCCGGCCACGCTGTCGGGCAAGAAGCTCGACGCGGCCTACGAGTTCATCAACTGGTTCCTCGACGGCTGGGCCGGCGCCTACCTCAACCGGCAGGGCTACTACAGCGCCGTCCTCGAGACCGCCAAGGCCAAGATGGAGCCCTACGAGTGGGCCTACTGGATGGAAGGCAAGGCGGCCGAGAAGGACATCAAGTCCCCCAACGGCGACGTGCTCGCCAAGGCCGGCAGCAAGCGCGACGGCGGCTCCTACGAGCAGCGCATGGGCGGCATCGCCTGCTGGAACGCGTTGATGGACGAGAACACCTACATGGTCCAGAAATGGAACGAGTTCGTCGCGGCGTGATGACGACCACCCCGTTGCGGCTTCGCCGCTCCCCTCGAGGGGCGCCGCTGGCGGACCGGCAGAGCCGGATCCGCGGCGGCTGCTGGGTGGGGTGGTGAGCCCGAACGATCGCGCGACATGAGTGCCCCCGTCCTCAGGAGCGGCCCCCCGGCCTGGCTGCAGGCCCTGCCCTTCGGGGCGGTGTTCGCGTTCTTCTTCGTCGCGCCGCTGCTGCTGATCGGCGCGGTGAGCTTCTGGCCGACCAGCGACTACGAGCTGATCCCGGGCTTCACCGGCCAGAACTACGTGTCGATCTTCGAGGGCTGCGCCAACCTGGCCGAGCCCTGCGTGACGCTGAAGACCTACTGGTCGACGCTGCGCTTCAGCCTGCTGACCTGGGCAGCGGCGCTGGTGCTGGGCTTCACGATCGCCTACTTCCTGGCTTTCCACGTGCGCTCGCCGGGCATGCAGACCCTGCTGTTCGTCATCTGCACGATCCCGTTCTGGACCAGCAACGTCATCCGCATGGTCTCCTGGGTGCCGCTGCTGGGCCGCAACGGGCTGGTGAACCAGGGGCTGATCGGCGTCGGGCTGGTCGACCAGCCGATCGAGTGGCTGCTGTTCTCGGAGTTCTCGGTCGTGCTGGCCTTCGTGCACCTGTACACGATGTTCATGCTGGTGCCGATCTTCAACTCGATGATGCGCATCGACCGCTCGCTGCTCGAGGCGGCCGACGACTGCGGGGCCTCGGGCTGGCAGACGCTGTGGAACGTGGTCGTGCCGTTGTCGCGCACCGGCATCCTGATCGGCTCGATCTTCGTCATCACCATCGTGATGGGCGACTTCGTCACCGTCGGCGTGATGGGCGGCCAGCAGATCGCCTCGGTCGGCAAGGTGATCCAGGTGCAGACCTCCTACCTGCAGTTCCCGCTCGCCGCGGCCAACGCCGTGGTGCTGCTGGCGGTCGTGCTGATGATCATCGTCGCGCTGACGCGGCTGGTGAACCTGCGCAAGGAACTCTGATGAACCGCGACCGACGCTCGAGAGGCTTCTGGCCGCTGGCCCTCGTGTTCGGCCTGTTCGTGCTGTTCCTCTACGGCCCGGTGATCACGATCTTCGTGCTGAGCTTCCAGGGCCCCGAGGGCGGCCTGACGCTGCCGATGCGCGGGCTGTCGCTGCACTGGTACCAGGAGCTGTGGAAGGGCCTGGGCGTGGTCGACATCGGCGCCGCGCTGCGCCGCTCGCTCGCGCTGGGCGCGGTGGTGATGGTGCTGACGGTGCTGCTGGCGCTGAGCGCCGGCCTGGCCTTCCGCAAGCGGCTGGTCGGCGCCGACGCGCTGTTCTACGTGACGGTGGCCAGCCTGATCATGCCGTCGATCATCGTCTCGCTCGGCATCGGCCTGCAGTTCCGCCTGCTCGACGGCGGCATCAAGTGGCTGCTGGAGGCGGTCGGTGCGACCGGCACGCTCGAGAGCTACACGACCTCGCTGGGCCTCTACACCTCGGGCCTCGGCGCGCACCTGACGTGGACGCTGCCCTTCGGCCTGCTGATCATGTTCGCGGTCTTCAACCGCTTCAACCCGGCCTACGAGGAAGCGGCGCGCGACCAGGGCGCGACGCCGTGGCAGACCTTCCGCCACGTCGTGCTGCCGCTGATCGGGCCGTCGGTGGTCGGCATCGGCATGTTCGGCTTCACGCTCAGCTGGGACGAGATCGCGCGCTCCTCGCAGGCCATCGGCGACCTGAACACGCTGCCGCTGGAACTGCAGGGCCTGACGACGACGGTGACCACGCCCTCGATCTACGCGCTGGGCACGGTGACGACCGGCATCTCGCTGCTGGTCGTGGGCCTGGCGCTGGCGGCCGCCTTCGCGCTGCGCCGGCGCGGCGGGCGCAGCGCCGGCTGAGGCGCGGCCGCCCGATGGCGACACGCTCGGGCACCCGGCGGGCCGCGGCAGCGCCGCCGGCGATGCCGACCGACCGCGTCTACGAGGCGGTCTACGCCGCGGTGATCGACCAGCGCCTGCCGCCCGGCACCCGGCTGCGCGAGGAGGAGCTGGCCCAGGCCTTCGCGGTCTCGCGCACGGTGGTGCGCCAGGCACTGCACCAGCTGGCGCAGGACGGCGTGATCACGCTGCGGCCCAATCGCGGCGCCCAGGTGCCCGAGCCGACGCGGCGCGACGGCGAGCACGTCTTCGACGCGCGGCGCGTCGTCGAATGCGAGGTCGTGCGGCGGCTGGCCGGCAAGCTGAGCGCCGCGCAGCTGGCCGAGCTGCGTGCGCTGGTCGATGCCGAGGAGCGTGCGACGCGGTCGCAGAACAAGCAGGAGGCGATCCGCCTGTCGGGCCGCTTCCATCTCGAGCTGGCGCGCATGAGCGGCAACCCGATCTTCGTGCGACTGCTCGAGGAGCTGCTGCCGACCACGTCGCTGCTGATGGCGCTGTACAAGGCGCCGGGCGAGCCGATGTGCGTGGCGCACAGCCACCGGCGGCTGCTGGGCGGCCTGGAGCGCGATGCGGCCGGCAGCGCCGCGACCGAGATGCGGCGCCACCTCAACGAGATCGAGCATTCGCTGTCGCGCACGACGGCGCCGGCGACGCCGGCGCTGCGCGATGTCTTCAAGCGTTATCGGGGCGGGGGCGGCGCATGAGCCGGACCTTCGGTCCCCTGCCGTCGCACGGCCGCTTCGGCTACTCGGGCATCGCCGAGCGGCCGCGCGGGCGCTGGCCCAACGGCAGCAAGCTCGCGGTCTACATCGGCTTCAACCTCGAGCACTTCGCCTTCGGCGAGGGCCTGGGCGCGACCCTCGCGCCGGCCTCGCCGCCGCCCGACGTGCTGAACCACGCCTGGCGCGAGTACGGCAACCGCGTCGGCGCCTGGCGTTGCCTGGAGCTCTTCGACGCGCTGGCGCTGCCGGTCGGCGCGATCGTCAACACGGCGCTCTACGACCATGGCCCGCAGCTGGTCGAGGCCTTCGCGGCGCGCGGCGACGAGCTGATCGCCCACGGGCACACCAATGCCGAGCGCCAGGGCTCGATGGCCGAGGCCGACGAGCGCGCGCTGATCCTGCACTGCCGCGAGCGCATGGCGCGTGCGCACGGTGCGGCGCCGGCCGGCTGGCTGTCGCCGTGGATCTCGGAGAGCACCGTCACGCCCGACCTGCTGGCCGAAGCCGGCTTCGGCTACACGCTGAACTGGTGCCACGACGACCAGCCGACCCGGCTGGCCACGCGCGCCGGCCCGCTGTGGGCCGTGCCGTATCCGCAGGAGCTCAACGACATCCCGATGATCGTCGGCCGCCGGATGGATGCGAAGGACTTCGCGCAGATGATCGTCGACCAGTTCGACGAGATGCTGGCGCAGGCGCAACGCCAGCCGCTGGTGATGGGCATCGCGCTCCACCCCTACCTCGTCGGCCAGCCGTACCGGCTGCGCCACCTGCGGCGCGCCCTGCGGCATGTCGTCGCGCACCGCCGCGGTGTCGGCGACGGCGAGGACAGCGACGTCTGGATCACGACCCCCGGCGCGATCGCCGCGGCCGCCCCGGAACTGCCCTGACCGCGGTCAGGTGGACGGCACGAAGCGGTAGATCCCGTCGGCGTCCTGTCGCCGCTGCAGCCGGCCTGCGAACCACAGGGCGTGCAGGTGGGCGATGGCTTCGCCGAGCGCGAAGCTGGTCTGGTGCAGGTCCAGCGGGCGCCTGAACAGCACCGGCAGCAGCTCGACCGCGTGGGTCGGCCGCGCGGCGCAGGCCGCCATCACCTCGGCCAGTCGCTCGGCGTGGTGGTCGCGCAGCTGGTCGATGCGCGTGTGCAGGCCGGTGAAGGGCCTGCCGTGCGAGGGCAGCACCTGCACGTCGGCCGGCAGCGCGCGCATCTTCTCGATCGACGCGAGGAACAGCGCCAGCGGGTCGGCCTCGGGCTCGAGGTGCATCACCATCACGTTGGTGCTGATGCGCGGCAGCACCATATCGCCGGAGATCAGCAGGTTCAGGGTGTCGGCGTGCAGTGCGATGTGCTCGGGCGCGTGTCCGTAGCCGGCATGGCAGCGCCAGTCGTGATCGCCGATGCGCAGCACCTGGCCGTCGAGCAGGCGGTGGTAGCGCCCGGGCACCGTCGGCACCATCGAGGCGTAGTAGTTGGTGCGGGCCCGCACCTTGGCCAGCGTCTCCTCGTCGGTGACGCCGTGGCGCGCGTAGTGCGCCGCGCTGGCCTCGCCGCCGATGTCGTTGCCCGGCTGCGAGGCCAGGCGCGCCGCGTTCCAGTCGGTCGCGCTGATCCACAGGTCGCAGTCCCAGCGCTGCGTCAGCCAGTCGGCCAGGCCGATGTGGTCGGGGTGCATGTGCGTGACGATGACGCGCAGCACCGGCAGGCCCTCGAGCTGGGTCGCGAAGACCTGCTCCCAGGCGGCCTTGGTCGCGTCGTTGTGGATGCCGCAGTCGACGATCGCCCAGCCTTCGCGGCCCTGGTGGCGGTCGCGCAGCAGCCACAGGTTGATGTGGTCCAGCGCGAACGGCAGGCCCATGCGCAGCCACTTGACCCCCGGCGCGATGGCGAGCGTGCCACCGATCGCGGGCAGGGCGTCGCCGAGCGGGTAGCGGAGCTGGTGTTCGAGGGCGTTCATGCGGCGGCGGGTCCGGTTGGAGAGGCGCGGGCATCGACCGGTGACAGCGCGACGGCCCGGCGGCTACACTTGACGTTAACGTCAACGTCAATCGACCCGCCGGCCGATTCTAGGCAGTCATGAGCACCCCTGCTGTCGCTCCAGCGTCACCCAGCTACACGATCAGCGAGCTGGCGCGCGAGTTCGACCTGACCACGCGCGCGATCCGCTTCTACGAGGACTGCGGCTTGCTGTCCCCCGACCGCGGCGGCGCCGGCGGCCGCCAGCGCGTCTACACCCACCGCGACCGCACGCGCCTGAAGCTCACGCTGCGCGGCAAGCGCCTGGGCCTGTCGCTGGCCGAGATCAAGGACCTGGTCGACATGTACGAGTCGCCGCGCGACTCGGTGCCGCAGCTGCGCAAGTACCTCGCGGTGCTGGCCCAGCACCGCGAGCAGGTCGAGCAGCAGATGGCCGACCTGCAGGCCACGCTGGACGAGGTGCGCGCGCACGAGAAGGAAGCACGGCGCCTGCTGGCGGCCGGCGAGTCGCGTGCGACCGCCGCCGCACCGCGTGCGCGCGTCAAGGCCGACTGAGCCGGGCGCGACGATGCAGGCCGCCGATCCGCACTTTGCCGCGCGCGTCGCGGCGTCCTTCGCGCGCCAGCCGGCGATGCAGCTGATCGGCGCGACGCTCGACGCGGTCGAGGCCGGCCGCGTCGTGATCGGACTGGCGCACCGCCCCGACATCGCCCAGCAGCACGGCTTCGTGCACGCCGGCATCGTGTCGACCGCGCTCGACTCGGCCTGCGGCTACGCGGCGTCGAGCCTCATGCCGGCCGAGGCCGGCGTGCTGACGATCGAGTTCAAGGTCAACCTGCTGGCGCCGGCCCAGGGCCCGCGCTTCCGGATGGAAGGCCAGGTCGTCAAGGCCGGCCGCAGCATCAGCGTGGTCGAGGGCCGCGCGCTGCAGGTCGCCGAGGACGGCAGCGAGCGGCTCGTCGCCACGATGACCGCGACCGTCATGACCATCACCGGCCGCGACGGCGTCCGTCACTGATTCCCAGAGGAGACAAGCACCATGAACCTGCCCGGCCTCGACTTCCAGCTCGGCGAGGACATCGACGCGCTGCGCGACGCGGTGCGCGCCTTCGCCGACGCGGAGATCGCGCCGCGTGCGGCCCAGATCGACAGCAGCGACCAATTCCCGATGGACCTGTGGCGCAAGATGGGCGAGCTGGGTGTGCTCGGCATCACCGTGGGCGAGGAGTACGGCGGCGCCAACATGGGCTACCTGGCCCACATGGTGGCGATGGAGGAGATCAGCCGTGCCTCGGCGAGCGTGGGCCTGAGCTACGGCGCGCACTCCAACCTGTGCGTCAACCAGCTCAAGCGCAACGGCAGCGAGGCGCAGAAGAAGAAGTACCTGCCCAAGCTGATCAGCGGCGAGCACGTCGGCGCGCTGGCGATGAGCGAGCCGGGCGCCGGCTCCGACGTCATCTCCATGAAGCTGAAGGCCGAGGACCGAGGCGGCTACTACCTGCTCAACGGCAGCAAGATGTGGATCACCAACGGCCCCGACGCCGACACCATGGTGGTCTATGCCAAGACCGAACCCGAGCTCGGCGCGCGCGGCGTCACGGCCTTCATCGTCGAGAAGGGCATGAAGGGCTTTTCCACGGCGCAGAAGCTCGACAAGCTGGGCATGCGCGGGTCGCACACCGGCGAGATGGTGTTCCAGAACGTCGAGGTGCCGGCCGACCACATCCTGGGCGCGTTGAACGGCGGCGCCAAGGTGCTGATGAGCGGCCTGGACTACGAGCGCGCGGTGCTGGCCGCCGGGCCGATCGGCATCATGCAGTCGGTGATGGACAACGTCGTGCCCTACACCCACGACCGCAAGCAGTTCGGCCAGAGCATCGGCGAGTTCCAGCTCATCCAGGGCAAGGTGGCCGACATGTACACCGTGCTGCAGGCGGCGCGCGCCTTCTGCTACACGGTGGGCAAGAACCTCGACAAGCTGGGCGCCGAGCACGTGCGCCAGGTGCGCAAGGACTGCGCGAGCGTGATCCTGTGGTGCGCCGAGAAGGCCACCTGGATGGCCGGCGAGGGCATCCAGATCTTCGGCGGCAACGGCTACATCAACGAGTACCCGCTCGGCCGCCTGTGGCGCGACGCCAAGCTCTACGAGATCGGCGCCGGCACCTCGGAGATCCGCCGCATGCTGATCGGCCGCGAGCTGTTCGCCGAGACGATGTGAGGCGGCGACCCGTGCGATGAGCGCATCCCGTGGCCCGAACCGGCGGCGAAATGCCAAAAAGTACCGCCCGGTTTTCCGGGTAAACCCTAGACTCCCCGGCGGTCGGCGCCGTGGGTGCGCCTGGGGGGTTTCGGGTCATGACGCAATGCAACAGCACCGGCCGTTCGCGCCGGCGGGTGGGCCTTCGCCTGATGGCGGCGATCGGTCTGTGGGTGGTGGCGCAGTCGCCGGCGTGGTCGGCGGGCGAGAGCGTGGTGGTCGGGCAGGTCGCGCCGTTCTCGGGGCCGCAGGCGGTCACCGGGCGGGCCATGAACGCCGGCGCGAAGCTCTACTTCGATGCCGTCAATGCGCGCGGCGGCGTGCGCGGCCGGCCGATCAAGCTGGTGACGCGCGACGATGCGCAGAAGCCCGAGGAGACGGTCCGCCTGACCAGGGAGCTGATCGCCGCCGAGTCGCCGGTGGCGCTGATCGGCACGGTCGGCACCAGCAACCTCGAGGCCCTGGCCAAGGACGGCGTGCTGGCGCGCCAGCGCGTGTCGATGATCGGCGCGGTGTCGGGCGCGGCCAGCATCGTGCAGGCCGAGGCCATGCACCCGGTCAAGGCGAGCTACCACGACGAGGTCGCGCGGCTGTTCAGCCAGCTGGCCGCGCTGGGCGTGCAGCGCATCGGCCTGGTCTACCAGGACGACGGCCTGGGTCGCGACGTGCTGGTGGGCGCCGAGGCGGCCGCGCGGCAGTCCGGCGTCACGCTGATGGCGCGGTCGGGCTACGCGCGCAACACCGTCGCGGTCGAGAAGCCGGTGGCCGACATGCTGGGCTCCAAGGTGCAGGTGGTCTTCCTTGGCGCCACGACGGCGGCCGGGATCGAGTTCGTCAAGCAGTACCGGGCGGCCGGCGGCACGGCGACGCTCTACGGCCTGTCGATCATCGACACCGAGGCGCTGCTGAAGGCGCTGGGGCCGGAGCGCTCGCGCGGCTACGCGTTCTCGGTCGTGCTGCCGCTGGCGCAGCAGACCAACCGTGCGGTGGTCCGCGAGTACCTGCAGCTCAAGTCCGCGTCGACCGATCCCGACCTGTCGGCGCGCTCGATCGAGGGCTACATCGCCGCCAAGGCGCTGGTGAAGGTCCTGGAGGGCGGCGCGCCGCTGACGGCCGCCGGCGTCAGCCAGGCGATCGCGGCGTCGAGCGCGGTGGACGTCGGCGGCTTCGTGCTCGACTTCGCCAGCAAGGACCGCAGCAGCTCGCGCTACGTCGACTTCGCGATGTTCGGCGCCGACGGCAAGATCGTGCAGTAGCGTGCCGCTGGGCGGCGTCGCCGCTTCGTAAACTCGGTGCTCACCGAGAGGGACGCCGATGAGCACCGAACTGCAGGAACTGTTCGACAGCAACCGCCGCTGGGCCGCCGCGACCGAGGCGCGGCAGCCGGGCTTCTTCACCCGGCTGCTGACCCAGCAGACGCCGCAGTACATGTGGATCGGCTGCGCCGACAGCCGCGTGCCGGCCAACGAGCTGGTCGGCCTGGCGCCGGGCGAGATGTTCGTGCACCGCAACGTCGCCAACGTCGTCGTGCACTCGGACCTGAACTGCCTGTCGGTGGTGCAGTACGCGACCGACGTGCTGAAGGTGCAGCACATCATCGTCGTCGGCCACTCGGGCTGCGGCGGCGTGGCGGCGGTGATGAACGACCGCCGCGCCGGCATCGTCGACAACTGGCTGCGCCACGTGCAGGACGTGCGCAACTGGTACCAGTCGTGGCTGGACACGGTGCCGGCCGAGGCCCGCGTCAATGCCTTGTGCGAGCTCAACGTCGTCGAGCAGGCGACCAACGTCTGCCGCACGACGGTCGTGCAGGACGCCTGGGCGCGCGGCCAGGAGCTGGTGATCCACGGCTGGTTCTACGGCCTCAAGGACGGCCTGCTGCAGGACCTGCGGATGACGGTGCGCCGGCCCGAGGACGTGAGCGAGGCGCACGCGGCCGCGATCGCCGCCGTCAAGGCGCGCTACGACGCGGGGGCCGCCTGATGTCGGCTGCGCTGCTGCCCCGTTCGCTCGACGATCCCCAGGCCTACGACATCGCCCAGGCGCTGCTCGAGGGCTTCAACCGCCACTACCGGCTGTTCCGCCAGACCAGCCGCGAGGCCAAGCAGCGTTTCGAGGCGGCCGACTGGCACGGCCAGCAGCGCGCCCAGCGCGAGCGCATCGAGTTCTACGACCTGCGCGTGGACGAGGCGGCCGAGCGCCTGGAGCGCGAGTTCCGCGCGGCCGAGCTGTCGCGCGACACCTGGCAGCAGGCCAAGCTGCACTACATCGGACTGCTGATCGACCACCACCAGCCCGAGCTGGCCGAGACCTTCTTCAACTCGGTGACGACCAAGCTGCTGCACCGCAGCTACTTCCGCAACGAGTTCATCTTCGTGCGCCCCGCGGTCAGCACCGAGTACATCGAGAACGATGAGCCGGCCGCCACGCCCACCTACCGCGCCTACTACCCCGAGCGCTCGGGCTCCAGCGAAGGACTGCGCGAGACGCTGCTGCGCATCGTCGACAACTTCCAGCTGCAGCGCGAGTTCGAGGACCTCGGGCGCGACGTCGAGTACGTGCTGCAGGCCTTCCGCACGCAGTTCGGCGACGGCAAGGCCAGCGCCAACTTCCAGATCCAGGTGCTGTCCAGCCTGTTCTTCCGCAACAAGGGCGCCTACATCGTCGGCCGCGTGATCAACGGCTTTCGCGAGACCGGCTTCGCGCTGCCCATCCTGCACACCTCGCGCGAGCAGCTGGTGATCGACACCGCGCTGTTCGGCGAGGACGAGCTGCTGCTGCTGTTCAGCTTCGCGCGGGCCTACTTCATGGTCGACATGGAGATCCCGTCGGCCTACGTGCAGTTCCTGCGCTCGCTGATGCCGCGCAAGCCGCGCTGGGAGCTGTACAACGCGCTCGGGCTGCAGAAGCAGGGCAAGAACCAGTTCTACCGCGACTTCCTCTACCACCAGCGCCACAGCAGCGACAAGTTCCGCATCGCGCCCGGGATCAAGGGCATGGTGATGCTCGTGTTCGACCTGCCGAGCTTTCCCTTCGTCTTCAAGGTCATCAAGGACTTCTACCCGCCGCAGAAGGACACGACGCGCGAGCAGATCATGGCCAAGTACCTGCTGGTCAAGACCCACGACCGCGTCGGGCGCATGGCCGACTCGCTGGAATACAGCAACGTCGCCTTCCCGCGCCAGCGCTTCGAGGACGAGCTGATCGAGGAGCTGCGCCACTTCTGCCCGAGCCTGCTCGAGGAAGAGGGCGACAGCCTGATCATCAAGCACCTCTACATCGAGCGGCGCATGATCCCGCTCAACATCTACCTGCAGGAGGCGACGCCCGAGCAGCTGAAGCACGCGGTCGTCGAGTACGGCAACGCGATCAAGGACCTGGTCTCGGCCAACATCTTCCCCGGCGACATGCTGTGGAAGAACTTCGGCGTGACCCGCCACGGCAAGGTCGTGTTCTACGACTACGACGAGATCGAGTACCTGACCGACTGCAACTTCCGCAAGGTGCCGCCGCCTCGCAACGAGGAAGAAGAGATGTCCGGCGACATCTGGTACACCGTCGGCCCCAAGGACGTGTTTCCCGAGACCTTCGGTCCCTTCCTGCTGGGCCATCGCGAGGTGCGGCGGGTCTTCATGGAGCACCATGCCGACCTGCTGGAAGCCGACTACTGGCAAGGCCGCAAGGACCGCATCCTCGCAGGATACGTGCATGATGTGTTTCCCTACGACCCGCACAAGCGCTTCCGCCGCCGGCCCGGGCTGGGCCTCGGCAGTCTCGACGCCGAGAGCGCCTCGCTCTCCACGTCCACGCAACTCGGCCACAACCCCATCTGACTTCAGGAGCCCGCCATGAGTGCCACTGACCCCATCGTCATCGTCTCTGCCGCCCGCACGCCGATCGGGGGCCTGCTCGGCGACTTCGCCGGCCTGCAGGCCTGGGAGCTGGGCGCCGTCGCGATCAAGGCCGCGGTCGAGCGCGCCGGCGTGCCCGGCGACTCGGTCGACGAGGTGCTGTTCGGCAACTGCCTGATGGCCGGCCAGGGCCAGGCCCCGGCCCGCCAGGCGATGCGCAAGGCCGGACTGCCCGATTCGGCCGGCGCGGTGACGCTGTCCAAGATGTGCGGCTCGGGCATGCGCGCGATGATGTTCGGCCACGACATGCTGGCCGCCGGCTCGGCCGACGTCGTCGTCGCCGGCGGCATGGAGAGCATGACCAACGCGCCGCACCTGACCTTTGCGCGCAAGGGCATCAAGTACGGCGCCGCCGCGCTGTACGACCACATGGCGATCGACGGGCTGGAGGACGCCTACGAGCGCGGCAAGGCGATGGGCGTGTTCGCCGAGCAGTGCGTCGGCAAGTACAGCTTCACGCGCGAGGCGATGGACGCCTTCGCGATCGCCTCGACGCAGCGCTCGATCGCCGCCAACAGCGACGGCAGCTTCGACTGGGAGATGGCGCCGGTGGTGCTGCCGGGCAAGGGCGGCGACGTCACCTTCAGCAAGGACGAACAGCCCTTCAAGGCCAAGCTCGACAAGATCCCGGGGCTGAAGCCGGCCTTCAAGAAGGACGGCGCGATCACCGCGGCGACCTCGTCGTCGATCTCCGACGGCGCGGCCGCGCTGGTGCTGATGCGCGAGTCGACCGCCCGGGCGCGCGGCGCCAGGCCGATCGCGCGCATCCTCGCGCACAGCGTGCATGCGCAGGCGCCGGAGTGGTTCACCACGGCGCCGGTCGGCGCGATCGAGAAGCTGCTGAAGAAGACCGGCTGGGCCGCCAAGGACGTCGATCTCTGGGAGATCAACGAGGCCTTCGCCGCGGTGACGATGGCCGCGATGGCCGAGTTCAAGCTGTCGCACGAGCAGGTCAACATCCACGGCGGCGCCTGCGCGCTGGGCCATCCGATCGGCGCCTCCGGCGCGCGCATCGTGGTGACGCTGCTCGGCGCCTTGCGCAAGAAGGGCAAGAAGAAGGGCGTCGCGGCGCTGTGCATCGGCGGGGGCGAAGCCACCGCGATGGCTGTCGAGCTGCTGTGACCGACGGCAGCCGGCGCGAGGCCTGGCCGGCAATGCCGGCGCAGGTCGGCCAGCTGATCACGCGAACCGACCGCTACAGCCGCGAGGCTATCGAGGCCTTCGCGGCCGCCTGCAACGACCACAACCCGCTGCACCGCGACCGCGGGCGGGCCGAGAGCTCGCGTTTCGGCGAGGTGATCGCCAGCGGCGAGCAGACCAGCTCGATGATGATGGGCCTGGCGACCTCGCACTTCGCGCGGCCGCGCGAGGGCGTGTCGACCGAGGTGCTGGTGCTGCACGTCAACTTCGCCTTCCGCGCGCCGGTGCTCGCCAACGAGGACGTCCACCTGCGCTGGCAGGTGACCGAAGTCACCTGGAGCAGCCGGCAGCAGTCGCACGTCATCGTGCTGGCCGGCGAGTGCAGCACCGCGCGCGCCAAGCCGGCGCTGGTGGCACGGGCCAGCCTCCTGGTGAAGCAGACGTGAACGCGCTCGGTGTGCACGACCTCGGCCTGTTCATGCTGACCGGGCTGGTGCTGAACCTCACGCCCGGCGCCGACACGCTGCTGGTCGTCGGTCGCAGCGCGCAGGGCGGCTGGCGCCACGGGGCGGCGGCGGCGCTGGGCATCGGCCTGGGTTGCATGGTCCACGCGCTGGCTGCGGCGCTGGGCGTGGCGGCGCTGCTTGCCGCGTCCACCTGGGCCTTCGGGCTGCTCAAGTGGCTCGGCGCCGCTTACCTGACCTGGCTCGGGCTGCAGATGCTGCGGGCGGCGCTGCGCGGTCCGGCCGAGGCATCCGTCGCGGCGGGGGCGGGGCCCGCGGAGCCCGGTTCGCTGCGCCAGTCGCTGGCGGCCGGGCTGCTGACCAACCTGCTCAACCCCAAGGTCGGGCTGTTCTTCCTGGCCTTCGTGCCGCAGTTCGTCGATGCCGGTGCCGCTTCGCCGCTGGCGGCCTTCCTGCTGCTCGGGCTGCTGTTCAACCTGACCGGCGTCGGCTGGCTGCTGGTGGTGGCGGCGCTGACGGCGCGGGCGCGCGGCCGCGTCGCACCGGCCGCGGCGCGTGCGCTGCAGGCCGTGGGCGGCGCGCTGTTCGTCGCGCTGGCCGCGCGGCTCGTGGCGGCGCGGAGCCCGGCATGAAGGTCTTCGTCGCCGGCGCCTCGCGCGGCATCGGTCTGGAGTTCGTGCGCCAGTACCGCGCCGACGGCGCCGCGGTCTGGGCCACGGCGCGCGACGCGGCCGGCCTGGCGCGCTTGCGCGCGCTGGGCGCCGAGGCGCTGGCGCTCGACATCGCCGACGCCGAAAGCTGCTCGCGCCTGGCCTGGCAGCTCGACGGGCTGGCCTTCGACGTGGCGATCGTCAACGCCGGGCTCTTCGGACCCGACACCGCCGGCCTGCAGGCGCCCGCCGTCGCCGACTTCGATGCGGTGATGCACACCAACGTGCTCGGCGCGATGCGGGTGCTGGAGCAACTGGCCGAGCTGCTGGCACCGCAGGCCCGGGTCGCGCTGCTGTCCTCGGGCATGGCGTCGATCGGCCGCCGCTCCTCGCCCGACCACTGGCTGTACCGGGCGTCGAAGGCGGCACTGAACTCCGTCGCGAAGGATGCGGCCCTGGCGCTGGCCGGGCGGGCGTCCTGCATCGCGATCAGTCCCGGCTGGGTGCGCACCGACATGGGCGGGTCGGCGGCGCCGCTGTCGGTGGACCGGAGCGTCGGCGCGATGCGCCGCACGATCGCCGGCCTGACGGCGGCCGACAGCGGCCGTTTCCTCGACCACGACGGCACGCCCATCGCCTGGTGAGCCGGAGCGCACGACCGGAAGGATGGCCATGCTGCTGAGCGAACACCACACCGCGATCCAGGACGCCGTGCGCGACTACGTGCAGGCCGAGATCGCGCCCCGGGCGGCCGACTGGGACAAGCGCCACCACTTCCCGGCCGAGCAACTGCAGGGCCTGGCGCAGCTGGGCTGCTACGGCGTCGCCGTGCCCGAGGCCTGGGGCGGCGCCGGGCTCGACTACCTGAGCCTGTCGCTGATCCTCGAGGAGATCGCCGCCGGCGATGGCGCGACCTCCACCATCGTCAGCGTCAACAACTGCCCGGTCTGCTCGATCCTGATGGCCTGGGCGAACG
>Ga0268299_1002977_pt1 | contig 17375 bp, 20 predicted proteins | sample NOBtaG_FD_193484 | JGI IMG/M metagenome (GOLD analysis project Ga0268299, IMG submission 193484) | Activated sludge microbial communities from bioreactor in Nijmegen, Gelderland, Netherland - NOB reactor | ecosystem: Engineered > Bioreactor > Aerobic > Activated sludge | place: Netherlands...
TACTCGCCCTGGTGTTCTCGCAATAGCCGGACAGCGCGTTCCCGTACTTCCGGTGAATATCTCATTTGTTTTTTCATTACTCTATCCTCTCAAGAAATAGAGTCTCCTGTAAACCCGGGGCGATTCACGAAGAATCTCAGCGAAACGTTTGGGTTCGGTGGTGGCGGAAAAATGTGTGCCCACTGACTGGAGGCAGCGCACCTCGCAAATCGCCTGAAGGATCGCGTACAGCGCGCCCGGTTGCCACGGCATAACGAAATACTTGCCCGCAATTGCCCAGCGCCCGGTGCGCAGTTTCCAATGCACTCCGGTTTTCGATCCGGCGAACTGCGGCAAGCAATTCAGGCGCATTAATTTCGGCAATAGGACGAGCGTCGATCCAAGGAAAAATATCTCGTTCGAATCGCCGGATGATACGGTCGCCGTGATTCTTTGCCCAAGTCGCTGAATACTTGGCAAACCATTCGCGCGCAACGACTTCAAAGCTATTTGCAATCAGATCGGCGCGTGCCGATTTCTGAATTTTACGGTTCTCGCTTGGATTTACGCCGTTGGCGACAAGTTTACGCGCTTCATCGCGGCGTTCGCGTGCATCTTTCAAGCTGATATCCGGATAAACACCAAGTGATAGCAATTTTTCTTTGCCGTCGAACATATATCGAAAGCGCCACCACTTGCCCCCAGTTGGGGTAACAAGTAGAAATAATCCTCGTTCATCAAATAGCTTAATTGGCTTCGTGCCTGGTTTTGCATTGCGGATTAGGGTATCGGTTAGCGACATAGGGGTAACTCCTAAACATAAATTGGAGTTACCCCGGAGAGTTACCCCTATTAATTACTGGATGCTATAGGATGATATTATCCGCAAATGGATGAATATTGCAATAAAAAACCCGCACTTAGGCGGGTTTTAAGACATTCTTGAATCTTGTTGGATGGTTAAATGGTGGGACGGCGGGAATCGAACCGAATCCCTAGAAGCCTTTATCTAAGGTATTTTCTAATTATGTTTTTTAGTACGATTTTTACAAATACCCCCAATAATACCCCCAGTGTGTTTGGATGATCTTGGACTTTCTATGCCAACTCAACCGTATGAGCTTCAATTCCAACGTTGAGATGCGCACGGACAGCATCAAAAATAGCGGCGAGATTATCCATGGTTGGATTGCCTTTGGGCGACAACATGCGGTGCAAGCTTTTGCTGGGTTTATCAATCAGCGCGGCCAAATGTTCAAATCCCACGGTGGCATTCACGAGATCGCGAAGAATAAGGCGTGCTGTTTCCGGTTCACCACTTAAAAACAAGGTTGCTGCCTCATCAAGAAGCGCTTTCGCAAATTCGGGATCGCGTTCGATGCGTTCGACAACTGTCTGCTTGAAATTTCGGGTTAGTGCCATGTGATTGTCTTCTCATTTTTCAGTTTTGTTCGTGGCAGTTTTGGATTTCTTTCGCGTCTTGTATTCATGGTGCAAAATCTTTGCCCTGTCAATGTCTTTCTGTTGTCCGCGCTTAGTACCGCCACCGAACAAGATGATAAGTGTGTCGCCATCCCTGGCAAGGTAAACACGGTAACCCGGCCCCCAGTTAATGACGTATTCTCCAATGCCGTCAAACCATTTTATGCTGGATGTATTTCCAAGCTCCAGGCGCAACTTGGCAGTAACAATTTTGGCGGCAGCTTGTGGATCAAGGTTGTCAAACCATGCCTTGTATGGATTTGAACCATCCAGGCAAATATATTCTTCAACTTTGATTTTCATGACAAAATAGTAACGTATAAGTGACTATTATTCAAGTGCAGGATAGGTGCAGTATTTCGACATGGCGTGGCTGGTGATGTGGAATTTTTCGCGCAGTCACAGGACTTGTAGGAAAACTTGCGAGTCCCGTGCTTTTGCTAGCGTAGATGTGTCTTACAGAGCGTCGAAGGGAAAATTTATCATTAGACGCTTACAGACGGTGACTGTAGAATTAAGAATTAACTAATTGTTTTTAAATATTAAATTACAAATATATTTTTTATTTTTTCGCTAGAAATTGCTCTCCATGACTGATTCAGTCCGCTGAATTAATAGGAAAATGCTCAAATCGGGCACTGACTTATAGCTCCCCACATTAATATCTGGGGAATCCAAAATCATTATCCGGTAAAGTGATTGCAGGCGGATTGGTTGCGTATGGATTATTGGCTGAATCTGGCGAGTATCTGCTGCCATATCGCCCGTAAGGATTATTTATGGAATCAGGTGAATATCTGCTCCCATATCGGCCATAGGGGTTGCTGACGGAATCGGGGTCATAGCGATTATTGCTGAGTGTTCCAAGATATTTACCGGTTTGCGGATCAATCAGAATGGGCGGGCCGGATTGTGCTGAAGCTGTCAGTAGAATCAATCCTAGTGTCAGGATAATTTTTTTCATGGTGTCACCTCGGTGCTGTTAAGAAAATTTAAAATGATGTGTTTTGAGCAAGTGCTCTACTGAAAACAAAGCTTCATCAGAATTCGCCCTCTCGGACTATGTTTGCCCCTAAATTCCTGATATGTGCAGGGTCACATGATTCATTCTCTGGCAAAGGAGTTTCATTTTTCTTGATACCGATTGCTGCTATGCCATCAAGCTTTGAAAGCGCAGGTTTCCCCGATAAGGCTGCTGCTTGTTCATCGTAATATTGAAACCAGGGTAGAGCCGCCTGTGCGTAATCCTTGGCAGTAGGTGCTTTAGTCGGCGGGTGATTGCCGGTTAATGCATGATAAATCTGAGAATTGATAATATGTACATAACAGCGTGAAAATATTGCGGTATCCCAGGCAGAAATGCCATGATAGTCTTCGTAAATTTCCTGACGCATCAATCCACCAGGCGCAAGGCCCATGCTCACCGGCAAGGTTTCATTCATGGTGCTGCGGCTGAACTTGATTTCACTGTTTCGGATTGCTAAAAGCTGTTGATATGCTTCCCGCTTCATAGGGTAGGCGATGATCTGTATGCCGCCATGTTCGGCTGCGCCGGTCAGTTGTTCCTCGGCGGTATACCCATCGCCCAGCGGCATTGCAACAAACTGTCTGATTTTTCCTTTGGAAATGCAAAAACCATCCAGCCAGGGCTGTTTTGGGATTATGAGATAATCCTGTGGGTTTGCGTGCAGCTGATTTGACCAGGAATCGCCGGTTACAGCATTTATTTTTCCAGCGGCAACCTTGATAGCAAAGGGATAATCAGAGTTGAAACTGATCCACATTGCTTCAGCCTGATGCATGGGAAAAAAGATACCACCGTGTGTTTCCCAGTCTCTGGGTAAACATTCGCCCAGATCATCAACATGCATCAGCGGAAATTTTCCTAGACCTGGTGGAAGCGGGTATGCTTTATTGTCGTCAGGCAGGCGCAGGGTGCGTTGAAATTCAATCGTGCATCGTGCATCAGGGTGAATTTCAGGAAAGCTGAAAACAAGCTGATTTTGAATCAGTTCAATCATAAATGTTTATCCTTTTATGTCACCAGTCACCATCGCGTATTTCACGGACAATACGTAATACCGCTTTATCAGGGGCATTTTTTAATTGTCGGATAAGTTCGGCAAATAATTGGGGTCTTTGTTTAATGATATCCTGAAGCTCCTTTGACACTTTTCCGGCCATGGCCAGCAAGACATCCGCATCGATACTCAAATCCTGGGCTAACTTGCAGATAGTCGCCTCCGATGGCGGTGCAACTTCATCCCGTTCGATCTTGCTTAAATAAGCAGGTTCCACGCCTATGCGCTGGGCCGTTTGGCGTAGTGAATATTTTTTGTCTTTCTCGCACAAGTTACTGCGAGTCTGGCGTATGTAATTTCCAAATGTCATGTGTACTACATGATACACATAATAAATTTAATGTCAAAGACTTTTTTTCCAAAGACCTCTTCCCATACGGAAATTAAATTGATTGCAGCGTGATCGATTAAAATTTGTGGGTATCAAGGCGTTTCTCGACATAATCATCTGTTGGACTGTGAAATGCAAAGCCTATTGTTTTTCAGTTTGATGCATACGATGTACCTGCTGCGCAACTGCTGTTACCAGTTCATCGAAAGTGGGCGGTTTAGATTGTGATGATTTTGCCAAACCGTGAATAATTTCACCTTGCCGCTGACAAGCAACCTCACCGTAGCTCAGAAAAGTCGTTAACACCTTTTCATGGCCGAGATTCTGGCTCCAGGCTTTGAACTGTTCAGGTGTTTTGCAGATTTCTTCACCGAGTCGAACGAGCGTATCTCTTAAGCTATGCGGATTGAAATACGGCAATCCAGCATCGTTGAAAGCCTTGCGAAATATCGTCCGTATCGGCGTGGCATTGCTCCAATGCTTCCGATCAAGTCCATCAGCCGCAAACTGCATGGACGAACCGAATGCAATGCGAGTTGCAGGAAATAACGGATCGTCGTTGCCCCAGTGTTTTTTTTCACGTAAATATGTTATCCATTCCACCACAATCTCGCGGATTTCATCGCCTACCGGGAAAAAGAATGTGTTGAAAGTTTTACTGAATTTTGTATCCACTTCACGTGCATCCTGATTGACGCAGCTTTCGATCAAGTCGATATGCTTCAGCTTCATTGATGCAATGGCGCTATCCCGCGCACCGGTCAGCAACGTAAATGCGATCAAAGCACGGTTTCGTTTTTCAATATCCGTTTGATGCGGCATAACGCTGATCACATGCTTGATCTGTTGTAGCGTCGGCGCTTTTTTCTCCCGTTGCGTGGTCGCAATGCGCGTATCTTTATCGGATAGATTGAAATACTCGGCATCGGAATACTGAAGGCGCGATTTATAACCCGATTGCCATGCCAGCCATTGAAAAAAACGCTTCAATTGTGTCAATGTTGCATGCAAGGTTGCTTTGCTGAGTCTTTCGCCGGATTGTTGTGCTTTTTGTTCAGCCAAGTATTTCTTGAATGCAATTGCCTGCTCATAGTGAAAAGCCTTGAAATCTTTATGTTTAGTGTGCGCTTCAAACCGCGCCAGCGCTTTTGCGGCTGCATCGACAGTCGCTTCGCTATTGCGCATCGCTTCTTTCAAATAAGCAAAGTATTTGCGTTTAATCCGTTCATTTTCGGCATTGTATTTTGTCATGTTGCTCTACTCCCTTTTCAAATCACTGTTTACGCTGGATTGAGTACTATCAATTATGTGCTCCAGTGCTTGCGGCAGTGTGATACTCAATTTCCCACTTATTTGCTCTAGTGTCGATAAACTGACGCGCCGGTTCATGATATTGTCGCAATCCGGGCAAATGGCTTCAAGGTTTCCGATTTTGTCGGTAATAATCTGATAATCAGCCATATCGCCAGCAGGTTTCTTTGGTGCGCGACAGCGTACACAATACATTTCATCCGGTTTGCATTGCTGTTTGTTTTTCGTTCGCCTTGCCTGATGAAATACAACAAGATCGCTGCCAAGAATCAGCATTGGTCGTTTGTCATTAAGCACGGGAAGCCCGGCTTTAATCCATGCGCGCACCGTACCTTTGAAGACGCCGTATAATTCAGCGGCTTCTTCCACTGTATAGTTGCGATGAATTTTGGCAAGATTGGGATTGTGTAGCCGTTTTTTCATAAAGACTAATATCCTTTGCTTGCCTTGGTATAATCATCCGCCGTACATTGTTCAGCGGATTCATAGTCTCTAACAAATTGATCATCAATAACCCCCTTCCTGCTGAACTGGGTTTGACTTGGTTGTGTTGTACTGTACTGTACTGAGGACTCGACGCTACCTTGACGGGATACTTGCGGGTTAGTCGACGAGTTACTCGACAGGCCACTCGGATTGTCCACATGAACCTTGCGACTACGCTTGCCGTTCGTTATCGCGGAACCGCGCTTACCGCCCTGGCTTTGCTTGAGCTTACGTTCTGCCAAATGCACACGATAATTTTCCAGTTCCGGGCAAACGGTGAAGTTACCGGCTATCTCAAAAAATTCCATTACGGCAGCAAGCGAAGCGGTAACTTCTTCAACTGGCTGCCCCAGAACTTTTGCAAGATCATGATGATTACTGGGGAGTTGCTTATTAACCCAGCATTCAAGCCGCATTGTGTAAAGCAATCCACGCTCTTGCAACGTCATTGTGCGAAACGGCAAATTCGATAGCATGGACGCAGCGTATTCCTGAAATGCTGGAGGTTCCCGATTCTGGCTCATCGTGCCCACCTTTAAGCAAGCGTTTTACGGACGGTTTCCAGCTTGATGACCAGTTGCCTGATTTCTTCATCCGATTTTCCGGCAATGCGGGCAGCATTCAACGCAAGCACTTCGTTTTCCGGCCAACCAACGGCGCGCAAGCCAATTTGTACTGGCCTTGTGAACAAGCCTTGCTGAATATCAAGATAATGAGCGCTACGCGATCTTCCACGTTGTTTTAAAACATCTGGAAGTCTAAAAATGCTATGCGGCATGTTAATACCTCTCTTTGAGTGTTGTTGAACATGCTGCCATTGAAAACTAGCTAGGGGACTGTCTTTCAACCTGCCTAGTTTGTCAGGCTGTAAGCCTTAGTGATACTATGCTCTGGATTTCTTCGAGCCAGCCTGCTGTGCATTGAGCAGCAAATCGACCATTGAAGAATTTTTTTGGGTATTTTCTTTTAGGCGTATGTCGTTATCTCTTATTTGTTTAAGTCGGGATACTGATATACCTTCTTCTTTTGCCACCATCTGTAGAAAAGCTTTTGTTCCTTTTGCTTTTTCTTCACGGATACGTGTTTTGAGTCTTTCACGACGTACTTCCGGGGTTTCGGCGCCTCCTTGGTTTGCAGGACTGTTAACTAGGCGGATGAGTGTGGTTTTGTCCAGCACGAGCATATTGTCTTTGATTGACAATATATTGATAAGTGGAACAATATGGCCAGAAAATGAAAGTGAAATCGTTTCACCGGTAAGCAGTGTGATTAGGCTTCTGTGCTTATTTCCCAGAAGTGTGCCGATATGCCATTGCTTATCATCAATCTTTTGGGTAAGGGTCTGGCTGAGTTTAAGTAATTTTGTTAGAAGCTTAGCAACCAAGTCGTCCGTTGCTTGCCACTGTTCCATGTGGTGAAAGTTGACAGGTACCCGGCCAATATCATCGCGTTTATCACAGTTAATGAATGCCCGTCCTGGTTTGTTGCATTGAGTTGGATAAATGATTACAGGCATTATGCAGTTTTCTTCACAACCGTTACATTCAATAGTTGCAACCGGTTGTGTAGGTTGCAAGAGGCCGCTTCTAACCAATATCTCAAGTGTATGTGGCGGCCAGTTATTTACTTCATTCCAGAGAAAAAGTGCGCCATTTACTGGATCGCAACAGCCAAGCCGGTCAAGTACAATTTGCAGGGGATTAATAGCTTTCTTCACAACGTGCAGTTATCGTGCTTGTGGCTCAATGCCTGAATCAATGAGCATTTTGCGTATAATTGCATCCTTGCCATCGTATCTTAATGAACAGGAGTTCGGCCAGCTAATATCGAAGCTGCGGCTTCTGTATCTCCCGGTTTTGGCATCAGGCGTAAAAGTAACGGAAAAACCAACTTGTGTGATGGTCATTTGTGAAGCCGGAATATTTTTGCACAATTTATCCCGCAATATGTAGATTGCATTTTGATCACGCTTTGGATCGGCTTCAAGCGTAATGCGCTCCTTTGTTCCATTGATTGCCAGCCTGAATTTCTTGATAGCGACACTTTGAATACCTGAATCAGGCGAGAATCGAAAGAGCGGGTTTCTGTCTTCTAGTGGAGTAAGATCATAGACACGATCATTTTCAATAAATTCACCAAGCTCTAATCCAAGAATCGTGTCTGCAAATAATGCGCGAACTTCCTTTTTGGTTTCTCTATCGCCTTTCATGTAGAGACTGATTTTTCTTTCGTCTTGAGAATAGACAAAAATAATTTCAAAAGCGGGATGCCGGGCCGGTCGCTTGAATGTTGTTCCCTCCCATTCTATGCTGGCAAGTGCATAATCCTCGGGATAGGCGAAAAAATAATCCAGCTTCCCGCGCCGGTAGCAATCCACCAAACAATTTCTGCCGCGCCCCTCTTTGCTATGAAAATAGTGACTCAATTTTTTTTCAAGATCGCGAATGGTCTCGTCATCAGTCTGGGCTGGGGCGTTAGTTAATGTTCTGCATTCGTTCCATTGACTGCCGTTAATTGAATCTGCCCGGCAAAAAGCACTGGCAGCAGGCCAATACTTGTTTCGTTCAAGAAAAACCCAAAAAGCCTTCTCGTGAAAGCCCACATGTTCACTCAGTATTCCTGCCAATGCTTCTCCATGCCATTCCGCTTCATCGATGATGGCCTTTATGCCACCCTCGCAAGCTAAAGCATCAATCTCTCTGAAATCCCGTTCCATTTCACCCTGTTGATCATTGGATAAAGTTAGCCATGCCTTGTAGATAGGCTCAATTTTTGTTTCCGATATTCCACTAAAATCGTGTTCCTCAAGTACGTCGCGTTGCGAAAAATATCTTTTTAGCATCGCATTTGGTACGTGGCGGAAAAATGATTTTGGAGAGTAATTTCTTGCCATGTAGTCACTCCTCAGGTGGAGATTACAATTCTTGAAGTGGTGCAATACTGTACTAGGCTGTATATTAGCGTATTTTTAAAATGTAAGAATATATGGTCATTGAGAAATCCGAGAATTGTTATTGCCTGTGGTTAAGCTGTATTGAATTGCGTGGTAGTACGATTACCAGCCAGTTGAAGGAGACTCTGTGTTGATAATGTCGTATATCGAATATGTCTGTGGCCGATATGTTAGTCAGTCATTTGTCACTTGTGTGATTTCAAAAGAATGGGAATTGAAGAAATGGGTTAAAAAAATTCTATGATTGGACGCCACATACAAAAAGTACCAGAAACAATTGATCCGCCACTTTTGCCTCTGAATCAGTGCCTAGCTAAATCACGCAAAACGGATGGGAACATCATATTGCCTGGGCGAACAGTGCTAAGTCACTGCCAGATTGTTGGTGAAGTAGCGCGCGCGATGACAATGCGAATGCCTGAATGGCTGCGTGCAGAATTGTTTCCTGCTGGTGCTGAATTAATCGCTGCTGCTCATGATATTGGAAAGGTCAGCCCAACTTTTCAGAAGAAAATTTATACCGCACTTTCTCAAAAAGATGAAGCTATCCTTTTAAGATTCAGAGCGTTTAATGCTGATGCTGAGAAATCATGGGGAGGGCATGGCGGAGTTAGTCAGCTAACAGCAGTTGCTCAAAATGCCGGAAAATATATTCCGGAAATTCTGGGTCAGCATCATGGATTTTCGCCAAACTTGACTATGTATCAGGCAGCTAGTGACGTGTTTGGCGGACAATCTTGGCAAGCAAAACGTATCGAATTACTAGCGCAACTCAAGCAAGTCCTGGATGCTGATTTTCCCATTGTGAAAGATGCGTTACAGGCGCGTGTACTTGCTGGGCTTACCACGGTTTCAGATTGGGTTGGTTCCGGATCACTGTTTGAAGACCCTGATGGTGAGTGGCAGCCAAGGATCGAACAAGCATTGGATGCAGCGGGATTCATACAGCCACAGCTAAAATCTGGTTTAAGTTTCTTTGATGTATTTGATTTTACACCTAAAGCGGCTCAAATTAAGTTGATTGAGGCAGCGAATCAACCTGGCGTGTATGTGCTCGAAGCCCCGATGGGACTGGGGAAAACCGAAGCTGCTCTCTATGCGGCTTATCAGTTATTATGCAAAAAACTAGCTACAGGCATTTATTTTGCACTACCTACTCAGCTTACTTCGAACAAAATCCATGAGCGGGTAAATACATTTTTAACCCGGATTTTGGAAGATGAATCACCCCATAAACATGCCTTGCTCGTCCACGGTAATGCCTGGTTAAAGCAGTTTGAAATGGGTGAGGAAGGCAACCCGGGTGGCGCGTGGTTTGTCCAGGGCAAGCGCGGAATTTTGGCGCCATTTGCAGTGGGTACGGTCGATCAGGCATTGATGGCGGTAATGAATGTCAAGCATGGCTTTGTCCGTACCTTTGGCTTGGCGGGCAAGGTGGTCATACTGGATGAAGTACATTCTTATGACAGCTTTACCGGGACGATTTTAGATGCACTGGTTAAGGCGCTACGTCAACTACACTGCACAGTCATTATCCTGAGTGCCACGCTTACCCAGGAACGCAGAGCCAAATTGCTCGGCATCGCGTTACAAGAAACTGCTTACCCTTTGATTACTGCGCAACCTAATGATGACGATCTTGCAGAAATTGCTGTTGAAGTTATTCCTGATGTTTTGGTAGCCATTGCTCATCAACCAGAAACTAAAGCCATTGAAGAAGTTTTGCGTCGAGCCGAAGAAGGACAACAGGTGTTGTGGATAGAAAATACAGTGAAAGAAGCGCAAGATCTTTACAAAAAACTCGCTGCTCTCGCGAGCGAGATCGGCGTGGCGTGCGGCCTATTGCATTCGCGCTTTACCAAGGCTGATCGCGCCGCCAAAGAAAGTGATTGGGTAAATTATTTTGGCAAAAACGGAAGTGATACGCGGGCGCAGCAAGGCCGCATTCTGGTTGGCACCCAAGTGCTCGAACAATCCCTGGATATAGATGCGGATTTTCTTGTTTCCCGTATCGCACCCACCGACATGCTTTTGCAAAGGATTGGGCGCTTGTGGCGACATGAAAAAACTCGGCGTCCGCCAACAGCACAGCGCGAGGCCTGGATAATTGCTCCAGATTTGGCAACGGCTATCGCCTCCCCTGAATCAGCTTTTGGGGCAACGGCAAAGGTTTATGCGCCTTATGTGCTTTGTCGCAGCCTGAAAGTATGGCAGGATCTCACGCAAGCACGTCTGCCCGGTCAGATACGTGAATTGATAGAGGCGACTTATTCCAAGCAAGATGAAGCCGAGGATATGGCTAAACACTTACATCAAGTGGAGGTCGTGCGAAACAAGCTTGAGCGCCTGGCACTGCTGGGATTATCGCAAGGTGGCACGACATTACCTGAAGAAAAGGCGCAAACCCGTCACAGCGAGTTGGAATCAACCGAAGTACTATTGATTCGTTCTTATCAAGATGATCAGAAGAAACAGGGAATTTGGGTTACTTTTCTCAACAATGAGCAAATATGGGTTCCCTATAATGGCCGTTCCCTGTTGCGTAAAAAATGGCGTGAGATTAGTGCAACGTTGATGCAAAACACACTAAAAGTTGCTGATTATCTTGCACCCAAGGCAATAAGCAAAACCCAAATCCAGTGGCTCAGTGATTACTTCTATCTGGGCAGACCCGAATATGACGAAAGCGTCATGCTGCGAGTGGCGCTGGTCGATGAAAGTGGAACTGTTAAATCACTTGATAATAGTTTAGTTAATGACAGTTACCACCTTAACTATGATGCATTGATTGGTTATCGAGCCAAATAAAAATAGGGAAAAATATGACCGTAGAAAACCGCTTTAACTTGATTGATGAGCCATGGATTCCAATTGTGGATGTGGGGCAAGTTAGTTTAAAGCAATTGTTCAGTCATGCAGACTATCGCGCTCTGGGTGGAAATCCGGTGCAGAAAATCGTTCTGACAAAACTTTTATTAGCCATTGCCCAGGCTGCGTATACACCCGAAGATAATGATGATTGGGCTAAATTGGGTGTGGATGGGGTGGCGAAGAAAAGTTTGGAATATCTTGAGCGCTGGCACGACCGATTTTATTTATACGGCGAGAAACCTTTCTTGCAGATGCCAACTATCAAAGCTGCTGCTGTACAAAATTTTGGTGCGGTACTGCCTGAAATTTCTGCTGGCAATACGACTGTACTTACTCAATCCCAAGTAGAAAAAAACTTAACTGATGCTGACAAGTCTTTGTTGATCTTGCAGTTAATGGGTTTTGGTTTAGGCGGCAAGAAAACTGATAATTCAGTCGTTCTCTCGCCAGGTTATCAAGGTAAGTTTAACGACAAAGGCAAGCCTTCTACGGGCAAGCCAAGTGCGTCTATCGGTTTTTTAGGGTTTTTGCATAATTTTTTGCAGGGAAAATCTTTACAAGAAACCGTGTGGCTTAATTTATTTACCCAGAAACAAATCTCCGATCTGCCTATATTTCCTCAAGGAATGGGCACGGCACCTTGGGAACAGATGCCTGTGGGTGAAAGCTGTTCAATAGCAGAAGTACTAAAATCAGGCCTCATGGGTCGGTTGATTCCACTTTCTCGCTTTTCTTTATTGGCAGAAAATGGTTTGCATTATTCCGAAGGTATTGCGCATTCTGGATATAAAGAGGGAGCTATTGATCCCAGTGTATCAGTAGATTTTTCAACGAAAAATCCTAAAGCTATTTGGGTAGATCCTGAAAAACGTCCTTGGCGATTATTAACGGCATTGCTGAGTTTCTTTTCCCAAGTCAGCAATAAAGGGTTTGATTGTTATCAGTTGCGATTAAATATGGGGCGTGCCATTCAGCAAATACCTACCATTGGTATTTGGTCGGGCGGTTTGCGGGTCAGTAGCAACGCAGGTGAGCAATATGTGTCAGGTTCAGATGATTTTGTGGAGTCGATAATTCAGCTTAGAAGCAGTATGTTGGGTGAGATTTGGTTTGCTAATCTACAACTTGAAATGGATGAGCTGGATAAGCTTTCTAAAATCGTTTATGGCGCAACCTTCAATTATTTCAAAAGCCAAAATATGGAAACCAAGGACCAAGCGGCATTGGCCAGTAATCTTTTCTGGCAACTATGCGAACGCCGCTTTCAAGAGCTGGTGAATATTTGCGATAACGCAGGGCAAATTCTTGCCATGCGCCCGGTTTTTGCCCGGTTCGTTCACAAAGCTTATGATACCTGTTGCCCTAATGACACCGCTCGTCAGCTTGATGCCTGGGCAAAGAATCGCCCTGATCTAAGAAAATATCTTAAAAAAACCACTAAGGAGGCAGTATGAATATTGATACGGTGTACACGATGCCCAAATCCGACAGGCCTCGCAATAAAAGCCTTGCATTTGTGGACTACATCATTAACCGCTGCCAGGCCGACAATGGTTTGCGTGCCGCACTCAAGCGCGCTGACAACCCCGCCACTGAATATCAAAGCTGGGAGGTATTAGCAGGCTTCAAGGTAGATTTAGAATATGAAAACCAACGCTTACCCTATGCGGCTATTGGCGCCGCTATTGCCCGAACAAAAGCCGAGAGAAATGGCGCCGCCAAAATCGGATTAGCGATTGCGCGTTGTTACGAAGATGGCAATGCCAGCGACCAGGCCAAAGCCAAACTACGACGCTTGTTAGCCTGTGATTCCGTGCCCGAAGTCTGTCGTATTTTACGTCCACTGCTTAGTTTGATTGAAGCTAAGGGCAATGTTGTTCTGGACTATGCCAGTTTGCTTGATGATTTGCTGTGGTTTAGCCATGAAGCGAGTCAGCTTCGTATTAAGGCGCGTTGGGCGCAGGGTTTTTACGGTAAACCGGCAGAGGAGAGTAAGGATGAGTGAAGATATATTGGCCTATGCCAGTGTGCTGCACTTAAGCCGTGCTGACATGAAAATCCTGAGCATTAAGGATGCTTACGCCCTGCACAAAGTCATCTATGGTTTGTTTGAAGATGTACGTACTGATGCCGAGAAACAAACCAGTATCGCCAGCGGTATCACTTATGCGGACAAAGGTGGTGACTTCAATGCCCGGCAGATCCTGATACTGTCCAATCGTAAACCACATCAAACACCACAGTTTGGCGAAGTGAGAACCAGGCCTATTTATTCAGATTTTCTGACCCACGATCGCTATGCCTTTGAAGTTACCCTGAACCCTGGCAAACGCGATAAACAAACTGGCAAAGTTATGTCGATTCGTGGGCGCGAAGGTATCGAACAATGGTTTAAGGAGCGTGCGCCGAAATCCTGGGGTTTCAGTGTTAATCCTGAGAACCTGCAAACCGAGAAAATCGGTGTGCAAGCCTTCGAAAAGATGGGGAAAACCGTTACGCATGGCAGCGCCACGCTTAAAGGAGAGCTGACCGTCATAAACCGGGATCGTTTTATCCTAAGTTTTATCCAGGGTATAGGACGAGGCCGGGCGTTTGGTTTCGGATTATTACAAATTGTCCCTTTAATCGCTATTTAGTCCTTGTTCAACGTTAAGCCTCAATCTACTCACTTGAAAGGTAATCAAAATGTTCATCAATAACCCACTTAAGAACGTACGTATCGAATTTCACATTCTACAATCATTCCCTGTCACTTGCCTCAATCGAGACGATGTGGGTGCGCCTAAAACTGCCATGATTGGCGGCGTACAACGCGCCCGCGTCAGTTCGCAGGCATGGAAGCGACCTGTACGGATAGCGATGCATGAATTGGGTGTAACTCATGGTACGCGCACAAAACTTATCAGTAAATTAATCGCCGATGCTTGCCTAACTAAAGGCGCAACGCCTGAGCAGGCTAAAGCTTGTGGCGATAAAATTGAAGGTGCATTTATCAAGAAGAAGGAGATAAAGAAGACGAAAAATGACAAGGAGGCTGCCGTAGAAAATGACGCGGAAGAAATAACGGCAGAGCCTGCTTCTGAAAAAACAGATACCTTGCTTTTTTTGAGTCCAAATGAAGTAACTATTCTCTCAAACGCCTTTGCAGAAAATGGATTTAACCCTGATGCAGTGATTACACAGAAGGACCAAAAAAAACAGGCCAAGCAAATTGCTGATTTAATCGGCAAAGTTTCTGAAGCAATTGATGCGATGGATATTGCACTTTTTGGACGCATGGTTGCACAAGCGGCTGAATTGAATGTCGAAGCCGCCGCGTCATTCTCCCATGCAATTTCTACTCACAAAGCCAGTAACGAAGTTGAGTTTTTCACTGCCCTGGATGATCTTGCCACCGAACCTGGTTCTGCCCACATGGGCAGCTTGGAATTCAACTCTGCCACTTATTATCGCTATGTGAGTCTGGATTTGGGGCAGCTGTGCCAAACCCTGACAGGGCAAAACTTGCCGGAAGCGGTTGAAAATTTTACCAAAGCCCTGTTTGTGGCGATACCTACTGCACGGCAAACCACTCAATCTGGCGCATCGCCTTGGGAATTTGCCAAAATACTGGTGCGTAAGGGCCAGCGCCTGCAAGTGCCATTTGAGACAGCAATCAAGGCTAAAGACGGTGGTTTTATTCAACCCAGTATTGAGGCCATGACGAGTTATTTGACCAAGCAAGAAAAGCTGCATGGCAGCCTGTTTGGCAAACAGGCTGAATATACCTATGGACAGGATGATAGTTTTACTATTGATGATTTAATCGCCGCGTTAAAAGACGCATGCGACCGGTTGCATTATTGAGGGAAAAGCAGATGCGTAATCCTTATTTATTGTTGTGGCTTGAAGCTCCACTGCAGTCTTGGGGCTTCGATTCGAAATTCGGAAGACGGGATACTCAAATTTTTCCGACTAAGTCGGGAGTCCTTGGCTTGGTATGCTCGGCTTTGGGCGCAAGCGGAGAGCAGCGCGCACTGTTGGCTGAGTTTGCTGCGCTTAGTCAAACGGCGATTTCGTATGTACGCAGTAAACAAACAAGCGGGAGTGTGTTTAAACAAGAGAGAGAACCCTTGCTGCGTGATTTTCACATGGTCGGTAGTGGCTATGACAAACATGACCCATGGGCAAGTTTATTGATTCCTAAAACCAGTGAAGGCAAGCCAGCGGTCGGAGGTGGTTCCAAAATGACCTATCGCTACTATCTGCAGGATGCCGCTTTTGCCGTGGTGCTCGAAGTGCCTGATGATAAATCCGGAATCATTATAGAAGCCTTGCAAAGCCCTGTATGGGATGTTTATCTCGGGCGGAAAAATTGCGTACCCACCGACTTTATCTATCGCGGAATCTTTAACAGTGATGCAGCAGCGCTCCAGCAAGCTGGTTCCATTGCAATGGAAAAACAACGCATTGAGGATTTTCGGGTATTGCACGGTGCGCTGGATGATAGTGAGGCAGATGAGGTTTTTACCATCAATGACGTTCCTGTACAGTTTGGTGAAGATAAATGCTACCGTGATCGCCAGGTGAGTTTGATATATGCCCGATGATACTCAAATAAATAATACGCCGGAAAAAACGCGTGTTAACCGTCTGCTTATCAAAGTTACCCGTGACAGCCTTCCTCAGGTTAAAGACAAATATCCATTTATCTACTTGGAACGCGGGCGGTTGGAAATCGATGATTCCAGTGTTAAATGGATAGACTGTGAAGCTAACGTCGTGCGATTGCCCATTGCCACGCTCAACTGTTTACTACTGGGTCCAGGCACCAGCATTACCCACGAAGCAGTCAAAGTTATCGCGCAATCGAATTGCAACGTGTGTTGGGTGGGGGAAGACAGTTTGTTGTTTTACGCGAGTGGGCAAACACCAACAGCGGATACACGTAACATGCGCGAGCAAATTAAGCTTTCCGCTGATGCTAAAAAATCAGTGGAAGTCGCTCGGCGCATGTTCGCTAAGCGCTTCCCCGAAGCGGATTTAGTGGACAAATCTTTAAAAGAAATGATGGGTATGGAAGGCTACCGTGTACGCGCTTTATATGAGCAAAAGGGGAAAGAATATGGCGTAGGCTGGAAAGGCCGCAGTTTTACGCCCGGCAAATTTGAGCTGGGTGATATCACCAACCAAGTTCTTACAGCCAGTAATGCCGCCCTTTACGGCATTTTAAGTTCTGCTGTGCATAGCATGGGCTACTCGCCACATATTGGTTTTATTCATTCCGGCAGTCCACTGCCGTTCGTATACGATCTGGCCGATTTATACAAAGAATATCATTGTATCGATTTGGCTTTTTCCCTGACGCTGGAGATGGCCGGATACTACAACAAGCACAAAGTATCTACCGCCTTTCGTCAGCGTGTCATTGAAGCAGATCTGCTGGGCAAGATAAGCCAAGACATTGAATCCATATTAGGAGTAAAAAATGCTCGTCGTGATAGCCAATGATTTACCACCTGCCGTGCGCGGGCGAATGAAGCTCTGGTTTATTGAGCCACGCCCCAATGTGTTTGTTTCAGGTGTAAAAGATGCGATTGCTAAAAAAGTAGTGGATTATTTGCACAATCACTGCCCGCTTGAAAGCGGGTTGATGATTTTTCGGCGTATTCCGGAGGCGCCTGGATATGAAATACGCAGCATAGGTGATACCAGGCGCAATCTTACCGAAATTTCTGGTTTGCAATTGGTGATTGAAAAACAAATACCGACTGAACCCGCGGGTTTGAAGTTATAACGTTTATTATAAAGAGGTTGGATTACTAAAACACAACCGATAGTGTTTTAGTGCTGCTCTTTAACAATTTGTTGCTGTCTTCCCCACGCCTGTGGGGGTGTTTCT
>Ga0268299_1002979_pt1 | contig 17359 bp, 14 predicted proteins | sample NOBtaG_FD_193484 | JGI IMG/M metagenome (GOLD analysis project Ga0268299, IMG submission 193484) | Activated sludge microbial communities from bioreactor in Nijmegen, Gelderland, Netherland - NOB reactor | ecosystem: Engineered > Bioreactor > Aerobic > Activated sludge | place: Netherlands...
CGCGGCGCCGCGGAGCGGTGCAACGTGCCGCCCCCGCGTCGCGCCGCGGAGCGGCGCACCATGCCGCCCCCGCGTCGCGCCGCGGAGCGGCGCACCATGCCGCCCCCGCGTCGCGCCGCGGAGCGGCGCACCATGCCGCCCCCCGCGCGGCGCCGCGGAGCGGTGCAACGTGCCGCCGTCCGCCGCACGGCGCCGCTCCGCGGCGCACCATGCCACCGCCGACGCCCAGCCCGCGGAGCGGCGCGCCCCGGCCACGCGCAGACGCCCCGGGGTCGGCGCCGCGGAGCGGCGCGGGGGTATAGCCCCGGGCGCAAGCCCGGGGTTCGGCCACGCCGCCACCGACGTGCGCCCCGGAGGGGCGCAGGGCCGGGCTTCGCGCGGCAGCGGCGGTTCACGGGAACAGGAAGACGCCCTTGCCGTCGCGGACCATGCGAACGGGCGTGGTGAGCGTTTCGTCCCCGACGGTGAAGCGGATGCGATCGACCGCGGTCGCCGCGCCGCCGTAACCCTCGCCGCGCGAGCGCAGATGGAGGAGGAAGCGGCCATCGTTGCGACGCACCAGCGTCAGCGTCTGCGCCTCCGCCTCCCCGCGGCGACGGCCGCGGAAGAACGTGCCCGCCTCGTTGCGGCGTAGCGTGCCAGCCGGATAGACGGCCCGGAATCCGATGCCGCGGCCGGCCACGAGTCGGATCTCGATCGCGTCGCGCGCGGGGTCGAACGCGCTCCCCGGGCGCACGACTCCGACGAGTTGCAGAACGCGGCCCGCCATCGTCAGCCGCCGGACGGTGAACGAGTCGCAGGCGTCGCCCTCCTCGTCGAGATCCGCATCCTCCTGTCCGGCGTTCGCGTCGGCTGGGCAATTGTCGCTTTCGTCGGGCACGCCATCGAGGTCGTGGTCGGCGATCGGCGGGCGGGGATAGAGGAAGCAGACGCCAGCGCGATCGTCCGCCATCAGCGACGCCCCGCGGCCGTCGTGGTGGGCGACGAAGTACATCGTCGCCTCGCGCAGGCGGGCGTCGTTCTCGGTGCGCTTCTGCGAGGAATGGCCGAGACCGAGCGTGTGACCGATCTCGTGCGCCAGCGATTCGGCCAGGTTGGTATCGCTCCAGAGGGTGCAGCCCTGGAAGCCATCGGCCATCACCACGTCGGCCTCGGTGATGCGGTCGAAGGCGGCGCCGCCGACCTCGCCACCGCCCGCAACGGTGCAATAGCCGCCCATGCCGAGCATACCGCTGCAGTGGCGCGGCGGATCGATTTCGTCGAACGGATCCTCGAAGACGATGCGGCTCTGCCCGTCGCAGCCCATGAACGGAGTCACTCCTGGGTCGAGCGCGAGTTCGGTGCGCGCCGCGCTGCAGTCGACTCCTCCCCAGGCGGCAACCGCGGCGTCGGCGATCGCGATGCCGTCCAACCCGGTGGCGGCGGCGTTGTCGGCATCGAGGCGGTAGACGATCGGCTGGTGTGCGTCCGGCTGCGTCCAGCGCGCGCCGGGCGTGGTGAGGAGGGTGAAGTCGGCGCGCGGCGAGCTCGGCCGCACCGACAGCTCGACCTCGCGGACCTCGCCGTAGTCGGCGCCGCCGGCGCGCACGCTGGCGAGCAGGTCGCGCAGTCGGCGGACGTCGCGACGCGAGCGGCGCTCGACCCGACCCTGGCGCCGCGCCAGGACGCGCGCCGCACCGAAGTCGCGCACCGCCAGCGCCCCGCCGGCGGCGCTCTCGACCGCATAGACGCCGAGCGCCAGGTCGGTCGGCGCCCAGGTGCCGTCGCCGAGATCGCGCAGGAAGAGGACGTAGCGTCCACCCTCGAGCAGCTCGGGCACGCCGAAGACCACCCGCCGGCGCCCGGCGAGGGCACCGCCCGGAAGGCGCACGGCCACCACTTCGGGCGCGGCGCCGCGCAGCTCCTGCTCGACGCGCGCGACCGCCAGCGTCTCGGCGCCGCCGGAGAGGTCGGTGCGAACCGACTCGACGACTGCCACGACGACGACATCGGCGCCCGCGACCAGGTCCGCGTCGCTGCCGGCGAGATAGGTGGTGGCGCCGGCGCGCAGCGGCAGAGTCAGGAATGCCAGCCCGAGGAACATCGCCCCGCACCCGAACGGGGCGTGCCCAGTCGCTCGCCTGGGCATTCCGATGCGGCACGTCATGGAGGATCCGTCCTCGCCAGCGATCATGAGACAACCTCGTCCGGGAGTGCGCCGGTGCGTCGCGATCACCGGCAATGCGGGCATTCCGCCCTCGTCCAGTGGGCGTGAATTCCCGCGGCACAGTTGTTCCGCCGCCCGTGCCGTGACTCGACGAGCGTGGGAGGGCGGTCAGCGCAGAACGGGATGCGCGGCGCCGAAGCGCTGGCGGTAGTCCGCCTGGGTGGTGCGGATCACCTGGTAGGCCTCTTCGCGGCCGTAGACGGCGGTGATCTCGACCCGCGGCGTGGCTGCGCCGGGGAGTTGCTTGTAGGTGAGGAAGTAGTGCTTGAGGCGCTCGATCAGCGCCGGCGGGCTCTGCTCGATCTCGCGCCAACCGCCGAAGACGGCATCTCCTTCCAGTACGGCGATGATCTTGTCGTCGGCCTGATTGCCGTCGATCATGCGCAAGCCGCCGATCGGAATCGCCTCGACCAGGATGTCGCCGTGGCTGATCTCCTTCTCGGTCAGAACGCAGACGTCGAGCGGATCGCCGTCGCCGACGATGCCAGTGCGGCCGGTGCGCTCGCCGCAGAAGGCGCCGTTGGCCTCGCCGCAGTACGTCTGCGGCAGGAAGCCGTAGAGCGTCGGATAGACGTTCGAGAACTTCTGCGGGCGATCGACCTTGAGGTAGCCGGTGGTCTTGTCGAGCTCGTACTTGACGGTGTCGGTGGGGACGATCTCGATGTAGGCGTTGACCTTCGCGGGCGCGTCCGCGCCGATCGCGATGCCGTGCCAGGGGTGCGGGCGGAACATCAGCGTCAGGAGGTCCCAGGTCTCCTTCGGCATGTCGGGCATGGGGTCTGGGTAACAGGCGCGGCTTGCGGTGGCAACGCGCCCGCGACAGCGGCATCGGTCGGTCCGGTCCGCCCGACCCGCCTCGGCCGGCGCGGCGCGCTCACGGGTTCTCGGGCCAGGCGTGCTTCGGGTAGCGGCCGCGCAACTGCTTGCGCACCTCGGGGTAGGTGTTGCGCCAGAAGCTCTCGAGATCGTCGGTGATCTGCGCCGGGCGGCGGTTGGGGGCGAGCAGCTCCAACACCAGCGGCACGCGGCCGCCGGCGAGGCGTGGCGTGGCGCGCAAGCCGAACACCTCCTGGATGCGCGCGGCCGCCGACGGCGGTTTGTCGGCGCCATACTCGATGCGGGCGGCGCGGCCGGACGGCAGGCGCAGCTCGCGCGGCGCCTCGCGCGCGAGCGCCTGCCGCTGCGCGTGCGAGAGCGACGCCAGCAGCGCGGCGCCCAGGTCCTGCGCGCGCACCTCGGCGAAGGTGCGGCGGTTCCAGCAGAGCGACGCCACTGCCTCGCCGAGCAGCGTCTCGACCGCAGCGGGCAGCTCGAGCTCCGGCATCCAGCGCGCCAGGAAGGCGATGCGGCCGAGCAGGCGCTCCTCCTCGTCGCCGACGCGCGCCGCGCGGCGGGGATCGCGGCGGGCGGCTTCCGCCAGCACCTCGCCGGCGGCGGCGCGGTCGACGTCGACGCTCGATTTCTCCTCCAGCACGAGATCGTCGAAGCGCAGCGTGCGGCGCTCGACCACGCGCTCGCCCTCGGGGTCGAAGACCAGCTCGCTCGTCCGGCGCAACGAGTCGGGGAACAGCCGGCGCAGCCACTCCAACCGCAGCTCGCTGGCGAGGCGCACGCGCGCCTCGCTGTGGGCGCGGCGCTCGCCGGCGTCGAGCTCGACCGCCACGAACAGCTCGGCGTCGCGCACCACGCTCTGCGGGTCGAGCACCACGCCCGTGTTGCCCACCATGAGGGCGCGCGCCGACCCGGGAGCGCGGCGCCGCGCGACGCGATCCGGAAACCCCGCGAGGATGATCTGGAGGGCAGCGGTCCCCGCCGCTCCGGATGCCGAGCGCGCGCCAGCGGCAGCCCGACTCCCGCGAGCGAGCGCGGCGGCGAAGTGGCGGCGCGCCCGCTCCACCGCGCGCAGCGCGCGCGGCTCGAGATCGAGGGCGGCGCAGGCCGCGGACGAGAAGCCACGGCGCGCGGCCTGCTCGAACAGCTCGGCGCGCAGCAGCAGGTCGGAGGGCCCGGCGGCGTGCGGCGCGCTCGCCTGGCCGAAGACCCGCGCCGCGCGGCAGATGTCGCGTTCGGAAGCGAGCGCCGCGATCAGCGCGCCGGCGGCCGCCTGGCCGCGCTGCTCGGCCTCGACCAGCATCCGCGCCAGGCGCGGCTCCGCACCGAGGGTGAGCATACGGCGGCCGACCTCCGTGAGGGCACCGCTCTCGGCTTCGAACGCGCCCAGTCGTCGCAGCAGGTGCTCGGCGCGCCCGAGCGCGCCGCGCTCGGGCGGGTCGAGCCAGCGGAACTCCTCGATCCGCTGCAGGCCCCAGGCGCGCAGCTCGAGCACGGTGGCGGCCAGGTCCAGGCGCCGCACCTCGGGAATCTCGGCGTCGCGGCGTTCGGCCTGCTCCGCCTGGCTCCAGAGCCGCACGCACAGCCCGGGCGCGAGTCGGCCGGCGCGGCCGGCGCGCTGGTCGGCGGAGGCGCGGCTGATCGGCACGAGGCGGAGCGCGTTGATGCCGCGGCGGGCGTCGAAGCGGTTCAGACGCGCCTGCCCGCTGTCGATCACGATGGTCACGCCGTCGATCGTGAGCGAGGTCTCGGCGACGTTGGTCGACAGCACGACCTTGCGGCGCGGACCGCGGCGCAGCGCGCGCTGCTGCTCGTCGAGGCCCAGATCGCCGTGCAGCGGTACCACCTCGAGGTCGTGCTCGGCGGCCAGTGGCGCGATCGCCTCGGCGGTGCGCGCGATCTCGCGCGCGCCGGGGAGGAACACGAGCACGTCGCCCGCGCGCGCCGCCGCCACCCGCCGCAGCGCACGCGCCACCCGCTCCTGCACCGGCTCGCGCTCGCGCCCGGGCTCGTACTCGACCGCGACGGGATGGGAGCGCCCCTCCGACGTCAGCACCGGACAGCCGCCGAGGTAGGCCGACACCCTCTCGGTCTCGAGCGTCGCCGACATGACCAGCAACGCGAGGTCGGGGCGGACGCTCTCCTGCAGCTCGGCGATCACCGCCAACGCGACGTCGCCCTGCAGATGGCGCTCGTGGAACTCGTCGAGCACCACCGTACCGACGCGCTCGAGGAAGGGATCGGCGACGAGTTGCCGGCCGAGGATGCCTTCGGTGACGAACCACAGGCGGGTGCGGTCGCCGCCGCGGCTGTCGAAGCGAACGCGGTAGCCGACCTCCTCGCCCACCCGCCCGCCGCGCTCGCGCGCGACGTACTCCGCCGCCGCGCGCGCGGCGATGCGGCGCGGCTCGAGCACGAGGATCTGCTTGTCGCCGGCGAGGCCGGCATCGAGCAGCGCCGCCGGCACGCGCGTCGTCTTGCCCGCCCCCGGCGCCGCGCGCAGCACCAGGCGGGAGCCGTGGCGCAGCGCGGAGACGACCTCGGGGAGAAGAGGGTCGATCGGGAGAGGAGGGAGTTGCGACACGGTCTCCGTGGGCTCCGGACCTCCGTGGGCCCGGGGTCAGGCGATGAAGTAATGCTGCCGGTAGAACCGCAGCTCCTCCACCGACTCGCGGATGTCGTCGAGGGCGACGTGGGCGTGCTTCTTCTCCGGCGGCTTGACGCCGTCCGGCCACCAGCGGCGGACCAACTCCTTCACCGTGCTGACGTCGAGGTTGCGGTAGTGCAGGTGCTGCTCGAGCGCCGGCATGTAGCGGGCGAGGAAGCGGCGGTCCTGGCAGACGGAGTTGCCGCACAGCGGCGAGCCGCGCTTCGGCGACCACTCCTTGATGAAACCGAGCGAGCGCATCTCGGCGTCGGCCATGTCGTAGGGCGAGGCCATCACGCGATCGACCAGGCCGGAGGCGCCGTGGTGCTCGCGGTTCCAGTCGTCCATCGCGTCGAGCACGTGTCCCGGCTGGTGGATCGCGATCACCGGCCCCTCCGCCACGATCTCGAGGGCGTTGGTGGTGATCAGCGAGGCGATCTCGATGATCGTGTCGCTCTCCGGACTCAACCCCGTCATCTCCAGATCGATCCAGACGAGGTACTCTCGGTTCTTGCTGGCCATGGGGAGTCTGTATCACGGGCCCCCCGGGAGGGAAGCGCGGCGCCGCCGCTCACGATCGTCGCAACGAGCGCCCTTGCTCGCCCCCGGCAAAGCGGGCGAGACCAAAGGCATGGGGCACGACGAAGGCGAGCTCGAGCTGAGCACCGACCCGAGGCGGCTGGACCTCGACCGGGTCCACCGCTTCCTGGCCGAGGAGTCCTACTGGGCCCGCGATCTGCCGCGCGCCGTGCTCGAGGTCGCGGTCGCCAACTCGCTCTGCTTCGGTCTCTACCGCGGCGGCCGGCAGGTGGCGTTCGCGCGCGTCGTCACCGACCGCGCCACCTACGGCTACGTCTGCGACCTGTTCGTGTTCGACGACGAGCGCGGCAAGGGCCTGGGCAAGTGCCTGATGGGCGCCATCCTGAGGCATCCAGAGCTCCAGGGCTTCCGCCGCTGGGGTCTGGCGACGAACGACGCTCACGGATTGTACGCGCAGTTCGGCTTCCAACCGCTGGCCCGACCGGAGCGGATGATGGAGATCACCGATCCGGAGGTGTATCGACGACGGCAATGAGCACGCAAATCCGACTGGCCACCGAAGGCGACGCGACGGCGATCGCGGCGATCTACGCACCCGAGGTCCGCGAGACCGCGATCACGTTCGAGGTCGACCCGCCGGGCGCAGAAGAGATGCGTCGCCGGATCCGCGAGACCCTCGTCCACCACCCCTGGCTGGTGGCCGAGCGCGGCGGCGCGGTCGAGGGCTACGCCTACGCCACCGCCCACCGCGCGCGCGCCGCCTATCGCTGGTCGGTCGACGTGTCCGTCTACCTGCATCGCGACGCGCGCGGCCGCGGCCTCGGGCGCGCGCTCTACACCCCGCTGTTCGACGTGCTGCCGCTGCAGGGATTCACCGCCGCCTATGCCGGCATCACCCTGCCCAACGCCGCCAGCGTCGGGCTGCACGAGGCGATGGGCTTCGAGCCGGTCGGCGTGTTCCGCGGCGTCGGCTACAAGCTCGGCATCTGGCACGACGTCGGCTGGTGGGGGCGCGGGCTCCACGAGCGCATGACCAGCCCGAGCGAGCCGCTGCCGCTCGCCGCCGTGCGCGACACCCCTGCCTTCGCCACCGCCCTGGCGCGCGCCAGCCGCTGAGGCCCCCCGCCCGACCGCACCATCGGAGCCGCGAGCGTGAGCGAGCGGTTGGTCTCGATCCGCACGCCCGCGTGCGTCCCGACGGGCGAGCCCGTGTTTGCCGCGGCGCCGACGGCGGGATATGCGCGCCCCATGACCGCGCCGAAGTCTCCGATGCTCACCACCGATCCGGTTCACGCCAGGATCAACGTCTTCGCCGACGCGCACGAGATCGCGCCCGGCGTTCTGATGCTGGCGGCGTTCGTGAACTCGTACGCCTTGCGCACGCCGGCGGGGCTGTTGCTGATCGACCCGGGCTTCGGCCACCTGTCGCAGACCTGGCAGCAGGCGGTGCGCGCCTGGGACGCGGCGCCGGTGCACACTGCGGTCTATACCCACGGACACGCCGACCACGCCTTCGGCCTGCGCGCCTTCCTCGACGCCGGCGACCGGCCGCAGATCATCGCCCACGAGAACTGTCCGGCGCGCTTCCGCCGCTACGCTCTCACCAACGGCTGGAACGGCCGCATCAACCAGCGCCAGTTCAGTCTGCCGGCGCCGACCTTCCCGAATCGCTTCGACTGGCCGACGCAGACCTTCCGCGACGCGCTCGCGCTGCAGCTCGGCGAGCTCGAGGTCCGGCTGGTGCACGCCAAGGGCGAGACCGACGACGGCGTCTACGTCTGGGTTCCCGAGAAGCGCTACCTCTTCTGCGGCGACCTGGTCATCTGGAACGCCCCCAACTGCGGCAACCCGCAGAAGGTGCAGCGCTACCCCGTGGAGTGGGCCGAAGCGCTCGAGGCGATGGCGGCGCTGGACGCCGAATGGCTCTTCCCCGGACACGGCCTGGTGGTGCAGGGGCGCGAGGCGGTGCGCACCGTCCTGGAGGAGGCGGCGCGCTACCTGCGGGTCATCATCGACCAGGTGCTCGAGCGGATGAACGCGGGGCAGACGCCGGAGGAGATCTTCCACGCGGTCGAGCCCGACCCCGTGCTCGCCGCGCGCCCCTACCTGCGCGCCGGCTACGATCACCCCAAGTTCATCGTGCGCAATCTGCTGCGCCTGTGGGGCGGTTGGTGGAACGGCAACGCCGCCGACCTGCTGCCGGCGACGTGGGAGCGACAGGCCCGCGAGATCGCCGCGCTCGCGGGTGGCGTCGCGCGCCTGGTCGAGCGCGGCCGCGAGCAGCTCGACGCCGGCGACCAGACGATGGCCGCCCACCTGGCGGAGTGGGCGACGCGCGCCGAACCGGGCAACCGCAAGGCGCAGGAGCTCAAGCGCGACGTCTACCGCGCCCGCCTGGCGGCGGAGACGTCGCTGATGGCGCAGGGGATCTTCCGCGCCGCGATGAACGACGCCAAGCTGGCGCTGGGCGAGGAGCCCGACGCCAGCGGCGGCCTGAGGATGTGAAGCGGAGAGCAAGCGATGAGAGTTCCTGCCGCGATCTGCTGGGAGCCGAAGAAGCCGCTGGAGGTCGACACCGTCGATCTCGAGGGGCCGAAGGAAGGCGAGTGCCTGGTGCGCCTGGTCGCCACCGGCGTCTGCCACACCGACGCCTACACCATGAGCGGCCGCGATCCCTCCGGCCTCTTCCCCGCCGTGCTCGGCCACGAAGGCGGCGGCGTGGTGGAGGAGGTTGGGCGCAGCGTGACCTCGCTGCGCCCGGGAGACCACGTCATCCCCCTCTACATCCCGGAGTGCCGCAACTGTAAGTTCTGCCTCAGCGGCAAGACCAACCTGTGCGGCGCGATCCTGGCCACGCAGGGCAAGGGGCTGATGCCGGACGGCACCAGTCGCCTGTCGCACCGTGGCCGGACCTTGCACCACTACATGGGCACGTCGACCTTCGCGCAGTACACCGTCGTGCCCGAGATCGCGCTCGCGAAGGTGCGGGCGGAGGCGCCGCTGGAGAAGGTGTGCCTGCTCGGCTGCGGCGTCACCACCGGCATCGGCGCGGTGCTGAACACGGCCAAGGTCCACCCCGGCGCCACGGTCGCGGTCTTCGGCCTCGGCGGCATCGGCCTGTCGGTGGTGCAGGGCGCGGTGATGGCGGGCGCCGGGCGGATCATCGGCGTCGACACCAACCCCGCAAAGTACGAGCTGGCGCGGAAGTTCGGCGTCACCGACTGCCTCGATCCGAAGGCGACGCCGAACGTCGCCGAGGCGATCGTCGAGATGACCGACGGCGGCGTCGACTTCTCCTTCGAGTGCATCGGCAACGTCGAGGTCATGGGCCAGGCGCTGCAGTCGGCCCACAAGGGGTGGGGGCAGTCGATCATCATCGGCGTCGCCGGCGCCGGCGAGGAGATCCACGCGCGCCCGTTCCTGCTGGTCACCGGCCGCGCCTGGCGCGGCACCGCCTTCGGCGGCACGCGCGGGCGCACGCAGTTGCCGCAGTACGTCGACTGGTACTTGAACCGACGCCTCGAGCTCGACGCCTACGTCACGCACACGATGCCGCTCGAACGGATCAACGACGCCTTCGACCTCATGCACCGCGGCGAGAGCATCCGCAGCGTCGTGCTGTACGGCTGACGCGACGCGATGGCGACCCGGTCGAAACCGCCGAGCACCCCGCCGTTCGTCAAGCGGGTGTACCAGCTCGTGCGCCGCATCCCGCGCGGCAAGGTCGCCACCTACGGCCAGTTGGCCGCGATCCTGGGGCAGCCGCGCGCGGCGCGCGCCGTCGGCCACGCCCTGCGCCTGCTGCCGCGGCCGATGGCCGGCGCGATCCCGTGGCAGCGGGTGATCAACGCCAGCGGCCGCATCAGCTTTCGCGGCGACGTCCTCCGCCCGGACCTGCAGCGCGCGTTGCTCGAGAAAGAGGGCATCGCCTTCGACCGGCGCGGCACGGTCGACCTGAAGCGCTTCCTGTGGCGAGGTCCGAAGAAGGAGTGGTCGGCGGGGGTGGGGGTCGAGCTGTAGTCGGGCACTGAACTTGCAGAGCTCGATCCCCCAGGACAGGATCTCCCCACATGATCGAGCTTCTCGACCTCTCCAAGCGGTACAGTTCCGTTCTCGCCGTCGATTCCTTGAACCTCTCGGTGCGCTCGGGGGAGGTGTTCGCCTGCCTCGGGCCGAACGGTGCGGGCAAGACCACGACCATCCGGATGATGATGGGTCTGCTGCAGCCGACCGGCGGCCGGATCCTGCTGGGTGGGCACGATCTCCATCAGCAGCCAATGGCGGCCAAGGCGGTGTGCGGCTTCGTGCCGGACCGCCCGCACGTGTACGAGAAGCTGACCGGGCGCGAGTATCTGCACTTCGTCGCCGGGCTGTACGAGGTCTCGCCGGCCGACGCCGAGCGGCGCGCCGACGAGTTGCTGAAGGTCTTCGACCTCCTCGAGTGGGACGGCGAGCTGATCGAGACCTACTCCCACGGCATGAAGCAGCGTCTGGTGATGGCGGGCGCGCTGATCCACCGGCCGCGCATCCTGATCCTGGACGAGCCGATGGTCGGCCTCGATCCGCGCGGGGCGCGCCTGCTCAAGCGCACGCTGCGGGCGCTGGCGGCGCAGGGGGTGACGGTGTTCATGTCGACCCACAGCCTCGAGGTGGCGGAGGAGCTCGCCGACCGCGTCGGCATCATCAACCAGGGCCAGCTCATCGCCTGCGGCACGGTCGAGGAGCTGCGGCGCCAGGCCGGCAGCCACGAATCGGAGCGCCTCGAGTCGATCTTCCTGTCGCTCACCGGCGGCGAGGACGTGCGCGAGATCCTCGACGCGCTCCGCAACTGACGCGATGAACGCCCCGGTCGAGACCCCCGCCGCCGGCGCGCCGCGCGCCGTGGCGCCGCCAAGAGCCGCGGCCGGCGCGCTGCGCGCCGAGCTCCACCTGCTCTCGCCCCGCTGGCTCGCCGCCCGCAACCGCCTGCGGCGGATGACGCGTCAGGGGCGCGCCCAGCTCGCCTTCGTGGCGCTGATCGGTCTCGCCTTCGGCGCCGCCATCTTCGCGTTCTTCCTGCGGGTGCTGCGCTACTTCCTGGCGGTTCCCGACTTCGGTCCGGTGCTGACCTACAAGCTGCTGGGCATGGTCTTCATGACCTTCTTCTCGATCCTCCTCTTCAGCAACATCGTCGCGGCGCTGTCGACCTTCTTCCTCTCGAAGGACCTCGACCGGCTGGTGGCGGCGCCGATCGAGCGCGGCCGCTTCTTCCGCGCTCGCTTCATCGAGACGATGCTCGACTCGTCGTGGATGATCTTGCTTTTCGCCCTGCCCGCCTTTCTCGCCTACGGCGTGGCCCACCAGGCGGGCGCGGCGTTCTACCTCGCGGTGGTGGCGACGCTGCTGCCGTTCCTGACGATCCCCGCCGCGCTCGGCATCGTCATCACCTTCGTCCTGGTGAACGTGTTCCCGGCCCGCCGCACCAAGGACATCATGGTCTTCCTCTCGATCGTGGTGGTCGCCGGCCTCTACGTCCTGTTCCGCATGCTGCGGCCGGAGCGGCTGGTGAATCCGGAGTCGTTCTCCGATTTCGTCGAGTTCGTTACCGCCATGCGCGCGCCCTCGGCGCCCTATCTGCCGAGCTCGTGGGCGGTCGAGGTGCTCTATCCGCTGCTGCACGGGTCGCCGGCGACAAGCGTCGACGCCTCGGTGGTGGTGCCCGAATCGCACGCGCTGTTCTACTACCTGCTGTTGCTGACCACCGCCGGCGTGACCTACATGCTGGGCGAGGCGGTCGCCGCCCGCTGGTTCCTCAGCGGCTGGTCGAAGGCACAGGAGGGCCGGCGCGCGCGCCTGACGCGCGCCGCGCTGTGGGAGCGCGGCCTGGCGCTGGCGCTCGCGCCCTTTGCGTTGCAGACCCGCCTGCTGCTGGCGAAGGAGCTCAAGACGTTCTTTCGCGACACCAGCCAGTGGTCGCAGCTCTTCCTGCTGCTCGCGCTGGTGGTGGTGTACGTCTACAACTTCAGCGTCCTGCCGCTGAACGGCAGTCCGCTGGTGACCTTCTACTTCAAGAACGTCATCGCCTTCGTGAACCTGGCGTTGGCGGCGTTCGTCGCCGCCGCGGTCGCGGTGCGCTTCGTCTTCCCCTCGATCAGCCTCGAGGGCAAGGCGTTCTGGATCCTCAAGACCGCGCCGTTGGATCTCCGCCGCGTCTGGTGGGCGAAGTTCTGCACCGGCTTCCTGCCGCTCTTCGTGCTGGGCCAGATCCTGGTGGTGCTGACCAACTCTTATCTCCAGGTGATGACGCAGATCATGTGGCTGTCGTCCGTCACTCTCGGATTGATGACCTTCGGGATCGTCAGCCTGGGGCTCGCGGTCGGGGCAGCGTATCCGCGCTTCGACGCCGACAACGCCGCGCGCGTCGCCGCGGGTCCTGGCGGACTGATCTACATGGTGCTGTGCGTGTCCTTCATCGGCGCCGTGGTGGTGCTGGAGGCGTGGCCGGTCTACGTGCTGTTCACCCACCACCTGCGCGGCACGTCGCTGACGCTGTTCGAGCTGGGCGGCGTCGTCGCCTCGCTGGCGACGGTCGTGCTCCTCTGCACCGGCGTCTTCGCCGTCTCGCTCCGGCGCGGGATGCGGCGGCTGGCGGCGATCGAGCCCTGACGAGCGGCGCCGCTCAGGCGCTCTCGTGCAGCAGCTCGGCGCGCTGCTCGCGATCGCTCAGGGCCGCGACCAGGGCCCGCCTGAGATCCTCGGGCGCGAGCAGCGTGTCGCGCCCGACGCGCGCGGCATACGCGCGCAGATCGCTCGGCTCGATCCGGCGGTTCCAGAGAAGGGCCACCGGGATCGCCGCGGTCTTGGCGTCGAGGCGAAGGCGGGCGACGACGCGCAGCGCCTCGCCACGCGGCAGACCGAGGTCGACCAGGACGAACTCCGGGCGGACGAGGGCGGCCAGCTCCACCGCCTGCCGGCCGTCGAGCGCCACCGAGGTCGAGACGTGGAACTTCGCCATGCTCGAGCGGACCTCGTTGGTCAACTCGATGTCGTCGCTGACCGTCAGCAGGCGCTGGACGTTCTCCTCGAGCAGGCGTGCGGCACAGGCGTCGACGTCGAACGGCTCGGGGAAATAGCCGAGCGTGCCGAGGACGACGCCGCGCGCGCCGTCGCCGCAGTAGGTGAAGGCACGCGGTTCGGAGGCACCGGAATCCGCCGCGGCGGCGATCGCCCCGAGCGCGTCGCTCGCGGCCAGCAGGTTGGCCACCACCAGGCAGCGTTCGTCGTGCACCGGCGGCCCTTCGCCGTGCACGTAGCGCAGCCCGGGGAACTGCTGCGCGACGCTGGCGAGAGCCTCGCAGTACTCGGAGCGATCGTCGAGGTGCAGCAGGGTGAGGGCCGCCATCGATGCGGGCGGCGCCGCGGGGGACGCGGGCGTCGCCTCCGCGTCGGCTTGGGCGTCATCGCCGCCGGGCCTGGCCGGCGGCGATGACGCGAGCCGCAAGCCGGATTCCGGCGAGGGAGCCGGCCGGCGTTCGAGGTCGCGCAAGCGCTGCGAGAGGACCTCGACCTCGCGCTGCTGCTGGCGCAACTCCGTTTCGGTCTGCTCCGCCACCTCGAGTGCGCTGTCGAGATCGGCGGCGAGGCGCGCGACCTCCTTCTGCGCGCTCTCGAGCTCGCCGTCGCGCTGCGCCAGCTCGGCGCGCGCGGCGTCGACCTGCGCCAGCAGGCGCTCGCGCTCGAGCGCCGCCTCCGCGCCGGCGGCGCGCAGCTCGTCGCGCTCGGCCGCCCTGCGCTCGACCTCCTCGATTCTGGTCGCGGCCTCCTGCATCGCCGCCTCGAGGCGCCGGCGCGCCTCGTGGGTCTCCAGCAGCTCGGCCTGCAGCCGGTCGCGTTCGGTGGCCAAGGCGTCGCGTTCGCGCGCGAGCGGTTCCAGAGCCTCTTGCAGCTTGGACGCGCGGTGCTCGGTGGCGTCGAGAATGACGCGCATCTCGATCGCCTCGACGCGCGCGGCGTCGCGTTGCTCGTCCGCGGCGCGCGCGGAATCCCGCGCCTCCTCGAGCTCCGCCGCCATCGTTCGCAGCCGGGCTTCCGAGGCGTCGAGCAGCATCCGCAGCTCGATCGCGGCGACGCGCTGCTCTTCGAGCTCGTCGACGGTGCGCTCGAGCGCCGCCTTCAGCTCGCGGACCTCCACGGTGTCCGACTGGCCCATGACGAGCGGTTGTTCCACAGACGGCGGTCGCCCTCAAACCGGCGCGCGATCCGGCGCGGCCGTCAGCCGGCCGCGGCCACCGGCGGGGAGGCGGGTGGCGAGAGCGGGGCGGACGCGTCCGCCCCGAGCCCGAGCCGTCGCCGCGCCTCCTCCTGCAGACCCGAACCGGGGGAGAGCTCGGCGGCGACTCCGAGGTCGCCGGGGACGCCGGGCTGCGACACCGCCAGGATCTGCATCCTGCGGGCCTCGGGAAGCTGGCGCACGAGGCGCAACTGGTCCCAGACGACCGCGCTGCGGGCAGCATCGACCAGGACGTGGGTGGGAGCGTAGAAGCGCGCCAGCATGGGAAGCTGGCGGTAGTCCGAGGACAGGACGAACAGCTCGGCTTCCCCCGGCTGCTGCACGACGCCGGTGAGCCGCTCGTAGGATTCACTCTCGCGCGGGCACAGGACCAGAACGCGCGGGCGCGGCCGATCGAGGGACGGGCCGGCGAGCGCGCCGGCACCGACGGCCCGGAAGAGGAGCCGGCAGACGCGCCGGTAGGTGTCGAGCAGGGATTCGTCGAGCGAGCGGATGGAGCCGTCGCCGTAGAGGCGATGACGCTGCTGCGATTCGGCCTGCTCGAGGGTCTCGCCGAGCTGCCGGGCGAGGCGCGAGGCGAGATCGGTGTACGAACGGGCGCGATCGGCGGCGGCGCCGGCGGGCGTGTCCATCTCCTCCACGTACACGCCCTCGAGGCCGGCGCGCAGGGTCTCGAACATCGCCTCCAGATCGTCGCGCGGGCGAGGGGGCGGCAACCCTTCGCTCGCGAACTCCTCGCCGCCGACCTCGTCGCCGTCGTCCTCGGCGTCGGCAGCCGGCGGCAGGCCGGGCATCGGCGGCGCTGAAGCGTCGATCTCGGCGCTCGGCGCGGCGCTGGCAGCGAAGTCGGCCTCGTGGTCATCCGGCGCGGCCGTCGCGCTCGCGACCGGTGCGGCCGCCGGCACCACCTCTGCCGCCGCTTCGCGCGGCGGCGCGGACAGCACCTCGTTCAGAACGCCGAGGACGGCGTCGGGAGTGAAGGGCTTGGTGAGATAGTCGACCACGTCCTCGACGTCGTGGTACGCCTGCCGGATCTCGGCTCCGCGGGCGGAGATCAGCACCACCGGAATGGCGCGCGTCTCCGCGTCGGCGAGCAGCTCTCGGCACACCTCGGTGCCGCGCATGTCGGGGAGGATGAAGTCGAGCAGGACGATGTCGGGGCGGAGCGCCTTCGCCTTCTCGACCGCCTCTGCGCCGTTGACGGCGAACTCGACGTGATAGCCGGCGGGGACGAGGATCAGCTCGAGGGCCTTGCGGATGGTGACGCTGTCGTCGACGGCGAGAATGCGGATGGCGTGCGGCATGGTCTTTCCGTTGCGCAGAGCGATCACTCCGCCCGGGCGAGGCGCACGCGACGGCCGCGGCGTTCGCCGGCCAGCGCGTCGAGCGTGCCGATGATCAGCGCGGGCGTGCTGTCGAGCGGGAGTTGCGCGGCCGCCGGCGCGGCGGTCGCGACGAAGTAGAAGTGCTCCGGCTGGCTCGCGAGCAGTTGCTTGAAGGCGACGCGCCCGCGCTCGCCGCGGTGCACGACTTCGGCAACGCGTCCCTCCACCAGGCCGACGCGCGACTCGTCGGCGCCGTCGCCCTGGGGCACGATGAGCGAGCCGCTGGCCTGTTCGCCGGCGAGACAGAGGAGCTCGCGGAGAAAGCGCTCCTGCGGCGGCACCTGCGACTCGACCAGCGCCACGGCGCCGGACTCGATTTCGCCGGGAACGATGGCGTCCTGCGCCTCGCCGGTGGCTGCGGGCAGCGGCGGTCGCGGGCCGAGATCGCCGAGGCGACCGCCGCCGGTGAGATGGCGCAGGACCACGCGCGCGGCGGAGGCGGTGCGCGTCCGCCCGTTGCGGCTGCAGAGGCGCGCGTAGGCGCGCACCAGACCGTCGCTGGGGTGTTCGCGGATCTCGCGCCACAGAGAATCGAGGCGACGCTCGCGCTCCGAGAAGGCGCGCGCGCGCTGGACCAGAGGCAGGAGCGCGTCGCGCGCCTGCGCCTCGAGCAGATGACTCGGGTCGAGCACCACCGCCGGTCGGCCGTCGAGGGCCACGAGATGTCCGACCGGGAAGCCCCCGTCGCGTAGCAGACGGGACGGCACCGGCGGGTGGGCGACGAGGTCGAGATCGCGGATGCCGACGCAGCCGTCGACCGGCAGTGCGACCAGGAAGCTGGCCGAGCGCACGATCACCAGCTCGCGCCGCTGGGTCGAGCCCAGAAGCGGGGTGAGGCCGAGGATGTCGCGCAGGTCGACGAGCATCGCCGGTTCTCCGGCGTGCAGCACGAACGCCTTGTGCCGACCGCTCTCGTCACGCACGATCTGGTGCGCCACGGCGGTGCGCGGCAGCATCGCTTCGACCCACTCGAGCGGCAGGGCGAGCTGGCCGTCGTCGACGGTGAACACCAGCACGCGCGCGGACCTCGCCCCGGGCACTGCCCCTGCCGTCGCTATCGTCGTCTCCATCGATACACCCCTCCCGCGAACAACGCGCAGGTGTCACAGCAACTTGCGTGCCCGAGGGTCTGGACGGTGGCGTGCGCTCGCGGGCGCGCAGCTCGTCCTTCGACGGCGCGCGATTCCCGTGCGCCGCACAAATTTGCGCGGCGGACAGGCCCCGGGGGGTGGCTTGACCGCACCGCGCAGTCGAAGCAGAGTCCGCCCCTTCGCGATGAGATACGACGCGGTCATCGTCGGCGCCGGGGTGTCGGGATCCTTCATCGCCCGCGAGCTGGCTCGCAGCGGTATGAAGTGCGTCGCGCTCGAGGCCGGTCGCCACTTCTCTGCGGCCACCTATCCGCGCCGCGAGCTGCAGTCGAACGCCCAGCTCTACTGGGGAGGCGGCATCGAGCTGAACAGCGACGCCAGCATCGGCAT
>Ga0268299_1002980_pt1 | contig 17358 bp, 20 predicted proteins | sample NOBtaG_FD_193484 | JGI IMG/M metagenome (GOLD analysis project Ga0268299, IMG submission 193484) | Activated sludge microbial communities from bioreactor in Nijmegen, Gelderland, Netherland - NOB reactor | ecosystem: Engineered > Bioreactor > Aerobic > Activated sludge | place: Netherlands...
TCGGTGTCGAGTATCAGGCGAGAAGATGGAGGAACTCGATTGTCTCTCTCTGAGGTACAGGTCACCCGAGCTCCGTATCGGCCCGGCCGACGGATAGGCGCCGCTCTGGGTCTTGCGTCGATCACCGCGGTGGGCATGATGCTGGTCACCGCATTCAGAGCGGCCGACAGCTTCGGACGCCACGATCTCGGGATCGGCCCCCTCACGTTCTGGACCATCACCCGCCGTGCGCTGCCCGACGGATCAGAAGCCACCCTTCGGCCGGGTGTCGGCCTCATTCTCCTGTACGGCTTGGCGCTGGGGGCAGCGCTGGGACCGGTGTGGATGAGGAACAGAGAAGGCTGACGGCCCGAGACGCAGGCCGATGCACCAATGGAAGAGGGGCCTGGGGCTGCTGCTCAGCCGCCGACCATGGCCAGGGCGAACCGGGAGATGGTGCCGGAGCCGATCTTGGACTTCACGGTCTCCTTCTCGCCGAACACGCCTTGCTCCAGCAGCACCCGCTCGCCGAACCAGGCGTCGAGGCGGCCCTCCACGATCTTGGGCCAGGCCTGTTCGGGCTTGCCTTCCTTCTTCGTGATCTCGAGGAGGGTGGCCCGCTCCTTCTCCACCTCGTCGGCCGGCACGTCGGACCGCTGGAGGTAGGTGGGCTTGGCGAAGGCGATGTGGAGCGCGATCTCGTGCAACAGCTCGGGGCTCACACCCTGGGCCTCGATCAGCACCCCGGCCCGGCCGTCGCCGTGGAGGTAGGCATCGATCTCGCTACCGGCGGCCGCCTCGTAGCGGACCACGGTGCCGACCTCGATGTTCTCCTTGACCGTGAGCTTGAGGTCCTCCATCTCGGCGTCCTTGGCCGACACGGCCTCGGGGCCGGAGGCCAGCACCAGGTCGGCCAGCTCCTGGGTCATCTTGCGGAAGTCGTCGGACTTGGCGGCGAAGTCGGTCTCGGACTTCAGATGGACGAGCGCGGCACCCGACCCGTCGCGGGCGATGGCCACCAGACCCTCGGAGTTGTCGCGGCTGGCCAGGTTGGCCGCCTTGGCCAGGCCCTTCTCCCGGAGGATCTGGGTGGCCCGCTCGAAGTCGCCGTCGGCCTCGGTGAGGGCCTTCTTGGCGTCCATCATCCCGGCCCCGGTGGACTTGCGGAGCTCCTGTACTTCTTTTGCACCAAATGCGGGCATGGCTCGATCTTCCTACGTTCTCGCTGGTTCGACTGGGGTTGGGCTGAGCGGGCTCAGGCCTCAGGCTTCGGCGCCACCGGCCTCGGGAGCCGGAGCGGCCTCCGCGGCGTCGGCCTCGGGGGCCGGGGCGGCCTCGGCCGCTTCTGCCTCGGCGGCGGCCGCCTCGCGGGCGGCGACCAGGCGGGCCTCACGGGCCGCGGCCTCGGCGGCGGCCTGGGCCCGGGCGGCGGCCTGGGCTTCGGCGTAGGCCGCTTCGTCCTCGGGCGAGCGCTCGACGTCGGCCGCCGTCTCGGGGGCGCCCGAACGGCGGGCGTGGATCAGCTTGCCCTCCGACACCGCCTCGGCGATGACCCGGGTCATCAGCTCGGCCGAGCGGATGGCGTCGTCGTTGCCGGGGATCGGATAGGTGATCAGGTCGGGGTCGCAGTTCGTGTCGACCACGGCCACGATCGGGATGCCGAGCTTACGGGCCTCGGTGACGGCGATGTGCTCGATGATCGTGTCGAGCACGAAGACCACGCTCGGCAGCTTGGCCATCGTCTTGATGCCGCCGATGTTGCGGTCGAGCTTCTCCAGCTCACGGCTGTAGCGGAGGGCTTCCTTCTTCGGCATCTCGTCGAGCTCGCCGGTGGCGCGCATGCGCTCGTACTCGAGAAGCTTGCCCACCCGCTTGGAGATCGTCTGGTAGTTGGTGAGCATGCCGCCCAGCCAGCGCTGGTCCACGAAGGGCATGCCGACCGAGCGGGCGTAGCGCCGGATCGGCTCCTGGGCCTGCTTCTTGGTGCCGACGAACAGCACGGTGCCGCCATCGGCCACGGTGTCGCGCACGAAGGTGTAGGCACGCTCGACCCGCCGGAGCGTCTCCTCCAGGTCGATGATGTACACGCCGTTGCGGTCGCCGTGGATGAACCGCTTCATCTTCGGGTTCCACCGGCGGGTCTGATGCCCGAAATGCACGCCGGCTTCGAGCATCTGCTTCATGGTGACGACTGCGGCCACTGTGTTGTTCTCCTGCGGTTGTTTCGGGCCGGCCAAGCTCCTGCCTCAGGTGAGGCGGGAGACCGTGGAATCTGACCGGTCCGGAGTAGTCGGGGTTGACGGGGGTCAAGTCTACCCAGCAGCGGGGCCCGCCCCTACCGTCGTTCATCGGCCGATGGGCGCCGCCCGAGACCGGCCACCGGCCCGGGGAACGAGCCGGGCCCGCCCACAATGGCCGGCCAGCAGGGGGGCCGGGTCGATGTAGCGCTGGGACGGGCCGGAGCCGAGCCGGGCGGTGAGGAGAAGCCCGGGGGCCGCCTCGCCGATCCCCTCCCCCGCCGCCACCGGCTGGCCCCGGACCACCGCCGAGGACCGCAGGGGGCCGTAGGTGGAGCGCAGGCCACCGCCGTGCTCCACCACCACGTAGCGGCGGCCCGCCACCGGTCCCACGAACCCGACCTCGCCGGAGGCCACCGCCACCACCGGCTGGCCCGGCTCCACCCCGTACTCCAGCCCCCGGTTGCCGGGACCGTAGGGGTTGGGTGGGGGCCGGAACCCGTCCACCACCGGCGCGTCGACCGGAGCGACCCATGGGCATCCCGCTGGGTGGGGGCCCACCTCCGGCGGAGCGCCCGGGCCGACCGGGGATCCGGCGCCGGGAGCGGCGACGGTCAGCAACCAGGCGAGGCTGGCGGCGGTGGCCAGCGCCAGACGGACGAGCAGCTGAACGACGTGGACGGACATGACGTTTCCCCTGGTGAGGCGGATTCAGGGGGAAGCGGTGGGAGGGTGCCGACGCGGCCGGCACCTGGGGCCCGGAAGGCCCGAGCCGTCAGGCTGTCTCTCGCTCCAGCGACAGCAGCCTGGTCTTGAGGTGCATCACAGCCTTGGTGTGGATCTGGCACACCCGGCTCTCGGTGACCCCGAGCACCCGACCGATCTCGGCCAGGGTGAGGTTCTCGTAATAGTAGAGCGTGAGGACGACCTTCTCCCGCTCGGTCATGCGGTTGATGGCCTCGGCCAGGAGCTGGCGCATCTCGACCCGCTCATAGGTGCCGCCGGGGCCGTCGGCCCGGTCGGCCAGGGTGTCGCCGAAGGTGAGGCTCTCTCCCGAGTTGAACGACAGCATCTCATCGAGGGCCACGATCCCGAGCGACGAGATCTGGTGGTAGATGCCGTTGAGCTGGCCCACCGTGAGATCGAGCTCGTCGGCGATCTCGGCATCGGTCGGGGCGCGGTGGAGCTGGGCCTCGAGCTTCATCATGGCCCGTTCCACCGATTTGGCCTTGGAGCGGACCGAGCGGGGAACCCAGTCGATCGAGCGCAGCTCGTCGAGAATCGAGCCCTTCACCCGGGCGATGGCGTAGGTCTCGAACTTGTAACCCCGCTCGGGGTCGAACTTGGCGATGGCATCGATCAGGCCGAACATCCCGAAGCTCACGAGATCGGCCTGGTCCACGCTCTGGGGCAGCCCGGCCGCCACCCGGCTGGCCACGTACTTGACCAGGGGCGCGTAATAGACGATCAGCTGGTCCCGATCGACCTGGTCGCCGGTCTCTTTGAACCGGCTCCAGACGGAGTCCAGCTCGGTTGTGCTGTCGATGGCCACGGTGCCCGCCAAGGTGTGTGGTGCAGTGAGAGGTGGAGCCACCAGCTCCGCCTCGGACGGCCCCAGCTGCTCCCACAAACCGTCGGCCTTCGGCCACGCAACGTGAGAAACAGTGACGGGTTTCTCTTCATTCAGACGACGAAGGGCCGACTGCCCTCGACCTCCTGGGCCCGTGGACTGATCGGCCACGACCTCCAGACCCAGGGCGAGCTGGTAGCGGGCTCGAACTGCGGCGGTCACGGTCAGCGAGGATATCCGCAACCATCTGCCGCTCAGAGTGAGCGGAGTAGCTCTACCCATCCACAACAAGCGTCATCAACCGCAAAGAACCGTGGATCCGTCGAGACGGATCAACCCCTGGGCCTGCAGACGCTGCAGCTCGGCCATCACCTCGGGCACGGCCCGCCCGGTCACGGTCACCAGGCGGTCGACGTGGATCGAGCCGGCCGAGGCCTCCTGCAGGATCAGGCGGGCCAACGGACCGATATCACCACCCTCCGTGGCCACGCATGGCTCGGCCCCCGGCTCGGGCGCGCCGATGCCCGACGGGGGCCAGAGCCCGAGCTGGTGGAGGATGTCGGCGGCCGAGCACACCGGCGGGCACCCGTCGGCCAGGAGCTGGTTCGACCCGGCCGAGGCCGAGCTGGTGATGGCGCCGGGCACCGCCATCACCGTGGTGCCGCGATCGGCCGCCTCGTTCGCCGTCAGCAGGGCCCCGCCCCGGCTGTGCGACTCCACGACCACCGTGACGGCGCACAGACCGGCGATCAGCCGGTTGCGAGCCGGGAACCGCCACGGCTCGGGCCTCGTGCCGAGGGGCGACTCGCTGAGCAGCAGGCCCCGCTCGCCCATCTCGGCCCACAGGCCCCGGTTGACAGCGGGGTACACCTGATCCAGCCCGGTGCCGACGACGGCGACCGTGGGGGCGGGATCGGCGGCCGTGGCCGCCAGGGCCCCGGCGTGGGCGGCCCCGTCGATACCCGATGCCAGCCCCGAGACCACGACGGCTCCGCCCTCGGCCAGGCCCCGCCCCAGCTGGTAGGCGACCTGGCGGCCCACGGCCGAACAGCGGCGGGTGCCGACGAGGGCGGCCCGGGGAGCGGGGGCCAGGAGCTCCAGGTGCCCCCGGGCGAAGAGCACAGCGGGCGGATCGGGATCGTCGGCGAAGGGCCAACCAGGGCTGGCGGGCGTGAGCGCCGTGACACCGTGGCGGTCGAGGGCGTCGGCGGCAGCCGGCGGGCTGAGCTTGCGGGCGTCGGACGTCCATCGCTCCACCAGGGCCGGCGTCACACCGGGGGGAGCCGGGCCGGGATCGCCGGCGATCCGGCCCCGACACAGGGCGTCGAACGCCTCGGGGGCCGGGGCCCCGCCGAGCAGCCAGGCCAGGCGGGCCGGGCCCATGCCGTGGAGCGATGCCAGGAGCGAGCGGGCCAGCGCATCGGTGGCGACCGGGCCCGTCACCGGGGGACCCCCAGCACCGAGGCGGGCACGGCCCGCAGGGACAGGGCGGCCGATACCGAGGCCTCGTCGAGGTCGTCGAGCCCTCGCAGGTCGGCCAGGGTGCGGGCCACGGTACGGACCCGGGCCAGGCCCCGGCCGGTGAGCTGGCCGGCGACGAGGGCCGCCCGCAGCACGGCTCGGGCCTCGGGGCGCAGCGGGGCCAGCTCGTCGAGCCGCCCCGGCGGTATCAGGGCGTTGGCGGCGACCCCGCGCTCGGCGGCCAGGGCCCGGACCCGGTGGACCCGGGACGCCACCACGGCCGAGGGTTCCTCGGCCGGGCCGTCGAGCAGCATGTGGGGCGCCGGCGGTGCCACCTCGAGGCGGATGTCGAACCGGTCCAGCAGGGGCCCGGACAGTCGGCGGGTGTAGCGGGCCCGGGCCGGCTCGGTGCACCGGCAGCGGCCGCTCGTACCGCCCTCCCCGCAGGGGCACGGGTTCATCGCCGCCACCAGCAGGAACCGGGCGGGCAGGGTGGCGGCCCGGGCGGCCCGGGTGACCCGTACCACCCCTTCCTCCAGAGGCTGGCGCAGGGCGTCGAGCGCCACCGGGGAGAACTCGCCCAGCTCGTCGAGGAACAGCACCCCGCCGTGGGCGCAGCTGATCTCGCCCGGGCGGAGGTTGGCCGTGCCCCCGCCCACCAGCGCCACCAGCGAGGCGGCATGGTGCGGGGCCCGCAGCGGCGGGCGGCGGACGAGGCCGCACGCGGGCAGCGTGACCCCGGCGGCCGAATGGACCCGGGTGGCGGCCAGGGCATCGGCCCGGGTGAGGTCGGGCAGCAGCCCGACCAGCCGACTGGCCAGCATCGTCTTGCCCGACCCCGGAGGCCCCACCAGCAGCAGATGGTGCCCTCCGGCGGCCGCCACCTCCACCGCCCAGCGGGCCAGGGGCTGGCCCCGCACATCGGCCAGATCACCGCACCGGTCATCGGGCTCGCAACGCTCCGGCGGACGCACCGGAGACAGCGGCGGGCCGTCGCCCCGCAGGGCATCGACCAGCTGGCGCAACGTGGCGGCCACCTCCACACCCTCCGGCCGGCCGATCGCCGCCTCCGCCCCACCCGGCTCGGGCACCACGATCCGGGGTCGCTCGATCGCCCCGGCCAGGCACACCAGGCCGTTCACGGGCCGCAGCGACCCGTCGAGCCCCAACTCCCCCACCGCCCCGAACGACTCCAACCGCTCGGCCTCGATCTGCTCCGAGGCGGCCAGGATCCCGAGCGCGATCGGCAGATCGAGCGACGCCCCGTGCTTGCGCAGACCCGACGGGGCCAGGTTGATCGTGACCCGCTTCTGGGGCCACACCAGCCCGCTGGACAGGATGGCGGCCCGGACCCGGTCACGCGACTCCCGACACGACGCGTCGGGCAGCCCCACCATCGTGTAACCGGGCAGACCCGGGCTCACGTGGACCTCGACGCTGACCGGATGACCGTCGACACCCTCGACCACCGCCGAGGCAACCGTTGCAAACATGACACTCCCCAACAGACGACGCCGGGCACGACGCCCGGCTCCGGACACGACTTGGGGAAGTGGAAGCGAGCCTAACGAGAGGCTGTGACAGCCAGACCGGCCGGCGGGCTACTGCTCGTTGATGATCTCGCGGGTGTAGCGGACGACGGCGTCGATCTCCTCGGCCGACAGCTTCTGGTCGAACGCCGGCATCTGGCCCTTGCCGTTCTCGATGAGCAGGCGCTGGTCGGCGGGATCGGGGATCTTCTCCACCACCCGCCCGCCGCTCAGCTTGGGCCCGATGCCGCCACCCCCACCGGCTCCGTGGCACGGAGTGCAGTTGTTGGCGTAGATCACCCGGCCGGTCACCAGCTCGGCGTCGTCGGCCGGGACCTCGGGCAGATCACCGCCGCCGCAGGCGGCCAGCAGGGGCGCGGCCAGGGCGGCGAGGACGAAGATCGACCGGAGTCGAGCGGCCCGGATGGGGCGAATGGTCGCCATACTGCTCCTGTGGGCTTTGATCCGACCCGCAAGCATACGAGGTCGACCTTCGACTACTGGTACGTGGGCATGGGCCTCGTGGTGGTCATCGGTCTCCTCCTGTGGGCCCTGCTGTGAGCTCCCGGCAGAAGGCGGGCACCGGGCCGAAGGCGGGCCGGCGGGGCGCCAACCGTGCGCAGCGGGGCCGGCCCGACCCGTCCGACACCCCCGACGCCGAGGTCCGCTTCATCCAGCCCTACCAGGCGACCAGGACCTATCTCTGCCCCGGCTGCAACCGGGACATCCCGCCCGCCACCGGACACATGGTGGTGGTGCCGCCCGACGCCCCCGACCTGCGCCGGCACTGGCACCGGGGTTGCTGGACCAACCGGTCCACCCGGTACTAGAACACGCCGCCGGGCGGCCGGGTAGCCTCGATCCATGGCTGACGTGACCATCTACCACAACCCCAATTGAAGTAGCTCCAAGGCGGCACTGGACGTGCTGCAGAGCGCAGGGGTAGACCATGACGTGGTGCTGTACCTGAAGAACCCTCCCGATCGGGAAGCCCTGGAGGCCCTGATCGCCAAGCTGGAGGATCCGCCGGCCGATCTGGTCCGTCGGGATGCGTTCTTCGACTCCACCGTCGTGGGCAAGGAGGGCTTCGACCCCGAGACCCTGTCCGACCCCAAGGTGGTGGTGGAGCTGCTGGTGGCCCACCCCCGGCTGATGCAACGGCCGGTGGTGGTCAAGGGTGACAAGGCCGTGATCGGCCGGCCCCGGGAGCGAGTGCCCGCCCTCATCGAGTCCTGACAGGAGAACCCCATGGCCAGTCCCCAGTTCCACAAGTTCCTGGAGCTGCTCCAGCGCAACCGGCCCCTCACCGACGAGGTGAAGGTCGACTCCATGCGGCGCAACCTCGACAAGGTGGGCGGCAAGTTCCCCGAGGGCGTCACCGGCATCGCCGACGAGGTGGGCGGGGTGCCCGGCGAATGGATCATGGCCCCCGGGGCCGACCAGGGCGCCGTGCTCCTCTACTTCCACGGAGGCGGCTACGTGGCCGGCTCGGTGGCGTCGCACCGCAACCTGCTGGGCCACCTGGCCCAGGCCGTGGGCTGTCGGATCTTCGCCGCCGAGTACTCGCTGGCCCCCGAGTTCCCCCACCCGGCCCCGGTCAACGACGCCACCGCCGCCTACCGCTCGCTGGTGGACCAGGGCTACAGCCCGAGCCGGATGGCGGTGGCCGGAGACTCCGCCGGCGGCGGCCTGGCCATGGCCACCCTGCTCGCCCTCAAGGAAGACAAGGACCCGCTGCCGGCGGCCGCCGTGCTCATCTCGCCCCTCACCGACTGCGAGGGCACCGGCGAGTCGATGACGACCAAGGCCAGCGTCGATCCGATGATCACGCCGGGCAGCCTCAAGAACATCATGGCCCTGTTCCTCGGGCCCGACGGCGACCCCAAGGACCCGCTGGCCTCTCCCCTGCTGGGCGACCTGGCCGGCCTCCCGCCGGTGCTGATCCAGGTGGGCGAGAGCGAGGTGCTGGTCGACGACTCCACCCGGTTGGCCGCCAAGATCACCGAGGCCGGGGGCGAGGCCGAGCTGGAGATCTGGCCCGAGATGGTGCACGTGTGGCACGGCTCGGCCGGCTTCGTGCCCGAGTCGGACCAGGCCATCGCCCGAATCGGCGAATGGCTGAAGCCGAAGCTCAGCGTCAGCTGAGGTGTCCCCTTCGGGGACCTGACGTTTCGCCTGCGGCGAAACGTCCCTAGAAACATCCTTCGATCACCTCGACGTGGCCGGCGCCGTCGACGACGGCCACGTCGAAGCGGATCTCGGGCACCCAGCTGTCGTGCTGGGCCAGCCAGTGGCGGGCGACCGTGCGGATCCGCTGCTGCTTGCGCCAGTCCACCGCCTCGGCCCCGGATCCGAAGGCGCCGCTCATCCGGCGCTTGACCTCACAGAACACCACGACCTCGCCCTGCGCGGCGATCAGATCGATCTCGCCGGCCCGGACCCGCCAGTTGCGGGCCACGATGTCGTAGCCGCGCCCGGTGTACCAGGCGGCGGCGAACCGCTCCCCGTACCGACCCACCTCGTCCTTGGCCGCCATGGCCGACCTCGTCTCAGGTCCTCCCTGAGCGAGGACCGTCTTACAGACCGTCGGTCTCGGGCAGTTCCTCGACCGTGATCACCTGGCTGGAGGAGACGGTGACCCGAGCCAGAAAACGGGTCTGGCGATACATGTCCCAGACCCAGGCATCGGTCAGCTCGTACTCGATGAAATTGGCGCCCGGCGGGCTCACCCGCTCGACCTTGTTGGCCAGGTAGAACCGACGGTCCGTCTCGACCACGTAACGGAACATCGGGATGACATCCCGATACTCCTTGTACAACGCAAGCTCGATCTCGGCCTCGTAGCGTTCTACCTCTTCGCTACTCATGGACGGTCCATTCGGCCGGAGGGGCCGTTACTTGAAGCGCTTTTCCTTGACCTTGGCCGCCTTACCCACGCGATCACGCAGGTAGTACAGCTTGGCCCGTCGGACATCGCCCCGGGTCACCACCTGGATCTTGTCGATGATGGGCGAATGGAGGGGGAAGGAACGCTCGACACCGACACCGAAGCTCAGCTTGCGTACGGTGAACGACTCCCGCACCGAGGTGCCCCGGCGGGCGATGACCACGCCCTCGAACACCTGGACCCGCTCCCGGTTCCCCTCGACCACCTTCACGTGCACCTTGACCGTGTCACCAGCGTCGAAGTCAGGGATGTCGGTGCGGAGCTGTTCCTGCTCGACCAGTTCGGTGGGGTTCATGGCGATGTTCCTCGATGGAAAGGGAGAGCGCGCGATGTCGGCTTGACAATGCTACGGGCGAACGGCCGCTGTTCCTACCGGGGAGATCGCCGCCCGGGTTGGCGATCTCCAGAAGAGATCAGATCTCGAGGCCGAACTCGGCCAGCACGGCCTCGTCGGCCGACGACAACCCGCCCCGGGCCGCCAGCAGCTCGGGCCGGTTCCGGGCCGTGCGGACCAGGGCCTGGGCCCGGCGCCAGCGGGCCACCCGGGCATGGTCGCCCGAGGTGAGCACCTCGGGCACGTCCCAGCCCCGGTAGCTGGCCGGCCGGGTGTAGTGCGGGTACTCCAGCAGCCCCTGGGAGAACGAGTCGTCCTCGACCGAGCCGAAGTTGCCGACCATCCCCGGCACCAGGCGGCTCACCGCCTCCAGGATCACGGCCGCCGCCACCTCGCCTCCGGCCAGCACATAGTCGCCGATGGAGATCTCGCCGTCGACCAGGTGCTCCCGCACCCGCTCGTCGACCCCCTCGTAGCGCCCGCACAGGAGGCTGAACCCGCCCAGCGAGGCGAGCTCGGCGGCGTAGGCCTGGGTCAGCACCCGGCCGGCGGGCGACAGGTACAGCAGTGGCCGGGGCGGCTGCACCTGCTCGACGGTGTCGAAGATGGGCTCGGGCTTGAGCACCATGCCGGCACCGCCCCCGAACGGGCTGTCGTCGACCGAGCGGTGCGGGTCCTGGGTGACCGAGCGCAGGTCATGGACCCGCACGTCGATCAGGCCCCGCTGGCGGGCCTTGCCCAGCAGGCTGGCCGAGGCGAAGGTCTCCACCATCTCGGGGAAGATCGTGAGCACGTCGACCCGGAGCCGGGGGCCGCCGGCATCGCTGGTGGGGTGGGCGGCGGGCGGAGAGGGATCAGGCGCCGCTGTCATCGTCGTCGTCGAGGAGGCCGGCCGGCACCGACACCGTGACCTCGGAGCCCTCGGACCCGGTGACGAACACCATCGGCACCAACCGGCCGTCGGCCAGCTCGAGCAGGTCCGATGCCGGGTTGGCCACCACCGCCACCACGGGCCCGTGCGCCGTGCCGTGCTGGTCCACCACCGTGCGGCCGATGAGCTCGTGCACGAACAGGGCGTCGGGATCGTCGATGGGCTCGGCCCGGAGCACCTGGCCGTGCAGGCGCTCGGCTTCCTCGCGGCTCGACACCCCGGCGAAGGCGACGAGCCACTTCGTGCCCTGGTGGGGCTGGGCCGTCACCACCTCGAGCGGGCGCTCACCGGCCCACAACACGGCGCCGGGGGCGGTGCGCTCGGCCACGCGATCGGTCACCAGGTCCACCACCACGCCACCCTTGAGGCCGTGGGCCCGGGTGATGCGGCCGACCTCCAGCAGGTCTGCGGTGGGAGCAGGGGTGCCGTCGCTCATCGGGCGGTGCGTCCCGCTCCGGACGACCGCGACCCCATCACTCGACGAACTCGACCTCGGTGGTCACGCCGTCCTTGGCGGCGGCGGCGTTCACGACGGTGCGGATGGCCGAGGCCACCCGGCCCCGACGGCCGATGACCCGGCCCATGTCGTCGTCGTGGACGGTGACGTCGAGGCGGACCCGATCGCCGTTGGTGCTGGTCTCGATCGACACGTCGTCTGGGTAGGCGACGACCGACTTGCACAGGTGGAGCAGCACCGCCTCAGCGGTGGGCGCCGGTGAATCGGTGGCCGTGTCGCTCACGCCGACGCCCCGACGGCGGCCCCGGACTCGGCGGCAGCGGCGGCCTTGGCCGCCTCCTGCTCCTTGACCAGATCCTCCACCGACGTGCCGGAGGTGTGGTGGCCCCAGGCGCCGGAGATCTCCAGCAGCTTGCGCACCCGCTCGGTGGGCTGGGCGCCCTGACGCAGCCAGGCGACGGCCTTGGCGTTGTCGATCTTGATCGTCGACGGATCGGTGCGGGGGTTGTACGTACCCACGATCTCGATGAATCGACCGTCCCGGGGGGAACGGGCATCGGCCGCCACCACACGGTAGGTCGGCTGCTTCTTCTTGCCCATTCGCATCAGGCGAAGTCGAACGGCCACGAAATCCTCACTCTGGTCAAAGCTCTTGTCATCTCAACAAGCGAACAACACAGGCTACCGGTACGTAGCCCGAATCCATCACGGTGCTGTCCCGGGGCCCCATCCCCGTGGCCGCCCCCGGCCGGCTACCGCCGCCGGTCCAGCTCGTCGGCCAGGGCGTCGAGGTCCTTGGCGTCGATCCGGTCCAGCCCCGGCAGCATCAGGGGGGCCTTGCCCGCCTTGGTGCCCTTGGGGGTCACCCGGCCGCCGCCGGCCAGGGCCGGCACGCCGCCCTTGCCCGTGACGCGGGAACCGCCCTTGCCCTTGCCCTTGTTGGCCTTCTTGTCCTTGCGGGCCTTCTTGGTGCCCATGCCACCGAGCTTCTTCATCATCTTCTGCATCTCGGTGAACTGGGTGACGAGGCCCGCCACCTGGGTGGGGTTGGTGCCCGACCCCTTGGCGATGCGGGCCCGGCGGGAGGCCTCGATCATGCGGGGGTCGGCCCGCTCGGTGGGAGTCATCGACTTGATGATCGCCTCCACCCGGGCCAGCTCCCGATCGTCGATGTTGACGTTGCGCAGCTCCTTGGGCAGGCCGGGCAGCATCGAGAGCAGGCCCCCCAGCGGCCCCATCTTCTTCAGCTGCTGCATCTGCTCCAGGAAGTCGTCGAGGGTGAACTGGCCCTCGAGCATGCGGGCCGCCGCCTCTTCGGCCTGCTCCTTCTCGTAGACCTGCTCGGCCTTGTCGATCAGGGTGAGCACGTCGCCCATGCCCAGGATCCGGCTGGCCATCCGGTCGGGGTGGAAGAGGTCGAAGTCCTCCAGCTTCTCGCCGGTGGCGGCGAAGGCGATAGGCCGGCCCACCACCTCTTTCACCGACAGTGCGGCCCCGCCCCGGGCGTCGCCGTCGAGCTTGGTGAGGATCACGCCGTCGAGCGACAGGCGCTGGTGGAAGGCCTCGGCCGTGTTGACCGCGTCCTGGCCGGTCATGGCGTCGACCACGAGGAACGTGTAGTGGGGCTGGACGGTGTCGGAGATCCGGCGGACCTCCTCCATCAGCTCCTCGTCTATGGCCAGGCGGCCGGCGGTGTCGACGATCAGCACGTCACGGCCGGTGCGGCGGGCCTCCTCCAGGGCGGCGGCGGCCACCGCCACCGGATCCGACGGCTCGGAGAACACCGGCACGTCGATCTGGCGGCCGAGCGTGCGGAGCTGCTCCACGGCGGCCGGGCGCTGGAGGTCGGCCCCCACCATCAGCGGGTTGCGGCCCTGGCTCTTGAACCAGCGGGCCAGCTTGGCCGAGGTGGTGGTCTTGCCCGAGCCCTGCAGGCCGGCCATCAGCACCACGGTGGGCGGCCGGGCGGCGAACGTGATCCGCATGGTCTCGCCGCCGAGGCTCGCCGTGAGCTCCTCGTTGACGATCTTGATCACCTGCTGGGCCGGGTTGAGGGCCTTGTGGATCTCCTCGCCCACCGCCCGGGCCCGGATCCGGTCCCGCAGGCCTCGGACCACGGTGAGGTTGACGTCGGCCTCCAGCAGGGCCAGGCGGATCTCCCGCAGGGCCTCGTCGACATCTTCCTCGGTCAGGCGACCCTTCTTGCCGAGCCGGCCGAAGATGCCCTCGAACTTGTCCGTCAGCGTCTGGAACACTGATCCAGCCTATTACTTGCGGGGGCTCGCGCCCCCGACGCCCGCAAGCGGGCTCCCCCATCTCCGCCGGGGACCCCAACCCCGGCGGGGCCCGGTGCGGTCACTCGAACAGGGCGTCGACGAACGCGGGGGCGTCGAAGTCGACCAGGTCGCCGGCCTTCTCGCCCAGGCCCACCAGCTTCACCGGGATGCCCAGCTCGGACTCGATGGCGAACACGATCCCGCCCTTGGCCGAGCCGTCGAGCTTGGTGAGCACCACCCCGGTCACCTCCACCGCCTCGGTGAACACCTTGGCCTGCGACATCCCGTTCTGGCCGGTGGTGGCGTCGATCACCAGCAACACCTCGGACACGTGGCCCGGCTCCCGCCCCGCCACCCGCCGCACCTTCGACAGCTCCTCCATGAGGTTCGTCTTGTTGTGCAGGCGGCCGGCGGTGTCGGCCAGCACCACGTCGCAGCCCCGGGCGGCGGCGGCCTGCACGCCGTCGAAGATCACGGCCGACGGGTCGCCGCCCTCGTTGCCCCGCACCACCTCGGCCCCGGCCCGCTCGCCCCACGTGGTCAGCTGCTCGGCGGCGGCGGCCCGGAACGTGTCGCCGGCGGCCAGGAGCGGCTTGTGGCCCTCGTCGACCAGGCGGCGGGCCACCTTGCCGATGGTGGTGGTCTTGCCCACCCCGTTCACGCCCACGAACAGCCACACGTTGGTCTTGCCCTCGTCGAGCGTGAGCGACCGGTCCTTGCCTTCCAGCTCCCGGTGCATCCGGGCCTTGAGCAGACCGAGGATGTCCTCGCCCGAATCGGCCCCCGCCCCCTTGGCCAGGTCCCGCACGTCGCCGATGAGCGACATCGAGGTGGCCACGCCCACGTCGGCCTGGATCAGCGCCTCCTCCAGCTCCTCCCAGTCGTCTTCGGTGAGCTTGCCCCGCCCCACCAGCCCGCCCAGGTAGCCGCTGAACGCGGTGCGGGCCTTGCCCAGCCGCTCGAAGAAGCTCGGCTTGACCAGCGGCTCCATGGGCGTCGGCGGAGCCTCTGCCACGGGCGGCGCCTCCACCACCGCGGGCTCGATCTCCACGGGGACGGCATCGGCCTCGGTGGGCACTGCGGTGTCGACGCTGGCCGGTGCCTCCTCGACCGGCTTCGGCGGGGCGACGGTGCCGGTGCCGGTCCGCCGCTCGTCCCGGGTGGGCTCCAACTCCAGGTCACGTCCCCGGCTCCGGGTTGCGACGAAGGCCGCCCCGGCCACCACCAGGAGGATGGCGGCGATGATGAGGATCCACACTGCTGTACTCATCATCCGATCCTACGCATGATCCCCGGCGCTGCCCCCGCCGGCCATCCGTGTCACGGAAATCGCCGCACGCCAGCGATCTGCGCGACGTTTTCACCGGATTCCGTCGAGAACGTCGCGCAGATCGGGGACGGGCGCGAGTTCCGTCGCGCAGATCGGGGACGGGGCGCGAGTTCCGTCGAGCAGATCGAGACGGCCGACGGGTGGGAGGCGGCGGGCGGGCGCTGCTAGCGCTGGCCCAGGGTGGCGGTGACCGTCTGGGGCTGACCGGCCCGCATGATCTCGAGCTGGACGACGTCGCCCGGCGGGTGGGCCAGCACCAGGCCGGCTAGCACCTCGAAGCTCGTGACCGGGGCGCCGTCGAGCGACAGGATCAGGTCGCCGGTCTGGATGCCGGCGCTCTCGGCCGCCGACCCCGGTGTCACCTTGGTCACCTCGACCCCGGCCGACCCGTCGGCCGGCACCTGGCCCTCCACACCGAGCAGGCCGCTCTCGATCGGCTCGCCCGCCACCAGCTTCTGGGCGATGCGGTGAGCGGTGTCGATCGGGATGGCGAAACCGATGCCGGCGTTGGTGTTGCCCCCGCCACCGGTCTCGATGGCGGTGTTGATGCCGATCACCCGGCCCTGGCGGTCGGCCAGCGCCCCGCCGGAGTTGCCGGGGTTGATGGGGGCATCGGTCTGGATCATCGCCGTGTAGTAGGGCTCGTTGCGGCCGGTCATCACCGGGCGGTCGACGGCGGAGACGATGCCCGCGGTCACCGTCTGCTGCAGCTCGAACGGCGAGCCGATGGCCACGGCCAGCTGACCCACCTGGGCCTTCTCCCCCAGGGCGAGGGTGGCCGGCGTGAGGTTGGTGCCGTCGGGGACCCGGACCACGGCCACGTCGCTGTTGACGTCGGCCCCCACCAGGGTGCCGTTCAGATGCCGGCCGTCGGCCAGCACCACCTGGATCTGGTTCGCCCCCTCGATCACGTGGTTGTTCGTGAGCACGAGGTTCTGCTCGTAGATCACGCCCGATCCGAGCCCGAACTCGGTCACCACCTGCACCACCGACGGGCCCAGCACCTGCGAGACGTAGGCCGACGGCTCCTGGTTCGGGTCGATCGACGCCGGCGGCGCCAGCGAGGCAGGGGCCCCGCCGCCCTGGGCGGTTGTGGTGCCGGTCTGGCTGTTGGCCGCCCCCACGGGCACGACCGGGGCGGTGGTTGCAGCGGGGGTGGCGGTGTCGTCACGGCTGTAGGTGGCGGCGGCGAACCCGCCGCCGGCCAGGAGCCCGCCGGCCACGAACGCGGCCAGCACCCGCCAGCCCCAGCCGCTGGCCGGCTGCACCGCCGGCACCGGCGCGGCGGCCACCTCCACGGCGGGCGTGGGCGGCTGGGCCGGCGCCGCCGGCCACCAGGCCGAGGTGGCCGTGGTGTCGGGCCGGGCCATGCGGGGCGGCTGCTGGGGCAGGGGCTGGGTGGGATCGGGCGGCGGGGACGCGCCGGCCCCCGGCAGGCGAGGCGCCCCGACCGGAGGGGCGGTGGGAGCGGCGCCGAAGGCGGTGCCGGGTACCGGCACCGGGCCCCGGGCGGTTGCGGCCCCCGCTCCGGCCGGGACGCCGGTGGGCGGGGCGGTGGGGGGTCGGAGGTCGGTGGTGTGGTCGGGATCCCAGGTACCAGTTGCGTTCACGGGCCGTCGTCCTTTCTCCCGTTCAGGGTACCGATGGGCCCGAAAGCCCGAGTAAAGGTGGGGCCGCCGGCGGCGCGCTGGTTGGCGCCCCACCCACCGGCAGGGGCAGGACGACCGTGAACGTGGAGCCCACGCCGGGCTGCGACTCGAGCTCCACCGTGCCCCCGTGGCGTTCGGCCACCTGGCGCACGATGCTCAGGCCCAACCCCAGCCCCTTGCCCGACTCCGGCCCCCGCCAGAACCGCTCGAACACCGCCCGCTGATGGTCGGGGGCGATGCCCGGGCCCTGGTCGATCACGGCGATCGTCGCCCGGTCCCCCCGCCGGCCGGTGGCCACGGTGATCGTGGACCCGGCGGGTGCCAGGCGCACGGCGTTGGTGGCCAGGTTGGTGACGGCCCGACGCAGGGCGGGCCCGTCGCCGTGCACCACGATGCTGTCCGCCCCGGTGCTGTCGGCGACGACCGTGATGCCGCGGCGGGCTGCGGGGGCCGCCATCTCGGCTGCCACCTCGGCGGCCAGCGCCACCAGGTCGACGTCGGCCACCATGGCCCGGGGCACGGTGCTGCGGGCCTGGACCACCAGATCCTCCACGATCTGGCTGATCCGCCCGTTCGACTCGTGGGCGATGCGGGCCGAGCGGCGCAGGTCGTCCACCGTGGCGTCGGGATCGTCGAGGGCCAGCTCCAGGTTGGCCTG
>Ga0268299_1002981_pt1 | contig 17356 bp, 19 predicted proteins | sample NOBtaG_FD_193484 | JGI IMG/M metagenome (GOLD analysis project Ga0268299, IMG submission 193484) | Activated sludge microbial communities from bioreactor in Nijmegen, Gelderland, Netherland - NOB reactor | ecosystem: Engineered > Bioreactor > Aerobic > Activated sludge | place: Netherlands...
TCACCGCCGCCAAGCGCGCGCTCGAGGGCGAATGGGGCAAGATGGCGCCGGCCAAGCGCGCCGAGTTGCTCTACAAGGTCGCCGACCGCATCAACGAGCGCTTCGACGAGTTTCTGCGCGCCGAGATCGCGGATACCGGCAAGCCGGTCACCCTCGCCTCGCATCTCGACATTCCGCGCGGCGCCGCCAATTTCAAGATCTTCGCCGACACGGTGAAGAACGTCGCCAGCGAATTCTTCGAGACGGTGACGCCGGACGGCCAGGAGGCCATCAACTACGCCATCCGCCGCCCCAAAGGCGTAGTCGCCGTCATCTGCCCCTGGAATTTGCCGCTGCTGCTGATGACCTGGAAGGTGGGGCCCGCGCTGGCCTGCGGCAACACCGTGATCGTGAAACCCTCCGAGGAGACGCCCTCCACGGCGACGCTGCTCGGCGAGGTGATGAACGAGGTCGGCATTCCCAAGGGCGTCTACAACGTCGTCCACGGCTTCGGGCCCGATTCGGCCGGCGAATTTCTGACGCAGCATCCCGCCGTCGACGCCATCACCTTCACCGGCGAGACCTCGACCGGCACGGCGATCATGAAGAACGCCGCCGTGGGCGTGCGCGACGTCTCGTTCGAACTCGGCGGCAAGAATCCGGCGCTGATCTTCGCCGATTGCGATTTCGACGCCACCATCGACGGCATGGCGCGCGCGGTCTTCGCCAATTGCGGCCAAGTCTGCCTCAACACCGAACGCGTCTATGTCGAGCGCCCGATCTTCGCCAAGTTCGTCGAAGCCCTGAAAGCGCGCGCCGAGGGCCTGAAGCGCGGCGACCCGTTCGACAAGACCACGACCCAGGGCCCGCTCATCTCGCAGGTCCACCGCACGAAAGTGCTTTCCTATTACGAAGCCGCGAAGCGCGAGGGCGCCAAGGTGGTGACGGGCGGCAACGTGCCCAAGGTCGGCGACCGCTTCGACACCGGCGCCTGGATCGAACCCACGATCTGGACCGGCTTGAGCGAATCGGCGACGCCGGTGCGCGAGGAGATTTTCGGCCCCTGCTGCCACATCCAGCCGTTCGACAAGACCGACGACGCGGTGCGCATGGCCAACGACAGCCCCTACGGCCTCTGCACCTCGATCTGGACGCAGGACATCAAACGCGCCAACCGCGTCGCGCGCGACATCCGCGTCGGCCTCGCCTGGATCAATTGCTGGTTCCTGCGCGATCTCCGCACGCCATTCGGCGGCGCCAAGCAATCCGGCATCGGCCGCGAAGGGGGCGTTCATTCACTGGAATTCTACACCGAACTGACAAACATCTGCGTGAAGCTCTGAGCGGCCGGGGCGCCTCTCCCTTCCGTCTCGGTGCCTGGCGCCGCGGTGCATGCGGCGTTCTCACCGCGATTAGGACGGAGTTAATAATGATTGCTTCGGAAGCCCGTATTTCCACCGCGGCCGGCAGCCGCTATCTGGTGCAGCTTTGCAAGCACTGGGGCCACAAATTCTCGGTCGACTACACTCCCGAGCGCGGCCGCATCACCTTCGCCGCCGACCGCGCGGCGAGTTTCGAGGCCAAGCCGGAAGTGCTGGTCTTGCGCGTCGAGGTCGCCGACGAGGGCATGCTCCAGCGCATGCAGGAAGTCGTCGTCGAGCACCTGAAGCGCTTCGCGTTCCGCGAGAATCTCGGCGACGTGCAGTGGAGCCGCGCCGCCTGAGCGAGGCCGCGCGAACATCAGGCAAAATCGGCCCCGGCTGCGCCGCAGCCGGGGCCGAGACCTTTTCGATGAGCTCGCGGCGCCTTTGTGCGCTAGCGGATCGAGTCCGGGGCCGGATTCACGCGATCGTAGATGAAGCCGCCGAGCGCGCCCGCGCCGGCGCCGATCGCCGTGCCGCAGATGATGCAGCCGCCGGTGGCGACCGTGACCACTGCGCCCGTCGCGGCACCGATGGCGCTACCGCTCAGCGTGCGCTGCTCGGTGGCGTTCATTCCCGCGCACGCGCCGAGGGAAAGCGTGCCGGCCAGGACCAAGGGAAGGGCGAACCGCATTGCAGCCTCCGTTGTTCTCGTTGCGCCCAATAAACGCATCAGCAACCTTGGGGTTCCGCGGTCGTGCCCTCCGCCGCTAACCGATTCGAAATCCTGATTCTCTCCGCCGCGGACGAAAAAACATTTCGTGAAACCGGCTTGGCGGGAACTTTTCTTTGCCGCGGCCGTGGCGATGCGCCCTGGCGCGGCGCGCGGCATTCGTGGCAAGTAGCGCCTCGTGAGCGGGACCGCCAACATGCGCTTTTCCGATGCGGCCGGCTCGGCACACCCGCCGGCCGGCCCCGATGCGCGCATCGCCTGCCTGGTTCCGAGCATCACCGAATTGCTGTTCGCGCTCGGGCTCGGCGACCGCGTCGTGGCGCGTACGCAGTTCTGCATCCATCCGGACGACCGCGTCGAATCCGTCGCCGCAGTGGGCGGCACCAAGAAGATCAATGTCGCCAAGCTCCGCGCCCTGGCGCCGACCCACGCCATCCTGAACGTCGAGGAAAACACGCGCGACATGGAGGCGGCGATCCGCGAATTCGTGCCGCACGTCGTCGTCACCTATCCCAAGCGGCCCGAAGACAATCCGCCGCTCTATCGCCTGCTCGGCGGCATTTTCGGCAAGGCCGCGGAAGCCGAGTCGCTCGCCGCCGAATTCGACCGCGCCCTTCGCCGCATCGCGGCCTTGCGGCCGAGCCTGCCGGAACGCCGCGTCCTCTATTTCATCTGGAAGCAGCCCTGGATGGGCATCTCGCGCGACACCTACATCGCCAACACGCTGGCGTTGGCGAATTGGCGCGTGCTCGGCCACCGCGACGGCGTCGACTATCCCGAACTGACGCTGGCGCCGGATCTGATCGCCGAGGCCGAGCTGATCCTGTTCAGCACCGAGCCCTATGCCTTCGCCGAGGCCGACCTCGACGAATTCGCGCGCCGCCATCGCTGCCGGCGCGCAAAACTCCGCATCATCGACGGCGAATACGTCTCGTGGTACGGCCCGCGCGCCATCGCCGGGCTCGATTACCTCGCCGATTATGCACGCTCCCTGGGCGTGCGCGGCCGATCCGCGCGGAGCCGCGGAAGACATTCGCCGTGAAACTTGGCCTGCCTCGCACGCGCGGATAGGATGGCGAAGATCATGGAGGAGTGCCGATGCGCCGTCATAGCCTCGCGCTTGCTTTGCTCGCCATTCTCGCCGCGCCGGCGGCCGCACAGAGTTTCGGCTTCGGCTGGCTCGAGCGTGAAGGCACAGAAACCAAGGAAGGCCCGCACGCGCCGCCCTGGAAGCGAACGAAGGCGCAAGGGGCGTTCTTCGGCGTGCCGGCGCAGAAGACGCTCGCTGGCCCGGCGACGATCCTGCCGTTCGATCCCGCGCTGCCGCCGGCCGCGCTGCCGATCCAGAAGATGGGCCGCTACGAGCGCGAGGAATGCAGCGGCCAGTTCTCGAAGTACCGTAACATCGAGTTCCCGGATCTTCCGGGCGACGCCTATTTGACCTACGTGCAGCCCGACAAGCTGCGCGGCCCGGCCTTTGCGGGCCGCACGCTGATCGTCCATCCGGCGCGGCCCAACGCCAAGACGCTGCCCAAGCAATCGGTGGCGGCAGCCGACATGCCGAAGGGCTTCCCGCTCGCGACCCTCGAGGCCGCGTTCGACATTTCCGGCCTCGGCAAGGCGGACGTCGTGCGCGTGGACTACTGCTGCTACAACCCGTCCTTCGACAACGCGCAGTGCCTCAAGGCCGGCGGCAAGGACGGCGGCTCGAAGTGCTTCGCGCTCTACCAGAGAAACAAGGCAGGCTGGCGCCGCGTGTTCCTGGACCGCGACCAGGATTGCTGAGGCGGCGCATCGCCGCCTCGGCGCCGGACCTTTCGGCTCAGCTGCCTTCCTTGTAGTGGATCGTGCAGCCATAGGCGGCCGTGTCGGTGTCGGTCACGGGCTTGCCGGCCTTGATCTCGCCGAGCGCGACAGTCACGTAGTTCTTGGCTTTTTCGATGTCGCTCTGGCGGCTCGAACGGATCGAATCGATGGCGCCCTTGTAGAGCAGCGTGCCATCGGTGCCGATGATGAACATGTGCGGCGTCACCTTGGCGGCGTAGAGGCGCCCGATCTGGCCGCGCGGGTCGAGCAGCACGTGCGACGGCTTGGCCTTGCGATCGACGGTGAGCTTGTCGGCTTCCGCGGCGTCGACGTGGCCCTGCTCGCCGGGCGCCGATGAGATGACGGTGATCCACACCACGCCGAGCTCGCGCGCCATGGCTTGCGTCTTCTGCATGTTGCCCGCGCCGTAGTGCTTGCGGACATAGGGGCATTGATGGTTGCTCCACTCGAGCACCACGAGCTTGCCCTTGAAATCGGAGAGCTTGACCGGCGCGCCCTTGGTACTGGTCGCGCTGAAGTCGGGCGCCATCTTGCCGAGATCCGGCTCGCGGGCGCTCGCGGCGGCACCCGCCACCAAGACGGCGGCCAGGGCGATCATCATCCTGCGCATGCTCGTTCTCCCTTCTGGTCGGAAACGTAAATCTTCCACGGCACTTACTGTCCCGCGCGTTGCGGCGCGGGACGGTCCGGCAGCGTGGCCAGTTCGGCCAACACGCCTTGTTCGGTCAGAATCTGCGGCAGCAATGCGGGCGGCGTGCCCGGCGAATAGAGCGCATAGACCGGCACGCCATTGCGGCCGAGGCCGGCGAGCGCGCGCGTGATCGCGGCGTCGCGGCGGGTCCAATCGGCCTTCATGGCGACGACGCCCTTCTTCTTCATCGCCGCCCACACGGCCTCGCTTCGCAACACCATCTTCTCGTTGACGAGGCAGGTGACGCACCACGCCGCGGTGAAGTTCACGAATACCGGCCGGCCCTCGCGCCGCAAGGCTTCGAGTTTGGCCACGTCGAACGCGGCCCAGCGTGCATCGGCTGTCGCGGAATGCGGCGCGGCCTCGCCGCGCTCGGCCCAGAGCGTCAGCCCGCCGGCGCCGGCGAGGGCGAGAACGGCCAGTGCCATCGCCGCCGCGCGCCCGCGCCCGGCGCCGTGACGCGCGCCCTGCCACAGCCAGAGCCCGAAGGCGATGAGCACGGCGCCGGCCAGCGCCGCGAGCAGTGCGCCGTCGCCGGCCTGGAGGCTCAGCACCCAGGCGAGCCACGCCGCGGTCGCATACATCGGGAAAGCGAGGAGCTGCCGGAAGCGCACCATCCACGGGCCCGGCTTGGGCAGGCGGCGCAGCAAGCCCGGGCTCACGCTCAGCGCCAGGAACGGCAGCGCCATGCCGAGGCCGAGGGTGAGCACGATCGCGAGCGCCACGGGCGCCGGCTGCGCCACCGCGTAACCGATGGCGGCGCCCATGAACGGCGCCGTGCACGGTGTCGCGACGACGGCCGCGAGCGCACCGGTGAAGAACGCGCCCGCGAGACCGTCGCGCGCCGCGAGCTTGGAGCCCATGCCGGCGAACGCGCCGCCAACCTCGAACAGGCCCGAGAGGTTGAGGCCGATGGCGAACATCAGATAGGCCATCAGCATCACGAACAGCGGCTCTTGGAGCTGGAAGCCCCAGCCGATCTCCGCACCCGCCGCCTGCAAGCCCACGAGCAGCGCGCCGATGACGGCGAACAGCGACAGCACGCCGGCGGTGTAGGCCAGCCCGAGCTTGCCCATGCGCCCGCCGCCATGCGCCGCGAAACTCAGCGCCTTGATCGAGAGCACCGGAAAGACGCAGGGCATCAGGTTGAGGATGATGCCGCCCGCCAGCGCCATCAGCAGCGCGAGGCCGAGCGAGAGCGCGGCACCCGAGCCGCTCTCGGCCGCGGCGCCGGGCGCGGCGGCGAGCGCGAAGACCTGGGTGACGGTGCGGTCGTCAAGCTTTTCCTTGATGACGAGCACGCCGTCGATCGTCTTCAAGGCCGCGGTCTTGCTCGTCGCCTCGACGGATAGCACGAACCCCTTGGCGCCATGGCGCACGCTTTGCGATGCCGCGGCGGTGACCGCGCCCGTCGCCGTCGGGAAGAATTCGATCGACACGATGCGCGACGGGTCGAGTGCCGCGCCCTCGAGGTGCAGTGTCAAAACCTTCCCGCTCAGCGCGAAGCGCGCCGGCCACGGGCTCGGCTTGGGCAATGCGGCGCGCGCAGTTTCGAACAGATCGGCCGCGCGCCCGTCGACGGGCACGTCGCCGCCCGGCGGCGCGGCCTGCACCGGCAGCGTGAGGCTGAACTTCCCCTCTTCGGGCACGCAGATCTTCTCGCACACCAGCCAGCGCGCTTCGGCGGCGACGGTGATGCGCTCACCGGGCTTCGCGTCGGCCGGCACCGTCACCGGGACGAGGTGCGTGGCCGTGCCCGTGTAGCCGTAGACCGCGATATTGCCCGGCTCGACAAGGCGCTGCGGCGCCGGCCACTGGATTTCGCCAGCGGCGAAGCCAGGCGGCAGGCTCCACACGATCTCGGTTTTCTCGCCGGCATCGCCCGGGTTGAGCCAGTATGTGTGCCAGCCTGCGCGAATCTCGAAGTGGAGGGCGAGCCACGCCGTGCGCCCTGGGACGAGCGCGATGCGCTCGCTGAGAAGACGCGCAGTCACGTTCTCGGTCTTGACCGTGTCCTGGGCCAGAGCTGCGCCGGCGCCAAACGCTGCGGCCGCGGCCAGCGCGGCGGAGATCGCCCGCGCCGACTTCACCGCTCTCGCCCAAATCCTCGCCCGAACCGGCAATTCCGCACCCGTCTGCCGCGCAGCTTCAGGGTTTCTAAGTGTCGCGCCCGGGCCCGGGGGTCAAGCCGCGAGCGGGTAGCGGCGCGTCACGATTCCGTTAGTCGGATCAAGCATTTGCCGCGAACAGAGGTTCCTTGCCAGCCTCGCCGCGCGCGCTTATCCTCCCGGGCCTGTCGAGGGAGCGGGTTCGATGATCGAGCCGATGCGCCTCGTTCCGCTCAATCTCATGAAGTGGATCGAGGATCACAAGGACGTGTTGAAGCCGCCGGTCGGCAACGCGCAGGTGTGGCGCGATGCCGATTTCATGGTCACGATCGTCGGCGGGCCCAACGAGCGCACCGATTATCACGACGATCCGCTCGAGGAATTCTTCTATCAGTTGAAGGGCAACATGGTGCTGCGCATCTGGCACCAGGGCGGGCCCAAGGACATCCCGATCCGGCAGGGCGAGATCATGCTGCTGCCGCCGCATGTGCCGCATTCCCCGCAACGGCCCGAGATCGGGTCCTACGGTCTCGTGGTCGAGCGCGTGCGGCCGGCCGGCCTCGTCGACGGGTTCCAATGGTATTGCGAGCAATGCCGCGCGCTCGTGCACCGGCGCGAAGTGCAGCTCGAGAACATCGTCACCGACCTGCCGCCGGTGTTCAAGGAGTACTACGACGACCCCGCGCTTCGCGTCTGCCGCAAGTGCGGCCACCACAATCCCGGCAAGCCCGCCACCCGCGCCGCCGTCCCGGCGGGCACCGTGCCCGCGGGCGCTGCGTAACCGAAACGCGACGATCCGCCGCCAAAACCATCCGCCCAAAAATCGCCGGCCAGAAGCCGGCATGGTCTAGCCGCCGCGGGTGAAGCGACGGTCTCTCAAAGGGGGTTACCGATGCAATTCTTCGCCCTGCCGCTCGCTCGTATCATGCTGTCGCTGGTGTTCATCTTCACCGGCTATGCGAAAGTGGCCGGCTGGTCCGGCGTGATCAACATGCAGATGTGGACCGAGCGGGTTAAGGGATTGAAGATCCCCGGCACCAACGATCCGCTGCCCAATCCCGAATTGCTCGCCCAAATTTCTGCCTATGCCGAGTTGGTCGGCGGCATCATGTTGTTCATCGGCATTCTCTCGAGGGTGACGGCACTCGGCCTGTTCATCTTCGTCGTGGCCGCCTCGATCCTGGGCCACGCGTTCTGGACCTTCGCCGATGCCGGTCAGAACTTCCTCCAGCTCCAGCAGTTCCTGAAGAACATGGGGATCGCCGGCGGCCTGCTCCTCATCGTCGGCGCGGGCGGCGGTGCGCTCAGCATCGACGGCATGTTCCGCCGGCCGCAATAGGAGCCGGAAGACGGTGACCGTCGTCGATCTTCATAACCACTTCTTCCCCGAACGCTGGCCCGATTGGAACGCGCGCTTCGGCGGCGATCCCTGGCCGACGATCCGCCACGACGGGGGCGGCAAGGCCACAATCATGCTCGGTGAGAAGGAGTTCCGGCGCATCGACGAGCGCTGCTGGAACGTCGCCAAGCGCATCGAGGACATGGACCGCGACGGCATCGACCTCGAGGTGATCTCGGCCACGCCGGTGCTGTTCGCTTATGGCCGGGCACCCGACCAGGCGGAAGAAGTGGCGAAGTTCTACAACGACGCCGCCCTCGAAATGGCGGCGCGGAGCCAGGGGCGGCTGGCGGCGCTCTGCCAGGTGCCGCTCCAGGACCCCGACCGCGCCTGCCGCGAACTCACGCGGGCGATGAAATCCGGCCACCGCGGCGTGCAGATCGGCAATCACGTCGGGCTCAAGGACCTCGACGACGCGGGCTTGGTCGCGTTCCTCCAGCATTGCGCGGCCGAGGGCGCGGCCGTGCTCGTGCATCCCTGGGACATGATGGGCGGCGAGCGGACGCGGCGCTTCATGATGGCCTGGACCGTGAGCATGCCGATGGAGACGCAGCTCGCCATGGTCGCCATGATCCTGGGCGGCGCCTTCGACCGTATCCCGCGCTCGCTCAAGATCTGCTTCGCCCATGGTGGCGGCAGCTTCGCGTTCCTGCTCGGGCGGCTCGAGAACGCCTGGCACCATGGCCCGACGGTGAAGGGCCTGTCGCAGCACCCGCCCTCGTACTATTGCGACCGCTTCTACCTCGACACCGCGGTGTTCAGCCACGACGCGCTCCAGATGCTGGTGAAGACCGTGGGCGAGGACCGCGTGGTGCTGGGCTCCGACTATCCCTTCCCGCTCGGCGAGCAGCAGATCGGCAAGCTGGTGCGCGAAGCCCCTTTCCTCAGCGTGCCGCAAAAGCAGAAGCTGCTCGGCACCAATGCCCTGGCGTTTCTCGGGCTCGAGCGTTCCGCCGCGAAGGCCGCCGAGTAACCGAACCTGCGGATTCCCCGCCCCTTCGGCGCCCCGGCGCGCGGACGCACGCCTGCCTTGCCGGGATCACGATTGCGCCCGGGGCGGCGATGTGAAACGCAAGGCGGCGGCGACTCCGCCGCGGCGACCTTTCCCGATCCAATGCCCACCGTCATCGAGCATCGCCGGCGCTGCGGCAGCCTCGCCCTTTTCCTGGTCGTCATGCCGCTGTTCGGCGTCGACCTCATGCTGCCCGCGATGCCGGTGTTCGGCCGCGAGCTCGGCGCCGGCGTGCCGGCGACGCAGGCGACGCTCAGCGTGTTCGCGCTCGGCTTCGCGCTCATGCACCTCATCTTGGGGCCGCTCGCCGACCGCTACGGCCGCCGCCCCTGCCTAATCGCCGGCCTCGCCCTCTACACCGCCGCGTCCATCGCCTGCGCGCTCGCCGAATCGATCGAGATGCTGATCGCGGCACGCGCCGTGCAGGCGCTCGGCGCCGGATCGGGGCCGCTCATCGCCCGCGCCGTGATCCGCGACGTCTACGGCGCCGAGGGCGCCGGGCGGATGATGGGCTTCGTCATGGCCTTCTTCGGCACCGGCGCCATCGTGACGCCGATCGTGGGCGGCCTCTTGGTGGACACGCTCGGCTGGCAATCCTGCTTCTACGTCGCCGGCGTTTATGGCGCGATCATGCTCGCGGCGGTGACGCTGCTGCTGCCCGAGACCTTGCCCCAGCGCGCGCCGGGCGCGGCCCGGGCGGCGCTCGGCAAGGGCTTCTTCGTGCTGCTCGGCGACCGGCGCTTCATCGTCGTCACGGCCAGCGGCTGCCTCATCGCCTCCGCCATGTTCTGCTGGATCTCGGGCTCGTCCTTCGCGATCCAGGACGTCTTCGGCCAATCCGCGACGATGCACGGCGTGCTCTACGCCGCGACGGTGGCGGGCTTCGTGCTGATGAGCCTCGTGACGGCGCGGCTCGCGCCGCGGCTCGGCTCCTATCGCGTGCTCGGCATCGGCACGCTGATCGCGGCAACGGGCGGCGCTCTGGGTCTGGGTCTTGCCCTCGGCCTCGGCACCGAGCTCACCCTCTTCGCGATGCTGGCCGCGGTTTCGCTGATGGCGATGGGGCACGGCTTTTGCCTGCCGCAAAGCATGGCCGCGAGCGTCGCGCCGTTCCCGCATCTCGCCGCCACTGCTTCCGCGCTGTTCGGTTTCCTGCAATACGGCTTCAACAGCGTGGTCGTGATGCTCAGCGGCACGCTCTACGACGGCACGGCGCTGCCGATGCTCGCCATCGTGGCGAGCCTCACGGCGTCGGGCGCCCTGCTCTATGCTCTGTTCCGTCCGCACAACGATTGACCGATGGCCATACCCCACACACCGCAAAACGCCGCGCAGCTCGAATTCTGGAACGGGCCGACCGGCCAACGCTGGGAACGGCTGCAGAGGCCGATCGAGGCCTATCTCCGCCCGTTCGCCGAGGCCACGATCAAGGTGCTGGCGCCCAAGCCCGGCGAGCGCGTCGTCGATGTCGGCTGCGGCGCCGGCGACACCACGCTGATGCTCGCGGACCGCGTTCAGGCCCACGGCTTCGTGCTGGGGGTCGACATCTCCCACCTGCTGCTGCAGCGCGCCACGGCGCGTGCCGCGATCACGCCGGAATATCCGGTGCGCTTCGCCGAGGCCGACGCCGCCGCCTATCCTTTCGCGCGCGCGAGCTTCGACGCGCTGTTCTCGCGTTTCGGCGTGATGTTCTTCGCCGATCCCGCCGCCGCCTTCGCCCACATGCGCCGCGCGCTCAAGCCCGGCGGGCGGCTCGCCTTCTGCTGTTGGCGCGACCGGCGCGAGAATCCCTGGGCGACGCTGCCAGTGGCCGCCGCGCGCAGGCACCTTCAGGAATTGCCGCCGGCGCCGGGGCCGGAAGAACCCGGACCGTTCGCGTTCGCCGACAGCGCCCGCATCCAGCGCATCCTCACCACCGCGGGCTACACCGGCATCGTCTGCGAACGCTTCGATCCGATGCTCACCTACGGCGCCGATGCCCCGTCGGCGGCGGAGTTCCTCACGCAGATGGGCCCGATCGGCTCGGTGCTGCAGGACCACCCCGAAGCGCTGCGCGCCGCCGTAGCCGGAACCCTGGCCGAAGCCCTGGCCCCGCACCGCGATGCCAGCGGCGTGCGCCTTTCCGCCGCCACCTGGATCGTGACCGCCCGCAGCGCATAGACTGACCGACGCAACGACGAAAAACCGGCGACAGGAGGAGAGACGATGACGATCAAGCGCATCAGCCCCGGCCCGCGGCTCAGCCAGGCCGTGGTCCACGGCGACACGGTGTATGTTGCCGGCACGGTCGCGAACGACACCGGCGCCGACGCCAACGGCCAGACCAAGCAGATCCTGGCGCAGATCGACGCCTTGCTCGCCCAAGGCGGCTCCGACAAGTCGCGCATCCTCTGGGCCAATGTCTGGGTCGCCAGCATGGCCGATTACGCCGCGATGAACTCCGCCTGGGAGGCCTGGATCCCGAAGGGCCAGACGCCGGCGCGCGCCACCGTCGAGGCCAAGCTCGCTTTGCCCCAGTTCAAGGTCGAGATCGCGTGCATCGCGGCCCGGTCGCCCAAGCGCGCCTCGTCGCGGCCCGCCAAGGCGGCCGCGCGGCGCAAGCGGCGGCGCTAAGGCGGCAGAATCTGGACTGCCAGCCGATCGCGCCTGACGCTCCTACAAGAAGGCGACCCTGAGCCGAGGTCGCACTGGGGGAAAACATGCTCGCCGCTGCTGCCCGGTTTGTGGCCGTCGGACTGATCGCGACTGGCGCCGCCCACGCCGCTGAAATCAAGTTGTTGTCTTCGCCCGCAGTCCGCGAAGCCTTCGCGGAGCTCGTTCCGCGCTTTGAAGCCGCATCGGGGCACAAAGTGGTGGCGATTTGGGGTAGCACGCCGAACATCGCGGCGCGCATCGCGGCCGGCGAGGCCGTTGATCTCGTGATTATTGCCGCCGCGGATATCGACAGGCTCATCGCGGACGGGAAACTGGCCGCGGGCAGCCGCGTCGATATCGCGAAATCGGGCATCGGCGTCGCCGTCCGTACCGGCCTGCCGAAGGTGGATATTTCCACGCCCGAGGCCATCAAAAGCGCCGCGCTCGATGCCAAGTCGATAGCGGTCTCGTCGGGCGTGAGCGGCCTCTACGTGGTCGGGCTGTTCGAGGCGATGGGGATCGGCGACCGTATCAAGGGCAAACTCACGCGCACGCGCTCAGGCGTGATGGTCAGCGATGTCTTGGGGCGTGGCGAGGCCGATCTCGGCTTCCAGCAGATCAGCGAACTCATTCACGCCAAGGGGATCCAATATCTTGGTCCTCTACCGGCCGGCCTTCAGCGCTACACGATCTTCGCCTCGGGCCTTCCCAAATCGTCCGCGGCGCCAGAGGCGGCCAAGGCTCTGATCCGAATACTGGTGGCGCCCGACGCTACCCCGGTTTTCAGGAAATACGGCATGGAGCCGAGTTGATGGCCGGCGGCAGATCGGCCGGATGACGTTTACGGTCCGTTAACCCTAACGGCCCCTAATACGCGGCACCGGCTCGCCCGAGCCGACGAAAAGGTGCCGCCATGAAAACCGCCGCCCTGAATCCGATCCTGCGCCAGTTCGGCCTCGGCCTCGCGATCTTCGCCGTGGTGCTGGCCGCCTCGCTGCCGCTGGCCTTCGTCGACGAAGGCCTGGCCCTCGGCGCCGCCGTGGGCGTGGCCAGCGTGATGATCGCGCTGCAAGCGCGGCGCCTGCGCATCGCGATGATGATCGCGACCTTGCTCGCCGTGCTCGGCGCCTTCGGCACGGCGCATTCGATTCATCTCGCCATGGGCACCGCGCCGACGCCGCGCCTCGGGCAGCTCGCGCCCGCCGCCGGTCCGTTCGGATACGGCGCCGCAGCGACGATCCTCAACGAACGCGCCGCCGCCGCGCCCGCGGCCGTCGTCATGCCGACCCGCGCCGAGATCGTCCGCGCCGACGGCACGCGCACGGCCCTTCCCCTGCCGGCCGGCTGGGCGCTGCCCGCCGTGCTCTTCCTGTTTTGGGCGCTGGGCTACGGCCTCGTCGCCGCCAACCGCGCGCTGATCCGCTGGTTCGGCCGCGCTCTCGGCCCCGCCGCCTGACACCTCGCTACCCGATCACGTTCTTCTCGACCACCGGCCGACCGGCCGCGATGCGGGCGTAGCCGAAGATCGCGAGATCGAGGGTTACGTAGCGCCCGTGCACGATCAGTTCGGCGATCGCGCGCCCGACGCCCGGCGATTGCTGGATACCGTGGCCGCTGAATCCATTGGCGAAGAGGAAATTCCCGATCTCGGGATGCGGGCCCAGCACCGCGTTCTGATCGAAGGTGTTGTATTCGTAGTAGCCGGCCCAGGCGTTGACCGTCTTGATCGCCTCGAAGGCCGGCACGCGCGCGGCCAGCGCCGGCCACAGGATCTCCTCGAACTGGCGGTGATCGACCTCGAGCGGCAGCCCGTCCAGGTCCTCGGCCTCGGGCGGCGACGTGCCGCAGATGAAATATTCGCCCTCCGGCCGGAACCAGATGCCCGAGGTGTCGATCACCAGCGGGCAATGCTCGAGCTTGCGGCGCGCATCGAACACGAACACGCAGCGCCGCCGCGCCTCGACCGGCAGCGCGATGCCGGCCATCGCCGCCACCGCCCGCGCCCACGGCCCCGCCGCGTTGACCAGCGTGCCGCATGAAAATGTGGTGCCGTCGGCGAGCTTGACGGCGGCGACGCGCTTGCCCGTGAGGGCCACGCCGACCGCCTCGGCCTGGAGATAGCGCGCGCCGAGCGCCCGCGCCTTGCGGCGGAAGGCCTGCATCAGCCCATAGCCGTCGAACCAGCCTTCGCCGGCAAGGCCGAGCGAGGCGAGCGCCACGCCGTCGGCCGCGAGCCACGGAAACCGGGCCGCGAGTTCCGCCGGCGCCAGCAGCGCCATTGCGGCGCCCTCGGCGCGCTGCACGGCGTGGTTCTCGCGCAGCACCGCTTCGTGCCCGGGCCCCGCCAGATAGAGATAGCCACCCTCCTTCAAGCCGATCTCGATCGGGTCGCCCGCATCGAGATGGCGTTGGATATCACTGAGGAACGCGAAGCCGAAGCGCGAGAGGCGGATGTTCTCCGGCGTCGAAAATTGCTGGCGGATCGAGCTCGCGGAGAGCGCCGAAGAGGCCCGCGCATAGGTGGGATCGCGCTCGATGACGACAACGCGGCCCTTGAACGCGGGATCGCTCGAGAGGAAATACGCGATCGCGCTGCCGACCGCGCCCCCGCCGACGATGGCGACATCGCACGTCTCAGACATTGAGCGGGGGGCCCGCCTCGTGGATGAATCCGACGATGATGAAATCGACCTGACCGTCGCTATCGGTGCCAAACGGCAACGCCAAGCGATGCAGGCGCCCCGAACGGATTTGCTCGGTGCTGAAGTTGCCCTCGGAATACCAGGGCTCCGCATCCGCGGACATGCGCGTGTAGGCGGCGACCACGTCGTTGCCGAGCACCACGACTCCAGGCTCGTCGAGGTATTGGCCCTTGGCCGAGCGGCCGCGCGCGCGCACCACGTGCTCGCCTTCGAGGCGGATGCGGAAGCGCGGCTTGCCGAGCGCATCGCGCTCGACTTCGTTGACGATGAGATGCGGCAGCAGCCGGGGCAGCGCCATGGGGTCGAACTCGCGGCGCAGCGGAAAGCGCCGGCTGGCGCGCAGGCGCAGCCAGTATTCGTGGAGCTGCCTCAGCAGCGGATGGTTCACGGTCTCGCGCATGATCGGGGCGGCGGGGTCGCCCGCGCGGGCGGGCGGCGCCGAATTCGGTTCAGGTCACGCGCAGGCGGTCGTTCATCGCGCGCAGGCGGGAGACGAGCGTGCGCATCACGTCGAGCGAGAAGAACGGCGTCTGGTGTACGAGCAGCAAGAACAGGCGCTCGTCGACCTCGACGACGTCGCAATCGGTCTTGGCCGTCACCGTGGCGCTGCGCGGCGCGTTGTCGATCATGGCCATCTCGCCGAAGATGCCGCCCGCCGCCACGTCTTCGACCGTTTGGTCGTGGGCCGTGACCGTGGCCGTGCCCTTGTGGACATAGAACATGTGCGTGGCCGGCTCGCCTTCGCGCATGATCACGGCCCCGGCGCGGTAGAGCTTCGACTTGCCCCCCATCCGCTCGATGATGCTGAAATCGATGCTGCGGTTGCGCGAGAGCGACATGATATCCTCTCCCCCATTGCCGCGGAAGGTTATGGCGAGCGGTGTGGCGCCGTCAAACTGCCCGGGCCCTGCGGCATCGCGGCGCCCGTACAACCGTACATCGCCACGGCGGCATCCGTCCTCGCGGCGGAATTCGACTTGCGCCCGCCCTTTCGTTTACCCGGCCGCAATCTCCGGGGCGCTAGGCTGGCGGCCTTCGAGGTCCTTGTGTTCACGGGGTGCGATATGCGGCGCTACCGGATCGGACGCGCGGCGGCCAACGACATCGTCCTCGCCGAGCCTTCGGTCTCGCGCGAGCACGCCGAGCTGGTCAAGCTCGGCCGCGGGCGCTACACGCTCCGCGATCTCGGCAGCTCCTACGGAACCTCGATGCGCCAGGGCTCGGATTGGTCGCTGATCACGGCGGCGGAGGTGAACGACGAAACGCCGATCCGGATCGGCGAGTTCGAGACGACCGCCGGCGATCTCGTGCGCGACGCCGCGCTGGCGGCGGCGCGTCCCGAGGCGCCTTCGGCACCGGCCTGGTCGGCGCCCGAGCCGCGGCTTTCGCCGCGCGCGCGAAACCGGCACCCGGAGACGATCTTCATCGCGTCGGGCTCCTTGCCGCCGTGGAGCGCCATGCAGCGCGAAGCGCCGCCCGCCCATCCGCGCCTCGCCGCCATCGCCGAGCGCTGGCGCGCGCTGCCCGAAAACATGCGCTTCGCGCTCGCACTCCTGGCCGGCGTCGGAGTCTTCCTAGCGATCGCGTCGATCGCGCTGGCGGTGGCGCTGCTCGCATAGGCAGGCAGGAACCCGCGTTCTCGTTCCTCGGGCGGCGCGGCCGCGAGGGCCTTCTGCGCAGCTACCGAAACTAGTTTCGCGCCGCCATATGCGTGAGACGACCAAGCCCGATTTGATCTGCCGAATCGAGGCCGCTGACGGCGCCGCTGCGACGGAACATGCGGGCTATTTCGAACCGGTCCTGGCTGCTGAGATCATGAACTGATTTGACGACGATGACGGGCGGTTCGAATTGGTCGCCGGCGCCGAGGGTCAGCAGGCTATCGGGTTGCGCGATGGGGGCGTGTGCAATTGGCACGATCTCATCATTGGGCCGGGAACCGCCGGCAAGAAAGAATGTTCCCGCAGCGAGCAGAAGCACGACCGCTCCGAAAATCGGCGCCAGCGAAGAACGCGCATTTTGGCGCTCGACGCTGAACGCGCCCGAAGCCGACATGACTCGTGCCGCCAGCGGGCTCAGTTTGGTCGGTTCGGACTTTATACGTCTGCTAACCCCGGCAACGTGGGGAAGCGCCCGAATGGGTGCGAGCTTTGGCGCGATAGCCGTGGTCATCGGTGATCCGATCCTGCCAAGACAAGAATGGCGCCTCGCGGCGCTAACGTTTCAGTAAGCGCAATTCTTTAGTTCTCGCCAACAGGTTCAATCTCGAATCCATGCGCCGTATGGTAAAATTAACGGATCGGGCACAATCCCTGGCGATTAACCCTCTTAATTTGCAGAGGCTGCGCGCACGGACTCGAAGTTCCGGCGTGGAACCGGCTCGACCGCGAGCCTGCGTCCCGGCCCGAAATGACCGGGCGATCGACGAGGAAGAAGCGGACCGGTTGAAGCCCGCAGCCCGGGCACAGCGCCAATCGCTTCGCAGCGGCAGCGGCGCGGAAGGCAGCCGAAGTTGTGGCGGCAAAAGCTGCAGGCTAGGCTTCAGCGCATCGGAAAAGCGCCGTTCGACGATTGTCCAAGGTAGATCAGCCGGCAACACTGCGATTGGTAGCGATGCATTGCAGCACTCGTACGCTTAGAGCGGTTTTGGCCGGCAGCGTTCTTGCGTTGAGCCTTGCCGGTCCGGCCGCTGGAGGACCGTTCGAGGACGGCGCGGCGGCCGCGAAATCCGGCGACTATGTATCCGCGCTTCGGCACTTCAGCGCGCTGGCCGCCATGGGGCACGCCGCAGCTCAGTACGAAATCGGTGCCCTTTACCGCGACGGCCTCGGCGTACCGAAGGACGAAACGGAGGCGTCGGCGTGGTTTCGCAAAGCCGCAGACCAGGGGCACGCCGCAGCCCAGTACGAT
>Ga0268299_1002982_pt1 | contig 17356 bp, 15 predicted proteins | sample NOBtaG_FD_193484 | JGI IMG/M metagenome (GOLD analysis project Ga0268299, IMG submission 193484) | Activated sludge microbial communities from bioreactor in Nijmegen, Gelderland, Netherland - NOB reactor | ecosystem: Engineered > Bioreactor > Aerobic > Activated sludge | place: Netherlands...
CGTGATCAACCACCCGCTGAACCGGGGCGTGGAGCCCGAGCAGGTCGAGGTCTTCGACGAGGTCGAGCCGGGCAAGTTCCGCCACCGGGAGACCTTCTCGAGCCCCCTCTTCAACTCCCCCAACGACATGGCCGCCGTCGGCCCCCGCCAGTTCTACGTGGCGAACGACAAGCCCCGGCGGGGCGGCCTGGCCGCGGTGCTGCAGCAGTTCGGCATCGGCGCGTCGCCCCTCGTGTACTTCGACGGCACCGCCGCCCGGGTCGTCAGCGACGACATCGCCTCCGGCGGCGGCATCAACGTGTCGGCGGACGGCAATAGGGTCTACGTCGCCGAGACCGCCGGCCAGCGGCTGCGGGTCTTCGACCGCAACCCGGCGGACGGCTCCGTGGCCAGCCGGCAGCGCATCAGCCTGCCCACCTCCCCCGACAACGTCGACGTGGCCGCCGACGGCAGCCTCTGGGTCGCCGGCCACGCCAACACGGTCAAGCTGATCCAGCACTTCGTCAACGGCTCGCCGGCCCCCACCCAGGTGCTGCGGGTCATGCCGGGTGACGGCGGCACGTCCACGGTGGACGAGATCTACCTGAACGCCGGCGACCAGATCTCCGCCGGCAGCGTGGCCGTCACCTACGGCACGAAGATGCTGATCGGGTCCATCACGGCCCGGCAGATCCTCGTCTGCGAGACGACGTAGTCGCGGCGGCCGGAGGGCCTAGCCCAGCAGCAGCTTGTCGACGATCGCCCCGGTGAGGAGCACGCCGAGCTGCACGATCGACGCGGCGAAGGTGCGCCAGGCCTGGGGGATGGTCGGCAACTGGACGAGCCGCCAGCTGGCCCGCAGGAAGTACGCGCCGCCGCCGATCGCGCTCGCCAGGTAGATCCAGCTCATGCCGTACCAGAACGGCACGACCGAGAGGGCCACCAGCGCGATGGCGTGGCCGAGGATGGTCAGCGTGGAAAAGCGGTCGCTGGTGACGACCGGCAGCATGGGCACGCCGGCGGCCGCGTAGTCCTTCTTGCAGGCGAAGGCGAGCGCCCAGAAATGGGGCGGCGTCCAGAGGAACAGCACGACGGCCAGGATCAGGGGCGCCGGCTCGAACTCGGCGTCCACCGCCGCGGCCCCGGCCATCACGGCGAAACTTCCGGCCAGGCCGCCGATGACGATGTTGAGCCAGGTGCGGCGCTTCAGCCAGACCGTGTAGACGACGCCGTAGGTGAAGGCGCCGAGGAAGATGTAGATGGCGGCGGTCACGTTGGTGGCCAGTGCGGCGCCGACCACCGAGGCCAGCACGACCAGCAGGATGCCCGTGTGCCAGGCGCCGGTGGCAGCAAAGCGCCCGGTCGCGAAGGGCCGCAGGCGCGTGCGCTTCATGTCCCGGTCCAGGTCGCGCTCCCAGAGCTGGTTGAACGCGCCGGCCGCAGCGGACGACAGCAGGGTGGCGACACCGAGCACGAACACCTGCCAGGCCGACAGGGCGCTGCCCGGGCTGACGGCCACGCCCGCCAGGGCGCAGGCCATGATGAGGAAGCCGAGCCGCACCTTGGCGGCGTGGTAAACGAGGCGGAGAGTCTCCAAGTTCAGGACCCTTTTCGGCCCGCGCGCGCTGCGCACCGGGGCCTTGGCTGGTTGTCAGGAACCCGCGGCCGGGAAAGGCCGCCGGGCGCGAAATTGTAGCCTAGCTGCCCGGCCTGAAATAGGCCTTCAGTGCTGCGGCAAAGCCCCGCATCTGCTCCACCGTGCCCATGCTCACCCGGCACCAGGTGTCGTAGGGCGGGAAGGGCCGGCCCACCTGGTAGCCCGCGCTCCGCATGGCCGCGCTGAAATCCGCCAGGGGCCCGCCCGTGTCGAAGAACACGAAGTTGCCCCGCCCCTCCTCCACGTGGCGCAGCTTCAGGTCCCGGAGGGCGGCGGTCGTGATGGCGAGGCCCTCCTGCAGCCGGGCCCGGGAAAAGGCCTGGAAGTCCAGGTCCTGATAGCTCGCGGTGGCGGCCGCCACCCCGGCGCAGCCGAGCATGGTCATGCGGTGCTTCTCCAGCTGCTGGATGAGCGCCGGCGGCGCCAGCGCGTAACCGACCCGCAGGCCCGCCAGGCCGTGGAGCTTCGAGAAGGTGCGGGTGACGATCACCGGGTCGCCGGCCCGGACGCGATCGGTCAGTGTGTGCGTGGGCCAGTCTTCCCAAAGGTCCAGGTAGGCCTCGTCCACCAGCACGGTGGTCCGGCGCGCCATGGCCTGCACGAAGGGCCGCAGCGCCGGACCCGGCACCAGCGTCGCGGTCGGGTTGTTGGGATTGCAGATATACAGGAGCCCGGTCCGGGCGCCGACGGCCGCCTCGAGTCCCCCGAGGTCATGGCGCAGGTTGCCGTCGAGGGGCACCTCGGTCACCGTGGCCCCGAGCAGGCGCGCGTAGTCCTGCAGGAAGCCGAAGGTCGGCGTCGCGGCCACGACCTCCCGCGCCCCGCCGGCGTCGGGACTGCCGTAGACGAGCCCGGCAATCCGCAGGATCTCCCCGGAGCCGACCGCGATCATCACCGACGCGGGCGTCAGTCCCTCGCGCTCCGCGATGAGCTTCTTCAGCGCCTGCTCCTGGCCCATGGGGTACTGCCAGGCCGTGGGCAGCGCTTCGGTCACGGCGCGCCGGGCGCTCGCCGCCGGGCCGTAGGGATTTTCGTTGGCGATGAGGCGGGCCAGGCCCCCCGTCGCCGGGCCCTGGCCCGATACCGGGGCCGCCATCGGCCCGGCCGCTGCGGCGGCGGCACGGGTCGACACCAGGGCCGACGCCGCCACCGCAGTGGAACCGAGAACCAGTGCACGGCGCGTGACATGAGCAGTCATGAGTACCTCCAGAATGCATTCAACATCAATGACCTGTAGCGCTCCGTCGGAACGCCGGGACGCGGCGCCGTTATACGTGCCGGTTATGCGCGGATAACAACAACGTCGTTCCGTCCCGGGTGGCGGGCAGATAGCTTGCACCCTGCGCGATCGACCGTCCCTCCCAGGAGTTGCCTGTGTCCGCAGCCGCCAACCTCGTCCTCGAAGGCCTCGACGCCAGCGGGCTGCAGAGCCCGGCGGTGCTCTTCGACGAGGTCGAGACCCGCGAGCTCGCCATGGCCCACGGCGACAAGCTTTTCGCGGGCCTGTCCGGAGCGGAACGGGTGGCCTGGGCCCTGGAGAACCTCCCCGGCAATCACGTCCTGACCTCCAGCTTCGGCATCCAGGCTGCCGTGCTGCTGCACCTGGTAACGCGGCAGCGCCCGGACATCCCGGTGGTCTTCATCGACACAGGCTACCTGTTTCCGGAAACCTACCAGTTTGTGGATGCCCTGTCCGACCGGCTCGACCTGAACCTGAAGGTGTACCGGAACATCCAGAGCCCGGCCTGGCAGGAGGCCCGTTACGGCAAGCGCTGGCAGCAGGGGCTCGCCGGCATCGAGCTGTACAACCGGGAGAACAAGGTGGAGCCCATGGAGCGGGCGCTCCGGGAGCTCGAGGTGGGCAGCTGGTTCGCCGGCCTGCGCCGCACCCAGTCCTCCAGCCGGGCCAACGTGCCCTTCCTGAATGCCCAGGGGCCGGTGGGCAGCGAGCGCTGGAAGGTCCACCCGATCGCGGACTGGACCGACCGGGACGTCTTCCGGTACCTGAAGCAGAACGACCTGCCCTACCACCCGCTCTGGGAGCAGGGTTACGTCTCGGTGGGCGACGTCCACACCACCCGGCCGATCCACGCGGTGACGACCCCGGAAGAAACCCGCTTCTTCGGGCTCAAGCGCGAATGCGGCCTCCACGACATCGACCTGTCGGGGCTGTAGGAGCGCCCTTCTACGCCGCTTCGGACTCGGGCGCTTCGCAGCCCACCTTGAGCGGCAGCGCCGCCTCGTCGAACAACCCATCGACTTCCACCTGGGTGGCCAGCTGGGCCGCCTTCCGTGTGACCTGCGGGCTCAGGTGGGAAGCGAACATGGCGATGAAGTCCACCATGTAGCGGCGCAGGACGGAATCCCGGCGGAAGCCGAGCCAGGTCGTCACCCGGGGAAAGAGCCCCTCGGCCGACAGCGCGGCCAGGTCCTTCCGGTCCTGGCACTCGTAGGCCATGGGCGCCACGATGCCCACGCCCATGCCCATCCGCACGTAGGTCTTGATGATGTCCGCGTCCCGCGCGGTGAAGACCACGTTGGGCTCGAGCCCCTGCTCGGCGAAGGCCTTCTTCAGCGACGACTCGCCCGTGGTGCCGAACACGTAGGTCACCAGCGGATAGCTGGCGAGCACCGGCAGGGTCAGCGACTTCACGGCCGTGAGCGGATGGCCGTTGGGCACGAGGATGATCCGGTCCCACCGGAAGCAGGGCAGGATCACCAGGCCGGGAAACAGCTGCCGCGAGCCCGTGGCGATCGCGAAATCGACCCGGTTGGCGGCCACCAGCTCGGCGATCTGCTCGGACGTGCCCTGATGCAGCTCCAGGTTGATCTTCGGATAGCGCTCGCGGAACTCCTTGATCACGTCCGGCAGCACGTGGCGGGCCTGGGTGTGGGTCGTGCCGATGGACAGCGTGCCCTCCTGCTCCCCGGAGAGGTCGCTGGCCAGGTTCCGGATGTTTTCGGCCTCGCGCATGATGCGGCGGGCCCGGGCGATGACGTCCCGGCCCGCCGGGGTGATGGCCGCCAGGCTCTTGCCCTTCCGGGTGAAGAGCTGGACCCCCAGTTCCTGCTCCAGCAGCTTGAGCTGCTTGCTGATGCCCGGCTGGCTGGTATACAGGCGCTCGGCCGCCGCGGTGATGTTCAGGCCGCTGTCCGCAATGGCCACCAGGTACTTGAGCTGCTGCAGGGTCATGGGCGCAGTATATAGCGGGAAGTTACAAGCGCCTGTCAATTGTCTATTTTTTTCCTGACCGTCAGGAGGCTATCTTGGCGTGCTCCCGGGCGGTTCCCGCCACCGCCCGCACCCGGGTTGCCAGTCGATGCGTTACCTGCCTCTCTTCGCGTCCCTCTCAGGACAGCCCTGCCTCGTGGTGGGCGGCGGTGCCGTGGGCGAACGCAAGGCGCTGCAGCTCCTCGCCGCCGGTGCCCGGGTAACCGTCAACGCGCCCCGCCTGTCGCCGGCCCTCGAGGCCGCGGCGGCCGACGGCCGGATCCGGGCCGAGCGCCGGCCCTTCGACCCCGGCCTGGTACCCCTGCAACTCCTCGTGGTCGCCGCGACGGGCGACCGGGCCGTGAATCACGCCGTGGCCGACGCGGCGCGGGCGGCGCTCCGCCTCTGCAACGTCGTGGACGATCCGGCTGCCTCCAGCTACATCAGCCCGGCGGTGGTGGACCGCTCACCTCTGATCATCGCCGTGTCGAGCGGCGGCGAAGCGCCGGTGCTCGCCCGGCTGGTGCGGCAGCGCCTGGAGCGGTGGCTGCCGGCGCGGCTCGCCGTCCTGGCGGCCTGGGCCGGCAGCTGGCGCGACCGCGTCAAGTCCGCGCTGCCCGACGTGACGGCACGGCGGCGCCTGTGGGAAGAGGTCCTCGCCGGTGTGCTCGACGCGCGGACGGGGCCCGCCCAGGCAGTCATCGACGGGCGGACGGCCGAGGCGGACACCGCCCTGCTCAGGCTGCTGCAACGGGACGGCGGCCACGCCGGCGCGACCGGCGAAGCCTCCGGCGAGGCGTGGCTCGTCGGCGCGGGGCCGGGCGATCCGGGCCTAATCACGGTGAGCGGACTGCATTGCCTGCAGCACGCCGACGTGGTGTTGCACGACCGGCTGGTCGCGCCCGCGCTGCTCGCCTTCGCCCGCCGGGACGCGGAACTCATCGACGTCGGCAAGACCGGCGGCGGCGCCGCGACGGCCCAGTCCGACATCAACACGCTGCTCGTCGCCCGTGTGCGGGCCGGCCAGCGGGTGTGCCGGCTGAAAGGCGGGGATCCCTACGTGTTCGGCCGGGGCAGCGAGGAAGCCCGGGCCCTGGCGGACGCCGGACTCCCCTTCCGTGTCGTGCCTGGCGTCACCTCCGCCAGCGGTTGCGGCGCCTATGCCGGGATCCCGCTGACCCACCGCGGCACCGCCCACGCCGTCACCCTGGTGTCCGCGCACCTGGTTGCCGGGGAACAGGAGCCGGACTGGCAGTCCCTGGCAGCGCCGGCCCAGACCCTCGTGTTCTACATGACGGGACGGCGGCTCGCGGCGGTCAGCGAGGCCCTCTGCCGTCACGGCCGGCCCGCCGGCACGCCGGCGGCCGTGGTCATGGGCGGCACTACCGGCGAACAGCGCGTGGTCGCCGGCACCCTCGGCGACATCGCCCCGCTCGCGGCGGCGGCTGGCGTGTCGTCTCCGGCTATCCTGTATGTGGGCGACGTCGTCGCCCTGCGCGCGGGACTGGACTGGTTCCGGCCCGCCACCGATGCCGCGGCCTACAATTCAGAGGAGTCAGGAGAACCCCGATGATCTACCACAACATCCTCGAGACGATCGGCGACACGCCCGTGGTGCGCCTCAACCGCATCGCACCGAAGCACGTCGAGATGTACGTGAAGGTCGAGGCCTTCAATCCGGCCGGCTCGGTGAAGGACCGGCTGGCCTTCGCCATCGTCAACGACGCCGAGCAGCGCGGCCTGCTGAAGCCGGGGCAGACGGTCATCGAGGCCACCTCCGGCAACACCGGCATCGCCCTCGCCATGGTCTGCGCGACGAAGGGCTATCCCTTCGTCGCGACGATGGTGGAGACCTTCTCGATCGAGCGCCGGAAGATCATGCGGGCCTTCGGCGCGAAGGTGATCCTCACGCCGGCCGCCGAGCGGGGCACCGGGATGGTGCGCCGGGCCGAGGCGCTTGCGAAGAAGCACGGCTGGTTCCTGGCGCGGCAGTTCGAGAACCCGGCGAATCCCGCCTACCACCGCCAGACGACCGGCCCCGAGATCCTGCGGGACTTCGCCGGCCGCAAGCTCGATTTCTGGGTCACCGGCTGGGGCACCGGCGGCACGCTCACGGGGGCCGGTGAAGTCATCAAGGCCGCGCGGCCCGGCGTCCGCATCGTCGCCACCGAGCCCGCCGGCGCGTCGCTGCTCGGCGGTGGCGAATGGAAGCCCCACAAGATCCAGGGCTGGACGCCGGACTTCCTGCCGGACGTGCTGAACCCGAAGGTCCACGACGAGCTCATCCCGGTCACCGACGACGAGGGCAAGGAGAACGCGCTGCGCCTCGCCCGGGAGGAAGGGATCTTCGTCGGGCTGTCGGCGGGCGCGACGCTCGCCGCCGGACTCAAGGTGGCCGCGAAGGCGCCGCCCGGGTCCGCCATCCTGGTGATGCTGCCCGACACCGGCGAACGCTACCTGTCGAGCTTCCTCTTCCAGGAAGTGCCCGAGGGTTCCGATGACGAATGGCTGGCCTCCATCGAGGGCGGCAAGTCCGCCTGACCGCTGCCGATGTCGCCATCCCTGCACGCCCTCGTCGCCCGCCTGTGGTGCCTGCACTGGCCCGGCCCGCGCGCACCCGGCGGGCCCGCCGCGGCACTGCGCAGCGCCGGCGTGGTCTTGGATACCTGCCTCCGCCGGCTCGCCTTCGGGATTGGACCCCGTCCCGTGCTGGCCCCGGGCGACGACGGTGGCGCCGGGGGCGAGCTCAGCACCGGCTGGGCGGCCTACCGCTTCCTGCTGGAAGTGGCGACCGGACTGCAGAGCGCCGTGCCCGGCGAGACCAACGTGTTCGGGCAGTTCCGGCGGGCCTGGGACGAGGCGGCACGGACGCTGCCGGCGACGGAGCGCGCGCTCCTCGGGCCCGTCGTCGAGGCGCTGCGGGCCGACACCCGCGCGCTGCGCGCGACGCACCTGCAGGGCATCGCCGGGGGCTCCTACGGCAGCCTCGCCCGCGAGCTGCTGGCGCCCCGGCGCGATGCCCGCGTGCTCTTCGTGGGCTCCGGCGAACTGGCGCTCTCCATGCTGCCGCTGTTCCGCGCTTTCGACGTGGGCGCGTGGAATCACCGCGCGCCCGCGTTCCGCGCCGGCTGGCCGCCCGCGAGCGCCTGCCGCCGGTTCGACAGCGACGCCGCCGACGCGGCGGCGGCCTGGGCCACCGACCTCGTGTTCACGACCCCCGCCGACCCAGCCCACGACGCGGCGTGGCGCCACCGGCTCGGGCGCACGACGCCCCGCCGCCTCGTGCACCTGGGCGAGCGGCGCGCCGACGGGCCCTGCTGGCCCGGCGTGGCCGCGCGCTTCGACCTGGACGACGTCTTCGACCTCGCGGCCACGCGGGAGCTGCATCGCCGCCGGCAGCTCGCGGCGGCGGCCCGCGCCCTTGCCGAACTGGTGGAGGCGCGCCTCGCCGGGCCCCGGCCGGCAGCATGCAGCGCCTGAGGCTCGGCACCCGCGGGTCGCTGCTGGCCATGGCGCAGAGCAGGCTGGTGGCAGCGGCGCTCACGCGGCTGCACACCGGCGTGGCCGTCGACCTGGTCACCGTCGGGACGCGGGGTGACCGGGACCTGGCCACGCCGCTGACCGAGGTCCGGGATCCCGGCTTCTTTTCCACGGAACTCGACGAGGCCCTGCTCGCGGGGACGGTGGACTTCTGCGTGCACTCGCTGAAGGATCTGCCCGCGGTCCGGCACGCCGGCATCGCGCTCGCGGCGCTCCCGCCCCGGGAGGATCCGCGGGACGTCATCGTGTGGCGGAGCGACGTGCCGGCACGACTCGCCGCCGGCCAGCCGGTGCGCGTCGGCTCGTCGTCGCTCCGGCGCCAGGGGAACGTGGCGGATTTCCTCGCCTGGGCCCTGCCCGCGACGGGACACGCGCCGGCGATCGGCTTCCTGCCCGTGCGCGGGCCGGTGGATGCGCGACTCGGCCGCCTCAAGTTGCCGCTCGACGCAGCCGACGCGCTGGACGGCGTCGTCCTCGCCCTCGCGGGACTGGCGCGCCTGTGGGGCGACCCGGCGGCGCGGGCCAGCCTGGCACCGCTGCTCGGCGGGGTGCGCTGGACGGTGCTGCCCCTCACGAAGTGCCCCGCGGCGGCCGGCCAGGGCGTGCTCGCCATCGAATGTCGCGCGGATGACGGGGCCACGCTGGAACTCCTGCGCGGCCTGCACGACCCGGACACGGCGGAACTCGTGGCCATGGAGGCGGCGGCGCTATCCGGTGCCGGCGCCAGTGCGGAAGAGCAGGCAGCCATCGGCGTCACGGCGCTCCAGCACGGGGAACTCGGCCCGGTCTGCTTCGTGCGCGGCATGACCCCGGCCGGGGTCGTCGAGCGCCTCGACTGGAACCGGCCGCCGTCGCCCCGCGGCGCCGTCGGCTTCGACGGCATCGCCTGGCAGCGGGCCTGCACGCGGCGGCCGGCAGGCCCGCTGCCGCAACTCGCGCGGCTCGGCCCCGGCGCCGCCGTGTTCGCCGCCTACTGGCACGCGCTCCAGCACCACCCGATCCCCGCGGGCGCCCGGCTCTGGGTGAGCGGCGTGGAGAGCTGGCGCCGCCTCGCGGCCCGGGGCCTGTGGGTGGAAGGTTGTGCCGACAACCTGGGCTTCGACCAGGTGCGGGCGACGCTCCAGTCGCCCGTGCTCGGGCTGCCGGCCCTGAAGGAGTGGACTGCCGTCACCTACGGCTGGGCGGTCGAAGGGTGGCGCGCCACGGGTGTCGGCGAAGTCATCGCCACCTACGACATCGTCCCGCCGGCGGACGAGGCCGTGCTGCGCGGGTTGCGCGAGGCGGCCGCGCAGGCCACCCACTTCTACTGGAGCAGCGCCGAGCAGTTCCACGCGTTGCGCGCCTCGCTGCCGGCGGCTGCCCGGCACGCCTGCGGCGCCGGCAAGACCCTGCGGGCGCTCCGCGCCGCGGGCGCCGACGCCCAGCCGTTCCCGAACGGCCGCGAGTGGCAGCGGTGGCTGAACTGATGACCGGGCATGACGATCACCCGCCCGTCCGCCTGCGGCGCAACCGGGACAACCGGCACATCCGGGAGCTGACCCGTGCCGCGCGACCGCACCCGGAGCAGTTCATCCAGCCCCTGTTCGCGGTGGAAGGGCTCGCGGCGCGGGAAGCAGTCCCGGGGCTCGCGGACGTCTGGCGCGACACGCCGTCGAGCCTGCTCGCGCAGGTCGAAGCGGACCTCGGGCGCGGCATCAGCAAGTTCCTGCTGTTCGGCGTGCCCGGGGAGAAGCGCGACCGGCAGTTCTCCCACGCCTGGACCTCTGCCCGCCTCGCCGACCTCAAAGCCCGCTTCGGCGCCGACGTGTGGGTGGCCGCCGACGTGTGCCTCTGCTCCTACACCAGCCACGGCCACTGCGGCATCCTGACGGACGACCGGTCGCACCTGGACAACGACGTGACGGTCGCGGCACTGGCCGACGCCGCCCTGCAGTTCGCCCAGGCGGGGGCCGACTGTGTCGCGCCGAGCGACATGCAGGACGGCCGCGTGGCCGCCATCCGCGCCGCGCTCGATCGCGCGGGCCTCGAGAGGCGGGCGCTCATGAGCTACGCGGCGAAGTTCCACTCCGCGTTCTACGGTCCCTTCCGCGTGGCCGCCGATTCGGCGCCGGACCGGTCCGGGGCCCTGCAGGACCGGGCCAGCTACCAGATCGACCCCGGCCGGCCCGACGACGCGCTGCTCGCCGCGCAGCGCGACGCGGCCGAGGGCGCCGACATCCTGATGGTGAAGCCCGGGCTCCCGTACCTGGACGTGCTCGCCCGGCTGTCGGCGGCGATCCCGCTGCCCTTCGCCGTGTACCAGACCAGCGGCGAGCAGGCGGGCATCGACCTCACGGCCGCCCAGGGCCTTGCCGACCCGGCCCGGGCCCAGGTGGAGACCTGGACGGCGTTCGTGCGGGCCGGCGCGCGGATGATCGTCAGCTACGCGGCCCGGCGCGCGCCGCTCTACCTGGCGCGGGAGCCGGCCCGGCCGTGACGACGTCGGGGGACCTCTACGCCCGGTCGCTGGCGGTGACGCCCGGCGGCGTGCACTCCCCGGTCCGCGCGTTCGGGCGCGTGGGCGGCACGCCGGTGTTCGTCCGCGCTGCCCGGGGCAGCCGGCTCGAGGACGTGGATGGCCGGCGCTACGTGGATTTCTGCATGGCCTTCGGCCCGCTGATCCTCGGCCACGCGCACCCGCGGGTGCTCGCGGCGGTGAAGGCGGCGGCGGAGGGCGGCTGGAGCTTCGGCACGGCGGAGTCGCGCTCCCTGGAACTCGCCGAATTGATCACGGGCCGGCTGCCCTGGGTGGAGCGGCTGCGTTTCGTCAACTCGGGCACGGAGGCGGTGATGTCGGCGCTGCGGCTCGCCCGGGCCGCCACGGGACGCACGCTGGTCCTGAAGTTCGAGGGTTGCTACCACGGCCACGTGGACTCGATGCTGATCCGCGCGGGTTCCGGGCTGGCGGGCGTGGCCGACAGCGCGGGAGTCACCGCCGGCGTCGCGGCGGACACCCTGGTGCTGCCGCTGGACGACACGGCGGGCCTCGAGGGCTTCTTCGCGGCCCGCGGCCGGGAGATCGCCGCGGCCATCATCGAGCCGCTGCCGGCCAATCACGGGCTGCTGCCCCAGCGCCAGGAATTCCTCGACGCGCTGGCCTGGCTCTGCCAGCAGTACGGCGCGCTGCTGGTGTTCGACGAGGTCATCACCGGCTTCCGCACGGCCTTCGGCGGCATGGCCGAGGTCACCGGGATCCGCCCCGACCTGGTGACCTACGGCAAGATCATCGGCGGCGGCTTCCCCGTGGGCGCCTTCGGCGGCCGGCGCGACGTCATGGAACTGGTCGCGCCGCTCGGGCCGGTGTACCAGGCGGGCACGCTGTCGGCGAACCCGGTGGCCATGGCCGCGGGCCTCGCCACGCTCGGCCAGCTCGTCGACGGCACCGCCTACCTGGCGCTCGAGGACAGCGGGCGGATGCTGGACGAGTTGCTGCAGGACGTGCCGGGCCTGCGGCTGCAGCGGTCCGGGTCCCTGTTCTGGGTGGCGCTGGACGACGGCCACGGCGGCGGGCCGCCGATCCGGACGCCGGCCGGCCTGCCGGAGACGGCGGTCGCCCGCTTCCCGGCCTTCTTCCACGCGCTGCTGGCCGCGGGCATCTACCTGCCGCCGAGCCCCTTCGAGGTCGGCTTCCTCTCCACCGCCCACACGGACGACGACCTGCGATCCCTCGCCACCGCGATCCGGGAAAAGGTACCGGACACTTAGTTTTGTTAGTTTCGCGTTGGTTGGGCGCATGGCGCCCAACCAACGCGAAACTAACAAAACTAAGTGTCCGGTACCTTTTCCTACAGCTGGAAGGCCAGGACGACCCACATGGCGAAGACGCAGAGCGTGCCCAGCACGTAGATCTTGAACCGGTGCATGACCCGGTTGGACGTGAGCTGCACGAAGCTGTGCGCGCACCGCAGGACGACGAAGGCCCAGGCCAGCGCGAGCTGCGGCATGGTCACGAGGTCGAGGCCGAGCAGCACGAGGCACACGGCGAAGAACAGCACCGGCACCTCGAACAGGTTGCGGAAATTGTCGGCCGGGGCCGTGTCGTCGAGGGCGCTGGCGATCGCGCGGCTCGTGGCGATCGACTGGGGCCGGATGCCCCGCCGCCGCATCTCGCCCACCCGCACGACGTACATGCGCACCCACACCACGGCCGTCAGCAGCACCTGGGCAATCATCGGCCAGACGATGAGTTCGCGGGTCATGGCCCGCATCCTATGCCCGTGCCGGCCGCCGCACCACCCACCAGACCACGATCCCCACCGCCCCCAGGGCCACCACCATCCCGTAGGCCAGGAACATGGCCGTGGAGAAGCCCAGGGCGACGCCACGGGTGATGTTGAGCACCGCGTGCCACGCCACCGCCACGAGCGTGCTCCGGGTGCGCTCCCACAGGAAGGTCATCCAGACGGATGCCGAGAGGATGCCCAGACCGAAGCCCAGGAACTGGGGCAGGCCGAACTCGGGACGGCCGAGGAAGAACGGCAGGTGCCAGAGCCACCAGACGGGAAACAGGAGCAGCGTGGCGGGCAGTCGCCCGAACCGGTCGAGCATCCTCGGCAGCAGGTAACCCCGCCAGCCCGGCTCCTCGCCCAGCGCCTGGAGCACAGCTCCGACCAGCACGAGGTCGACCAGCGCGTGCAGCGTGCCGAGCCTGCCGCTGGCCAGTGCCGACAGGGACGGGGGCGCGCCGGTCTGCAGGGTCACGACGAGCGCCGCGGCCGCCAGGAAGGCCACCGGCGACAGCAGTGTCAGTACCCAGGTGCCCCGTCCGAGACGCCAGTTCGTGAGGCTGTGCCAGAAAGCGGCCAACCCGCCCCCTCCCACAGAGCCGCCCCCGGTCCGCCGGAGCACGACGACGGCCGCAACGAAGGGCCCGAAGGCCCCCACGGCCTCCCAGGCGTCCGGCAGGCCGAAGTCCGCCAGCCCCCGCTTCTGCAGGAGGAGCGGCAGGGTCGTGACCCAGGTCCAGAGGTAGGCCAGGGCAATGTAGGTCAGGAGCGGGGGCTTGTGCATGGGCCGAGGCTAGCGGGTACCGGGAACTGCGTCACGCCCGACGGCTGCACTGTTCAAGATCCGGTCAGCCGGACCGATACAGCAGGGCATCTCTCCGGAACAGGGCTCCATGGAAACCTTCGACCTGCTGGTCATCGGCAGCGGACCCGGCGGCCAGCGGGCCGCCATCCAGGCGGCGAAACTGGGCAAGCGGGCCGCCGTCATCGAGCGCCGGGAGATCGTCGGCGGGGTCACCGCCCACACGGGCACCATTCCCAGCAAGACCCTGCGGGAGGCCGTGCTCTACCTGTGCGGCTGGCGCGAGAAGGGCATCTACGGCCGCAGCCATCGCGTGAAGGCGGACATCACGGCGGAGGACCTGCTCGAGCGCCTGCACATCACCGTGCGCCACGAGATCGAGATCATCCAGCACCAGCTCTCCCGCAACGGCGTGCGGGTGATCAGCGGGCTCGCGAGGTTCCTCGACCCGCACACCGTGCAGGTGACCAGCGCCACGGGGCAGACGGCCGAGTACCACGCCCACCACGTCGTCATCGCGACCGGCACGGTGCCCCACCGGCCGGCGAACATTCCCTTCGACGAGGAGACGATCATCGACAGCGACGGCCTCCTGCACATCAGGAAGGTGCCCCGCTCCATGGTCGTGATCGGGGCCGGGGTCATCGGGGTCGAGTACGCGACCATCTTCAGCGCCCTGGACGCGCGGATCACGCTGGTGGACGCCCGCAACACCATCCTGGATTTCGTGGACGCCGACATCGTCGACGAGTTCCGGCACGATCTGCAGTCCCGCGGGATCCAGCTGCGCCTCGGCGAGGACGTGCAGAGCGTGGAGAAGTGCCCCGACGGCAAGGTGCTGACCACGCTGAAGAGCGGCAAGAAGATCCGCAGCGACCTGCTGATGGCGGCCTCCGGGCGGATGGGGGCGACCGCCGACCTGGACCTGGCGCGCGCGGGCCTCGCGGCGGACGACCGGGGCCGGCTCACTGTGGAGCCCACCTACCAGACCGCCGTGCCCCACATCTACGCCGTCGGTGACGTCATCGGGTTCCCGGCGCTGGCTTCCACCTCGGCGGAACAGGGCCGGCTCGCCGCCTGCCACGCCTTCGCCGCGTCAACCGACAGCAGTCCCGAGCACTTCCCGCTGGGCATCTACGCCGTCCCCGAGATCAGCATCGTGGGCAAGACGGAGAACCAGCTGCGCAAGGAAGGCATCGCCTACGAGACGGGCGTGGCGCGCCTGCGGGAGACGGCCCGCGGGCAGATCCAGGGCGTCCAGGAGGGCCTGCTGAAACTGCTGTTCGACCTGAAGGACCACAAGCTGCTGGGCGCCCACATCGTGGGCGAAGGCGCCACGGAGCTGATCCACATCGGCCAGGCCGTCATGGCCCACGGCGGCACCCTGGAGTACTTCGTGGGCGCCGTGTTCAACTACCCCACCTTCGCCGAGGCCTACAAGATCGCGGCTCTCGACGCCTGGAACCGCGTCCGGGCGTAAGAGCGGCCTCGGCCGCGATCTCCCTCCCGAGAAATGGGGACAGATTTATTTCTCCCTCGGGAGAAATAAATCTGTCCCCATTTCTCCGTATCATGGCGGGCCTCGCCGCCCTGACCGGGATCGACCCATGCGCTTCCTCAAACGCCTGCTGCTGGGCCTGGTGGTCCTGATCCTGCTCGCCGTCGCCGCGGCATTCATCGCCGCGCCGACCCTGACCACGCGGCTGGTGGGCCTCGCCTTCGGCGGGGACCAGGGACCGCGGCAGGTGGTCGCCGGCGGCACGGTACCTGCCCTCGTCGTGGCGCCCGAGGGTGCGCGCACGCTCCCGGCTGACGTGCTGGACCGGGCGGTGGCCTGGGGCGGCAGGATGGACTCCCACGCCCTCCTCGTCTGGCAGGGCGGCGCGCTGCAGCTGGAGCACTACTACCCGGGGCACGACGCGACGTCCATCACGCCCACCCAGTCCATGCACAAGTCGGTGCTGGCGCTGCTGGTGGGCATCGCCATCGACCAGGGGCTGATCAGGTCGGTGGACGACACCGCCGCCACCTACGTCACGGAGTGGGCCGGCGACGAACGACGCCGCATCACGATCCGGCAGATGCTGCAGCAGGCGAGCGGCATCGACTTCCCTGGCTTCACCGGCCTGCTGCGCATGACCCTGGGCGGCGACGTGGCGCCCTTCACCTTCAGCCGCGGGATCGTCGGGCCCGGCGGCGAACGCTTCGAGTACAACAACATCAACCCCCAGGTGCTCGGCATCCTCATCCAGCGGGTCAGCGGCAGACCCTACAGCCAGTACCTGCAGGAAAACCTCTGGCAGTACGTGAGCGACCAGGAGGCCCGGGTGCTGATCGACGGGAAAGAGACCGGCATCCCCATCACCTTCTGCTGCCTGGACGCCCCCGCCCGCAGCTGGCTGCGGCTGGGCCTGCTCCACCTCGACGGTGGCCGGGTCGGCGACCGGCAGGTCGTGCCGGCCGCGTGGATGCGGGACGTGGTCACGCCCTCGCCTGCCAATCCCAACTACGGCTACCTGACCTGGCTCGGCACGACCTGGGAGAAGGTCCGCCCCTACAACTCCCGGTCGGCGGCCACGGCCTTCCACTCGGAACCCTTCGCGGCACCCGACGTGATCTATTTCGACGGCTTTGGCGGCCAGCGGGTGTACGTCGTGCCGTCGAAGCAGCTGGTGATCGTCCACACGGGTCCGCTGCGCCAGGACTGGGACGACGCGATCCTGCCGAACCTGTTCATCCGGGCCCTGCCGTGAGCCCGTAGGAGCGCCTTGAGGCGCGATCAATGGTGATCGCGCCTCAAGGCGCTCCTACAATCCCCCCATGCAACACACCAGACTCCGCGGTATCGGCTACATGCTCGTGGCCGTGGCCTGCTTCGCGGGCATGGACGCGGTGCTGAAGGTCCTGGCCGGGAGCTACCCGCCACTGCAGGTCGGCGCGCTCCGGGGCACGGCGTCGCTGCCCTTCGTGCTGGCCAGCGTGGCGGCGACCGGCCGGTGGCGCGAGCTGAAGGTCGTGCGCTGGGAACTGCACCTGGTGCGCGGCGTGCTGGCCCTGATCATGCTCTGGGGCTTCGTCGCGGCGGTCAGCGTGCTGTCGCTGGCCGACGCCTACGCCATCTTCTTCATCGCCCCGCTGATCGTCACGGCGGTGGCGGTCCCGCTGCTGAAGGAGCACGTGGACTGGCGCCGGTGGGTGGCCATCGGCGTGGGCCTTTCCGGCGTGCTCTGGATGCTCCAGCCGGGCGGCTCGGCACTGAATCTCTACGGCGCCATCGGCGCGCTCGCCTCGGCCGTCGCCTACGCCTTCGCGTCGGTGTCCGTGCGCGTCATGACGAAGACCGAGAGCACCGTGTCGCTGGTCTTCTGGTTCCTGGTGCTGCTCACCCTGTTCGCGGGCCTCCTGGCCCTGCCAGGCTGGGTGCCGATCCGGTCCGGCCACTGGCCCTGGCTGGCCCTGCTCGGCGTCTTCGGGGCCCTGGGCCAGCAGTTCATCACCGAGGCTTTCCGCAACGCCCCCGCCTCCGTCATCGCCCCCTTCGAATACACGGCGATGCTCTGGGCCGTCGCCATCGACTGGGTGTTCTGGAGCGCCTGGCCCGCCAGCCGCATCTGGGTGGGGGCCGGGCTCGTCATCGCCTGCGGGCTGTACCTGATCTGGCGGGAGCGCCAGCTGCACCGGGAAGTCGCGGCGGCCGGCGTGGCGGACACGCCGGTGCCGTAGCGGCGACACCGGCGGGATGGCTCATGCCACCCCGCCGGCGCCGTGACGGATCAGAACGTGTAGATCAGGCTGGCCGAGAGCAGGTCGATGTCGCCACCGCCCAGATCGAAAACTTCGTACTCGGCCCGGATCTGAAATGACGCGATGCTGAAGCGCAGGCCGGCGCCATAGGCCACATC